>Ga0265298_10003941_pt1 | contig 19232 bp, 17 predicted proteins | sample AusTroGonzalo_MG_3_FD_193486 | JGI IMG/M metagenome (GOLD analysis project Ga0265298, IMG submission 193486) | Bovine rumen microbial communities from tropical cattle in Woodstock, Queensland, Australia - Gonzalo_01 | ecosystem: Host-associated > Mammals > Digestive system > Stomach > Rumen ... | reverse complement strand
AGGACAGCCTGCGGGGCGATATGTTTTCGGGCCTGTCCCATGGGGCGCAGGCCCTGCTGACTGCCTGCCTGATCGCCGGAGGGGCGCTGCTTTCCCCGCCGCTGCTTCGGCTGCTGAAAGGAGGGGGATTATGATTTCCTTCTCCGATGTGCTGCGGTATCTGCTGGGGTCCTTTTTCGGGACGATCGGCTTTGCCTGGCTGACCCGTGTGCCGAAAAGAGCCTGGCTGCCGTCCGGCATCATTGCCGCCGTGGTATATATGATTTACTGGCTGCTGCCGCAGGCCGGGGTTTCGGAAAGCATGGCGGTGTTTCTGGGATCGCTTTTCGGATCGCTGGCAGGGCATGTATGTGCCCGGCGGATACACATGATCAATACGGTTTTTCTGATGTCCGCTATTGTGCCGGTGGTGCCCGGACTGGGGCTGTACCGGATGATGGCGTATCTGGGGCAGGGGCAGACGGCGCTGGGCGCCGACCAGGGGGTCAGGGCGATGATTATTATAGCTATGACGGCTTTAGGGCTGGTCATGGGCGGCTTTGCGGAAAGGCTCATTCACAGAGATGGGGGGAGCCATTGAACTCTATCGGGATCGTGATGGGCAGCTCTGCCGAACGGCACATCCACAGGGAAGGGAAGTTCTATTTAAAACCTTTCTGCATTTTCCGGACCACGTCCGATGGGAGGCCGACCATATCCGCCAGCTGGTTCGCAGCAAACTGGGCATCGTGCTCGTAGGTTTTGGGGGCCTTGGTTTCAAAATTGTAATTGGCCAGGATTTCAGGCGCATAGCCTCCGCGCATCCGGTTGATTTCCGCCAGGGTGTAGTAAATCATCTGGCCCCAGCGCTGGTGATAGGAGGAGGTGACCAGGGTAATGGTTTCGATTCCCTGCCTTTCCAGGATCGCAAAGGTGTTCACCGCGTTTTTCAGGGTGCTCAGCGCTTTCTCGTCTGAAAAAACCCGGGAGGGCTCAATGCCGCATTTTTTGATCAGATAGCTTCTCATCAGCCCGCCCTCGGTGTGCCGCTGGGGATTGTTGGACCCCGTAGCCCCGCCGGAGACGACCAGAATGGCGCCGGGAAAGGACCGGGCCGCCGCGGCCGCTGCCCTGCAGCGGTTTTTCAGCTCGTTGGTCATCTCACCGTCTTTAAGTTTGTAGCCCAGGACGACGAAGGCGTGGGTATCGCTGTCCTCAAAGCCGGCATCCTCCAGCGCGGATGCTTCCTTTTCGCCGGACTGCCACAGATACAGACAAAAATCCGGGTTCAGGTAGGTTTCCCGCCAGTGGCCCGCGATGAGGTCCGCTACCAGGCCGTCGGTTTCATTCTCCGCCCGGATTTCCGCCAGCAGCGCATCGATGGTTTCCGCGTCCTGGCCGGAAGGATGCTCGTAGGCTTTGACCAGGCAGCCCAACAGCTCCCCGAACCGCGGCGCGTTGGCTTCCGCGGCCTGATAGACCGGCTCCTCCGCGGCGAGGGCTGCGGCGCCGGCCAGGCAGAGAACCGCCAGCAGCAATGCCGCCAGCTGTTTTCCGATGGTTTTCATCATGCTTTTCCTTCTTCCGAATCGGTTTTGGGTTTCCGAATTGCCATCTTCTTCCAACGCCCGGACAGAAGGTATCCGAAGCCGCACAGAAATGGAACCAGCCCGGACAGGGCATTGCCGTACCAGAAGCCGCGGATGCCCCAGGACAGCACCACGCCCAGCAGCAGAGACAGGCCGATGCGGCAGAAGATGCCGTCCGCCAGCGCCACCAGCAGATTCATCCGGGAATTGCCGGACCCGTTAATCAGGGCGAAGCTCGGCGGCCGCAGGGTGCAGCCGAGATACTGAACCATGGCGACGGGAATATACGTGATGGCCATGGCCAGCACATCCGGATCCGAGGAGAACAGGCCGAACAGCCATTCCGGCTTCAGCCAGGTGATTACCGCAAAAATGGCGGAGGGAATTGCCACAATCCACAGGGCGTGGAAGACGATTTTCGGCACCCTTTTTATCTTCCCGGCACCGAGCGCCTGGGCCACCATGGCGCCGCCGGCGGAAGAGATGGCCTGGGATACGACGCCAATCATGTTTTCCAGCTTCCGGGCCACGCCGGTCACTGCTACGGCAACGGTGCCGTAAGCGTTGATATAGGAATTGACGAACAGCATGGAGAAGGTAATCGCCGCGCTCTGGATCACCATGGGAATGCCCAGGGACAAAAGCGGCCGGCTCACGCTGCGGTGAATCCGAAAATGCCGGGGCTGAAAATCAAAATGGATCTGCTCGCGGTTTCGGTACAAAAGGCGCAGGGCGAAGAGAAAGCTGACAGCCTGGCCCAGCACGGTGGCCAGCGCGGCACCCAGGGGACCCATGCCCAGCGGGCCGACAAAAAGGATATCCAGCGCCACATTGATCACCGAGGCCAGGGCGATAAACTGGAACGGATGCCGGGAGTCGCCCATTCCCCGCAGAATGGCGGAAACCAGGTTATACCCATAGATAAATACGACCCCGTAAACACAGGTGACGCTGTACTGCCGGGTGTAGTCCCAGATTTCGGGGGGAGTATTCAGCCAGCGCATGATCTCCTGATAGGAAAAGAGAAAGATGACCATAATCACAACCGCCAGCCCCTCCAGCAGGGTGAACAGCGTGCCGACCATCTCACCGACGAGATCTGTCCGGTTCTGGCCCACGTAGCGGGAGATCAGGATCTGGCCGGCATTGGAAAAACCCATGGCCACAAAGGTGATGAGCATGAGGATTTCCCCGCCGATGGAAACGGCAGAGAGGCCCTCCGTGCCGACGAAGCGGCCTACGACGATCATATCCACCATGTTGTAGACCATCTGCAGCAGGCCGGACAGAAACAGGGGCAGCGAAAAACTCAGCAGCGTTTTCGGCACGCTGCCGACGGTCAGATCCCGGATGATTTTTCTGTTCTGCACCATGGTTTCCCCCTGTTCCCTCTCTGAAGGACTCCGAAACAAAAAAGCAGCCCTCCGGATTCCCGGAGGACTTTATCATACCATGGTTTCGAAAGAAAAAGAAGGGATTCTCAGGCGATTCCGAGGAAAGTATATCCCTTTTCTTCCACTACGGCTTTGACTGCTTCCGCGTCCGCAGGGCCGGAAAGCGTCAGAACCGCCTGGTTTTGCTCATGGCTGGCTTCAGCGCTTTCCACAAAGGGAAGGCTTTCCAGCGCCTTTTTGACGTTGGCTTCGCAGTGGCTGCACATCATGCCTTCGATTTTGACTGTAGCGGTCATGGGATCGAGCCTCCTTTCTGTTTTATTCTCGTTGGGGCCGCCGGCCGGGGAAACGGCGGCAGCCTTGTTCCGCAGGGGCTTATCGTGGGATGCGTCCCGGAGCCGGAAACGGTTCAGGCGCAGGGCATTCATACATACCGTGAAGCTGGAGAGGCTCATGGCCGCGGCACCGACCATCGGGTTCATTTTCCAGGAGAACAGGCCGGCTGCCAGGGGAATGCAGACCGCATTATAGAAGAAGGCCCAGAACAGGTTCTCATGGATGTTCCGGAGGGTTGCCCTGGACAGGCGGATGGCCGCCGCCGCATCCGTGAGGGAGCTGTTCATCAGGACGATATCGGCGGAATCGATGGCCACGTCTGTTCCCGCGCCGATGGCGATGCCGGTGTCGGCCCGGGCCAGGGCCGGGGCGTCATTGATGCCGTCGCCGACCATGGCGACCTTTCCGCTTTGCTGCAGGGTCCGGATGACGGCTTCCTTCCCCTCAGGAAGCACGCCGGCCACCACTTCATCCACGCCTGCGGTGTGGCCGATGGCTTTTGCTGTCCGCTCATTATCACCCGTCAGCATGACCACGCGGAGGCCCAGGCCCCGCAGCTGGCGGACCGCTTCCGCCGAGTCGGATTTGACGGTATCCGCCACGGCGATAATGCCGAGCAGCGACCCGTCCTCTTCAAAGAACAGAGGGGTTTTTCCCTGCTCCGAAAGCTGCTCCGCCAGGGCGGACAGTTCCCCGGGAACAACGGCAAGGGTGCGGATATAGGTTCCGCTTCCCCCGTGCAGCGTATGCTCCCCAAGCGTGCCGGCCAATCCGTTTCCCGGCAGGGCGGAAAAACCGGACACCGGTTCAAGAACTATCTGCCGTGCAGCCGCTTCGGCAACAACGGCTTTCGCCAGCGGGTGCTCGCTCTTCTGTTCCAGGGCGGCGGCTTTGGAAAGCAATTCGGCCTCATCGTGCCCCGGCGAAGGGAAAAGATCGGTGACCTTCGGTTCCCCGGAGGTGATGGTCCCGGTCTTGTCCAGGGCGATGATCTGCGTTCTGCCGGCATTCTCCAGCGCTTCGCCCGTTTTGAACAGGATGCCGTTTTTCGCTCCCAGCCCGTTGCCGACCATGATGGCGACGGGGGTGGCCAGGCCCAGGGCACAGGGGCAGGAAATCACCAGCACGGAGATAGCCCGGGCCAGCGCGAAGCTTACCGATTCCCCAGCGGCCAGCCAGCCGACAAGAACGACCAGGGAAATGCCGATGACCGCAGGAACAAAGACGGCGGAAACCCGGTCTGCGATCCGCGCAATCGGCGCCTTGGTGGCGGCTGCATCGGAGACCATGCGGATAATCTGCGCCAGGGCTGTGTCTTTGCCGACGCGCACCGCCCGGCAGACCAGATAGCCGGAGGTGTTGATCGTGGCCGCGCTGACGGGGTCGCCTTTTGCTTTGTCCACCGGGATGGATTCACCGGTCAGGGCTGCTTCGTTGACAGCGCTGCTGCCTTCCACCACTATTCCGTCTACCGGAATGCTTTCGCCGGGACGGACGGCAAAAAGGTCGCCGGCCTGAACGGTTTCAACCGGTACAACGGTTTCCTGCCCGTCCCGGAGCAGCACGGCGGTTTTCGGCGCCAGGCGCATCAGGCTTTTCAGCGCGTCCGTCGTCCGGCCTTTGGACCTGGCCTCGAGCATCTTGCCGACGGTAATCAGCGCCGGAATCATGGCCGCGGATTCAAAATAGAGCTGATTGTGATACAGATCCATGAGCTCCGCATTGGCGGCGCCGGCCGTGACCATGCCGCACATCCGGTAAAAGACGAAAAGGCTCCAGCCAAAGGAAACAGAGGAACCCAGGGCGACCAGGGTATCCATATTCGGCGCACCGTGCCGGAGCGAACGGAAACCGCTCACAAAGAACTGGCGATTGACGGCCATCACCGCTGCCGCCAGCAGCATCTGGGTCAGGGTCAGGCCCAGATGGTTATGGACAAGCCAGGCGGGGAGCGGCCAGCTCCACATGTTATGGCCCATGGTTATATACATCAGCACCAGCAGGAAACCCAGCGACCATGCCAGCCGCTTTTTCAGCTTCGGAGTTTCCCGGTCCTTCAGGGCATCTTCCTCGGCGGCAAAGCTGCTTTCCGGGGCAGCTTCGGCTGCGCCAGCCCTTTTGAGACCGGCACTGTAGCCGGCTTTTTCCACGGCGCGGATAATGTCTGCCGGCGCGGCCGACCCCTCCACGCCCATGGAGTTGGTCAGCAGGCTGACGGAAACGGAGGTTACGCCCGGCACGCTGCCGACCGCCTTTTCAACCCTCGCCTGGCAGGCTGCGCAGCTCATTCCGGTTACCAGATACTGTTCCATTGAGATTCCTTTCTTATTTCATCAGCTTCTGAAGCATTTTGACAAAGTCGTCAATGGCTTCATCATTTCCGGCACGGATGTCCTCTGCGACGCAGCTTTTGATATGGCAGGCCAGCAGCTCCTTGCTGAAGCTGTTCAGGGCGGCGGTAACGGCGGAAACCTGGACCAGGATCTCCGGGCACCAGGCATCATTTTCCACCATGGCCTGGATCCCGCGGATTTGCCCTTCCGCGAGGCGCAGCCGCTTCAGCAGCGCCTTCTGCTCCTTCGGGCTCCTTTTCTTCTTTCGTGGTTCATTGCAGGGGCATTTTTTATCCTCTTTATCTTTCTCTTTCATACAGCGGGTCCTTTCTTCAAAATACCCCCATGGGGTATCTGACAGGGATAGTATATACCCCCGTGGGGTATCTGTCAAGAAGAAAACGGAATCCTGTTTTTCCCCCTTGTGAAAACCCCGGAGCCTATGGTATAATCCGCCCGGAACAAAGAATGAAGGGGAACGGCAGGGGCGTTCCGGGAACGCGAGAGGAAGCCTGCCGGCGGAAACGGGAAAACAATGGAGATTTCGAACGTAATCAAGCTCCTCGGAGGCGTGGCGATGTTCCTGTTCGGAATGTCGCTGATGGGAGACGGGCTGAAGAAGGTGGCGGGCAATAAGCTCGAACTGATTCTGTACCGGCTTTCGAGCACGCCGCTGAGGGGCATTTTGCTTGGTACGGGCGTGACCGCGGTGATTCAGAGCTCCAGCGCCACCAGCGTGATGGTGGTCGGCTTTGTGAACTCCGGCATGATGCGGCTTCGCCAGGCAATTGCGGTGATCATGGGCGCAGTCATCGGCACCAGCATTACCGGCTGGGTGATTTGCCTTTCGGGTGTGGGCGGCGACGGGGCGTCGGCGGCGCTGAAGCTGCTGAGCACGGAGTCCCTGAGCGCCATTACCGCGGTGGCGGGCATCCTGATGCGGATGGTCGGCAAAAAGAAGAGCATCCAGCATGCGGGAGACATCCTGATGGGATTTGCGGTGCTGATGTTCGGCATGAAATCCATGAGCACTGCGGTGGAAGACCTGCGGGACAATCAGACTTTCCTGAACCTGATGACCAATTTCAGCAATCCGCTTGTGGGCGTCCTGATCGGCGCGCTGTTTACGGCGGTGCTGCAGAGCGCATCCGCCTCCATCGGTATTCTGCAGGCCCTGTCCAACACCGGGGTGATTACCCTGGAGGCCGCTCTGCCGATGATCCTGGGCATCGCCATCGGCGCCTCAGTGCCGGTGCTGATTTCCGGCGTCGGTTCCGGGAAGGACGGGAAGCGGGCAGCGCTGTTCTACCTGGTGCTGGAAGTGATCCGGGTGGTGCTGTTTGCCGCGGTGTTCTATACCCTGAATGCCATTCTGCATTTTTCCTTCATGGACAAAACGATGAACATGTTCACCATTGCGCTGGCCAACACCCTGTTCCGCCTGTCGACGGTGCTGGTGCTGGCGCCCTTCATTCCACTCTTCGAAAAGCTGATGAACCGGCTGATTCCGGACAGCCCGGATGACGAGGCGGAAACGGAGGACATGAACCGGCTGGAGGAACGTTTCCTTGCGTATCCGACGCTGGCGGTGGAGCAGACCCGGCTGACCATCAACCAGATGGCGCGGCTGACCCGGAAATCCATGGAATGCGCGATCCGGCTGCTGGAGGACTACAGTGAAAAGGGGTTCCTGGAGGTTGAAACCCTGGAGAGCGTGGTAGACCGGTACGAGGACAAGATCGGCAGTTACCTGATGCGCCTGACGGGCCAGGAAATGACCGAAACCCAGAACCGGGCCGTCAGCCAGTATCTGCGGGCCATCACGGACCTGGAACGGATCAGCGACCATGCCCTGAATATTGCCGAACGGGCCCAGGAAATCCAGGAAAAGAACATTCACTTCAGCGACAAGGGCACGAAGGAAATGCAGAACCTGGAAGCGGCGATCAGCGAGATTCTGGATATCACCTTTGAAAGCTTCCTGAACGACGACGCGGAAACCGCCTGCCGGGTGGAACCACTGGAACAGGTCATCGACCGGATCTGCCGCAAGATGCGGGAGCGCCACACCGCCCGGCTGCAGAAAGGAAAATGCACCATCGGCAACGGCTATGTCTTCAACGACCTGATTGCTGACTTTGAGCGGGTGTCCGACCACTGCTCGAATATCGCCATCGTGATTGTCGAACTGGAGGACAACGCCATGGATGTTCACGAGCTCAGCGGCGCGATCAAGCAGGACCATACGCACCATTTCGAGGAGTATTTTGCCGAATTCCAGGCAAAATACCTGTAAAAAGAAGTTTTTGTTCGCCTTGAATTGCCCCATGCCTGCTTTTATAATATAGAAGCAAACAGGACGGAAACGAAAAAGCAGGGCGGAGGGATGCGGCGATGAACGCAGCACAGCTGGCGGACCAGCTCAGACGCGACAACCATTTCATGAAAAATGTGACCCGGTGGGAGGTGCTGCCTGCCCGCCCGGCCAGGACGTTGCCTTTTCCTTCCGGCGTGGATGAACGGCTGAAGGCAGTGCTCGCCGCCCGGGGGATTCACCAGCTGTACACCCACCAGGTGCACAGCCTGGAAGCCGTGTCCCGGGGCGAGGACGTGGTGGTTGTGACGCCGACGGCCTCCGGGAAAACCATGTGCTATAACCTGCCTGTCCTTTCCGCCATCCTGAAGGATCCGGATGCCCGGGCCCTGTATCTTTTTCCCACAAAGGCCCTTTCGGCGGACCAGGTCAGCGAGCTCTATGAGATGATCGAGGAGACCGGCGCCGACATCAAAACCTATACATATGACGGGGATACGCCGGCGGCGGCCCGGAAGGCAGTGCGCCAGGCAGGGCATATTGTGGTGACCAATCCGGACATGCTGCATTCCGGGATTCTGCCCCACCACACCAAGTGGGTCAAACTGTTTGAAAACCTGAAATATATCGTGATCGATGAGATACACAGTTACCGCGGCGTTTTCGGGAGCAACCTGGCGAACGTGCTGCGGCGGCTGATGCGGCTTTGCGATTTTTACGGAAGCCATCCGCAGTTCATTCTCTGCAGCGCGACGATCGCCAATCCGGCGGAGCTCGCGCAGACGCTGACCGGCCGGCCGGTGACGCTGGTGGACGACAACGGCGCGCCCATGGGCGAGCGGCACTTCGTCTTCTACAACCCGCCGGTGGTGAACCGGCAGCTGGGCATCCGGGAGGGGAGCATTCCCGTGACCCGCTTCATCTCCGGGCTTCTGCTGAAAAACGGTATTCAGGCGATCACCTTTGCCCGGAGCCGGCTGACGGTGGAAGTGCTGACCCGGTACCTGAAGGATATGGTTCGGGACCCGCTGGGGAACGCGGGCCGGGTCCGCGGATACCGGGGAGGCTATCTGCCCCGGGAGCGGCGGGAAATTGAGCGCGGCCTCCGGGCAGGGCAGGTGGACGCCGTGGTGTCCACCAACGCGCTGGAGCTGGGCATCGATATCGGCGCGCTGGACGCCTGCGTGATGTGCGGCTATCCGGGAACGATTGCCAGCGCGTGGCAGCAGGCCGGCCGGGCGGGCCGCCGGAAGGGGACGAGCCTGATTTTCTTTGTGGCGTCTTCGGCGGCGATTGACCAGTACATTGTGAACCATCCGGATTATTTTCTGCACAAAAGCCCGGAGAATGCCCTGCTGAATCCGGACAACCTGTATATCCTGCTGAGCCACTTCAAGTGCTCCGCCTTCGAGCTCCCCTTTGCCGACGGGGAAGCCTTCGGCAACGCGCCGGGCGCGGAGGAACTGAAGGAATACCTGAGCGACGCGGGAATCCTGCACCACGTGGAGGGAAAATACCACTGGAGCGCCGAGGATTTCCCCGCCAGTGAAATCAGCCTGCGATCCGCCGCATCGGAAAACTTCATTATTACAGACATCACCGATCCGGCCAACCACCGGGTGATCGGGGAGATGGACCGCTTTACCGCGCCGATGCTTTTGCATGAGAACGCGATCTACATGCACGAAGGCAGGCAGTACCAGGTCGAGAAGTTGGATTTCGACGCCTGCAAGGCCTTCGTCCGCACCGTGGAAACCGGCTATTATACCGACGCGGACCTGAACATCAACCTGAGCCTGCTGGATATAGAAAAGGAAGAGCCGTTTGCGGGGACTGCGTCGGCCGCGCTGGGCGAGATCAAGGTGACCGCCCTGGTGACCATGTTCAAAAAGATCCGCTTCGATACCCATGAAACCCTGGGCTTCGGCCACGTGCGCCTGCCGGAGACGGACATGCATACCACGGCCGCCTGGTGGACGCTGCCGGACAGGCTGGCAGCTTCCTTTTCCAGCGATACGCTGAAAAACGGCATGATGGGAATCGCCAACCTGCTGCGGATCGTCTGCCCGCTGTATCTGATGTGCGGGCCGCAGGATATCGCCGTGGTATACCAGGTCAAGAGCCCGCTGACGGACAAGCCGACCCTGATTCTGTACGACAACTGCCCGGGAGGCATCGGGCTGGCCCAGAAGGCTTTCGGCATGCGGGACGTGCTGCTGGGAAAGGCCCTGCAGGTGGCGGAGGACTGCCCCTGTGAATACGGCTGCCCCTCCTGCGTTGGCCCGGTGGGCGAGATCGGGGAGGATGGCAAGAAGACGGCCATCCGCCTGCTGAGGGAGCTGACGAAATGAACCTGCGGGACAAGCTGAGAGCGGTGGGCGGGGAACCCGGCAAGACCGCCCGGCCGCAGCGGGAACAGAGCGAAGACTGCCGCCACTTTGCGGTATACCGCCCGCTGGAGGAGTTTCCGGGCGCGGAGGGCCTGACCGGGGAAACCCTGAGCCTGATGACGGAAAAGGAAATGCCGGAGAACCTGGATCCCCGGAAAATCCTGTATCTGGATACGGAAACCACCGGCCTGGGCGGCAGCGGCAGCGTGGCTTTTCTGGTGGGGATGGGCTACCTGACAGAGGACCGCTTTGAGGTGCACCAGTTTCTGATGCGGGATTATCCGGAGGAACCGCATCTTCTGCGGCATGTGGCTGCGGGGCTGGGCAAGTTTGACGCGGTCTGCACGTTTAACGGGGCGGCCTTCGACATTCCGCTGCTGGAAAGCCGTTTTCTGATGAACCGGATGGATCGGAGCTGCCTGGAAATGCCCCATCTGGACCTTTTGCACCTGTGCCGCCGGCTGTGGAAACTGCGGCTCGGGCGGTGCAACCTGGGGCGCCTGGAGGAAGTGATCCTGGGCAGGCCGCGGGAAGAGGACCTGCCGGGCAGCGAGGTGCCGGCAAGGTATTTTGCTTATCTGAAAACAAGGCAGGAAGAACTGCTGAAGGATGTGCTGGAACACAACGCGCAGGACATCGCCTCCCTTTGCGTGCTGCTGAACCACATGGCGTACCTGTATCTGCATCCGGAAAAAATCGCCTTCAGCGAGGACGTCTACTCCATGGGACGGGCGCTGGAAAAAACCAGGCATCCGGAGGAAGCGCGGCGCTGCTACACGCTGGCCCGGGAAGGCCGGATGGGGACGGACGCGGGCCGCGCCCTGGCCGCCAGCCACCGGCGGAGCGGAGAGCGGGAGGAAGCGGCCCGGGTCTGGCGGGAAATGATCGCCTGCCGCCAGGGCGGCGCGGAGCCCTATATCGAGCTCGCCAAGTATGAGGAACATGTCCGGAAGGACCCGGCGGCGGCGCTCCGGCTGACGGAACAGGCCCTGGCGCTGCTCAGCGAGCCGGGGCTGGAAAACGGCTTTGCTGTACAAGAAGCCAAAAATGAGGTACAATACCGCTATCAACGGCTGAAACGCAAGCTGAAGGAGCAGAGACCATGAGTTTTATGACGGGAATCAAGGCCAACAAGGCCTACAGGCTGCAGAAAAGCGGCGCGACGGAAGAGGCAAAACGCCTGTATGATGAATGCTTTGCCGAAGGGCTGAACGACGCACGGTATGTGCTGTCCTACGCCCTGCTGATGATCCGGGACGGGGAATACCAGCGGGCGAAGGAATTTCTGGTGAAGCACCAGAAGGCGCCGGGCATGACCGGAGAGCAGCGGGTCAACCTGCTGGTGGATTACGCGGCGTGCTGCTTCCGCCTCGGGGACCTGGACAAGGGGATCAGCACTCTGGAACAGCAGTTCCGGAAAGGCGAAACCGGCCTGATTTACCAGACGCTGGGATACCTGTATGTGGAAAAATACGACGCGGCGAAAAAACCAGACTTCGCGGCGGAGCGCGCAGCGGCAGAAGCGGAGACAGCGGCCGCGGAGACTGCGGCGGCAGAAACCGGGGATACGGCCACGGAGACACCGGCAGATGAAGCCGGGGATACCACCGGAGAGACGCCGGCGGAAGAAACCGTGGACCAGACCGCGGAGGGGGCCGGAAACAAGGCCGCAGAGGATGGCGGCACGGCCGCGGAAGCGCCCGGGGAGGAATCCGGCCCGGCGGCGGCTTCCGCACCGGAAGAAAAGCAGCTGACACCGGAAGAAGAATGGAACGCCGGCGTGGAGAAGGCGGAAGCTTTCCTGCAGAAAGCCGTGGAATACGATGACGAGGACGCGATCTGCCTGGACAACATGGGGCAGTTTCTCTATCGGGTGAAGGAGGATAAAGCGGCGGCGAAACCTTACTTCGAGAAGGCGCTGGCGATCAAGGACACCCAGATTGATACCCTGTATTTCCTTTCCCGTTATGACGAGGAAGCCGGGGACAGGGCAGCGGCTGTCGCAAAACTCGAAAAGGCGCTGACCGGGCGGTTCTCACCGCTGAATTATCTGACGAAGGACATGGCGGAGCAGGAAATTGCCCGGCTGAAGGGAGAATAAGACGATGAACGAGACCGATAAAGCGAAGGAAACCACGGCGGCGGAACAACCGGCGGAGAACGTTCAGGAAAGGCCCGCGGCGGAACAACCGGCGGAGAACGTTCAGGAGAGGACTGCGGAGGAGCAGTCGGCGGAAAACGTTCCGGAAAAACCCATGGCGGAACAGCCGGCGAAAAACGTTCCGGAAAAGCCCGCGTCGGAACAGCCAGTGGAAAATGCACAGGAAAAGCCCGCGGAGGGACCGCAGGCGGCGGAAGCAAAGGCTCCGACCAACGGAAAAAAGCGCAGAAAAGGCAAGAATGGGAAGGAAAAAACATTGGGGCAGGAAATCCTGAGCTGGGTATGGACGCTGCTGGGCGCCGTGCTGATTGCTCTCACGATCCGGGCATTTATTTTCGAACCGGTGCGGGTGGACGGCCATTCCATGGACGATACCCTGGCGGACGGGGAAATTATGTTTGTCAGCAAGTTTGACTATTCGAGCAACTGGCTGAGCTTCTTCTGGCAGGATGATGAAACGAAGGAAAACGCTCCCCGGCTCACGCTGGGCGGAAACCCGTCCGTGAACGATGTGGTGGTCTGCCGGTATCCTGACCGGGGCGACACGAATTTCGTCAAGCGGGTGGTCGGCCTGCCCGGGGACACCCTGGAGCTGAAGGAGGGCGTGCTGTACCGGAACGGGGAAAAACAGGAGGAGGCCTTCCTGAATGACGCGTACCGGACCGGAAGCCTGAACGAGATGAATTCCTATGTCGTTCCGAAGAAGGGCGATAAACTGACCTTCAAGGAAGGAAACGGGTATTACATGCTTTTGCTGAACGGGGAACTCTGGGACGTCCGGAATACCCGGCTTTTCTGCAAGGATCCGGAAGGAAAGGACATGATCTTCTCCAGCCGGGGCGCGGAAATCGTGTATAAGGGAACTACCTATAAAAACTCGGAACCCGGTTTCACGGACCTGCTGAAAACTCTTTCTGAAACCGAGTTCACCATTGACCGGGATTATTTCTTCCTGATGGGCGACCACCGGAACAACTCCAACGACAGCCGGAGCGTCGGCGCCGTGGACCGCAGCATGATCGTCGGCCATGTCCGCCAGATCGTCTTCCCCTTCAACAAGTGGCGGGGCGTGAAATAACAAACAGCAACATTCTCCCGGCGGGCCTGGAAAAAGCGCCTGCCGGGAGTTTCAGAAAAGGAGATCGCTATGGGAAATCTCGTCATGGGATACTGGGACTGCCCTTTTTGCGGGTCGAAAGGCATTGCCGGCACGACGATGAACTGCCCAGCCTGCGGCCGTGCCCGGGGTGACGTCAAGTTTTATATGAAAAATGTTGCCGAAGGGGAAATCCGGGAGCAGAACGAGCGGGGCGATGTGGAATACCTGAAGGAGGAGCAGGCAAAATATGTCAGCAAGAACCCGGACTGGTACTGCTCCTTCTGCAATTCCCTGAACAGCGACAATGCCCAGTTCTGCGGGAACTGCGGCGCTTCCCGGGCGGATTCGGAAAGCAACTATTTTGACATGCTCCAGAAAAAGGAAGAGCGGGAACGCGCCGCAGCCGCAGCACAGCAGCCCGAGCAGAAGCGCCGGAATCCCCTGGTCATCCTTCTGATTATCGCTGCCATTATTGCCGGGGTTGTCTTTTTCCTGAACAGCAACAAGACGTCCGGCGATCTGAAGGTGACCGCCCTGAACTGGGACAGGTCCATCAGCATTGAGAAGAACGTCCAATGCAGCGAATCCGGCTGGGAGCTTCCGGAGGGTGCGGAGCTCACGGAGAAAAAGAGAGAGATTCACCACTACGACAACGTGGTTGACCATTATGAAAAGCGGGAAGTGAAACGATCCCGGCAGGTGGTGGACCACTATGAGACATACTACACCTACAAGGACAACGGAAACGGCACCTTCACGGAGGAACCGAACGAGCGGCCGGTCTATACCACGGAGTACTATACCGAGACGGTTTCGGAGCCGGTCTATAAACAGGTTGCGCGTTACGCCACGAAATATTATTACACAATCTGGCGATGGAAGCAGGACCGCGAAGAGAAGGCGGCCGGCAATGACCATAATGCCTACTGGCCGGAGCTGAACCTGGGCGGAGACGAGCGGGAAGCGGGACGGACGGAGGAATACCGCTTCACCGTGGAGGACCAGAAGAAGAATACCACGACTACTTACCGGCTCGCAGAGGCTGACTGGCGCAATATCCATGTGGACGATACCCTGAACATTACCGCCAAGCGAACCGGAAAAAGCGCATTCATCTCCGACGAAAAGGGAAACAAAATCGCGGATGTTGAAGCGGTGCGGTAATCGTTGCAAAACCCCTGCGGATTTGGTAAAATAATCTATAAAGTGTCAACAGGGAGGAATGGGCCGGTGGCGGGGATGGATCCTGCAGTCAAGAAGGAGACGCTGTACACCGCGTCCTGGGTGATTCTGCTCAGCCTGCTTTTGCAGGCAGTATTCCTGGTCATCGGAGAATGGGATCTGTCCGTGCTGCTGGGGAACCTCGGCGGCGCCGCAGCGGCGATCGGCAGCTATTACCTGCTGGCCCGGACGGTGAGCCGGGCGGTGGAAAAAGGCACGCCGGAGGACGCCGCGAAGATGGTTAAGGCATCCGCGGGCCTGCGCCTGGCGGGTTCCGCCCTGGTTTGCGTTCTGCTGATTGCCGTGCTGAAAACCAATATTTATGCTACGCTGATTCCGCTGCTGTTTCCCCGGATCGGGCTGATGTTCCGCCCGATGATCGACCGGAAACGCGGCGCGGCCTCTCCGGAAACGGGGACTGAAGGAAGTGATCTGATTGACTGAAAAAGCGACGCCGGACGTGAAAAGCAGCCGGTTTAAGCTGGTGGACGGGCTGCTGATTGCGATGATGGTCCTGCCGATCCTGGCCTGCATGGTGCTGAAGATTGTCTTTACGCCGAAGGCGGAGGGCGTGCCCATCTCCGGCGCACTGGTGTTCTGGCAGACGGACGCGCCGCTGATGCCGCTGTACATCAGTGAGAGCCAGGTCAACAGCTGGGCCGTGATCATCTCGGTGCTGGGCCTGTGCCTGTACCTGACCCACGGGCTGACGCCCCGGGCGGGGCTGAAACGGCAGCTGGCAGCAGAATGGATCGTGGAGCAGTGCGAGAAGCTGGTGAACGGGAACATGGGCGGCTTCTTCAGCGAATGGGCGCCGTTCATCGCGGCGATCATGGGGCTGAGCGCTTTTTCCAGCCTGATCTGCCTGCTGGGGCTGTTCTCACCAACCGGCGATGTCAACGTGACTTTCGGATGGGCGATTCTGGTGTTCTTCCTGATCATGTACTACAAGTTCAGGGGCGGCTTCTGGAACTACTTCATCGGGCTGTTCAAGCCGATTCCGCTGTTCGCGCCCATGAACCTGATCGGTGAAATTTCGACCCCGGTGTCCATGGCCTTCCGTCACTACGGCAACGTGCTGTCCGGCTCGGTGATCGCCGCGCTGATCGGCTCGGCGCTGACGGGGCTGAGCAAATCCCTGCTCAGCTGGCTACCGGGGGTTCTGTCCGACATGCCGCTTCTGCGGGTCGGCCTTCCGGCGGTGCTGAGCATCTACTTCGATGTGTTCAGCGGGCTGATGCAGGCCTTCATCTTCGCGATCCTGACCATGCTGAACATCGCGGAGGCCGTGCCGTGGGACGATTGGAACGTCCGGAGAAAAAAACGGAAACTGCCTGAAGTCAACAGGGAAAATCCAGCCGCCTGAGGCTGAAAAAACGGAGGAAAAGAAAATGGAACTTGCAATCGGAATCATGCTGGGTTTGCTTGGGCTGGGCGCCGGAATCGCGATGATCGCCGGTATCGGCCCCGGAATCGGTGAAGGCGAAGCCGTCGCCAAGGCCTGCGAAGCCATCGGCCGCCAGCCGGAGAGCAAGAGCGCTGTGACGTCCACCCTGATCATGGGTTGCGCCATCGCTGAAACCACCGGCCTGTACGCCCTGATCGTTGCCATTCTGCTGATCTTTGTGGCGCCCGGATCCTTTACTGCCATTCTGAAGGAAGCCGTCGGGAAATAACCGGAGAGAATGTCCGTACCCACTGCGGACAGAACGGGGATTGACATGCAGAACTTAGAAGTGATTTCCGTCAACATCTGGGCGATTCTGGCTTCCCTGGCCAATCTGCTCCTGTTGACGCTGATCGTGAAGAAGTTCCTCTTCAAGCCGGTAAAGAAAGTGCTGCAAAGCCGCCGCGCCGCCATTGATGAGGACTATGACCGGGCGAAGACTGCCCGGGAGCAGGCGGAGGAAAGCCGCGAGCACTATGAGGCTGCCATGGCGGCGGCCCATCAGACGGCGGACCAGATGATTTCCGAAGCCGCCCGGACCGCGGAGCGCCGCGGCAACGACATCGTGGCCGAAGCCAGGGAACGGGCTTCGGAGATTCGCCGTCAGGCGGAAAACGACGCGGAGCTGGAGCGGAAGAAGGCGGCGGACGACATGAAGCGGGAAATCGCCGACGTATCCGCGCGGCTGACCGGCAAGCTGCTGGAGCGGGAGATCAACGAGGAAGATCACCGCGCATTGATCGACTCCTTCCTGCAGGAGATAGACCATGACGACGACAAGTAAGGAATACGCGCACGCGCTGTTTGCCCTGGCGGCGGAGAACCGCATCATCCGGGAAACGATGGATGGGCTGGTGACCGTACAGAGCGCCCTGCTTCAGGCGCCGGAATACCGGCAGCTGCTGCAGAGCCCTGCCATTCAGAAGCAGGAGCGGACCCACGCGCTGGAAGACGTGTTTCAGGGGAAGATCCCGGACGTGCTCCTGGTGCTGCTGAAGATGATGGTATCCCGGGGACAGATGAACGCCTTCAGCGGAATGGTCCGGGAATATGAAATCCTGGCCCGGCATTACCAGGGAGAATCCCTGGCCCTGGTTACTTCCGCGGTTCCCCTGAAAGAGGCGGAAACAGTCGCGCTTCGGGCGGCCCTGGAAAAGAAGCTGGGACGGAAGGTGGTGCTCCACTGCGCCGTGGATCCCGCCCTGATCGGCGGGATGCGCGTGGAAGTAGACAACCAGGTGATCGACGGCAGCATCCGGAACAAGCTGCAGCAAATCAAGGAAGTGATGAACGCATGAGCTCCAAGGCAGTGGAAATCAGCAGCATTATCAAGGCACAGATCAAGCAGTACGAGACCAAAATTGAAATGAAGGAGAACGGAACCGTCATTACCGTCGGCGACGGCATCGCGACGGTATACGGGCTGCGCTCCTGCATGGCCAATGAGCTGCTGAAGTTTGAAGACGGGAGTTACGGCGTGGCCCAAAACCTGGAGGAGGAAACGGTGTCCGTCGCCATCCTGAGCGACCGGGAAAGCATCCGGGAAGGCACCGAAGTATACCGGACCGGGGAAGCGCTGAGCGTGCCCGTGGGCGAGGCCCTGCTGGGACGTGTGGTCAACGCACTGGGGCAGCCGATCGACGGCAAGGGCCCGGCGGAAACGACGGAGATCCGCCCGGTGGAAGCACCGGCGCCCGGAATCATTCAGCGCAAGGGCGTCAGCGTGCCGCTGCAGACAGGCATCAAGGCGATCGACAGCATGATCCCGATCGGCCGCGGCCAGCGCGAGCTGATCATCGGGGACCGCCAGACCGGCAAAACCACGATCGCGGTGGATACCATCATGAACCAGAAGGACACCGGCGTGATCTGTATCTATGTGGCCATCGGCCAGAAGCAGACCAGCGTGGTGCAGATTGCACAGGACCTGGAGAAGGCGGGCGCCCTGCCCTATACGATTATCGTCTGCGCGTCGGCTGCGGAGAGCGCGCCGCTGCAGTACATCGCCCCCTATTCCGGCTGCGCCATGGCGGAGTATTTCCGTGAGCAGGGGAAGGACGTGCTGATCGTCTATGACGACCTGAGCAAGCACGCGGTGGCCTACCGGGCGCTGAGCCTTCTGATCCGGAGGCCTCCGGGACGGGAAGCCTATCCCGGCGACGTCTTCTATCTCCACAGCCGGCTGCTGGAACGGGCGGCCTGCGTGGCACCGGAATACGGCGGGGGTTCCATTACCGCGCTGCCGATTATCGAAACCCAGGCGGGCGACGTGTCCGCCTATATTCCGACCAACGTGATTTCCATTACCGACGGACAGATCTTCCTGGAGACCGAATTGTTCCACAGCGGCATCCGCCCGGCCATCAACCCGGGCATCTCCGTGAGCCGCGTGGGCGGCGACGCCCAGATCAAGGCAATGAAGAAGGTGGCCGGCGAACTGAAGCTTCTGTATGCCCAGTATCGCGAGCTGCAGGCATTCTCCCAGTTCGGAAGCGACCTGGACGCGGATACCAAGGCCCGGCTGGCCCTGGGCGAGCGCATCGTGGAAGTGCTGAAGCAGAAGCGGTCCTCCCCGGCGGAGGTTGGCTGCCAGGTAGCGATCGTGTACGCGGTCATCAACGGATACCTGAACGATACGGAAACGAAGGATGTGCCGGAATACGAGGCCAAGCTTTTCGACGTTCTGAGAAACAAGTATTCAGACTGGCTGGACCGGATCCGGAACGGGTACTGGGACGACAGCGACATCAATACCCTGAAGGAAGCACTGGAAGGGCTGCGGAGGTAAGCCATGGGAGCGGATATCAAATCCCTGAGAATCCGGATCCGCAGCGTGGACTCGACCCTGCACCTGACCAAGGCGATGGGGTTGGTGGCTTCCTCCAAGATCCGCAGGGCGACCAAGAGCATGAACCAGTCCCGGCAGTATACCGCGGCCATGGACGAACTGGTGGCTGTTCTGCGGGAGG
>Ga0265298_10003940_pt1 | contig 19236 bp, 8 predicted proteins | sample AusTroGonzalo_MG_3_FD_193486 | JGI IMG/M metagenome (GOLD analysis project Ga0265298, IMG submission 193486) | Bovine rumen microbial communities from tropical cattle in Woodstock, Queensland, Australia - Gonzalo_01 | ecosystem: Host-associated > Mammals > Digestive system > Stomach > Rumen ... | reverse complement strand
CGGTATTTATCCACGAATTGCGCGCTTCCGCAGGCTCGGGCGAGAGCGGCCAGGACACCCCCTCCTCGGGGTACGGACGCCCCGGAACGTGTAGCGGAGTCTTGTTCGGGAGACTGTCCCCGCTCTGTCCGGAGCCGTGTATCGCGTTTACGGCGAGATAGAGGAAAAACGGCTTGTCGGGATGCCGAGCCATATGGTCTGATATGAGAGCCTTCGTTTTTGCCGCGAAAAGGTCGGTGGAGTATATCCCCTCGGCGGATGCCGTCGCATTCTCCCTGTTCTCCGTAATCCCCATGAAGGCGCCGCGGATATGGCCTTCGTAGTGATAGTAGGTATGGCCGGCCATATGGTCCAAAAAGCCGTAGAAGTAGTCAAAACCCCTGTCGAGCGGGTGGGAAGAGACCGGCTCGCCCGATTCGCCGCCGCCGGCGAGGCCCCACTTCCCGACGGCCCAGGTCGCGTAGCCGGCTTTTTTCATCACGCTGCCCAGGGAATCGGTCTCCTTCAATGCGCGGTCAAAGCAATTGTTCATCAGCGAGCACCTGCCCTGGACGCGCCCGACGAGAAGCGACGCGCGGGAGGGCGCGCTCACCGGCGCGGCGCAATAGTGGCTCGTCATCGTAACGCCGCCACGCGCGAGGCGATCAAGGTTCGGGGTGAGGATTCGCGCCGCCTGCGCCTCGCGGGCGCGCGCCTGCCATGTAAAGCCGGCATCGCCGTAACCGAGATCGTCGGCAAGGATGAATATGATGTTCGGTTTCTCGCGCCCTGCAGCAAGCGAAGCCAATCCAAGCATGGCGACGACGCACAGGAGGGCGACGCGCCTCATAAAAGAAGACGGATTCATGGTGAGATATTTTACCAAAAACACATCGAGGCAAGGAAGACGTTTCGGCGATGCCTGTGTGAAGCATCATTGACTCATGAGCGGGACAAATAGTATAATGTCCGTAAGTAAGCAACGCACATGAGCGAGCTCGTGATAATCAGGGCCGGGAGCACCGAAGCGCTAGTCGAGGAAATGATGCGCGTATCGGGCTACATCGACCGAACGCCTTCGGCGTCCCTTCTGGACGTCGCATGCACTTGCGCCCATAGCGAGGGCGAATCGGTCATAGCGTTTGTCGTCGACAACATGCAGGGCCTGAGGTCTCGCCTCGTGTCGGCCGCGGGCCGTATCGGAGGCGGAAACCTGAAGCGCCTCCGCGACAAGAGCGGAACGTACTGGTACGGTACGCACCTACTGGGCGAGGGCGGCGGGAAGCTCGCGTTCGTATTCCCCGGCGTCACATCGTTCTACCCGGACATGATGCGCGACCTCGCGATCTACCACAGCTCCTGCCGCAGCGCGTTCGACGAACTCGAGGAGGCTCTCCAGCAGGAGGGCGGCGAGTTCACCCCTTCCAATTTCGTGTTCCCGCCGGCGCCGTACTACAGGCACGATGCTGACATCTTCAGTTCGGGCGCATACGCCCAGGGGTTCGTATCGGCCTATACGGGGTGCGTCGCGATATCGCGACTCCTAGCAAAATGCGCCCTGAGGCCTGACGGAGTCGTCGGCTTCGCGGGCGGCGACCTTGCCTCGATGGTGCTATCGGGCTTCGCAGGCAAAAATCCAAGCCGGACCGACCGCCTGAACATAATGCGCGACATCTACCGGATCGTCGACAAGGCCGTCGACCATCTTGGCCTTCCCGAGACGGCCATGATATCGGTCCTTCTGAGGGACGAGCACGAGGCAGACGAAGTCCTGGCGTCATTCCCTGCCGGCAAGGTTACCCTCGCAGTAGACCTCTCGCCGCGTCAGAAGACTTACGCCGTCGAAAGCGCCTTCGCCGACACGGCGATGGAGGCCTTTGCGTCGTCCGGCATAAGGGCCATGAGGCTTGTCCTGAACCGACCGTTCAACACAAAGATGTGCGAGCGCCTCGTGCCCGCAATCCGCAAGTTCACCCATGACTGGATGAAGGGCGAGCCGGAATGCGAGGTTTGGAGCTGCGCCACTGCGTCGCTCCACTCGAGCCGCATCAAGAAGGCGCGCTCCGAGATGGCCGAGCGCTGGGCGCAGCCTGTCCGTTTCGGCGACACCGTGAAGCGGATGTACGACGAGGGATACAGGGTATTCCTGGAGGTCGGCCCGCGCGGGCTCATGACCACGGCCGTGGATGACGCCCTTCGCGACTGCGAGCACGCGGCCATCGCGACCAACTCGATACACAGGCGCGGCATTCCGCAGATGCAGCACGCCCTTGCGCAGCTCGCGGCGCTTGGAGCGAAGCTCGACCTCTCCGTCGTGTTCGCCAGCCGCGGCGCGAAGCTACTCGACTTTGACGCGCAGTTCGCGCCTTCGTCGCGCCGCGAGACGGAGATGCGCCTTTCGCGCGCGTTTCCGCGCCTTACGCTTCTTTCGGACGAGACTCCTCTCAAGGCCGCGACGACCGGATTCGTCGACCCCAAGGGGCGCGGCGCGCGAGCCGCCGCACGCGCCGCAGCCGTCGCCGCCCAGGCGAGGCGCCTTCGGCAGTTCGACTTCGGCGCGCTGAATCCGCTCGTCTCCGACGCGGACACCTTAAGCCACAGCCCCGGCGTCTCGATCGAGATAAAGAAGACGTTCAGCCTGAAGGAGGCGCCCTTCATAGGCGACTTCGCGCTCGGCGGGAGCCAGATATCCTACGCCGAGCCGACCTTGAGGGGGCTCATCCAGATGAACATCCCCCTCGCCGCGGAAATAATGGCCGAAGTCGCGGCGACACTCGCGCCGAACCGCACTCTCGTCTCGATCGAGGATCTCGTATGCAGGCGCCTCGTCGCCTTCGAGGATGGCGTCCTTACCGTTCTCATCCGCGCTGAGAGGGTCGCCTCGGGGAACCCGGAGCTATCCGCCGTCAAGGTGCAGCTACGCGACGACTCGCCGGGAAGCGCCTATACGTGGCCTGTGATGGAGGCGACGTTCGTCCTGTCGAAGAACCTCCCCGTGCCGCAGCCCGTAAGCGTGCCGCCGCAGTTCAAGCCGCGTACGGTCCACTGGTCGGGGCGCGACATCTATCCCCTCAGGCTTTCCTGCGGCCATCGCTTGAGGTGCATAACTTTCGCGGAGACCTGGAGCGACACCGGCATAGACTACGAAGTCGAGGTTCCCGAGCTCGCCGGGTGCGTCACCTACACGCGCTTCCCGCTATGGCTCGTCAATCCCCTTCTCATGGAGGCGATCGTCAGCGGCTATACCCTTTGGCACAGCCATGAGCGATTCTCCCGCTGGATCGGCAAGGAGCGCATGGACGACGCCTACTCGTCGCCGTTCCGCATGCGGCGCATGGACTTCCTCGCGCCTCTTCCGAAGGAGGGCTCGCGCGTGAAGTGCTACCTGAGGCTTACGGGCGTCACTCCAAAGAGCCATCTTTGCGACATAATCGTGTCTGACGGCGACGGCGGAGCGCTCGTGACGATATCCGGCTGGGAGGAGCACGTCGAACACGTAAGGAGCGAGTACCGCGACCTCATCATGCAGCCCGCGACGAGTTTCGTGACGAAAAGCGTTCCGATGAGCAAGCTCGGCAATCCCAAGCTTGACGTATCCTCCGCGTTCGTCACCGATGTCCCCTACCCCGTTTTCGAGAGGAACGACGAGGTCTGGCTTCAGACTTTCGCCCATATGGTGCTCAGCGAGAAGGAGCGCGCCGACTTCAGGCGGATGCCCGGCTCCGCCCCGCGCCGCACGGAGTGGCTCTTCGGCCGAATCGCCGCGAAAGAGGCCGTAAGGCGCTTTCTGAAGGATTACCATCAGGCGCGCTGGAGCTATGCGGACGTGACGATATTCGCAGACGACATGGGCAAGCCGTACGCTGTCGGCGCATGGATGGATCAGCTTCCCGGGAAGCTCGACATAGCGATCGCACACACCGCGCAATTCGTGATCGGTCTCGCCGCCGCGAACGCGCGGGTCGGCGTCGACGTGGAGTCGATAGCGCGCGACCTTTCGCAGGAGTTCACCGATGGCGTGTTCATGCCCGACGAGCTTGAGCTTGCGGCGCGCGCGGCGGGCTCGACATCGCAGGCGATAATCAGGTTCTGGTGCGCGAAGGAGGCAGTCTCGAAGGCGCTCGGCACCGGCATACGGTACAGTCCGCGCGAGATGGTCGTAAGCAGCTACGATCCCGATGAAGGCAGGCTCATCATGCGCCTTACGGGGGCATGGGGAGACGCCTTCCGCAATCTCAAGGGGCGCGACATCCCGGTGACGGTAGGGACGATGAACGACCATGCGCTGGCGTTCTGCTTCATGCCGGCCGCGCTTTTCGCTGAGGAGTAGGGCCAGAATGCATTTCCCGGAATACGCGTGCGAATACTCCAGGCGGCTAGCCGGGAAGTCAAAGCGTTTCGCCTTGCAGGTCTATGACGGCAAGGCCGGGCTGCGCACGGGGGAGGTCGCTTCGGACCAAGGCATGGATCCTTTCGGCGAGCTTTCGCACGCCTCCAAGGTAAAGGGACTCAAGCAACGCTTCCCCGATCGCGTGCTTTTGATGACGACAGAGAGGTGCTTCATGAACTGCCGCCACTGCACGAGGCAGTGGCTTTTCGGAAAGACCGAGACGGTCGAGACTGATGAAGACCTTGCGCGTTGCGTGGAGTACGTCAAGGCGAGGCCTAAGGTAAGGGATGTGCTCCTCTCGGGGGGCGATCCGCTTACGCTTCCGGACGATGCGGTGATGCGCTTTGTCGACGCGTTTGCCGCGCTCGACCAGATAGAGGTCGTGAGGGTCTGCACAAGGGCGCCTTGCACGAATCCTATGCGGATCACCCCGCGTCTCGCGAAGATGCTGGGCCGCTCCAAAAAGGTATGGGTAAACACCCAGTTCAACTGCGCCGACGAGGTGAGCGACGAGGCGCGCAAGGCCGCGGCGCTTCTGGTTGACGCGGGGATCCCCGTAAGCTGCCAGACGGTCCTCCTGAAAGGCGTGAACGATTCCGCGTCGGAGATGCTCCGGCTTTTCCGTGCGCTCACGGCGGCCAGGATAAGGCCGTACTACGTTTTCATGTGCGATCCGATAGCCGGGATAGACCGTTTTCGCGTTCCGGTCGAGAAGGCCAGGTCGATAGAGCGCATCTGCGCAGAGTCGATCGGGGGGCTCGCCCTGCCGCGCTTCGTCATGGACATCCCCGGGGCGAAGCGCAAAACGCCAATCTGAATTTGATATAATATCTTATCAATGAAGACATCGCAGTTTTGGTATCCATTGCCGCAGAGGCTCATAGCGCAGCATCCCGCGGAAAGGCGCGGCACAGAGAAGATGCTCGTGCTTCACCGCGACACGGGCGTCATCGAGCATAGGCACATAGGTGATTTCATGGAGTATATCACCCCAAACGACCTTCTGGTCGTGAACGACACAAAGGTCTTCCCGGCGAGGCTGGTAGGCACGTGGAGCGATACTCCGGGCGAAGTGGAGGTGCTGATGGTCTCCGCGGCGCCGATGGACGGCGGCGAAATGCCTGTGGCCTCGGATGACGGGCTCTCCAGCCTCGTATGGAACTGCATGATCGGAAGCGGGCGCAAGTGCCGCGAGGGGCAGGAGGCGGTGTTCGGCCCGAACCGCGAGCTCAAGGCGAGGCTTTTGAAGCAGCTTACCGGAATAGGGATGTGGCGGGTGGAGTTTCTCTGCGAAAGACCGCTCAAGGACCTCCTGGACGAGTTCGGGAGAACGCCGGTTCCGCCGTATGTGAAGCGCGAGGGGACGGCCGAGGAGGAGCGCGCCGACCGAGAGCGCTACCAGACAATTTACGCGCGGCATGTTGGGAGCGTCGCCGCGCCTACCGCCGGGCTTCACTTCACGCCCGAGATATTCGCCGCGCTGGACGCCAAGGGCGTGAAGCGCGTCGCCGTCACGCTTCACGTAGGCCCGGGAACGTTCCGCCCCGTGAAGGCCGAGAACATCGAGGACCACCACATGGACTTCGAGGCTTTCACCGTTCCGCCGGAGACCGCCGATGCGATCAACGAATGCAAGGCGCGCGGCGGAAGAGTGTTCTGCGTGGGGTCCACGACGGTGAGAACCCTTGAGACCGTCGCCGCGGCGAGCGAAGACGGGCGGGTTGTCGCGGGCAGCGGCGCAAGCGACATATTCATCTATCCGCCGTACAAGTTCCGCGTGTGCGACTGCATGCTGACGAACTTCCACCTTCCGCAGTCGACGCTTATCATGATGGTGTCGGCGCTGGCCGGCAGGGAGAGGATCCTCTGCTCCTACGCCATGGCCGTACGCGGCGAGTACAAGTTTTTCAGTTATGGTGATTGCATGTTAATCGTGTGATATGATATAATACTAGAAACATTATGCCACTATTCGTACCTAAAGACCGCAAATCGCTTTTCCGGCAGTTCCTGTCCGGGATGTACGATGCCGTTGTCATTACGGACCCGAGCGGGCATATACTTGAGATCAATCCCCGCGCCGAGGAGCACTTCGGCTTCGGGCAGGAGGAAGTTCTCGATAAGCCCATCGCAACGCTCATCCCCGGCCTTACGCCCGAAATCGTCGAGCGCATCCGCAAGGGCCTTGATGAAGACCGCCGCGTGATGATCGATGCCAACGGCAAGAACAAGGACGGTACGCGATTCGTATGCGAGGTCGCGATATCGTCCATCGACATGGCCGATCCCGACGATCTGGTTTTCACGATCCGCAATATCGAGCGCCGCCGCAGGATACTTGAGCAGCTTCGCGCAAAGGAAGGCGCCTTCGACGTCGCCCAAAGTGCGCTCTTTACATGCGATCAGGACGGCCGCTTCACGAGCGCCAACAAGGCTTTCCGCGAAATGTTCGACCTCGAGGACGACGAGGCCTTCAACAAGGCGACATTCGCCGATGTGATGTCCGATCCGCCGCTTCCCGAGCACTTCAAGAAGGCTCTTGAGGGCCATACCACGACTACCGACATACTCGCCGAGAGCGATGGCGAAAAGAAGTCCGAGGACATCGAGATCGTCCTCGCGCCGAACAAGCTCGGCAAGAAGGTTCGCGGTGTCGTCGGCAGCGTCATGAAGATCTAAGATGCGCCGCGCCCCACAGTACGCCGCAGGTGTCTCGACGCTCACGGTAAACAAAGCCGATCCGAAATTCCTGCAGGATTTCCTTGCCGAGAAGTTTTCGCTTTCGCGCCGTACGGCAAAGGCGATGATCGACGGAAGGTCCGTGTGGGTCAACAGGCGCTGCGTATGGATCGCGCAGTATGCAATAAAGACGGGAGACCTCGTTGAGGTTCCCGCGGCGGTCGTCAAAGGCGCGGTTGCCCAGGGAGCCGTGAAGAAGCGCGGCGAAGCTGCGCCCTCCTCCGCAAAGCGCCATGTCAGGGTTCTTTGGCAGAACGACAGCTACCTGATCGCCGACAAGCCTTCCGGGATGGTGAGCTGCGACGATCCAAAGTCGGTCGAGACGATCCTGAGAGAGCAGGAGTCGATCCCGACGCTCGAGGCGGTGCACCGTCTTGACCGCGACACGACGGGCTGCCTGATGTTCGCGAAGAACCATGCGGCGCTCGTCGCGGCGATCGACATCTTCAAGACCCGCAAGGTCGCCAAGACCTACCATGCGATAACGGTCGGCGAATTCAAGTACGCCCATCAGACGATCGACGCCCCGCTCGACGGCGAGACGGCGATATCGCGCGTTTCGAGGGAGGCGAAGTGCCCCGACGCGAGCTTCCTCAGGATAAGGATCGAGACCGGCCGCACCAACCAGATCAGGCGACATCTGGCGTCTGTCAGGGCGCCGATCATAGGCGACAGGGTGTTCGGGCTCAAGTCGGCGCGCGACCCGAGGCTTATGCAGGTGCCGCGCCAGATGCTTCACGCCTCTACGCTTTCCATGCCCGACCCGCTCAACCCCCATGAAGAGATAAAGGCGCACTCGCCCCTTCCGGCGGACTTCCGCGCGACGCTCAAGCTTTTCGGCATGGGCAAACGGGAGAGGGGCGGAAAGTGAACGCATGCTTCTTTGACATGGACGGCACGCTCATTGATTCGCGTGCCGACCTCGCCGCGACGGTAAACCACACGCGCCGCGACCTTGGGCTCGACGATCTGCCTGTTGACGATGTCCTCATACATGTCGGGCGAGGCGCGAAGTATCTTCTCGCTCATGCGATACCCGAGAGGGCGGATGAAGTCGACAGGCTCTGGGAGCTTTTCATGAGCCACTACGGCGAGCACATGCTGGAGACGGTCGAGCTTTATCCGACGGTACGGCGGACGCTGGAGGAGCTTTCGGATCGCGGCTGGCTTCTGGGCGTCAACACGGCGAAGCCTGCGTTTGCGACGAAGGCGATAATCGAGCATTTCGGGCTGAACAGGTTTTTCAGGGGCGCAATAGTCGCCGGGGGAGACTGTCCGGAGATGAAGCCGTCGGCGCTGCCGCTCAGGCAATGCGCGTCGCTGATGCGCGGGCACAGGCTTTCGTCGCATGACTGGATGGTAGGCGACAGCTGGACTGATATGCAGTGCGCGACGAATGCGGGGATAAAGGGCGCATTCTGCTCGTTTGGCTTCGGGCGACTTGAGGACTCGCGCTATACGGTCAAGATCAACCGTATGGAAGAGCTCCTCCGCCATCTCAAGAGCGACGAGCTTTGATCTCCTCACCGGTAGGACGCGTTATCCTTCTTAACGCGCCGCACTCATCGTAGCGAATCGCTGTCGTCGAAGTCTGGTACCGCCCGCCCCGGCGCTTCTCGACATCGTATGCGCCCTTCACTGAGCAGACAAGAAACCGTCTTCAGCCGGTCATGCCTGGGCGTTCGTCAGTGGTTGCGTGCAACGACTCTCCTACGGCGCCGAGTCGAGAAGACGCCTCCCGTGCGGTCCCAGCCTTCTCCTCCAGCCACGCTTCGCGACTCCAAACTCACAACTCACAACTCATAACTCCCAACTAAGACTCCATGCGGGTCGCGCGGTACCGGCCTTCGACGACAGCTTGTTCTCGAAAAACGAACACCTGCACGAAGGAGGCAACCCGACTTATCTTGTGACAACATTATAGCAATGGAACCGCCGCGAACGCGACGGTTCCATCGTTTCATAAATCGCAAGAATCTGTCTATTGCTTGCGGTTGACGCGGAAGAATGCGCCACCCTCCTTCGCATCGGTGACAATCGTAACCTCTTCTTCGCCAGTAGCGGATGCCTTCGCACCTGCAACATCGTCATTCACCGCATCAGGCGTCGCACCCTCGATAAGTCCGTAGCCGAGATAGGGAACGCCCTTCACCGAGACATAGACCTTGCCGCCATCGATCTTGATGCCGGTGATGGTCGGCGCGGAAACTTCGCCAGTGACGGATGTCGCGGAACCGGTGGTGCCGGCGAGATATCCGTCGACCGAACCAGACGAAACGGCGACAGAATTGCCGACAAGGCCGAAGGTGTTCACTGTTGAGGCAGAGCCTACGCTGGCATCGCCCGTCTTGGAGAACCTGCGTGTGTCAAGAAGATAGACGGCCCATTCACCGCCCTTGTAATTCTTGGCGACATCGCCGGCATCAACCTCAAACACGGTGGTCGGGCAGCGTCCGCCTTTTGCGACAGGTGCCTTGAGGACTACCGTCCCGCCCTCGCCCGTACCATCAGGCTTGATGGAGAACTGGGTGAAGTCCGTGGACCAGCAAAGCGCATAGCGCTCCCCGTCAAGAACCGTAGTGCCATCGGCATATGTGTCGGGTCCCGGAGTGGAGAACGTGATCAGCAGGTCGTTCGCAGCTGCGAACGTCGCACCGGCGGCGAGAGCCGCAAAACCAAGAGTAATGAGTTTCTTCATGATACTACCTCCTTTTCATCCCAATGCGTTGTTTTACGCTCTCCTCCTGCGACGGAGGGCGAGAGCGACGAGACCGAAAATCGAGAGAAGTCCGCTAGTCGGTTCAGGGACAACGTTGGTCACGGTTAGAGGACTGCTTGGCTGATCCTTACCTCTTGCAATATAATCACTGATAGCCGCCAGATCATACGTCTGATAGCCGACACGCGTGCCGGAATAAGTCGAGCCCATCCACAACTCGATCAGGAACGTTGTGAACGAGACAGAGCTGTCGTATCCGGCATAGTACGCATCTGTCGACGTACCATGCGGTGTGACAGCTCCGGCGTAGGGGCCAAGATTCTCGGTGCCGTCATATAGGTTGAGATATGTCGCACCATCATCTGTGCTTACCGTTGCATAATCGAACGCCACTGGGGAACCGCCGCAGACCGCACTGTCAACCATCCAATAGAGATAGCTGTCTACAGTGGCGAAAGATGCCTTGGCTGCGAAAACGACAGCCAAAACCGAAACAAACTTCGTAACAGACTTCATTGTCTCGTCTCCTTTAACTTAGAGGCTAAGATCCTTTGAGGAACCGCTGTTCAGATACCAGAATCCCTGTCCGGCAGGAACCTTGACATCCTCGGTAGTCCAAACCTTGCGGACGATACCATCATCGTCCTTCACAGGTTTCCAATAACCCCAAGTCTTTCCTTTGACCGTGTAATTGACAGGCGCACCAGCAGTCGGAACGATTATCTGGTCGTTTTCAGCACCATCAACGCTGAGCGTCGTTACGTCAAGTTCTTCTGCGGCCGGGGAGGCCACGAGATTCCAGCTTGGAGTCTCGGCGGAACCTTCCTCAAGATCGACGCTAGCGGGCTCTTCGCTCACCTGTCCAAGCAAGTAGATAGGCTCATCAGGATCAATACGCTTGAGCCATACCGCCTGGCCACGCTTGATCGTCATGCTAGGATCGGACGAAACCAGATTGTTGCCCTGGAAATTGTTTACTGCATCCCATTCCTTATTGGCGTTTAGGCACCAAGTGCCGGCCGCGTAGTCCTTGTTGACCTTGTCGTACGCATAGAGCATGTCGCCTTCGGAGCGGTTGCCGGTGTAGAGCAGTTCGTTGACCTTGATGTCACCTTCGCCAAGCGACGACCATGGTACAGCCACAATCGTATAAGCGGCATTGGACTCCACCTTCATTACACCAACAGTCTTTTCGACCGTCTGGGTTATGACTGAATTCTCAGACTCCATAACAACCGTCATCTTCATTTCATAAGATGCTGAGTTAGTCGTCGCCAACGCGTTCTCAAGGTTGACGGTCGCCGCCGCATTTTCTTTTGTCGTTGCGACACCGGACGCCGTATCCGTCATCTCGATCTTGTAGGAGACGTTGAAGCCTGTTGTTGAACTCTGCGGCGCCGAGAACGTCGTGGCGAGAGTGACAACCTTGGGCGTCTCGGGGGCGCTTACCGCAGGCGCGACCGAAAGCGGCTTGTCGGAATCCTGACCAAGCACGTAGTTCTGCCAGTTCGGAAGCCCATTGTCGGCCGACTCCAGAAGAGCCGCCTGAACCTCGGCTTCGGTAGCACCCTCACCTACATTATCCTCAATCCACTTCTCGTCCGTGATTATGGACTCCGTAGGAGCCACGAACGCAACACCCGCCGTATCATACCCGGAGCCAGCTACGCGGCTCCTCATTGCATCTGCATATGAAGAGGACGAGAGGCACACTGTCTTAAGGGCAGTGTCGTAGAACGCCTTACTGCCGATGCTCGTCACGCTGGACGGTATCGTGACGGTCGCAAGGGCCGTGCAGTTCGAGAACGCCGCCTCGCCGATGCTCGTCACCGTGGTCGGCAGGGTAACGCTCGTAATGTTGCCGAAGCCTGCGAACGCACCTTCCTCAATCTTCGTCACGCCATCGGGAATCGTTACGCCCTTGTCGGCGCCAGCGCCGGAAATGAGCGTCGTGTAGTCGGCAGTGAGCAGCATGCCTTCAACGGTCTTATAGCTTGTATTGCCAGGTTCAACAGTGATATCCCTCAACTTGGTGCAACCGCCGAACGCACCGCCGCCGATTTCGTTCACCTTGCTGCCGATCAAAGCGGTTTCGAGTCCGCTGCAACCGTAGAACGCAAAGTCGCCGACGCTCGTTGCTTCCGGATCAGGTTCCGCCGCCGCCAACAACCTCGTACGACCAGACGCCGCCAAGAGACGCTTCTTGGGTGACACCACCGTGCCGCTGATGTTCACGCTCTTGAGGCCTGTGCAACCCGAGAACGCGAACTGCACCAGAACCGCACCCTTGCCGATCGTCACATTCGCGAGCTTGGAACAGCCCTTGAATGCATGGTTCGCCACAGTTATGCGGTCCTCCAAAGTCGCCTGCGAAAGCGAAGTACAATCATTGAACGAGAAAGATTCGAGTGACACGCCGGATTTCACGGTCAAATCCGTCAGGCTCGTGCAGCCCGTGAACACGTCGAAATCGACAAAGACGTTCTCGGGGATCACAAGTTCGGTTATCGACGTGCAATTGCGGAACGCGTAGTAGTTGATACGCGTCAGGCTGTCCGGGAACACCACGTCCGTCAATGCGGTGCAGCCCTCGAACGCAGTATTGCCGATGACGGACAGGTTTTCGCCAAAGACGACATTGGTCAGCGATGTGCAATCAATGAACGTATAAGGAGCGATCTCAGTCAAGCCGTTTCCGAGCACCACGCGCTTCAGCGCAGGGCAGTCCTGGAACGCATTATCCATGGAAACCACGCTATCGGGAATCTCGATTTCCTCGAGCGACGTGCAACCCTGGAACGCAAAGCCCCCGATGACGACGACACTCGAAGGAATCGTAATGCTTGTGAGATTTGTGCAATTCTGGAACGCGAATACGCCGATGTTCGTGACGCTCGAAGGAATCGTCACGCCCACGAGTTCGCCGAGGTCCTGGAACGCGCTGCTGCCGATATCCGTCACCGAGCTTGGAATCGTCACCTCCGTATTGCCGTTGAGCTGTACGGACGTGAGCCTCGTTCCGTACATTCTGAACACCGGCTGGTCGGTGCGGTAGGTAACGGTTGTGGATTTCACACCGGTGCTCTTGTGGACGAAGTAGGCGTTGAGCGGCGCGCCTTCGCTGTACAGCGCACCCGGCAGCGACACGCTGTCGAGCGCGACATTGTTGAACGCATAGAGCCCGATCGTCTCCACGCTGTCGGGAATGTACAGCGTTTCGCCGCCGTTATCGAGCGAGGTGCAGTAGGAGAACGCATACTGATCGATAACGCGAACGCCATCTCCGATCGTCAGCGAGACCATGTTCGTGCACTGGTAGAATGCTTCTGTGCCGATATATTCCACGCTGCCGGGGATCACAATCTCGGTAAGGCCATAGCACTGGTAGAAAGCGCGGCTTGCGATATTCGTTACGCTATCCGGAATCGTGACCCTCAGGAGGTCCGCCTTTCCGCGAAGCCCCGTCGTGATGCTCTTCACGGTATCTGGAAGCGTTATCTCCGTATTGCCGTTGAGGTTCACCGCCGTAAGTTCACCGGCGTCGTTGATCGTGAACTCTGGCGGAGGAAGCGTCGAAGTCCAACGGGCATAATATGTCGTGTCGCCGGAGATTACCGTATCTTCGGTCACTTCGTCGCCGCCCTCCCTTGCGGTGAACCATCCCTCGAACGCGTAGTTCTCGCGGACCGGAACCGGCAAGCCGCCGACCGTAGCATTCGCGGGAACAATAAACTCGTTCTGATCGAGCGTGCCGAGGTTGGGGTCGAGCGTGAGCGTGCACGGTTCGCATTCGACAATCGCGATGCCGTCCGTATTGCATCCCGAGGCCGCCAGGAGCGAGCGGATATCGTCGGCATCGCCAACACGCACGTACACGGTTTCAAGCGCGGTGCCGGCGAACGCCCCGGCGTCGATCTGCTCCACCGGCGCCAGCATTGCTACTTCCTTCAGCGACGAGCAGCCGAAGAACGCATTTTCGCCGATTGCTTCGAGATACGGAGGAAGCGTCACGCGCACAAGCTCGGTGCAGTTCGAGAACGCGCCTGCGCCGACACAGCACACATAGGACGGGGGATACGAACCGCCGGAGAATTTGTACGGCACGAACACCTGGCCGGCGGTACTCGTCGGGATCGCGCTCGTGTACTCGTTCCAAAGCGTCATCCTGCTGCTCTTGGAGGCGGAATCGGTGGAACTGGCATGCGTCCACTCTACGCCGTTCACAGTGGTGTGCCTCAGTACAGACGTAGAACTGATAAAATCTCCATCGACATACACCCAGTAGTAGAGCACATCCGAGAACCCTCTGGCATCCGTGACGAGAAGGCCGAAACTGAAGTTGCCCTGCGCGGTCGGAACACCGGAAATCTGCTGGTCTCCGTGCGAGGTGACGCCAATGGACATTCCCTGGGGAAGACTTCCATAGTCCAGCTCAAATGTGTACGGCGCCACGCCGCCACTGATGTTGTTGAGGTAAATGGTCGCAGGATAGCCGAGAGGCGGTCTGGCATCCGTGCCAAGCGGATCCGTCACCGTCTTCAGGAAACCGACGAAGAGGTTGTACTGCGCGTCAATCGTCTTCTGGGGCTCGGAGGAGTCCGTCACCGTTATCGTGAAGGTGTACTCGCCTGCTACCGCAACCGAGCCCGAAAGCGTACCGTCGGGATTGAGCGTCATGCCGTCGGGCAATGCATTCCCGGGCGCATCCTTGAGCGCGAAGGTATAGGGCTTCGTGCCCTTGTGGATTGTCTCGGACAGGTCCCACTCGTCCCCGACGCCGGCCTCTGCGTAGGGAAGTTCGCCATCGAAGAGACCGAAGTCGGCGACATCCCACCTGACGTAGAACGTCTTGTCGCCGGTCGTTCCGGCGGGGATCGCAGTCACTTCGGGACCGGTGGTATAGCTGCACCAGCCGTCGAACACCCAACCTTCCTTCACAAGCGGAATCGAAGTCGGCAATGTCGCGCCGCTCTCGATTGTGTAGGTCGCCGGAGCAAGACCGTCTACCACCGAGACTTCCTCGCCATCGACATTCTTGTAGGTGATGGCGTAGCTGATAGGCGTCCACTTGGCGTAGAACGTCTTGTCGCCCGCTGCATCTGCCGACACTTCCGTCACGGCGTCGCCGTTGAACTGGTCGTCCTCGTACCATCCGTCGAACGTGTAGCCCTCGCGCGGATCGGGCGTAGCGAGCGGCTGCGCCGTGCCTTGCGTATAGTTGTTCGGCTCAAGCCAGTACTGGGACACGCCAGCGCTCATGTAAGTGATGCTGCAAGTGACCGGCGCCGCGCCCTCGCCCTGAATCTCGAAGTAGGGCGAACCGTCAAGCTCGACCATATCGTTCGCGTCAGGCGTCCGCTCGGTCTTCGATTCGGCATTGGCGCCTGCGTAGACAAGAGCATACTCGCCGCTTACCTTCAGCGTGCCCTCGTCATCGCTGCCACTGCCAGCACCAATACCCGCAGCATGCACGTCGTCGATGACGCCACCGATCGCAGTCACATTGCCGTTGTAGATCTCGACCGTACCGCCACGTCCGCCATGGTCTTCGATATTGGCATAAGTTCCGTTGCTGCCGCCACCGCCGATACCGGCGCCGGCACGATCTGAATACCCGCAGCCGATTGCAGTCACCGTGCCGCCGTAAATCTTCACCGTGCCCCCGCAGCCGGCATATCCTCCGGCATAATTGTCGCCACCGCCAATACCGGCACCACCTCTGCTGCCGGTCGCCGTAACGGTACCGCCGTAGATTTCAACAGTGCCGCCATCGCCTCCGTTGCCGAGGGCTGCACTGCCAGCAAATCCACCGATACCGGCAGCACCAGTTGCACCTGTCGCAATTACCGTGCCGCCATAGACCTTCAAGGTGCCGCATTCGCGCATATTGGTCACATAGCAACCACCAATACCGGGAGTGTCGCTAAATCCGGTTGTAGACAAGGTGCCATTCCCCTTGGTCTGACCATAGATGTTGAGCGTATTGCCCGCTGTCAAAAGTATCGGCGAAATATAGTGGGAAGTCTTGTGATATGCAGGCTTGGTGACAGTGAGCGACCTGTCGTCCATCAGAACGATGTTAACCTCGCCGTTAATCACAATCGAGACTTTCTCCGGGAGAGTGTCGATATTGGCGACGACATACCAGCCGCTCGAAAGCGTAATGTTGGAAGACGTGTTGTTGTAGTGAATTGTCGAATCATACACGGCCATGCTGGGCGTGATGACCGTGCAGGTCTCGGTCTGCTCGCCATCCGCGCCGTTGAAGGTCACCTCGATATCGCCGGTGACCGGAACATACCACTTGGAATACAACTCTACCGGCCCGGTCGAAGTGGACGGAATCGACGTCACCGGCGCACCGTAGAGACCCGCATTGTCGTGCCAGCTCAGGAATGCGTAGCCTTCCTTGACCGGCGTCGGCAGAGTCGCCACGCCCGCATCCTGCACGTAGGTCGCGGGATTAAGCGAAAGCGTATTCTCGCCGTCGTAGTAGGTGATGGAATAGACATCCTTCACCGAAATGGTGAATTCCACCGGCATTACGTTCGCGGGCAAGGCCGAATCGGTAATGGTGATCGTGAACGCGTAATCACCGGGCGTCAACAGCGTGCCGGAGAGGACCCCGCCCGAGGAGAGCGACAGTCCGGGCGGCAGTACCGACCCAGACGAGCTGTATGTGTAGGTCGAAATGCCGCCACTTACCAGCTGGTTTAGATTCTGGGAGAAGTTCGTACCCTTGGCCTTGTTGCCGAAATCGGCATTGCTGACGGTTATTGGCGCCGGATCCGTCACGTTAAGCGTGAATACGGCATCAATCGAGGCGAAGGTGCTGTCCGTCACCGTTACATGGAGCGTGTATTCGCCTGCAGGCGAAACACGGCCCGAGAGGCTTCCTGCAGACGTAAGCGAAAGTCCTTCCGGATGGCTGTAGTTCGCATCGAACTCAAACGTGTAGGGCGGCATGCCGTCCACTTCATTTGTAAGGAGCCAGTAATCCTGCTTCCCTGTCTTGGTGGGATCAAGTGAACTGTGCTTCTGCCTAAGCGGCACAACGCCGATAAAGACATAATCATACGAGTTATTGCTTATGCTAACCTGACGGGTAGTAGTGTTGGGCGTCAAGGTAGCAAGGCTCGCGGTGGAGCTTGAACCGGCCTTTACTGCAACATCAGTGGTGTAAACATACAGCGAGCCATTTCCAACGCCGCTGGATCCGCCGCCTCTTCCGATACCGACGGCATACGAAGACGACGAACCGCATGTCGCAGCGATCTCGCCGCCATAGACGTTCACAGTTCCGCCAGCGCGACAATAACCGCCGCCGATGCCGGAGCCATAGCTACCGCCGGTTGCAGTCACGGTGCCGCCGTAAACCGTTACCGTGCCGCCGACACCATAATAGCCGCCGCCGATGCCGGCGCCATAGTAACTGCCTTGTGCGGTAATATTGCCGCCATAGATTATAATCGTGCCGCACTTGCCGGTCGTATTGCTGCTTGCACCCTTATTGCCGCCAATGCCGGCGCCATAAGCACTCGCTGCCGTGCTGGCGGAGGCGTTCAATGCGCCAGTTCCCTCGGTCTGGCCGTAGATGACGAGCGAGTTTTCGACCGAGACATTGATGCCGGCATTGTCCGCATTGCTGTTCTGCGTCACCGTAAGCGTTGCGCCATCTGCGAGAACAAGGCTGACCTTGCCTACTACCGTCACGCCTGCACTCAAGGTCACATCGCCCGTCACATAGTACCAGCTGTTGTCCCATGTGACGGCAGCATCGGACGACGTGACCGGGTGGCACGTACGCTTGCGTACCACATCGTCCGCGTTGCGGCAATCCACCGATACCGTCTCGCCGGTCGTCGGCTCCGCCGGATCGTCGTCGATAAAGCCAGGAGCCACCACCGTGAGCGTGTATTCCGCATCAATCGTCTGCGGTGTAGGCTCGGTTGTATCCGTCACGACCAGCGTGAATGTATATTCGTCGACCGCGCTGACCGTGCCGGAAAGCGTGGTGCCGCTGATTGCAAGACCATCAGGCAAGCTGGAGCCTTCCTTGACCGCAAAGGTATATGTTCCGCTACCGCCGGTCACCGTCGCCGCGAGGTCGATATTGCACTCTTCTCCGGCACCGGCCTCGAGTGCGCTCACGCTCTGGGCAAGCGGCGCCGCCTTGACCACATAATAACGATAAGACTTGTTGGTTCCAAGTTCGGCAGTCGGATTCGCGCTTGTCCCGACATAAGCCTTCATGTTGGCGCCAACGGTCAAAGTGCCGTATCCATAGGAACTGACACTGCCTGCTCCCTTGCCGATACCGGACGGGATGTAACCGGTGGTACTGCTGGTGGCATTTCCCGCTGTAGCGGTTATCGTACCGCCGTTGATGGTGACGGCACCGCCGCTGGCATATTGTCCTCCGCCGATGCCTGCACCACCATAAGAGCTTGTCGCAGTAACGGTGCCGCCATAGATTGTCACGGTGCCGCCATTGCCATAGGCTCCGCCACCAATACCCGCACCATTGTTAGTGGCAGTCGCTGTCACCGTGCCGCCATAGATTGTCACCGTGCCGCCATTGCTTGCACCCGCAGTCAGCGATCCGCCGCCGCCGATGCCGGCACCACGACCGGTAGAAAGTTGCACCTGCGCGACAACCGTACCGCCGTATATGGTGACCGTTCCGCCGGCGCCATCCTTTCCACCGCCGATGCCGGCGCCGTAGGTCGAAGTGTTTAGCGTCCTTGCCGTAATATTGCCGCCGTAGATCGTCACCGAACCGCAGGTCTGAGACTCATTACCGCCAATGCCGGCGCCATTGTTTCCGCCGGTAGCCGTGAGCGACCCGGTGCCATTCTCCTGCGCATAGATCGTAAGCGAATTGCCCGCCGCCACATTGATGCCGGCCTTGTACGTACCAGAGGTGGCCGTGCCGTTCACCGTCAGCGAACAGCCGTCGGCCAGGATCAACTTGACATCGCCGGTAACCGTCACCGTCGAGTTGATTGCCACATTCCCCTTCACGATATACCAGCCGGTCTCGAGCGAGGTCGTGGCCGAGTCAATCGGCGTGCAATCCACGTACTCGATGTTCCCGCTTCCGTCCTTGTATGGCTCATTGATCGGGGTAATGCTCCACTTGGAGTAGAACGTCCTATTGCCGAACGAACCGTGGGGAATCGTCGTCACCGCGCTACCGGTTAACGCAGAAGTAGTGTGCCACGAAACGAAGTCATAACCCAGCTTCGTCGCCGTCGTCGGGAGCGTTATATCGGCGGACTCGATCGTGTAGGTGGTCGGCACAAGGCCGCTCATCGTCGAAGCACCGTCCCTATAGGTGATCGTGTACTCGACCGGTGTCCACTTGGCGTAGAACGTCTTATTCTCGGTCAAGTGGACACCGGTCGAG
>Ga0265298_10003939_pt1 | contig 19246 bp, 17 predicted proteins | sample AusTroGonzalo_MG_3_FD_193486 | JGI IMG/M metagenome (GOLD analysis project Ga0265298, IMG submission 193486) | Bovine rumen microbial communities from tropical cattle in Woodstock, Queensland, Australia - Gonzalo_01 | ecosystem: Host-associated > Mammals > Digestive system > Stomach > Rumen ... | reverse complement strand
AAGTCTGGGCAAACTTCATATCCAGCTTCAGTACGTCAAAGGGCAGCGAGGAAAGCATGTTGAGGGAAGAATATCCCGTCCCGAAGTCATCCATCTCGATTAAAAAACCCATAGCGCGCAGGCGCCGTACAGTCTCTATAATCTGCTCCTCGTCTTCCGCATATGCGGATTCCGTAACTTCAAGATGCAGGTCCGCCGCTTCCAGCTGGTTTTTCTCCAGAATCTCCAAAAACGTATATACTAAATTTGGGTCGTACATGTCGATGCGGGACATATTAACGGAAACCGGCACCGTAAAACCGAGCTTGTCTTTCCATGCCCGGATCTGCCGTCCGGCCTCATGCCACACATAGTGATCCATCGCCTGGATCAGACCGTTGTTCTCAAAACAGGGAATAAATACGCCGGGGCTGATCATCCCCAGCTCCGGATGGCTCCACCGCACCAGGGCTTCCGCGCCGCAAAGCCGCGGGGTGTCCCCCGTCACGTCGAACTTGGGCTGGTAGTACAGCCGGAACTGTTTCTGGTCAATGGCAGTCTGGAAATCCTCTACCAGTTTCGCGTTATACAGCTCTGCTTTATGAAGCGTATCATCGTAAACGGCAATGTTCCTTGTATAATTATTACGTACCGTGTCCGAGGCCATCTTGGCCCGGTCGAACCGGCGCTCGATATCCAGCGATTTGTCTACGCAGGCATACACACCCATACGCAGGCGCACTTTGAAAGAAGCATCCTGGTCGTCTGTCAGTCCTGTTGATACGAAATCCAGGAGCGCTTTATAATCATCCCGGTGGGGACAGTACACCTGAAAGACATCTGCTTCCCTGCGGCACACGATACCGCCTGCTTCGTGCACGATGTCTTTGATGTTCGAACCCACCCGGCGCAGAATCCCATCCGCGAAATTCTTTCCGTACCTCTCATTGATGGTGGAGAAACGGCTGATATCAATAACGATCGCATCCGTCTCCGTATCTTTGTGATGGTGATCGTACTGTTCCGCATAACTGTAAAAAAATTCCCGGTTGAACAGACCTGTAAGCGGATCCCGTTCCGCAGACTGCAGCGTCTTTCGGGTTTCAAACAGCTCAATGGTACGCCGTACGCGGGCCAGGATGATTCCGGGTTCCGGATAGGGCTTCTGGATAAAATCACTGGCGCCGATGTTCAGGCACTCGATTTCCTGACCGAGATCGGCGGACGCGACAATGACCGGGATGTCCTGATACTCTTCGGTAATACGGATCCGGTGCAGTACTTCCATTCCGGTCATGTTAGGCATGAGCAAATCCAGAAGGACGAGGGAGATAAGGTCTTTCTGCGCCTTTAACGTCTCCAGCGCTTCCGTCCCGTCTTCCGCAAAAACAACTTCATAACTGTCTTTCAGGATCATTCCCAGCAATTCGCGGTTGATTTGTTCGTCATCAACCACAAGCACTCTTCTTTTTTCATTCAGAAAACTGATTGACTCATGAGTTTCTGCCATGGTACTGTTTCCCTCTCAACATATATTTCAAGCAGCGATACAAATCCATTTCGTTAATTAATTTTATTATAACACAAAATCCTTTCCTCAGTTAAACTGAATATGGCATATTAGATAACAAAACAGCCGTGAAAATTAAATTCCACGGCTGTTGAATAATTTACTTCACTATCATATCAGTCCGTCACATACGTGCAGACCTTGCCCGGATTCAAAAGTCCTTTCGGATCGAATACCGTCTTGATGCCCTGCATCAGCTGCATCACGTCACTGCCGACATAGTCCTCCAGACGCCGGACGGAAACGGCCCCAATGCCGTGTTCCCCGGAAATCAGGGCGTTCATTCCTTTGCCCCGCGCATAAATCAGGTCGAGGAATTTGTCCGACCGGGCGCGGAACTCCTGTTCCTCCATGCCGTTGGCACAGAGCTTGATATGGATGTTGCCGTCCCCTGCGTGTCCATAGGTATTGATATCCAGCCCCACCTCATCCGCCAGGCTCTGCGCATATTCCACAATCTCCGCGATGTAGCTGATGGGAACCACGATGTCGCATTCTTCCACCTTGTCATAGGTTTCGAGGATGGCTTCCGGCACGGCCCTGCGCATATCCCAGGCGGCTTTCATCGCGTTGGCATTATCAAACACGAGCACGTCCAGGGCGCCGCCTTCCAGCATGACTTCAGCGGCGGCCTCCATGGTCTCCTCCATCTCCTCCTCACGGCGGCAGTCAAAGCTGGTGAGAAGATACGCTCCAACGTCAACCCCCTCACTCTTGGCAGGATAGACCACTTTTTCCGTGAATTTCTCTGCCCGTTCTACATTGGAACGGGGCATGAATTCCAGGGACTGGGGATCCAGGCCGGAGCGCTTGACCGCAGGCACGCAACGGATACAGGCCGCCAGATCCTCGAACATTCCCAGAAGGGAGACGGTGTATTTCGGCTGGGGGATAAACTTCAGTCCCAGCTCCGTGATAATTCCCAGGGTTCCCTCGGAACCGATCAGCAGGTGCAGGAGGGAATACCCGGAACTGTTCTTGCTGGGCTCGCCGCCCAGCTTCACCACACGGCCGTCGGGGAGCACCACTGTCATAGTGCGGACATATTCACGGGTACAGCCGTATTTCACGGCCCGCATCCCGCCGGCGTTGGTGGCCACGTTCCCGCCCACCGCGGCGAAGCGTTGGCCGGGGTCGGGCGGATACATCATGCCGCGCTCCGTGCAGGCGGCGGCCAGGTCCGCCAGAAGGACGCCGGCTTCAATGTGCACCAGGGCGTTGTCCATGTCCCAGCGCAGAATATGATTCATTCTGGTCAGATCAATGACCACGCCGCCGTGGATGGGTGTGCAACCGCCGCTGAGCCCGGTTCCGGCCCCGCGGGGGATGATGGGGATGTTGTTCGCGTACAGGATTTTGCAGGCTTTTGAAACCTCTTCCGTAGAACGTGCTTTAACTACGGCGTCAGGCATACGGAAACCGGCGGACACCATCTCATCGTGGGCATAGTCCTCGCTGAGCGCGTCCCCGCTCAGGACGCTTTCGGGAAGAGCAGCGGTAAGTTGTGCAAGAACCTCGGGGGTAAGGGATTGAAAAGACATAATATCCTCCTAATCAAAGAACTGTCATCTTCGTTTAAAGATGTAATAATATATTTTGGTCAATTTTCATAGTAATTACCATCTTTAAATCATTTTTATTTTATCATAATCTAATTCTGTAAGGCAACAAACTTCTAAAATTATAATAAATCTGTACAAAAACAAAAATTTATTTCCAGTATGATAACTGAAATGCATCAGCGCACCGCCAGTACAATGATTTTCTCATTGTCCGGCAAGAGTTCCGCTTCCATTTTCATGAGATCAAGCACCTGCTCCCGGTTGACAAGACCGCTTAGGTTCACTTGTTTTTCCCCATAATATGCGAAGAGTCCCGGCAATTCCCCGCCGGTAGTTCCGTATTCCACGGTATCCTCCAGCAAAGATTTCAGTTCCGCCTGCAAATCTGATTTGGTACAGACAATAGCGCCGAGTCCTTCCTTCTGGAGGCATACCACACCATTGCGGTTCAATACTCGCACCTTATGCTTTTTAACAGGTATGATGCCCAGAACCCGCTTCTTATACTGCCCGTCAAAAATGTGCCATGTACCTGTTACTGCTACTTCCCTGACATCTGCAGGAGGAAGTTCCATAGACTGTGTCGCAATGGCGTGAAGTTCTCCCGGAGAGAGCGCCCCCTTTGCCGCATCAGTCTTTCGCAGTTCGGTGGCACCCATAGCCACAACTCTCAGAATATTGGCCTGCCTGTCAATCTCTATGTCAATTTCTACCGTAGACTCCTGAGCCCCGGAACGCAGAACCTTCTCCATGACCTCCCTGCGAATGGAACGAATATCCTCTTCCGATGGCTGCACCACGGTACGCTCCACCACTTCCCGTACCATTGCCATGGCTACGCCTATGGTTGAGATGATGGGAGCGTTTTTTACAATCTTCCAGCGGACATTTTTCCTCCCGCCCAAATAGGGAACTATGAGGCCTCCGCTGCCGCCGCCCCCGGCCAGGTAAAGCACCTGCGGTGAAAGAGCATATTCACGGATCAGGCGGGCTACGATCTCCCAAATCTTTTCTGCGGCAAGGTCCATAGCGTTTTGCGCCGCTTCTTCCGCACTGCAGCCAAGAATCGTTCCCAGTGCCCCCCAGGCCAGTCTTGCGGCTTCCCGTCCTGACTCCCCGGCATTGGCATAATCATGCTCGGGAACGCTGCCCAGTAGATTTGCGGCTCCGGCCAGTGTCAGGGACACACGACGACCGTCACGGCCAACGACAGCTGCATAGACAGGCGAAACTTCTTTCAGAGGTGCCACCAGCTCTAAATGGGGGTCAGAGAGCGCCGGCGAAAAAACCTCATAAGTCAGGCCCGCAATGTGCGCACTCCGGGGACCTACCCCAGTGATTTTTCCATTTTCCACACGGATCATGCTGCCGCCAGCCACACCCAGGGTGCGCACATCCAGGGAAGACAGGTAGGTTTTATGTCCGCCCACTTCCCCGTAGCGAATCATGACACGCCCGTCCTTCACCACGGAAATATCTGTAGAGGTTCCGCCGGATTCCAAAAAGATCCCGTCTGAAAGACGTTCGTGCATCAGCACGCCCGCCACTCCGGCGGCCAGGCCGGAGAGCATAGTCAATATCGGACGGCGTCGAACTTCATCCACTGTCATGACGCCGCCGTCGCAGCGCATGATCATCAAAGAGGCCGGGATACCGGAGCGTTTGACGCAAGCTTTCGTCATATCCGCTGTTTCCATCATCTTCGGAATCAGGCTGCCGTTAATGACCGCCGTGCGTGTACGTACCCGCAGTCCGTACAGTTGCGATACTTCGTGCCCGCCGGTAGCGTACAGTCCTTTCTCCCGGGCCAGTTCTTCCACGAATTCTTCATTGGCCGGGTCATCCACGCCAAAGGATTCCGCAGCCACGATGACCTGTGCCCCTTTTCCTTTCAGTTCTTCGATCTTCTCTTCTATTTCTTTGCGGGAATAAGACGCATCCTCCGTTTCCACGAACTCGTGGATGACAGAAAGAAACTTTCCGGGTGCCAGGGGAATATCTCCCACATCACTGGCCGTTTTGGCACGTCCTGATTCCATGCCGCTGCCCATAGCCAGGACTCCGGTCACCGCCACATCTCCCTCCAGAAGCGCATTGGTAGCCTGGGTAGTGCCATGGGCGATAAACACTACCTCTTCCGGGGCAATATGGTTCTTTTTCATAATACTCTGCAGGACAGTGATGATCCCCTCTGCCACGCCTTCTTTGGCTTCATGAGTGGTAGGAATCTTTTCCTGCGCTATGATTTTACAGGTTGCGTTGTCAATGGCGACAGCATCGGTAAAGGTGCCGCCTACATCGATGCCGATCCTCACCTGGCGCATCTGTCTCCCTCCCTTGTTCTAGCTGCTCAATGGGTAAAGGCCACGCAGAGCAGCATCAGGATACACATCCCCCAGCTATAAGGTAAAATGCGTCGCAAAATCACAGCCGTATCTATTCCGGTAAAGCCGCCAATCCAGGTGTTATGTGAATTGGTAGGATCTGCAACAGCCTGGACAAAACCTACGGCCAAAAACATGCCGCAAAGCGCTTCCGGGGGGAATGTGCCGAACCCCACGAGGATAGCGGCGATACCCGCTCCCATACCAAACATATTAAAAGGACCCCTGTAAAGCGCCGCCGGAGCAAAGAGAGCAAATATTATCAGCAGACCTGTCATAGATTTAGGGAGTATGGAGGCCAGGACCGGATTCAGCACCGGGGCAGCCAGGGGATGAGCTGTGGCCGATACCAGCATACCGATGCCAATGAAAAGGAACAACACCCCGGCAACATCCTGAATGCCCTCCACAAAAGCTCCTGCCAGCAAATTGATGGTCTGGCCGGGACGCGTCATCAGCGAAGCATAGAGGGCTGACACCAGAAAGCCCAGAATCGCTGCGGCTACAGGGTCAATGGCTCCATTTTTAGGACTTCCCAGCCCGAAGACCAGGCCGGCACAGCCGATGAACACCAGGGGCAGCACCGGCGCAATGAGTGCCGCCGGAAACAGCTCCTTTCTTTTTCTGACCAATCCCTCCTGCCTGCAGGAAAACACGTTACCCAATCCATGCCACAGGCTTACGGGAATTGCCGCAATGCCTTTTAGAATACCCAATGCCAGCTCCGGCAGCGAACCACCCTCCCCTGTACCCCGCGGCACGTTGCGCAGGATGTATACAATGGCCGCCAGAGCAGCAATGGAAATTCCGGGAAAGTAATAATACAGCGCAGCTTCGCTGCCAAAGACGCCTATGTAGGTACCATAACTGGCAATGTTTGCCATAAGTCCAAGATTGATTCCCATCAGCAGGATGACCGAAGCATCCAAAGGGGAAATGCCGGTACTGGTCATGATGGGAAGCACGATGGAACCTACCATCAGCACTGCTCCCAAGCCGCTCATCCCGGTGAATACAAAAGCAGTAGCTGCCAGCATAAGAAACGCAATGGCAATAGGACGGTCCCCGGCCAATTCAGCCGCCTTTTTTATAATGGCATCAGAAATTCCCGTCTTCTGTATGACCTTGGCAAACATGGAACCGAACACCACCAGCGCAATGGCCGAAGACAGCCTGAGCGCGCCTCCCAGCAAAACTTCATTTGCCCAGGTAAGAAAAGGAAGCCCCGCGCACCAGGCAATCCACGCCGCCATGAACGGCAGCGCCAGCAAGGCTGGCAAGATTCTGGCCACCATGAGCGCAGCAAACAGAACAAAGCTGCCAAGCAATAATATACCCGTAATTGACATTTGTTATTCTCCTCATTTAGCCTGCTCGCTTTGGTAAATATATGTCCAGTTTATAAACCGTTCAGTTCTTTTATTCCATTATAACAAAACAGCCATGGATATTTCCACGGCTGTTTTGCACTGCTCTTACGTTTTTACACATTCTTAGCTGTATCTCTGCGGAACATACCTCCGGTAACACGATTCTTGCCCTGTCGCTTGGATTCATAAAGCATCTCGTCTGCCAGGTGAAACATGGCCCGTAAATCATCGCCGTTTTCCGTTGCACCAGAAATATATCCTACAGAAATATGCAAAGGCAATTTTTGCGGACCTAATGTTATCCGCAGTAAATTCGACCTTGCATGGATCATTTCCAAATTATACTGGCTCCAGTTTTCATCCAGCCGGATAAGCAGAAACTCATCGCCTCCATACCGATAACAATCCGTATTGGTAAATGTATCGGCAAGTACCTCGCTAAGTTGCCTGAGTGCCAAGTCTCCAATTTCGTGACCGCATACATCATTAATCTTTTTAAAATCATCAATATCTAAAAGTGTAACAATCAGACCTCGATTCTTATACTCCGGATAATTCATACGAAGCATATTTCTGTTATACAATCCTGTAAGAGTGTCAATATGGCTTTCTTCTTCTAATGCTTCGTTACTGTCGCGCAGCTTTTTCACAACATCTATCGTTTTTTGACGTGTTGTATTCCAGATCTGATGCAGTTTTCCCAAAAAAGCAGTAATGGCTATTACACTGCAACCAGTCATAATCACTTTTTTCAGATTAATCACCGAATAGCTGAAAAAGCTATGGTCTTCCGAATAAAAGTACATAACAAACAGAATAACCTGCACTGCGGATATGACACTTGCCGGAAAATCAAAGAGACTGGCACAGACAACCAGACCGGTAAGCAACAATATCTCCGGATTGGGTATGGCTATGTTACCGCAGGCAACCATCAGCATGGTCATAAACAAAAACGCACCCAATGAAGTGAAAATAATTGTTTTGCCTTGATTTTTCTTTCTATTATTTTTCTTCCTGGATTTCTGATCAGACACTATAATAACCTTTCATTAACAATAAAACGGATGACCGGGATATTGTTCCCCTCAAAAAAGATAAAAGATAAGAGTAATTTGTTATTTTATACATTATCTTATACTTAACTGTTTAAAACAATGGGGGTTCCAGAACGTCACGCTTGGTTTAATCACTTTGTGAGGCTTTTTTATAATAGTAAAGTGCGTTTTGCTCGTCATTGGGCAAAACGCACTTATCACCGACTGCAATCTTCAGTTGCTTACCGCTCGGTCCGCTTCACGTTGTCACCATAGATTGTTTTGAAATCATCCCGCATGGAAATGGCATTCCAGCCGTGTTCGGCAGCGAGCTTTCTGCATTTTTCGGCCTTATCCAGATTGCCGAGTTCCCGCTGCAGGTCGTCGCACAGCACAAAGAACGCTGCGCTTTTGTACTTGTTTCCAGTGATAGTATAGTTAAGCATACTGGCATCATCACGGGAATTTCCAAAAGCCAGCACAGGCTGCTTACCGATTTCCCTGGCAATGGATACCACCTTGTACATTTGCAGGTTTTTGCCCTGATACCCGCCGCGTACCAGGTAATCGTCTTTGCGATACACATACTTCAGTCCGTCGGCACTGCCCTGATGAACTGCCAGGATCTTATTATCCGTGCCAATGACGTTAGCTTGCGGAATTGCCAGCACATCGCAGACCAGAGTCCTCACCAACTGCCGTTCCGAGCCGGAAACAATGTAGACCTGGAACTTGTTCGCCTGCAGATATTTTATCACTTCGACCATCGGCAGATAAAACGCTTCACCCCTGGCAAGATTCGAAAGCCCTTCAACGGGTTTAGCCATAAATTTTTTTACATAGGCAGTATATTCAGGATCAGTCAGCCCGGAAAATACAGACGCAAGATGCGGAGAGCTGCTGCCAGCTTTTTTACCCGTATGCTTGTTTTTGATCCATGCGTCCAAAGTCAGCGCGAATTTCCTGTCATCTGCTGAGGGCGTGTAGCTTTTATCCTTAAGGGTACGGTCAAGGATCAGCATCTGGGACAAATAGTAAGGCGCTGTCTCACAGAGGATGGTACCGTCCATATCAAAAACGGCTACACGGTCTTCTACCGGAATATAGTTCTTACTGTTTTTCTTTGTGATTTCCTTAACGTATTTCGTAAGTGCCTGATACGATGCGGCTTCCTTGTTCCAGCACTTAAAATTGCTTCCCCTTTTGTTCACGGTAATCCGGCCGATCTCGGCACGGGTGGCCGCATCCACATCACAGGCTACCCCAGCGCTTACAACAGCAGCCAGCACACAGGCTAACAGTTTGTTCTTAATAGATTCCATAATTCTAATCCCGTTGTACAAAATGTAATGGCCGCTTTTAAAGCGGCCGCCCTTCTTACCAGCAATTTAGTTCAATCAGGTAGCATTTTCCGCAATAGTACAGTTCAGGCAGCAGTTATCAACTACCCAACAGCTCCTGAAATCACCGCCGGCCACTTTCTTCAGCTGGTCTTCGTCCAGTTCAAAGTCCTCTATTTCCTCCATGTAGGCTTCGGCTTCCTGCTTCGTCAGCTCAATGCCGCCGGCCTTTGCCAGCGCGATCAGTTCGTCGCCATTCTTGCACTGCATCGCTTGCATAACCTGTTCTTTTGTAAGTTGCTTTTTGTTAATCGGTATAGTCGCACCCTTTTATTGTTAATTATAAAATACCTTTTATTATATATACAAGGCAGATTCAGCAAAATTGACAATGACGGAAATTATTTTTTAAATTATATCATACCAATCATTGATTCGGTTTGTCTTTTTCAATGCCGCAGGCATCTTCATACCTGTCAAGGCATATAATAGTTGGTCAGGAAGCAGGTTCCCTCCCAATCAACAATCTTTAACTCAGACTCTTTTGCCGGGTGGATATCCTTCTCGCCGAGAACCATCACCTGCTTGTCCTTCAAGTCGTAAAGGGGCCACTCATGTAACTTGCCGTCGGGAGACATGTCTGCGCCAAGCGACGGATTGCCGGTCTTGGCCCATTTCAATACGCAGAGGCCGCAATGAATCCCCGCAGCCTTCGCCAAACACCTGCGCAAGATGCATAAGCACCTTTTTTTGCATCAGGCCGCCGCAGAGCTTTTCCTTTGTCTTCGCGTCCAGCAGTTCCAGGGCCAGCACATCAGCGCCGGCTCTTTTCAGCAAAAATCCCGCGACAGAACCGGCAAGCCCGGCCCCGACAACCAAATAATCAACACGAATCCTTATCATAACCAGCCTCAAAAAACTTATTTTTTCAAACGAATGATAAAGCATACTGTACCAAGCACAGCGAGAACAATACCAATGAGGCCAAAAGTAATCATTCTCCGATGCAGACTACTGTATAAATCAGCTGAACCGTCAAGTACATGATAGTATCCGAACAGATTCAAAGCCGCATACAATAAGGATAGCACACTGGCAATTATAAGTGTAATGCCCGCTATTAATAACATTTTTTTCATACTTTCCACTTTGTTCCGTTTCAACCTGCAAATCCCGCTTCGTATTCGTAAACATCATTTTTCTTAATTATATCACTATCCAAAATAGAACGAATAACCGCTTTTTCGCTGCTCTTTTAAGCCATTCAGCGCGGTCTTGGCATCCTCCAGGATGCTGACACCGGGATTGGGGCGATCTGCAAAAGCAACGCCTACAGCCAGCGAAACGGCAGGCGTTTTATCATCGGTCTTGCCAAGAAGCTCGTTAATATGGCCAATCTTTTTAGCCACTTGTTCCTGCATACCGCTGTCCACCTGTGACATGATGATGGCAAAGCCGGCATTACTGACCCGGCAGATATGATCCACAGGCCGGAAGGAACTACGAAGGAGATTAGCCACATGCCGTATTACCAGTTCGGCAGTGATCTGTCCCTGCTCCGCTAATATCTGCTTCCCCTCCACAACTTCGGCAAGCAACAGCGCGGTACTATACTGATCAGCGTCTTTCACTAACATGTGAAACGCCGAATAATTATATAAACCCGTCAGGGGGTCGTGCAGCTGGTCGTAGGAATTATCCTCGTCTGAAAGATGGGGCAGATGATGGGAACGCTCGATTGGCGCGATATCTTCCGACAAGCTCAGTCGTTGCTCGATAAAAGACTCATACTCCTCTGCCGGGACAGGTTTGGAAAAATAATATCCCTGTGCGGCATCACACCCCATACTCCGAAGCGCTTTCAGTTGTTCGACAGTCTCAACACCTTCCGCTACCGTTGGCAGATATAACATTGCCGCAATACCTAACACCGCTTCCAGCATGCGGGTATCGCTGCGCCCTTTGAACGCATTTCGAATGAACTGCATGTCCAGTTTGATGATATCAATGGGCAGTGTGGAAATCATGTTCAGAGAAGAATATCCGCTTCCGAAATCGTCCATCTCAATCAGGAAACCTGCCTTACGCAGTTTTTTGACATTTTCGACAATCTGCTCTGAGTCTTCCGTATAGGCGGATTCGGTTATTTCCAATAAAAAGTCTTCACGCCGGAGGCTTAATTCCTTTAAAAGATCACAGATGTCCTTGCCAAAGTCCGGGTCATACAGATCGATCCGGGAAACATTTACGGATACGGGAAAAACCCTGCCGTACTTTTCGAGCCATGCCGCCATCTGTGACGCCACTTCCCGCCACACATAGCGATCCACCTGCTGAATAAGGCCATTCTCCTCAAATAAAGGAATAAACTTTCCCGGGTCAAGCAGCCCCAGTTCAGGGTGCTGCCACCTTACCAGTGCCTCCGCACTGCATAAGACGGGTGGATCCACTTTAATATTAAATTTGGGCTGATAATATACCTTGAACTCATGCTCCCTAAGAGCCCGAACCAAATCGTTCAGCAGACGCTCGTTCAGATGCTCGCGCTCCAGCATATCTTCATCATACACCACAAAACGCTTATCGCTGTACCGCACTCTCCTGCAGGCGGTATGCGCCCGATCCAGAAGTTGTACAGGTTCCATTCCTTTCTTCCAGGGCATGACGCCCATGCGCAACCGAATGCCTGCATTTTCGGAAAGCCGGTTGACCGCAGCCTGAAAACGGTCCAGCAGTACCTGATAATCTTCCTGAGGAGTGCAAAAGATGTAATAATCATCCACGTTTAACCGACTGCCAATACCCTTAGCTTTATCCAAAAACGCGCGAATCTCCATGCCCAGCGTCCGCAGGACCTTGTCGCCGAAGTCCCGCCCATGCAGTTCGTTCACGGAGTGGAACTGATTGATATTGACGACAATTGCGTCCGCAGGTTTATCTGGCTGCTCCCTGTAAAACCGATTGGCAAACTCATAAAAGAAGCTCTGGTTATACAGTCCCGTCAACTCGTCATACTCCGTGGCGGAGATCAGCTTTTCCAATTCCTCTGTAGTGGCCTTAATAAATGTAGCCATACGGCTGATCATGGAAAGCTTTCCTTCAACAGGCAGTTCCGCCATACGAAGTTCCTTTTCCGGACGCTCTTTCGCATCACCTTCCCGCATGGCGGCAATCACCTGGGTTACATTGTGCTGATTGAGGTACCCGCCCGTTCGTAAAAATTCGCCAGATGTAAAAAAGCCGGAAGTCGGGGCTACCATCTGATAGGGTTCAGTCTCTTTTCCCACCTCTTTGTCTCCCCAGTAAGCCCGGCGCGCTGCGCAGGAAAAAACAAAAATACACTCTGGTGAAAACTGCAGGATCCTGTTTCCCTCCTGCCATACAGTATCCAGAACCGTCCAAGGATCCCCATAGGCAATTCTCGCCCGGATGTTCTGAGCCATATCCGAAGTCATAATCAGACAACCATCCGGAGTGCTTGCCATCGGGGCGCGCATGATGTCGATACCATGATATCGGTAAATAAACGGGAACTCCAATGTATTGTGAAAGAAGTTTTCATCGTTACGGATATGCAGATACTTGTAGTAGAGGTCATACGCCGGGCGATGATTCAATTCTTTGAGAATATTTCCGTCCGTCGCAGTGACGTCCATAAAGGAGCTGAGGGGTTTCCATCCTGTGACAAAAGAACACTCCACATGGAAATCGTCTCCGCCAAAGAGGATAAAAACAACACCTTTTTCCTGATATCCACCGGCCTTGGAAAATACGCAAGCGTCATCTTTTGCCCGATCTTTGCAAAAAGCCCCTCCGCCGAAAATCTGTACATCTTTTCTGATACGGGAAAGGCCTTCACAAAACGGCGTCATGGACATACCGCGGATTGTACCAAGAAGTTCCACGGCTTTTACCCATGGCCGCTTATCCACTTCATCCGCGAGTCTTTCCGCGATGCCCGCCTGTGTATCAGGATACATCGGATACTGAAGCAGTTCCACTTTGGTGGAAGGATATTCAATCAGCGTACAGATAACCGCAAAGGTTCCGCCTGAAAAATCACCATTTACAATATTACCATTGGAAGAACAACCGGCATAAAGAGCTTCCGGCAGCGCCTGCTCTATCCTTTCAGTTATATGGTCGATACGGCTGTGGTCCAAAATCTCTGTAAAAATCTGAATCAGCACTTTTGAAAAAAGATTGCTTTTGACCCAATGCTGTAATTTTTGCAATTCTTCCTCGAATGTTTTATCATCCCGAAAGGTTAACTGAATTTGTTTCATGCTCAGTTCTCCATCATCATAAAAAGTATACGTATTTTTTCCCTAAAAACAGTCCTAAAACTTGGACTTTTTCTCACTCGCATCTCTCGCATCTCTCTGTAATAAGGTTTAAATCTAATTTTAGTTTACATTATTATAACATATAACTACTAAAAAAACTAACAACCATTTTTATGTTAAACTGGAATTTTTCATACTAAAAAACAGCCGCAGAAGATGAAGTTCCGCGACTGTTGAATAATTTGCTACGTTCCCTCACTACAGAAACGTCATATGGCTCTGTTCAACCGTCAACTCTTTTCAGCTCCTCCTATGACATAAATTGCATATTCATCGTTTAATACTACAGTGCTACCCGGTTTTACTTTCTTACGTTTTTCTTTTAATACAACCCCGTCCATGGTTACATGTCCCTGCTCTATTTCATAAGAAGCCTGGCCACCGCTATCCACAACGCCGGCCAATTTCAACAGCGAAACAGCCGGGATAAACTCCGTGTCAATTTCTATTGTAATTCGTTTCATTTGCGTTCTCCTTCCAAATAAAATCTTTCCACTGCTTCCTGCGGAATATTGTACCGTTCAAAATCCTGCCAATAAATCTTCCGGCAGATGATGGTCACTTCCACTACACCATAACCACCGATTTTCCCTAAAGAGTCCCCATGCCGCCCCAGCTGATGGTCATGGATACCGATTAATTTGATTACTATACCTGCCAAACTTTTCCGTTTAACACATCTACACAAGTCAGTCTCCCGCCGGGCATATATACGCCGGTATCGCACATAATGATATTGTTCGGCAGGAACAGCGGCTTTGGCATCTTACGTCCCTTCCCTGACTGCCTGTTCACCTTCTGCACCGGTGTATGGCCAACGACGATAGTTTCCTTGCCTTTGTACTGTTCCCACCATTGCTGACGCCGCCAGAGCATATCATATTCATTCTGCACAGCCAGCGGCACATCGGGATCAATCCCGGCATGGCAGAAAAAGAATTCCTGATACCGGAACTGTACCGGCAGATTCGAAGCCCATGCAACCAACTGTTCCTTTATATCAGTACCCAGTTCATCCAATTGGTTCATTGTTGCGAACCCGCCGTTCTCCAGCCAGGAATCCGCATAATCAACAATCAAACTATGATAGCTTCCGCTTTTCTGCATGAAATAGGATGTCATCATCACTTCATGGTTTCCCATCAGGCAGATTACGGAATCCGGGCAGATATGCTGTAAGTCATAAACGTACTGCAGGCATTTGCCTGAGTCCGGCCCCCGGTCAACATAATCACCGAGGAAAACCAGCAAATCCTCTTCCGAAGAAAAATGGATTTTATCCATCAGCTTTATTAACTTTTCATACATGCCGTGTACATCGCCTACGGCCAGTACACGGGAATAGCCGAATAAGTTTTTCATTTTTTTATTAACATAAAAATTACAGGAATAAATGCCTTATGGCTATTAATTTGTGATTTTCAGCGCTTCTAAATTTTTGTTTTACACCTGCCAAACCCATTTATTGGCAGGTGTGGGTTTCGTTCCAGGTATCCCCACTCTTCGTAAGCTCCGTTATTTTTTTAATTATAGCAAATCTTCCGCTAAAAAATCTACGGCAATATAAAACAGGGAACGCTTTTAAAGATCAAATCCAGGCCGGTATCAGAACTCACAATTTTCCCCCTTTACAAACTGCACATTATGTGCTAAACTTTCGTTGTTTGATTTAAGCTTAATTAAGCTTATTTCCCCTCATTGGGCGGACGCTTCCCCAGCGTCCGCCGTTTTTTTACGGCTACTCTTCTGCAAGGATGCGCGTTCCACTGACACCAGGCCGGTAATGTCGTTATCGAACAGGCCGCTTAACGCTCTGCTTGTCGCCATTAACACGTTCATCATTGCTGCCATTGGCTGTTACCTCCTATCCCCAATTTTTTTTTGCGTGTCTTTTACCCCCTTCGCTTATATAATCTCGCGAGCCCGAAAAAACGAAACCATTTTTTCCGCGCAAAAAAGAAAAAGAAAGAGAAAAGAAAGAACCAAAGAAAAGATAAAGTAAAAGAAAAAATAATAATTAATCATATGCAATATGCTAATAATTCATATTTCACAAGAGGCGGAAAAACACAAAATTTTATTCCCGATAAAGAAAAGCCGAATGCGCATAAGGCGCACCCGGCTCATGAATCAAATAATAACTATTGCGGCAGATAAGCTAGAATAATTCCCGGCCGTCAGTTTCATTTACATTTCGCAAGTTCATCCAGGAATTTCTGCAGTCTCTCTTTCGTCATATGCTGCATAACAACGATGTGGGACAGCTCGCCGCCGAGCCTGTCATCGTAATCGTTGGCCAGGGCGAATCTTTCCACAATAGCTTTAGGCGGGCGTTTGAAATAAACCGTATTCGACATCGGTTCCAGCCAGGCCTTCCAGCCCATCTTGTCCAGTTTTCCTTTCAGCCATTCCGCACGCTCCAGTATACCCGTCGCCTGCTCGGTAAAGCCTTTTTCCTTAGTGTGCTTGACGATCCACCAAAGTTTCAGCGGAGAAAGTGCGGAACGGGAGCAGTTGATCATAGGCATACTGCCATCCAGATACGTAACATTATAGGGATTCTGGTTGTCCATGACTTCCTTCGTCGTCAGGAAAATACCGGCAGGCTCATCCATGCCGAAGAATTTGTGACCACTGACCGCAATGGAATTAAAGGGATGAACCTTGCGGTTCACAGCGTCTCTGTATTTTGTAAAAGGCAGGTAGCCGCCGAACAGGGCGGCATCCACATGCCGGTATACGGCCATGTGAGGATATTTCGCCAGCACGGCGTTCAGGGCGTCCTGATCATCAACGCCTCCCTTGAATGTAGTGCCCATGGCATAGACCACCAGCGCGGGGCGCTCAGGCTTCAGCGCTTTTTCCAGCTCAGCCGGAATCATGCGGCCCCTCACGTCGGAAGGAACGAGAACCAGATCGAGGTTTTGCATATCTGCCAGGCGCATATTGGAGTAATGGGCTGCATCGGACACATAAACGACAGGTCTCTTCCCCGTCTTTTTTTCCAGATATTTAGATCCGAAGTATATCCCGTGGTTGTTGCCGTCCGTGCCGCTGAAGGAAACAAGTCCCCAGACGTCCTTTACATCAAAGCCGTAGTACGGCGCGAATATCTCGATGACCTCCCGTTCAAATCCCAACGCATTCAGATAATCCCCGTGGGGGTGAAACGGATCTCCGGCATTGTTGGACATAGCCTTATATACGCCGCTGTCAATAAGCCATTTATAAAACCCTTCCAGCTGGATGTCGTGATTCAACGGATACCCAAAGTTTTCGAACTTACGCTCCGCTACATGGGTAGCATACGCATCCAGCCGTTCTTTGGCAAGATCTACCGGGGCGGCTAACGCATAACCGCTGGATAACACCACGAATGCTGCCATAAGGCCTGCCGTTTGTTTTTTTAATGAAAATCGCAAGATAGATTCCTCCTTTTTTGGAATAGTTTGCTGCGATAAATTGGAATTCAGTTTAGCCAACGCAATCAATTCTTCCTTACAAGGTTAAATATTAAGTCAGAGCACCGCAACCGTCCAATGTATAACAATGACCGTCACAGCGTTCATATAAAGCACCCCCCGCCACATTTTTGAGCGACGTCTCCTCAAGCTCAAAGTCTTCAAGTTCCGCCATGTACGCTTCCGCTTCGTCTTTTGTAATGTCATAGCCTTCGGATTTCGCATACGCCCTCAGTTCGTCGGCGGTTTCGCACTGCATGGCTTTGAAAATCTGTTCCTTTGTAATTTCGTTTTCGTAAACGGACATAGTAGACCTCCTCATAATAATTCGTTAATGCAATTATACTGCTTCAAAAGTTCAGTTCGTAATATTACGCCTTATATAGCAACTTAATTGCCTTTTGTAATATCAGTTGCTTGCTTCCTGCCAAAGCAGAAAGATCAACTGCAAATTCTGCCTAATTAACGCTGGATAAATGACATACAAGTATCATTCGAACAGTTATCAGAATAGCATCCGCCGCCGTCATGTTCACAATTACAAGAGCAGTAACTACAAGCTATGCATATACAAAACAGACTTTTAAAAATTGGTACTCAATGGAATTATTTTTATAATTATATCATAAAAAACTTACTGAGCAAAACTGCTATTTGCCGTACTAATGCAAAACAAAACAGCCGTGGATATTCCACGACTGTTGAATAAGTTATTGTGACAAATTGGGACTTGTCACCTCAAAATCCTATATAATGATAAATTACCGGCCCGGTCCAAAACAAGCGGTCGGTTCAATTTCCCGCAGTACGCCGTAAGCCGCAAACTGGTCAAAGGTCTTTTCCGCCGGATACGCACAGGTGCAAAAACCCGCAACCCTATCCTCCGGCGTCACGGGAACATCCGCGTCAATCACACTGTTTGCGCGAATCTCCGACAGCCACCCGGCGTAGTCGCCCCGAGACCGGAACCTTGCCCGCTCCGCCAGATTTTTGGCTTCCCGGCTCCAATAACAAACCCCCGCAAAGATCCGTGCCTCGAAATAACGTCCTTCCATCAGCAGATATATACTCGGATGCTCCTTAAGGAACGGCGGGTTTGCCAGCTCAACGATGGACTGGAACATACTCCAATCCTTCATGTGGTGCCCATAAAAAAACGTGCTGTAGGCGGACAGCCTGCCGCCAAGTCGGACGTCCAGGCTGATTGCTCCGTGGATTGACGGTTCCCCACTGAAATTGTGGGTAAGATAATAATTATCACGCCGGTCTTTTACCACCGGATAATTAAGCGGCGAAACCGGCATATAAATCCACCCGACAAAGTCGGGATTGACAGCGCGCATCTCCGCTACGTCGATATGCGGCCATTTCTGACCGCGGCCGCGCATCTTTTCCCCGAAGATGCTCCTGTATATCTCCCTGGGGTCATACCGGTGATCGCTAGTTGCCAGGGCAGGCGCAGCCTTATGTTCCTCGCTTGTTGTAGAAATCAAAAGTCTTCACCGCCGGTGATCTCACCGCGCATAAATGTTTCCGGCATCATCTCCCGGTTCATATCCTCGCGTTCGTCACCATGTCCTCCTGCCACCTTATTCAAAAAATCTCCATCCAGTTCGATATCTTCCAATTTATCCAGGAATGCTTCCGCTTCTTCTTCCGACAGTTCCATCCCTTCTGCTTTGGCCAGCACCATCAGGTCTTCCGCGGTCTCGCACTGCATGGCTTTTTCAATCATTTCTTTTGTAAGTCCATTTTTGTTGACCGGCATAACGAAGTCCTCCTGTAAACGAATTAATAATACCTTTTACTAATATATACAAGACATGCCTTCCAAAATTGACGCAAATGGAAATTGTTTTTTTAATTATATCATAAAAAACTTCAATGGTTAAAACTGTAATTATTCTAAGAGAGTTCTTGACAAAACATTAGCAAGATTTGACATACTATAAAAAAGCCGCGGAAGTTGAACTTCCGCGGCATGCACATTTATATTACTCAGTCTGTTACTCAGTCTGAAATATCCACATCAGGCAGAATCTGGACTTCGTATTCCGGATAATCCCGTTTCATTTCTTCCTGCAGGATCCGCAGCCCCTCTTTGGGGTGAATATCAAAACTCATCACCACGTCAAAGCGCATCTGCTTCAGAGGCACATCAATATGGAAACCGTGGAACTCCAGCGCCCATTCGTGG
>Ga0265298_10003938_pt1 | contig 19247 bp, 13 predicted proteins | sample AusTroGonzalo_MG_3_FD_193486 | JGI IMG/M metagenome (GOLD analysis project Ga0265298, IMG submission 193486) | Bovine rumen microbial communities from tropical cattle in Woodstock, Queensland, Australia - Gonzalo_01 | ecosystem: Host-associated > Mammals > Digestive system > Stomach > Rumen ... | reverse complement strand
CCATTTTTCCCGGTTGCGCCAGTCTTCATCCGTGATTTTCCACTGCTTTTCGGGGGTGTTCTGCCGGTCGGTAAAACGAGCCAGCTGGGTATCCGAATCAATATGAATCCAGAACTTCAGGAGAACGGCGCCCCAGTCGGTCAGCTGACGCTCGAACTCGTTGATTTCGTTATAGGCCCGCTTCCAGTCCTTTTCGGTGCAGAAGCCTTCAAGCCGTTCCACCATGACCCGGCCGTACCAGGTCCGGTCGAAGATGCAGATGTGGCCCGTACGAGGCAGGCGGGTCCAGAAACGCCAGAGATACTGGCGATTCAGCTCGTGGGGCTCCGGTGAAGCGATCGGATGAACATCAAAACCCCGGGGATCCAACGGATAGGCGACCCGGCGGATATTGCCGCCCTTGCCGGCGGCGTCCCAGCCTTCGTAACCGAGAATGACAGGAATCTTTTTCCAGTAAATAATGTTATGCAGTACGCTCAGACGTTTCTGGAGCCTCTTGAGTTCCTTCCTGTATTCTTCATCGGAGATTGCGGGGGAAAGGTCTACTTCAGCAAGCTTCGGCATCTTGATGAGCGGGAACTTCTCCTCGTATGGATCACCGACATAACGACCTTTTTCAAGCGCTTTATCGATCATGGTGACCAGCAGTTTCATGGCATCCCGCACGGCAGCTTTTTTGCGCTGACCGTCGAGAATGTGCCAGGGAACGGTGTCATTGGTATCCTCCATAAACTCGTCGTAAGCCCTGAGGAACTTTTTGTATTCCCGGTGCTGCCACATATCATCCGGGGTGACACGCCAATCGGTCTCAACGTTCCAGCTGAGGGTTTCCAGTCGCTTATACTGCTCCTCCTCATCGATATGCAGGAAGATCTTGAGCAGGAGATACCCCCCGTTCCGCAACTGGCGTTCAAACTCATTGACGCTGCGGAGGCGGCGCTTGTATTCTTCCTTTGAAATCTCCAGTCGCAGGGTCTTGCGGACAGTGGCCTCCATCCAGCCGGAATCCAGGAAGATCAGCTTTCCGTTTTCCGGAATGGCGGTGGCATAGGGATAGAGGAAGGGATAGCGGGATTCACTCTCCGGAATCACGACAGGAGAAACCACGTTATAGAAACGGGGATCGATCTCGCTGATGATTTCCTTGATCAGACTGCCCTTGCCGGCTGCAGCCCAGCCTTCAAGGAGTATCAGGACGGGGAGTTTTGCTTCCCTCAGCTGCTGCTGCTGAGCGATCAGACGGGCACGGAGTTCTTTGATCTCATTTTTGAGCGTTTCTTTGTCTTCGGGTTTGTTTTTTTGAAAATCCTTCAGCATAACGGCCTCCTTCAGGGTCAGACTATACAGTTTTGCTTGTGAGAGCATTATACATGAAAGTGTATACAGTTGCAATTCCAAATTCTCAGTTCAGGAGAATACAGTGGACTTTCAGAGTCGGTTATGATAGGATTACATGGTTGTTTCAGGGTGTGATAACAAAAACGTTTTTCAAATTCTGCCGGGCAGGAATGTGCTTTGCGGGAAGGTGAAACGGAGGGATGCCTGTGCGTATGGATAAACTGACCGTGGGGCCGGTACAGACCTGCTGCTATATACTGTATCACGAAAACGGGCAGGAATGCATCGTAATCGACCCGGGGGATGAGCCTGAACGGATCCGAAAGCGGATCGGGGACAGACGAATTGCGGCTATTCTGCTGACGCATGGCCATTTTGACCATATCGGCGGGGTGACGCCGCTCATGGCAGAGGGGACCAGGCTGATGATTCATCCGCTGGACGAGCCGATGCTCAGCGATCCGGACCTGAACGCAGGAAAGGGTCTGCTGCGGAGAAGCATTACAGCGCCTCCTCCGACGGACCGGGTCAGGGAAGGCGACGAACTGACTATTGCCGGACTGGAGATCAAGGTGCTGCATACTCCGGGGCATACGCCGGGCAGCGTGTGCTATCTGATTGAAAACGAACTTTTTACCGGGGATACCCTGTTCGAACAAGGGTGGGGAAGAACGGACCTGCCCGGAGGAAACGAGCAAGAGATGTATGCGTCGCTGAGACGGATTATGCCGTTGGTCCGGCAATATCCCTTTCATCCGGGCCATTAAGCCGGGACGCCGGACATTTTTGTTCACGGAGCGTTGCGATGACAGAACTGGAGAATTATCTGGAAACAATTGAACCGGAACTGCGGGTGATGACGCGGCTGTTCGGGCTTCCGGAGAGCGTATGGGATGAACCGAAGCGTTTTGTACTGCAGACAACTGAAGCAGGTCATACTTACCGGATTACGTTTACAGACGGAGAGGATGCGGCGAGCCGTTCCGCCGCCATTCCGGACGATCCTGACGAGCGAATTCAGACCCTGCATCGAAAGCGGGCGGCAAGACGGCTGTGCAAACAGACGCTGTATGATCTTTGCAAAGCGAAGACGGGTATTCATCCGCCGTGGGGCAGCATGACAGGCGTACGTCCGACCCATCTGATGCTCGAGGCGCTGGCGGCGGGACTGTCTCCGGACGAAGCTGTCCAAAAGCTGACGAGAGAGTTTGATGTCATGCCGGAACGCGCGGCGCTGCTGGCGGAGATTGCGGCGGAACAGCAGAAACTTCCACAGCCGGGGGACCGGTGGATGGATGTCTATATCGGGATTCCATTCTGCACAACCCGCTGTGCCTACTGCTCCTTTTCCTCAGGAGAGATCGGCGACGGATCCCTGATTGCTCCTTATATGGCGGCACTGACAAAGGAAATGCGGGCCTGTACGGAGATCCTGCAACGGAGCGGACGGACGATCAGGGCCCTGTACATCGGGGGCGGAACGCCCACCGCGCTGCCGGAGGAGGCATTTGCCGCGTTGCTGGAGAATACGGTTTTCCTGTTTCCGGGGGCAACGGAATATACGGTTGAAGCCGGCCGACCGGATACTCTGACGCGAAGCAAACTGAAAGCGATCCGGGATGCCGGTATCAGCCGGATTTCCATCAATCCCCAGACGATGAACGACCGGACGCTGGAGATTATCGGCCGGGCCCATACCGCACAACAGGTACGGGAAGCCTACGCCCTGGCCCGGGAAGAGCGAATTCCGCATATCAACATGGATGTGATCGCGGGCCTGCCGGGGGAAACGGAGAAGGATTTCGCACGGACGATGGAGGAAGCCGGGAAATTGCATCCGGAAAGCCTGACCGTGCATACGCTGGCGATCAAACGGTCGTCGAAAATGAGCCTGGAGAATCATCCGCTGCCGGACGGGGAAATGACGGCGAAGATGGTGGAACTCGGCCGAGAAACCGCCAGGGACATGGGGATGCAGCCTTATTATCTCTACCGGCAGAAATACATGGCCGGCAATCTCGAAAACACCGGATATGCCCTTCCCGGACATGCGTGCCTCTACAATGTGGATATCATGGAGGAAACCTCACACATCCTGGCAATGGGTGCCGGCGGCATTTCCAAGCGGATCTGGCCGGAAGAAGGACATATTACAAGAGCCCCGAATGTCAGCAATATTCCTGATTATCTCAATCGGGTCGATGAAATGATCAGAAGGAAAGAGGAGCTGTTTTTATGAGATGTGTGGTTCAGAGAGTAAAGGAAGCATCGGTAACCGTGGACGGAGAAACGGTCGGAAAGATCGGCCCGGGCGTCCTGGCCCTGATCGGGGTTTCTACAGAGGATACGGACAAGGATTATAAGTACATTCTGGACAAGGTGCCGAATCTTCGGATCTTTGATGATGAGAACGGGGTGATGAACCGTTCCCTGCTCGATGAAGGATTCAGTATTCTGGCTGTTTCCCAGTTCACCCTGTACGGAGACGCCCGGGGAGGACGGCGGCCGTCCTATATCCGTGCGGCGGCGCCGGAGGTTGCCAACGCGTATTATGAGCGACTGGTCAACGAATGGCGCAACAAAGGAATTCATGTGGAGACCGGGCGCTTCCGGACGGAGATGCAGGTGAGCCTGATCAATGACGGTCCGGTCACTATCCTGCTGGACAGCGAGAAAAATTTTTAAAAGGCCTGAGGGGTTTTCCTATCTGTAGACATCCAGAATATCCGATTTGTTGCGGAGGGCGCCCATAACCTTATCCATCTCTTCACGGGAATGGACATCGAGGGTGAGACGCAGGGTTGAGATGCGGGTCTTATCGTCATTCTGGATAGAGGCAGCACGGATGGATACGTTGTTTTCCCCGATAATGGTGGCGATCTCGCCGAGCATATTTACGCGGTCGTAGGCAATGATAGTGACGGTGGCATAGAAGGTATTCTGGCCGTCGCTTGCCCATTCGACGGGAATGAGACGCGCCTCTTCACCGGAGGCCGCATTGATACAGCCGGCTTTATGGATCGTGACCCCGCGGCCGCGGGTGATATAGCCGACGATCTCATCCCCGGGAACGGGGCTGCAGCACTTGGCGAAGCGGACGGGAATATCCAGATCCTCATTACCGGTGAGGACGATCCCGTGGTGGGCACGGTGCTGGCTGAGACGCTTTTCCTCAGAGACCATGTCTTCCACATTCCGAACGGTCTGCGGCTCTTCCTTCGCCTTCTGCTCCTCAATCAGCTTGGAAACCACATAGACGGCAGCCATGCCGCCATAGCCTACGGCGCCGCAGATATCGTCAAAGTCCGTAAAGCCGGTTCGCTTCAGGATGGGTTCATAATACTCCGGATGACAGAGATCGGACATCCGGACGCCGCGGCGGGCACATTCCTTTTCGAGCATGCCGCGACCGAGCTCAATATTCTCTTCTTTAAGGGCCTTTTTCAGGAACTGGCGGATTTTGGCCTTGGCCTGCGGCGTTTTACAGATACGGAGCCAGTCCGTACCCGGCCCCTTGGAAGAGGCGGAGGTCAGAATCTCAACCCGGTCGCCGGTCTCCAGAGGCGTATCCAGAGGAACGATTTTGCCGTTGATCTTCGCGCCGACGCATTGATTGCCAACGGCAGAGTGGATGCGATAGGCAAAATCCAGGGGGGTGGCCCCCTTGGGCATGGAGATCACATCGCCTTTGGGCGTGAAAAGGAAGACTTCTTCGGAGAAGAGGTCGGTCTTCAGGGTATCGAGAAATTCCCGGGAATCCCGGGTCTCAGTCTGCCAGTCAAGCATCTGGCGCACCCAGAAGAGCTTATGATCCAGATTATCCTCCCGGGATGCGCCTTCCTTATACCGCCAGTGGGCTGCGATACCGTATTCCGCGACGCGGTGCATTTCCCAGGTGCGGATCTGCACTTCGAAGGGGAAGGGGATCTTCCGGCCGCCGACCACCGTAGTATGCAGCGATTGATACATATTGGCCTTGGGAACGGAAATATAATCCTTGAAGCGGCCGGGCACCTGGTTCCAGAGCGTGTGAACGATACCAAGGACAGTATAACAATCCGGGATTGTATCGACGATGACACGGATCGCGATAAGGTCATAGATCTGGTCGAAGGCTTTCTGCTGAAGAACCATCTTCCGGTAGATCGAATAAAAATGCTTGCTGCGCCCGTCGATATCATAATGGATATGCTGCTGATCAAGACGCTCGGATAATTCACTGATCACCAGGCGGATGCTCTCCTCACGCTCCTGACGCTTCATACCGACAAGGTGGACGATACGCTGATAACCTTCAGGATCGATATATTTAAGGGAAAGATCTTCAAGCTCCTGCTTGAGAGCATAGACGCCGAGACGATGCGCCAGCGGCGCATAGATATCCAGCGTTTCCCGGGCAATGGCAACACGGCGGTCCTCCGGCTGAAAGCGAAGGGTACGCATATTATGCAGGCGGTCGGCCAGCTTGATCAGGACGACCCGGATATCCCGGGACATGGCGAGGATCATCTTTCGGAGGGATTCAGCCTGAGCTTCTTCCCGGTTTGCGAAGTCCAGTTTATTCAGCTTGGTAACACCGTCCACAAGGTCGGCCACTTCTTCGCCAAACTGCTCCCGAATGGTATCAAGGGTAATGCCTTCACAGTCCTCCACGGTATCGTGCAGGAGGCCGGCGGCAATCGTCGGCGGATCGATCATCAGATCGGTGAGGATTGAGGCAACGAGGCAGGGATGAGTGAAATAAGGCTCACCTGATTTACGGAACTGACCTTCATGGGCCTTGCTTGCGAACTTCCAAGCCTTTTCCACGAGCAGATAACCGGTGCCGGGATGATATTTCTGGACACGGTTGAGCATCTGATCCAAAGGCATTGCTTCGTAGGATGTGAAAGCCATTGTTACCTCCTTTCCAAGGGGGCTTTCCGATCGCCCCCTTAACCCCTTCGGTTTTCCAAGGTGAGGGCTTTCCGATCGCCCCCTTAACCCCTTCGGTTTTCCAAGGTGAGGGCTTTCCGATCGCCCCCTTAAACCTCTTCGCTTTTCCAAGGGGAGAGCTTTCAGATTGCCCTCATGTCCCTTTTGGCTGCCATGAGGAAGGGTTTCAGAGTTCAGTGTTGATTGCTGTAACCAGGGCCTCTATGGTTTTGCGGCCGCGGAAGTCATTGAGGACCGGCCGGTAGAGCAGATCAAGGCGGGTATGGGGTTCGTCCGCAAACTCTCCGCAGGAGAAGGCGATCCCGTCGATCAGGATGTTGTCCGGATCGAGGAGAGAAAGCTTCAGGTGAGCGCCGTCGCGGCCGACACGGCGCAGGGATTGGACTGACGCGTTTTCCAGCCGGAAGAGCGGCGGCGGATTGCCGCAGCCGGTGGGCTCCAGCCGATCCAGGAGGGCCAGGGCATCCGGCGTCCAGGTTCGGAAAGGAACGTCCAGATCATAATCCAGGGACGGGATAAAGTATTCAGAAGGAACCGAAGAGGAAATGACCTCTTCCAGGCAATCCCGGAGAGCGGAAATGTTTTCCGTCCTGACGGTCAGGCCGGCAGCCTGTTCATGCCCGCCGAAACGGATCAGCAGAGCGGCACAGGCAGAGAGCATCTGATAGATATTGACTCCAGGAATGGAACGACAGGAACCGACGGCTTCTTCCCCACGGATGCTGAGCGCGACGGCGGGGAGATGAAATCGCTCACAGAGACGGCCTGCGGTCAGGCCGACAAGGCCGGGGTTCCAGTCCTCACCGGAGACGATGAGAACGTGGGGGCGAGCAGGAAGGGATTCCTTCCCTTCGGCCGGGATAACAGAAGGGGCGTTCGGGGCGCCTGACGAGGATGCCGTGAGCGCGGAAAGAATGCCCTCGGTTTCCAATTGCTGCAGGGCTTCATTCGTCATGCGGCGTTCCAGATCCTGCCGCTCCCGGTTGGCGGATTCGAGCAGCGCGGCGATATGATCCGCCTTGGCCGGATCCGGCGTCAGGAGCAGGTGAACACACAGCTTTGCGTCCCCCAGACGGCCGGCAGCATTCAGCCGGGGTCCGAGGCGGAAGGCCAGATGATCCGCCTTCAGCGGCGGTTCGATGCCGGAAACCCGAAGCAAGGCCCTGAGGCCGGGACGGATGGAGTTCTCAAGACAGTTCATTCCCTCCCGGACAATGACCCGGTTCTCATCAAGCAGAGGAACCACGTCCGCCACAGTAGCGATCGCTGCGAGATCCAGACGTTTCTTTACCCCTTCGATTCCCTGCATTGCCTGACAGATTTTCAAAGCAACGCCGGCACCGCACAGGGAAGGGAAGGGATAGGAACCCAGGAGGGGGTCCATGACCACATCCGCCGGGGGCAGGACTTCCGGAGGCTGATGGTGATCCGTGACGATCACGGTCAGGCCGAGGGCTTTGGCCAGGGCAACCTCGTCAAAATTGGAGATGCCGCAGTCCACAGTGATCAGGAGAGAGCATTTGTCCGCCAGTTCGCGGACAGCCTGTTCATTGAGCCCATACCCTTCTTCATGACGGGAAGGAATCCGGTAAGCGAGGGATGCTCCTTCCTCGTGGAGAAGGTCCAGAAGGATTGAGGTGGCACAGACGCCGTCAGCATCGTAGTCGCCGTAGACGAGAATGGTTTTGCCATGTGCAATGGCTGAGCGAAGCAGAGAAACGGTCTGTTCCATGCCGTCCAGAAGGTATGGGTCATGCAGATCTTCCAGGGCAGGCCGCAGAAAGCGTTCACGCGTTTCAGGCGAGGCTATGCCCCGTGCTGTCAGCAAAGCGTTGAACCAGGGTTCGTCCGGATTGCAGCGTTGGTTAAAACGGTAATTCATATTGATATACAAGGGAGGTGCCCTGTACGCGGAAGCGCCCATGAACCCCTCCGGCCTTCAGACAAAAGGTCAAAAAGAGATCGTAACAAGGAAAAGCAAGCAGATAATGATGAAAAATGAAAGGAAGGACTGTGATGCCACAGCCCTCCCTTATCAGACAGAAATCAGGCCTTTGCCTTCCGGTTGCGGCGCTTCTCCTCCAGGAACGCCCAGACATAACCATTGATCATGTTGGCGCTGTAAACACCGGAGAGGATACCGACGATAATCGGCAACGCGAATTCGCGGATGGAGGCGACACCCAGGATGCACAGCGCCACGATGGTAATCAGGGTGGTGACGGTGGTGCAGATGGTGCGGCCGAGACTCTCCTTGATAGAGATGTTGGTTACTTCCTCGCGGGCAACGTTGGGCATCTTCTTGGCATTCTCGCGGATGCGGTCGAAGATCACGATCGTGTTGTTGATGGAATATCCGACGATGGTCAGCGCTGCGGCGATGAACGAAGAGTTCATCTGGATCACGGAGCGGAAAATAACCATGAAGGATAGCATGATCAGCACGTCATGCAGCAGACCGAAAACAGCGGCGATACCGGAGTTCAGGTCGAAACGGATAGCGATATAGATCAGCATCAGCGCAGCGGCCAGCAGAACGGAGATAATCGCGTTCTTGACAAGCGTGGCACCGGCCACGGGACCGACATAGTTTACATCACCGATAGAGGAAGCATCAGGATACTTTTCCCTGATCCCTGCTTCAAAATCCGCCTGAACCTTCTGGATATCATCCTTGGCAACATCCTTGATCCGGATGTTCACTTCGTTGTTATCCCGGCCCTGAACGGTGACAGTGCTGGTGGTAATTCCCATACCGGAGAGGACAGAACTGACATCCGAAGAGACGACAGCGGTCTTCATATCATACTGCATGGAAAGGCCGCCCTCAAAATCGATACCCATGTTGATGCCATGACCGAAGATGGTCAGCACCAAAGCGACCAGGATGATCGCACCGGAGATGATCAGGCAGATGCGGGAGCGATTCTTAATGACCATTATTCCTGCACCTCCTTTTCAGTTTTCACTTTAGTGTAGAGGGCAACGTTGGTAGCGCCGGCATTGACAAAACAGTTCATCAGGAATCGGGTAACGATAATGGCCGTGAACATGGAAACGACCACGCCCAGAAGCAGCGTCTTGGCGAAACCCTGAATGGAACCGGTGCCGAAAATCAGCAGCACAACAGCGGCAATCAACGTTGTCACATTGGCGTCCAGGATTGCTGACATAGCGTTTTTGAAGCCTGCGCGGACGGAAGCTTTCACACTGCGCCCCCTGCGGGTTTCTTCATTAAAACGCTCGAAAATAATGACGTTGGCGTCAACCGCCATACCGATGCCGAGCACCACGCCGGCAAGGCCGGGCAGGGTCAGCTGGATATGGAAGAGGGCGATCAGCAAGAAGAGGAGAATCGTATAAATCGTCAGCGCCCAGGAGGCGATGAGACCGTTCAGACGATACCGGACAATCATGAGCACCATAATCAGCAGGATACCGATCACGGCGGCCTTCACGGAGGAAGACACGGCATCCTGACCGAGGGTCGCGGAAACTTTGTCAACTTTCTGCTGAGTAAGTTCCAGCGGCAGGGCGCCGGACTGGATCTTGGCGGCAATGGTGGTAGCACGCTCGGCGCTTCCCAGGCCGTTGATCACGCCGGAGCCGTTAGTGATGGCAGACTGCACGGTCGGCGCAATCAGCTGCTCCCCGTCCAGATAGATCGCGATGGTCCTGTTGATGTTGGCGGCGGTCACATCAGCGAAGAGCTTAGCACCCTCATCGGTCAGGGTGAAGGCAATCTGATGGTCGCCGTCGGCATAATAATAGGTAGCGGTTTTGACCATATCGCCGGTCATAAACGTCTCACCGGAGGGATCTTTAAACTCCAGCTTGGCGGCAGCACCGATCAGGTCAAGCACGGTATCGTCCTGCACATCCGGGATTTCAACACGGATTCCGTCGGTACCGATGCGCTGCACATTGGCCTCGTTGAAGCCTTTGTCGCTCAGGCGGGTACGGATGATGGACATGGTGCCTTCCACCAGTTCATCAAAGTTGGCGGTAGAACCTTCCGGTGCTTTGCCGGAGTATTCCACATACATACCGCCCCGCAGATCAAGACCCAGGGGCAGGGAAGCAGGCCAGTTGGCGGATTTCCACGTCGGGAGCCAGGACAGGACCTTGTACAGGCCCCGGGGCGGAATGCTCAGTCCTGTAAGGCCGATCACGCCGAGCGCGATCGTCAGGACAAGCACCACACACAGCGCGACAATGGCACCTGTTTTGCCACCGGCGCGCCTATTGCTGGATTTCATGGTGATCGTTTCCTCCTTCGAAACACAGATAAAGGTATTATAGCCACTTGACTCAACTGAGTCAAGGGTTATAAAAAGAGAAGGGGGCTTTCCGATCGCCCCCTTAAACCCCTTCGGCTTTGAAAAAAGCCAGATATTCGGAAAAAGCCGGACAAAGGATTTATCAAAGAAATATAGGGCTTTTCGATTCCCTGTCTCTTTCGGTCAGTTGAGATACATGCCGGGGAAGAGCATATTGACGCCGATGACGGAAGCGCCGAAACAGGCCATGAGATGCTGCTGGGGGACGCTCCGGCTCATAATGCGGGTGGTGATGCGAGTGACGCCTTCGGCAGCCATGATCGCCATCATCCGATGCAGAAGGGCTTTGCCCATGCCCTGATTACGGCTTCCGGGCTCGATATAAATTGCGACGAGTTCACACTCGCTGCCATGTCCGGCCATCATCACTTCACCGATGAGGACGGCGTTTCGGTAAAGCCCGAGGGTCATGAAATGCGGCATGCGCATTAGCGAATTAAGGTAATTGATATCCACAAAGGTGATTTCGTTCATCTGAAGCCGATAGATCAGGCTATTCTGCTCATCCCAGGTGTTAAGCGGAGTCGGCGCCACGGTGCAGCTCATCGGAATCCGGCCGTCACCGAAAGGGATTGTCAGCTGCAGCATCTGATCCGTTTCGTTACAGTCAAAGCCGTTGTGCAGGTAGAAATCCTTCATCTGGATATCGGTGGGAGAAAGACTGGTATAGAGGCGGCAGCGCATCTGCGGGTTTACGCTTTGCAGGACCCGCGCCCGGGCAACCAGGGCGCCGAAAAGCAAATAGCGGGAAGCCGGATCACCATCCAGGGAAAAATACAGATTGACCGGACAATCCGGGTAAAGCCCCGGCTGAAGCTGATACAGAATAAAACCGTAACCGGTCTGCGTTCCGAGATCATCAATGGCGTAGAACACATCTTCCGGATTCAGCCCGTTGACAGGTTGCTGGGGATGAACGATCGTCATTTCGGAAGCTCCTTTCCGGGAATCTACTTATTATAATCGGTTTGGAATGGGTTGTCAAAACGCTTGCCATGACAGGGAAATGCTGATAAAATAAGGAAACCCCATCTTCACATCACCGGTTTTCCGGGCACCTTCCTTTCGGGAAGAAGGCTACGGAGGCGGGAGGAAGATCTGCAGGGTAAGGAGGTTGAAAAACGATGGCACAGAATCCGGTGTTTACCATCAGAATGAAAGACGGACGCGAGATGAAAGGCGAACTGTATCCTGAATATGCCCCGCAGTCTGTCGGCAATTTTACTGCGCTTGCCAACAGCGGTTTTTATGACGGGCTGACATTCCACAGAGTGATTCCGGGTTTCATGATCCAGGGCGGAGATCCGAAGGGAATCGGCATCGGCGGACCCGGGTACTGCATCAAGGGTGAGTTTGCTTCCAACGGGGTGGAGAATCCGCTGAAGCATACCTACGGGGTGCTGAGCATGGCCCGCAGTATGATGCCCGACAGCGCGGGGAGCCAGTTTTTCATCATGACGAGCAACAGTCCGCATCTGGACGGACAGTACGCCGCTTTCGGGAAGGTGCTGGAAGGAATGGACGTGGCGGAGAATATCGTGAAGACAGAGAGGGATTCCTCGGACAAGCCCCTGCACCCGCAGATCATGGAGTCGATACGGGTAGACACGTTTGGCCAGATCTATCCCTTTGAGCAGATCTGAGGGCAGCGCGGAAAGGATTAAGCCTTTTCGCGTTTTTCATGTAAGACAGGCAGGGAGATACAGACAGGATGGAAAAGCAAAAGATTACCGTCAGTGTGGCAGGGAAAAACTATACGCTGGTTTCGAGTGATCCGCCTGACTTTGTCAGGCGGGTAGCGACGTTTGTGGACAGGAAACTGAACGAAACAGCGGCAGTGACCAATCTGCCTTCCGGGCAGGCGGCGGTGCTGACCTGTTTCAATCTGGCGGAAGAGCTGCTGAAGTCACAGGATGAGAATACGATTCTGAGGCGGCAGAACGAGCAGCTGGCCAGGAACGTTTATATTGAGAATAAAGGGAGAATGTGAGCATGGAAAATCTGGCTCCGGCGGGAAACCGGGCGGCACTGGAGCGGGCTGACGCAGCCGGGGCAGACGCAGTCTATCTCGGGTATTCCGTGTTCAGCGCACGGGCCGGCGCCGGAAATTTTGACCGCCAGGAGCTGGAAGAAGCCATCCGGTATGCCCATCTGCGGCATATGCGGGTGCATGTGACGGTGAACACCCTGATCAAGGACGGGGAACTGGGCGAGGTGACAGAGGTGCTGCGACTGCTGCGCGATCTGCAGGCAGACGCGGTATTGATCCAGGATCTCGGAGTGCTTCGGATTGCCCGAAAGCTTTTTCCCGGACTGACAGTGCACGCGAGCACACAAATGGCGATCCATAACCGGGCGGGGGTCAGATGGTGCGTGAGACAGGGAATCCGGCGGGTGGTACTGGCCAGAGAGTGCTCTCTGGAGGAGATTCGCCTGTGCCGGGACGAAAACGCGGAGATCGAGGTTTTTGCCCATGGGGCTCAGTGTGTCGCGGTCAGCGGACTGTGCCTGTTTTCCAGCATGATCGGCGAACGGAGCGGCAATCGCGGTCGCTGTGCCCAGCCATGCCGGATGGAATACAGCTACCGGGGGCAGAGAGGCGCATGGCTCAGTCCGAGAGACGTATGCCTGCGGGATGAATTGCCGCGGCTGCAGGAAGCCGGGGTAGTCTCGATCAAGCTGGAGGGCCGGCTGAAACGGCCGGAATATGTGGCGGTCGTGACCGCAAGCTACCGAAAAGGGCTTGATACCCTTGAAGCAGGCCGGTTTACGCCCTCAGACAAGGCAGAAAAAGAAGGATTGCTGCAGGTCTTCAACCGCGGCGGGTTTATGAAAGGATATGCGCTGGGCTGCGAGGACGCGGATGTGATCAGCCCGGAAACGGTGAACCACTGCGGAATCCGGATCGGCCGGATTATCAGCACGGACGGGAAATTGGCGAGGGTGAAACTGGAACGGGAACTGCAGAACGGAGACGGGCTTGAAATCCGCGGGAAACACGGACAGACGGATCTGATCTATGCGGGTCCCCGGATGAGCGCCGGGGAGACAGGGATCCTGCGGCTGCGGCCGGGAACCAGGGCAGAGAACGGAGACGAGGTCGCACGGCTGACGGACGCAGAGCAGATGCGGGCGGCGAACGCCATGAAAGGCAGGACAGTACCGGTCGAGATGACGCTCCGGGCGGTCGCGGGCGAAGCGCTGCAATTGACGGCGACAGACGGAGAGAATACGGTCACGGTGACCGGAGAGACCGTTGCGGAGGCGCGGACCCGGGCAGCGGAGGAAAACGAACTGATCCGGAGCGTGGAAAAGACCGGGGAGAGCGTCTTTGTGCCACGGAAAACACGGGTGGAAACCCGGAACGCGTTTATCCCTATTTCACAGGTAAACGCAATCCGACGCAAGACACTGGAAGAGCTGGCTGAGGCACGGATCAGAGCCTTCGCTCCGAATACCGCGGGCGAAGGAGAAATGCCCGAAGTGTGCCTGCCGAAGGGAAACTTACCCCCGGCAGCCGTCGTCCGGACCCGGGAACAGGCGGAAGCCGCCGGACGGGAGGGCTTCCGGATTATCTGGTATCCGGAGGACTACCGGGAGAACGCGATGGAGGCGCTGGCTGCCGGAATGCAGGAAGGCGACTGGTTGCGACTGCCGGACGTGTGCGAGGAAGAAACGCTGCAGGGACTGCATCGTTTTGTGTGCAGGCACAGGGAACAACTGGGCGGGGTTGTGTTGGGCACAGCAGGCCAGCTGGGACTCGACTGGCCGGTACCGTACGGTGCGGGAAGCGGAATTCCGGTGATGAACCGACAGGCGGCGGCACTGCTGTTTGAGGAAGGATGCGAGTTCGTGACTGCGTCCCCCGAACTGACAGGGCAGGAGCTGAAAACGCTGCTGGCGGGAGATCCGCCGATCATGGTGACGGTATACGGACGAACGAGACTGATGTTGCTGCATCACTGTCCGGCACGGACGGCGCTGGGGCTGAAGGAAGGCCACAGGGATTGCCGGATGTGCGACGAAGACGCAGAAGACGCGCTGACCGGTCAGGCGCTGGAGGACAGGAAGGGATACCGGTTCCCTCTGCTGCGGCAGCGACTGCCGGAAGGGTGTCTGGTGCAGCTGATGAACGCAGTACCGACGGATATTCTTTCCATTACGGAACTAAGGAAGCACGGGATTTATAAAGTATTGGAATTGAATACGGAAGACCGTGAAGAAACGGAAGAAGTGCTGCGGGCTTACAGAGACGGCAGAAAGAGCAGAAGTGAAGCGACCGGCGGACACTGGAAGCGGCCGGTGGAGTGATGCGCTGAGCATAATGAACGGAGAACCGGCCGCGGAGACGACGGGAAACGACAGATTACGGGACAGAGAGAGCATAAGACTATGATGAAGGAACGGACTTTGCGGGTGCTGGAGTTTACAAGGATCCGCGAGATGCTGGCGGAAGGCGCGCTGACACCGTCAGGCAGGGAAAAATGCCTGGCGCTGGAACCGTACTGCGATCTTGCCTCCGTACGGGAAGCGCAGGCCGAAACGGAAGAAGCGGCCGTGATCCTGCAGTATACCGGCGGGCACCCGATGACGGAGTTTCCGGATGTGCGGGCGGCGCTGACAATCTGCGAAAAGGGCGGGACTCTGAGCGCCGGGATGCTGCTGAACATCGCGGGGCTTCTGCGGGCCAGCCGTACGGCGAGGGACGCACTGGTCACGGAGCGGGAGAATACCCCGATCCTGCGAAGCCGAGCGGAAGGACTGTTCACGGCACGGAACATCGAAAAGGATATTACGGACGCGATTATCTCCGAGGATGAGATTGCGGACCGGGCCAGCAGCGAGCTGATGAATATCCGGAGGCATCTGCGGGGCGCACAGGAGCGGATCCGGGACAGGCTGAACCAGATGATCCGTTCGGCAGAGATTCAGAAGGCGCTGCAGGATGCTATCATCACGGTGCGAAACAACCGATATGTGCTGCCGGTGCGGGCGGAATTCAGGAGCAGTGTACCGGGCCTGGTACATGACCAGAGCTCCTCCGGCGCGACGCTGTTCATCGAGCCGATGGCCGCAGTGGAGATGGGGAACGAACTGAAACAGTGGGAACTGAAGGAACAGCAGGAGATCGCCCGGATCCTGGCAGCGCTGAGCGCGGAAGCGGCGCCTTATGCTTCCCAGATGACGGAAACGGTGGAACTGCTGTCCGAACTGGACTTCATCTTTGCCAAAGGGCTGCTGAGCAGACGACTGGTCTGCGTGAGTCCGAAGATCAACGACAGGGGATATCTGAATATCATCAGGGGACGGCATCCGCTGATTGCGCCGGACAAGGTGGTTCCGTCATCCATCTGGTTAGGCGAGGATTTCACGACACTGGTCATTACCGGTCCGAACACCGGCGGAAAAACAGTGACCCTGAAGACGGTCGGGCTGTTTACGCTCATGGCGCAGGCAGGCCTGCAGGTGCCGGCGGACCTTGGAACGGAGATCGGTGTGTTCGAACAGGTGTTTGCGGATATCGGGGACGAGCAGAGTATTGAGCAGAACCTGTCGACTTTCTCAGGCCACATGACGAACATCGTGGAAATCATGCATGAGGTTACCCCCCGGGACCTGGTACTGTTTGACGAGCTTGGCGCCGGAACGGATCCGACGGAGGGAGCGGCGCTGGCACAAAGCATCCTGACCCGGCTGCTGCATATCGGCGTACGGACCATGGCGACGACGCATTACAGTGAACTGAAGGCCTTTGCCCTGACCACCAAAGGCGTGGAAAATGCATCGGTTGAGTTTGATGTGGAGACTTTGAGGCCGACCTACCGGCTCTCCATCGGCGTACCCGGAAAGAGCAACGCTTTCGAGATCAGCCGACGGCTGGGACTGCCGGAAAACCTGATCGAAGCGGCAAAGAAGCTGCTCAGCGGCAACGCAATCCGATTTGAGGATGTAATTGCCAACGCCGAATATCACCGGCAAGTGGCCGAGAAGGAACGGGAACTGGCCCAGGAGGCGAGCAAGGAGACGATTCGCCTGCGAAACGAGGCGGAACAGCTGCGCCGGGAAATGGAACAGAAGCGGGAGCAGAGCCTGCGGAAAGCACGGGAGGACGCAAAGCGTATTCTGGAGCAGGCAAGGCAGGAAAGCGAGGGCGTGATCGCCGAACTAAAGAAGATGAAGAAGAACGCAGCCGTAAGCAGCGCGGACGTGAACGATCTGCGAAAACGGCTGAACCAGGGCATCGAGGAGATGAGCGAGGGATTACGGACGGAAAACCCGGAAAGCGGCGAACCGCCGGAAACCGTAAAACCGGGAGACCGGGTCAGGATCCTGACGCTTGGAACAGAAGGCACCGTTCTGGAACCGCCAAACGAGAAAGGCGAGGTACGGCTTCAGGCCGGAATGATGAAATTCACGGCGCAACTGAGCCAGCTGAGAATGCTGAAGGCGGCGGCAATGAAGGAGAAGACCATTGTAAAAGCAAAAACCGGCATGCTGAGCCGGACGGTATCCTCCGAGTGCGATGTGCGCGGAATGAGCCTGGAAGAGGCCCTGGACACGGTGAGCCGGTATCTGGATGAGGCGGTGCTGGCCGGGCTGAACGAAGTATACATCATTCACGGGAAGGGAACCGGGACACTCCGGGCGGGGATCCAGCAGGACCTGCGGAAGAACCGGCATGTGAAAAGTTTTCGGCGCGGGATCTACGGCGAGGGAGAGGACGGAGTTACGGTGGTGACACTGAAGTAGTACAGCAATTAAAATTCCGAATGAATGATATCGAGGGAGGAATATATAATGAAAGACAAACCGGATATTCTGGTTGTGGATGACGATCCGAACATCAGCCGGCTGGAGCAGCTGTATCTGGAGAAGGAAGGCTGCGAGGTCAGGATTGCGGCGGACGGGAAGCAGGCAGTGGAGGAGTTCAGGCGACTGCCGCCGGATCTGATCCTGCTTGACGTGATGCTGCCGGGGATGGACGGGTACGAGGTACTCAAAACGGTACGAAAGAGCGGGAGCATCCCGGTGATTATGGTTACGGCTAAGGGAGAAACCTTTGATAAAGTACTGTGCCTTGAGCTGGGGGCAGACGACTATATCGTGAAACCCTTCGACGGCAAAGAGATGGCTGCGAGGGTGAAGGCAGTGCTGCGCCGGGCGAGGGGAAGCGAAGAAGAAACGCAGAGCGACCTGAGCTTTCCGGGACTGACGATCAGCCTTACGCAATACGACGTGCGCTATGAAGGGCGGAAACTGGAGATGCCGCCGAAAGAACTGGAGGTACTCTTCTTCCTGGCCTCCCATCCGAACCAGGTGTTCACCCGGGAACAACTGCTGAGCCAGGTATGGGGGTTCGACTTTTTCGGAGACAGCCGGACGGTGGACGTGCATATCAAGCGGCTGCGGGAAAAGCTGACGGACAGCGAGAAGTACGGATGGAGTCTGTACACGGTTCGCGGGGTAGGGTATAAGTTCTCAACGAATTAATGACGCGAGGGCCTTCCGCTTACCCTTGTACTCCTTCGGCAACGATTTTTCAGGGCTTTCCGAGTGTCCGGACCTTTGGTTGAGGTGATTTCTGAATGTTTGCACGGATCATGGCGGTCATGCTGGCAGTGATCCTGGTGACGACGGTCAGTTTGTCCGCCGTCTGGTGGTTTACGCTGCGAAACCAGCAGATTGACATGCGACTGGATTATCTGGCGACGGAAGCATTCAATATCGCATATATGGCCGAAAACCTGAGCGGAGACACCCTGATGGATTCCAACAGTGAAGCGGATAAGATGCTATGGATGCAAATAACCAATATAGCAGATAAGGTGAACGAGGAATACGGGGCCTATATCGCAGTGATTGACCGGGCCGGATACGGCATGACCAACGCCAATGCCCTGAATGGTGATCCGGAGTCTGAGAAAATTCGGAATGCCGAAGAACTCCAAGAGGCGCTGCAACACGCGATGCAGGGAACCGCGATCCTGATTCATTCAGAGGAGGGATCGGATCCCACGTTTACCGTCGGCGCACCCTGGATGCGGGGCAACGATGTTGCCGGCGCGGTCCTGATCCGGACCAAAGCGGTGCGGATCGAATCCGGCCTGAGCGAAATCTTCTGGAAAATTGTGCTTCTGGCCACGGTGGTGTTTGTGCTGAGCGGTGTGGTGATGTTCCTGTTCGTAAGATCGAGACTGAAACCGCTCCAGCAGCTCGGAACCGCAGCCGGGCGGATTGCGGAAGGAGATTTCTCCGTGCAGGTGGACGAAAAGGCCGGGGACAGGGAACTGCGGGAAGTGAGCAGCGCGTTCAACACCATGACCCGGAAACTGCAGGGCGTGGAGGAAGGACGCAGGGAATTCGTAGCGAACGTAAGCCATGAACTGCGAAGCCCTATCACGAGCATCCGAGGCTTTGCCGAAGGAATGGCGGACGGTGTGATCCCGGCTGAGGAGCATCCGAAGTATCTGAGACTGGTGGCGAACGAGAGCAAACGCCTGAGCGGGCTGATCGAGGATCTGCTGGCATTGAGCCGACTGGAGCGGGACGATGTGCAGCTGAATCTGACAGTGTTCGATATCAACGAGATGCTGCGCCGGGCGGTCATCCGCAGGATGAATGACCTGGACAGGA
>Ga0265298_10003937_pt1 | contig 19255 bp, 12 predicted proteins | sample AusTroGonzalo_MG_3_FD_193486 | JGI IMG/M metagenome (GOLD analysis project Ga0265298, IMG submission 193486) | Bovine rumen microbial communities from tropical cattle in Woodstock, Queensland, Australia - Gonzalo_01 | ecosystem: Host-associated > Mammals > Digestive system > Stomach > Rumen ... | reverse complement strand
GGTGCTGGAGGCGACGATACAGGCCGGTGTATCCAAGACCTATCTCATTGAGGAACCGCTGGCTGCCGCGTTGGGCGCGGGGCTGGATATCATGGTGCCTTCCGGGAAGATGGTGGTGGATATCGGTGGCGGTACAACGGATATTGCCATCCTGAGCCTGGGCGGTGTGGTGGACAGCGATTCTGTCCGCATCGGCGGGGATAAGTTTGATGAGAGCATCGTCCGCTACGTGAAAAAGGAATATAACATTCTGATCGGCGATACCACAGGGGAAACTGTCAAGAAGACGATAGGCAACGTTCATCCCGGGGGCGAGGTCAAAAGCATGGAGATCCGCGGACGGGACGGGATCAACGGTTTGCCGACCACGGTGACGGTAACGTCCGAGGATGTCCGGAAAGCGCTGGAGGAACCGCTGGAGACCCTGATCGGGCGGATCCGTTCCGTGTTGGAGAAGTGTCCTCCGGAATTATCTGCCGATATTGTGGACAACGGCATTTACCTGACCGGCGGCGGTGCGCTGCTGGGGGGTCTGGCTAAGGTGCTGGAAGAGGACACGGGTATACGGGTGTTCGTGGCGGAAAATCCGCTGGACTGCGTGGCTATCGGTACCGGCAAGGCGCTGGATAACCTGGACAAGCTGCGCCCCGGTGCAATATACAGTAACGCCATGTTTTAAATTGAAAACGTATCAGGACGGTTTTGGAGGGCTTTGTAAGACCCTTGGCTCCATGCCGTCCTGCTTGATTTTTTACAGGGGTATTCATTTTACGGGTACATTCATTATGAAAACTGTTTTTAGTCAGATGTTAACAGGAGCACGCAGGTTCATACTGCTGCTTACCGTGTTTTTATTGCTGCTTCCTGCGTCTGTCCGGGCGCAGGTGACCGGCATGCGGGTCGGCAGCGGCGCTGCACGGATCCGAATCGTGCTGGACCTGGACAGCCCGGCAAAACTGAAAGACCAGAGCACAAAGGACAAGATTTCCCTGGACATCGGTACCGCTGCGAAAAACAGGCTCCAGCGTAAATTAGACGATGCTTCGGTTTCGGATGTCGTGCTGGAAAAGACCGGGAAAAAGTCGTCACGGCTGCAGGTCAGCCTGAAAAAGCCGGCCCAGCATAAGGTCCTTGTACTGAAGAATCCCAACCGCATCGTCATCGACGTGTACCGTATCCAGATCATTAAAGTCAGCAAGGACCTGGGAAAGGGTTTGCAGTATACCTTCTGGCAGGATGATATGGGCGGGCTCCCGGTGCGTTTATATGTGCTGAGCCTGGCGCCGGACAGCGGGTATTATCTGAAGCCGTTCCCCGGTGCGGTACATGCCAACGGCAGGGGGAGATTGTCCCGCGCGGCGGCGGCGGTCGGCGCCCGGGCGGCCGTGAATGCCTGCTACTTTGATACGGACGGCTGGGTGATCGGCAACTGTAAGTGGAATGACCGGTACTACGGGGTGGAATCGACGCCCCGCAGCGCGTTTGTCGTAGACCGGGAGGGTAAACCTTCCGTACAGAAAGATCTGGCGTATCAGGGTACGGTGAGCCTGCCGGGAGGCAGGACCCTTACGGTGTTGGGCATGAACCGGCAGCGGATTACGAATGATTTGGTGCTGTTTAACGGGAATTACGGCAAAGGGACCCATACCAATGAACACGGCCGTGAGGTCCGGATCCGTCAGGGGCGGGCTGTGGAAATCGCCACCAAAGGCAATATGTCCCTGGACAACAGTTCCATCGTCTTGTCCGGCCACGGCGTGAACGCGGATGCGCTGGCCCGTATAAAAAAGGGCGACCGGGTAGCGGTGAACCAGACGATGGGCAGCCGTAAGGCGGACGAGGCCCGGCTGGTGGTGGGTGCAGGCCCTCTCCTGCTGGAAAACGGACAGATCAACATCCGTATCCGGGAAGAGGCCATTGCGCCGGACATTGCCTTTGGGCGCGCCCCCCGGACCGGGGCAGGCGTAACGGCGGACGGCACGGTGCTGCTGATGGTCGTAGACGGCCGCAGCCGGCAGTCTGCCGGTATGACGTTAAAGGAATTTGCCCAGTACCTGAAGCGGTTCGGGGCGGTTTCTGCCGTAAATTTTGACGGCGGCGGTTCTTCCGAAATGGTGCTGGACGGCCGTGTCATGAACCGTCCTTCCGACGGTTCGGAGCGGCCGGTGGGCATCGGCCTCGGCATTTTCAGGAATTTGCCAAAATAGCATATTCGTTGTATAATTAAATATTATAATAGGTGTATTATACATTAAATTGTTTTCATAGATTTTGGGCAGAAGGGATAGAACCGAAGGTCTCTTCTGTAAAGGAACACATTCATGAAAAAAGTTTTTCTGTTGCTTTGTTTGTTTTTGTCTGTCGCGACCCAGGCTTTGGCCCGGACACCGCTGATGCCGGTGGAAAACCTGAAGGTGGGGATGCGGGGCTATGCGAAGACAGTCATCTCCGGTGATACCATTGAGACCTTTCCGGTCGAGGTGCTGGGGGTGACGGGCAGCGACGGCATGGGGTATCAGATCCTGATAAGGGCCGGCGGCGAGGTCATGGAGCGCAGCGGCGGGATTGCCCAGGGGATGAGCGGCAGCCCGGTGTATATTGACGGCAGGCTGGTCGGTGCCATCGCCTACGGTACGGCTTTTACCGATCCGCATTACTGTCTGCTGACGCCGATTCAGGACATGCTGGATATTCTGGATAAACCGGAGCCCCACAGGGCCGCTGCGGCAGTTCCCTTATTGCCGAAAGGCACGCCGCTGCTGGCAGGAGGCTTTACGCTCGCGGGGATTTCCGCATTGCAGGAAGGGCTGCAGCCTTATGGCCTGAAGGTTGCGGATACCGGTGTTTCCGGTACATATTCTTCTGAAAAAGATCTGGAGCCGGGCAGTTCCGTGGGAGCCGCCCTGATCCAGGGCGATCTGACCCTGGGGGCATTAGGCACGGTGACCTGGACGGATGAACGGGGCCGGATCCTGGCCTTTGGCCATCCGTTCATGAAACGGGGCGACGCTGATTTCTTTCTGACCAAGACATGGGTTCTGGCATCCCTGCCCAATCTGCAGACTGCTTATAAGATTGGCAATATCGGCGCGGCGGCAGGTACAGTCAGCCAGGACCGCAACGCAGGCATCGCGGGACAGATCGGACGTCTGCCTGCGTATATTCCGTTATATGTTTCCGTTTCCGATTCTACCCGTTCCCGGAACGGCAGCGCCAGGGTGAAAATTGTCAATGACGATCAGCTGGCTCCCAAGCTGGCGGCGTCTGTCCTCACAAGCCAGGCTGCCAAAATCGCCGACCACGGGACAGGGGGCAGCGCCCGTATCCTGTTTGATATCACGGCACTGGACAGCAAAGGGGAATTATTGCATATTTCCCGGGAAAACATGTTTTTTGACAAGTCGGCCCTGATGAAACAGCTGCCGACCGAGCTGCAGGAAACCGTGCAGGTGCTTCTGCAGAACAAGCTGGAAACAGTCAGGATCACCAACATTGATGTGAATGTGGATGCCAGCACGGAAAGCCTGATTGCGGAAATCAAAAAGGTTGCGGTACAGGAAAAGGAACCGAAGCCCGGCGACACGATCCATCTGAACGTTACGCTGAAGCCCTACCGGGGACAGGAGTTTGTCCGGACGGTAAACTATAAGCTGCCCAGGGATGCGTCCGGCGAGGTTCGGTTAAATGTGAGAGGCGGCGCTTCCATGGCCTGGCTTCAGGAACTGCTGCGCAAACAGAAAGAAAAAGGGGAGTCCCAGGCAAAGAAAGAAGAAAAGAAAAAAGATATCAAACTTTCCGACTATGTCCGGGAAGTCAATCAGGCAGACCGCAATAATGATATCATTATCGAGTACGCGCCGGACCAGAAACGGCAGACCCCCCGCAGTGATGAAGAGGGAGAGGCCTCGCTGGCTTCCCTGCTGGCAAGGGGGCGCAACAAGCAGTCCGTGGCCATTGACTATATAGTGGACGGGGAACAGAAGGTCACGGTGAAACTGCCTTAAAATTGTCATAAGTTAGTAGTATTATACAGTAGGAATTACAGGTTTTCGCGTTTTGCAATTACCGGAATCGTCTGTTGTGCGGGACCCGGGTTCCGGGGAAAGGAGAGCAGTATATGCTTCAAGATATATGTACTGTCGTTGGCGCCGTTATCTTGAATTTTTGCCGGGCGACCGGGCAGATGATGCTGCTCTTTTTAGACACTCTGTCCAGGATCAAAGAAGTCAGTATCAAAGAGATGCTGCGGCAGATGGCCCTGTTGGGGGCGGATTCCCTGCCCATCGTCCTGCTGACCATGCTGTGTACCGGTATGGTTTTCTCCGTGCAGACGGCGAAAGAATTTGTGGCGCTGGGCGCTTCCAGCACCGTAGGCGGGATCGTGGCCATCGCCATGGGTCGTGAACTGGTACCGGTCCTGACGGGTGTCGTGGTCGCCGGCCGTATTGGCGCGGCTATTGCGGCTGAACTGGGTACGATGAAGGTAACGGAGCAGATTGATGCGCTGCGGGTCATGGCTACCAGCCCGGTGCAGTACCTGGTGGTGCCCCGTTTCCTGGCCATAGCGCTGATGATGCCGGTGCTGATCGTCTTCGGTAATTTTATCGGCAACGCAGGGGGGTATTTTGTGGCCCACTATTACGCTGACATCGGTTCTATGACGTATGTGAACTCCATTAAGCAGTTCTGCGAGCCTTTTGACCTGTTCGGGGGCATGATAAAAGGCGTAGTCTTCGGTGCCATTATCAGCATCGTGGGCTGCTTCAAGGGCCTTAACGCAAAGCAGGGCGCGGAAGGCGTCGGGCTTGCCACGACGGCTTCGGTAGTCCTTTCCATTATATTGATTTTTATCTTTGATTACTTTCTGACCGTACTGTTGTATGTCAGTGGATAAGTGAGGCTTTATGGCTGAATCTGTAATATCCCTGCAGGGGCTGGAACTTGCCTTTGGTGAAAAAAAGGTGCTGCAGGGGGTCGATCTGGAAGTGAAAAAAGGCGAGACCATGGCGGTTATCGGGCCTTCGGGTACCGGCAAGAGCACCATCCTGAAGGTACTGATCGGCCTGTTGGCGCCCACCGGGGGGAAAGTCTTTATTGAAGGGCAGGATGTATCTGGTCTGGCAGAAAATGAATGGAATGAAATCCGTAAGCACATAGGGATGGTATTCCAGTACTCTGCGCTGTTTGACTTTCTGGATGTGGGAGAAAACGTAGCTTTCGGTCTGCGGCAGCATTTCCGGCTGCCGGAAGAAGAGGTGCGGCAGAAGGTGGACGATCTGTTGGAAGATGTCGGGATGCTGGATGCCAGGGCGATGTACCCGGTGGAGCTGTCAGGCGGTATGAAAAAGCGGGTGAGTCTGGCCAGGGCACTGGCCTTCGGACCGCGTATCGTCCTCTATGACGAACCCACGGCAGGCCTGGATCCCATCCGTATGATGAACATCAGCCGCCTGATCCGCGAGACGCAGCGCAAACACAAGGTAACCTCGATCCTGGTAACCCATGATATGGATTCGGTGTACGTGGCAGCCGACAGGGTCGCCCTGATCAACAACGGGAAAATCGTGGCGGTGGGAACGCCGGAAGAATTCAAACACTCGGAAAATCCCCTGATCCGGGGCTTTATTACCGGGGAAGAGATTACAGGAGCAACGGAGGCATTTCGATGAAGACAAGTGAGACAAAAGTTGGCGCATTGACGCTGGGGGGCGCGGTGATCCTGGCGGGTATGATCAGCTTTTTGGGAGCTTTTAAACTGTTTGACGGCGGGTATGACCTGAATGTGGCCTATCCCTCGGTGAATGGCCTCCAGATTGGCAGCAAGGTGCGGTATGCAGGTGTTCCTATCGGTTCTGTCAAAGCCGCCAAGGTGGAGCCGGACCAGGTCGTGATCACCATGCATGTCGACAAAGGTGTACAGATACCCCAGGAAGCGGAGTTTTCTATCGGTTCGGACGGTGTGATGGGAGAAAAGTATGTAGATGTGCGGCCGCCTAAAAAATACAGCGGCGTCTATGTGAGGCCCGGCAGCACCCTGACCGGACAGCCCAGCGGTGACATTAATGAATTTATGGCCAATTCCGGCAAGGTGCTGGAGAAAGTAGAAGGCATTGCGGATGCCCTGAATAACGTATTTGGCGACAAAGAAGTCCAGAAGTCTATGCGGGACGGCTTTATCAATGCCCGGGAAATCAGCAATAACCTGAATAAATTTACGAAAGTGATGGCTGACTCAGCCAAAGAAAACCAGAAGGAAATCAAGAACATGATTTCCCAGTTCAACCAGATGAGCGTACGGATGAACAAGGCGATGAGACACCTGGAAAGCCTGATGAAAAGCGCGGATGCCAACGGGCAGACGGGGAAAAATGTGGCTGTAATGGCGAAGAACCTGGCGGTTACCAGTAAAAACCTTCAGGATATTACGCAAACCCTGGCAGAGGTAGCCAGAGACCCCAAAACAAAAGAGGATCTGAAGGCGACTATTCATAATGCCCGGGGCGTGACGGAACGGGCCAACAAGATTTTGGGTATGGGCGACGGAATGAAAGTCAAAACCCATGTAGATGTATTCCACAACGTCAAGGGAAGCGATTGGCGTAGTAATTTCGGGATGGAGTTTGACAAGCCGAAGAGAGGTACCTTCGCGTATCTGGGCGCTTCCAGCATCGGGAATGATACTAAGCTGGACCTCTATGTAGGCAAACGGTTCCACGGTTTTAATGTCAGTACCGGCGCCATGCAGGGTAAATTTGGTGTAGGGCTCGGGTATGATTTCAATCCGAAGTTCCGCATCTATTCCCAGTTGTATGATTTTGACGACAGCAAACTTCGTGTTGGCGCGGAGTATATGCTGAAAAATAAAATGTTCCTGGTGGGCGAAAGCCTGGATTTGCTGCATGGAAGCAAACGGGATGTGTATGTGGGTGTCAGGGCCTATTTCTGATAAATTTATAAGAAAAGCAACGTTTTCACCGGACAGACCAGGTTGCATTTGTGCCTGTTTTATAATTTGACTTTTGTGTCAAAAACCATATATAATTATTTAGCTGACTATCGGTCAGGTAATTGGAGGTATGGACATGAAAATGAAAAAAACTGCACGTACAGTCTTGTTAAGTGCGTTATTTACTGCTTTGCTGGCGCCTTCCGCGTTTGCGGAGGGGACGATGCAGATTGACTTGCAGACGGCGATTGCCAAGGCTTTTGCCACGCATGCGGATATTAAAAAAGCGGAATACAGTCTGGACGCGGCGCGGGCGGATTATAACGCTGCCAGGGAAAGTTTTGGGCCAAAGGTGACGTTTTCCCATAATACGAGTCGGGGCGGTTACTGGAAGGAACAGCCAATTACGGTAAATGGTGTTTTGATGTATGACAAAAAGCTCCAGACCGGGCATACTAATAACTTTAATCTTTCCGTACCCATTTTTAACCCCGGTCTTAATGCAGCGGAAAAACAGGCAAAAGCCAGATACCAGAGCAGCGTGCTGGGAGATGAACTGGCGTTTATTACGATGAAACAGACCGTTTCTAATGCTTACTATACGCTGTTGGCAGCGATAGACTCCCAACAGGTCTGTGAGCAGTCGGTAACGGCCCTGAAAGACCATCTGAAAAATGTGCAGGCTCAGTATGATGTGGGCGTAGTAGCCAAAGTGGACCTGCTCCGCAGTGAGGTGGAACTGACCTCGGCACAGCAGGATCTGATCAAAGCAGAAAACCGCCACAGCATTGCGGAAGCCCGGCTGAACAATATGATGGGTATTGCCCAGGATACCAAACTGGTTCCGGTAGAAGAGCTGAAATATGCTGGCTATGACGGAAAACTTCCTGACTGTATCAATCATGCCATGATTCACCGCCTGGACCTGCAGCAGAGCCGTCTTCAGGTAAAAGCCGCTGAAGCGGCCCTGAACGGGGCGAAGGCCGGTTGGATGCCTTCGGTTTCTGGTTCCCTTTCCAACAGCTGGTCGGACGACAGATGGCCCGGTACTGAGGGCAGCAACTGGGGTGTCGGCTTAGGTATCAACATGAATGTCTTTGACAGCGGTGTGACGAAATCGAATGTGGCAAAAGCCAAGGCGAATCTGATGGTTGCTAAGGAATCCTACCGGCAGGATACAGATAACGTGGAACTGGATGTGCGGAACTGTTACGATACCCTTCGGGAAGCGGAAAAGCGCATTACTACCACCCAGGTCGCGGTGGCCAAGGCGGAGGAGGATTACCATATCGCCCAGGTCCGTTACGAGGCAGGCGTCGGCACCAACACGGATGTGCTGGATGCCCAGGTTGCGCTGCATCAGGCGCGGAATAATTACAATACATCGCTGTATGACTACAATCTTGCCCGGGTTGCGTTGGATACCGCCATGGGCATTGAAGCCCGTCCCAGCGACTACAAATACCTGACCTACGGCGAACGCTATAAAGCGACGAAGGCAGTTTATAATGCCGCGGTAGAGACTACGGACTCCGATAAGATGTTAAAAGAAACGGTAAAGGCTTTGGAAAGAGCCCGGGCAGAACGCCGGAAAGTCGCGTCGGCAGCAAAGAAGCAGACCGCAAAATAAAAACTGGAAGAGTTTTAAGTACGTTTTAAGTACATTATATGATTAACCCGACTGTCAGCCGGACATCATTTTGCAGGATGATCCGGCTGGCCGTTTTTTTGTGCGCACATTTTGAAAGAATGTTGATTTTAACGGAAAAATTCACAGATGTGATACAAAATAAGGCTGTATTTCTGCGTCTTTTTTGCTATAATATTTGTAATATGGGATATTAGTGTTATTTATGTAATTCTACTGGCCTGATGATCCGGGATACAGACAGATTCTGTGTTGGTATGAACGTGAAAGTCAGGAACCTGACGGGGGCGCGGATAACAAAATGAGTCGGCTGGTAAAATGGCTTACAGGCATTGCAGCGGTTTTTTGCGTTTTGTTTCTGGGCATTACGCAGCTGGTGCTGCCGGGTTTGCTGGAAAAGGCAGGCCCTTATGCGGAAAAACTGGCAGCGGATCATGTTAACGGTGAGGTGCAGATCGGTTCCATAACCTGGCCCGGAAGCAATCAGATCCTGGTCCGGGATGTTGTGCTCAAAGACCGCAGGCAGGAGACCGTTGCAACGGTACCGACAGCACGCATCAGCATTAATCCGTTTAAGGGTTTTTCCGGGCTGGAAAAAGCGATTTCCGTGATTGACCTGGAAAAACCGACAGTGTATATAACACAGGGTCAGGACGAGAAATGGAATTATGAGAACCTGCTGAAACCGTCCCAGTCCGAAACCACGCCGTTTTACGGGAAAATCAACGTACGGCAGGGAACTGCCGTGGTACAGCTCCCGGAGGGCACCTGGCAATATCAGATTGAAGGGTATGTGGACGGAAGCTACAATCCGGCTTTCGACCTGAATCTTAAGGTTGATGCGCCCGGTATGGAAACAGCGACTGTATTGGGCAGTATTGACAATAAAGGCGTGGGAAAAATCGTCATGAAATCTGACCGGGTGGATCTGGCGCCGTACCGTGCGCTTGCGCTCCGCTACGGCCAGGTTAAAGACGCTGCCGGCCAGGTTACGGAGATTGACGGCACCTGGAGCAATGACGGCAAGGATACCGTATTAAAAGGCAAATGCAGTCTGCAGGATGTGCGGGGAAAGTACCGGCTGAATGAACAGGACATGGCGTTCCGGATCACGGGGGACGTGTCTTCGTCGGATCATGTCATCAGCGTGGATAAGCTGCAGGTCAGCCTGAATGAACAGACTGCGGTCCTTTCCGGTGTGCTGGATATCCATGACCCGGATAACCTGGAAGGGCATCTTTCCCTGCAGTCTGATAAAGTTACTTATGAGGGGGAAACCTTTACAAATATAGTGGCAGAAGCGGTAGTGGCCGGGAATAAGGCCGCGGTGAATTATTTAACTGCCGCGTACCGGGGCGGAAGGATCAGCGGTCAGGGTGTATATGAACTGGCTTCCGGCAAACTGACGGGGTCGGCCGATATCCGGAAAGTGACCCTGGACGGCGAAAAGGTCAACGGGGAAAAGTTCCTGCTGAATGCCGCAATGGCCGGCAGCGGGACCTATGATCGGGAAACCGGGCAGTTAAAAGTGAATGTGGCCGCTGACACGATGAACCTGCAATGGCGGGATACTGTGCTCAACGTCGTGGATTTTGATGCAGACCTGACCAATGCCGGCGTGGATCTCCGTACGTTTTCCGCGTTGACGGGGAGTGGCGCGGTGCAGGCTTCGGGCAGGGTGTCCTTTGACGGTAGTTTCGACCTCAGGGGACGGATGGCCAATATGCCTCTGGCTCCTGTTATGGCGCTGGCCGGGCAGGAAGGCCGCGGGTATGTTTCCGCTTCTTCCTATCATGCATACGGCGGGGCGGGCCATTATAATTTTGAAGGACCGGTACAGCTGCAGGAAGTGGCTTACCGGGGTATGTTCCTGCAGGATGGCCACGGCGTTGTTACGGTTCGCGACAATGTTGCGGAATTAAAAGATTTTCAGCTGGTTATGGACCAGGGAAGCCATACGGCAAACGGAACGGTGGATCTGCGGGGTGAAGAACCGCGGTTTGCCCTGGCCGTGGATACGGAGAAGGTCCGTATCGAACCGTTGCTGGCAGCGGCGAAGCTGCAGGATAAGTTGAAAGCTACGGGAAACCTGACAAATCGCATGTATATTACCGGCCCGTTATCTGCTCTTGACATACAGGGTGATGTGGATATGTCCGACGGAAGCGTGGAAGGCTATCTGGTGGATTCCGTCACCGGCAGGTATTTTTATCAGGGAGGGGCCCTGCGGCTTGATAATGTTACCGTCAAGGCCTTGTCCACCACGTTAAAACTGCATGGCGTCATGGATCCCGACCGTCATCTTGATTTTCAGGCCGAGGCGGCTGATGTGGATTTGGGCCGGCTGCCGATCCATGAGGAAAATATTGCCCTGGCGGGTTATGCTTCTGCTCAGGGTCATCTGTCTGGAACGGCGGATACTCCTTTGTTTGCAGGAAATATCACCAGTGACGAATTTTCTGTCAACGGAGTAGCGGTAAAAAACCTGCAGGGTGTCCTTGTCACCAATGGGAAGGATATCAATTCGCTGAAAGGAACCTGCGAACAGACCAATACGGACGGACTGACTTCCGCCTATATGATCGACCTGTCCCTGAATGTCCCGAAGCGGGACCTGCGGGGTAAAATGGGGATCATGTACGGGGATGTGCAGAATATCCTGAAAATGGCCAGAATTGATTTCCCTGCGAAAGGGCTGGCTGCCGGCACGCTGGAGTTTAACGGCAGGGAAGCTGGTATAGTGGCAGATTTCTGGGGATATAATCTGGATATCAACGGCGTAAAATACGATCAGATGGCCCTCAAGGCTCACTTACAAAAAGGCGTTTTGACGATTGATGATGTCAAACTGCAGGAAGACAGGGCTTTTTTGCGGGAAGGTACGATCGCGGTGCGCGGCACTGTGGATCTGCGCAAGCGGGAAATGAATGTGAAGGCGCGGGCGGTGGATGCGAATCCGGCTATCCTGACCGCTTTTATGCAAAAACCGGCAGTCCTTACCGGTTCGCTGAATATGACGGCGCAGCTGGAAGGGCCGTTGGATAAACTGTCAGGGAACGGTTCCGTAGAGCTGGTTCGGGGCAGTTTGGAAGAGGTGACTTTTGACCGGGCTGCGGCGGAGTTTACCCTGAATAACGATATCATTACGCTGAGCCGGCTCGCGGCAGAGCAGGATATTTATAAACTGACGGCTGCCGGCAGGGTTCCGGTAGACGTGTTCCGTGTAAAAGCAAACAGGAAAAACCCGGACGCGCAGATGGATATCCGGGTGGATTTCAATCAGGCCAGCCTGGCTGTCTTCGGAACCCATCCCATGATAGACTGGGGCGTAGGCGGGACGAAAGGCCTGCTGAAGATAACAGGTACGCTGGAAGATCCGCAGATGTACGGTAATATTGAAGTGGAAGAAGGCTGTCTGAAGCTGAAAGATGTCCATACGCTGTTAGACAAGATGGCTTTTAAAGTGGTATTTCAGGGCAGCCGCGTTGTTGTCGAAAAGCTTTCGGCAGAATTGGGAAAAGGTACATTGGAAGCCCACGGCAGCTATGATTTCAGGGCTCCGGACGAAAAGGCGTACCAGTTTAACGTCACAGCGAAAAGCGCGGAGGTGGAATCGGCGATATTTAAAGGACGCCTGAACGGATCCTTTATGGTTACGCCGGAACATTTCCGGATTCCCAAGGCGCTTTTGCAAAAACAGACTTCCCAGCCGGAAAACCAGGATAAAAGCGCGAAACCCGTATTCGGCATGGAAGAAGGCTGGCGTCCGAAAATTGCGGGAGAAATCCTGCTGGATGATGTCATGATCAATATGCCGACGGTCCCGTCCCTGGGAGAAGGAAGCAGCAATCTGGGGATGGATATGACTGTGAAGCTGGGTCCCAAAGTGCATCTGTATAATAAATATTTATACGACCTGTGGCTGAAAGGAAATGTACATTTTGCCGGCAGTACGGTCTTTCCGAGGGTTGAGGGCGGCATTGATACAAATAAAGGGACGGTAACCTATCTCCGGACGCGTTTTAAAATAGAACAGGGTTCGGTCAGGTGGCCGAATCAGGGAACTTTCCTGCCCCATGTGAAGCTGAACGCGAATACGAAGTTCAGCCGGTACAGGATAGCGCTCCAGATAGACGGTTCCTTAAAAAAGGATAATCTGGATATGAAGCTGCAGTCGAATCCCTACCTGACCCAGAACGCCATTGTCCGGATGCTGACACTGCAGCGCGCTTCTGCCGGCAGTGACGACATCACAAACGAGGACATGCAGAATCTTCTGATCGCAGGACTGGAGACCGGCATACTGGGTGACGTGCAGCAGGCCATCAGAAAGGCCCTGGGAATCGATGAATTCCGTTTATATGTCGGTAAAATAGATAATGGTGTTGATTTTGATAACCGGATCGTACGGGAATTGACACAGGAAGAAAAAGAGCAGTATAATTTCCTGATAGCGAAAAACCTGACAGACCGCTGGAAGATCGGTTATACCAGAAGTTTTGACGGAAAGCATGATAACGTCTACACGCAGTATCAGCTTACGGAACATATGAATGTTACTGTTTCCCAGAACGAAGACCACGACAGGCGGTACAGCGTGGAATACCGCATAACATTCTGATCAGAGGTGGAGCATCGTGTTACGGAAGTATCTGGAAGAACTGAAAAAAATCAAACTTCTTTCCCCGGAGGAAGAGAAGGAACTCTGGATCCGGGAAGCGGAAGGCAGCGAGGCTGCCCACCAGAAGCTGATCGGTTCCTATCAGCCGTTGGTTTTTAAAACGGCTGTGCAGTTTCATATGCCGGAGGAGATCGTGCTGGAGCTGATCCAGGAAGGGATGGTAGGGCTTCTGGAAGCTGCAGAGGGATATGACCACACTAAAGGTGTTGCCTTCAGCTTATATGCGGTTCATCGTATCCGGGGCAGGATGTGCGATTTTTTGGACCGGGAGTTTTCCCGTGATGAACTGTCCCTGGATAGGGAAAATGCGGAAGGTTGGTGCCTGGCAGAGGTCTTGCCCTCTTCCCAGCTGCTTCCGGAAGAGGTGGCGGAACGTCATGCGGTTTCCGACCGGGTATCCCGGGCGGTAGACCGTCTGCCTCAAAAAGAGAAACAGGTCCTGCAGGGTATTTTTCTTGAGAACAAGACTCCTTCCGTCCTGGCTGCGGATATCAGGGTCACGCCGAATCATATATACCGGTTGGAAAAACAGGGAGTCCGCAGAATACGGGGTATGTTATCCCGTTTTATGAGTGACTTTAAAAAATGACGCAGCAGTTCAGGGATGTGGAAATACGTAATTAACAGATTAATCAAGAAAAAAAGTCTTATCAGAGAATAAAACAGAGATAATGGCAAAATAATTGTAAAAAAAGAACAAAATCCAGCTTTTTTTGCAAGATAATTTGCCAAGTTCATTCAGATTATATATAATCATATGTAAGCTTGGAGGTGAAGCGCTATGACTCAGAGCCGGTCTGTCTGCAGCCGTATCCGGAATGCGCGGGCCAGTCTGGACAATGCGGAACGCAGTTTTCGCAGTAACCAGGAGGTCCGGGGCGAACTGGATCTGATGCTGGCGGAAGCGGAACTGGATAATCTGCGGCAGAAACGTCCGGGTATTTCCTGGACCCGTCATACGCTGGCGGCTTGTTTTGCCGTTCTGATACTGGCTTCAGGCTGTCTGGGCTGGTGGTGGGCTTCTGCGTATGGAGGAAACACCACAAATGCGGCCGGACTGCAGGGAGCGCCGGTCGTTGCGGATAAAAAGGAACTAACTGCAGGTGAGGGGCAGATGCCAAATTCCCGGCAAAGCAGCACGCCTTCAGTTGCTGTGCCTGAAAAGAAAGCGGTTATGAAAGAAAAGCCGAATACTTTCGTACAGGCCGCACCGCCGTCGCCTCAAGCCGAAAACAGGGGTGGCGGAGTCCGTCTTTCCGCCGGTGAAATGCGTCAACTGATCCGTTCCGGAAAACAGGAACTTGAGAATATACGGTAAATTAAATTAAATGATTTTGTTAAAATCACCAAAAGGTGTATAATATATTAATTAAGTTATCATATCAATGAGATACTTGGTCCGGATTTCCAACTTTACAGGGAGGTTTATTGATATTATGAAACATGCTTTTGGAAAGCAGGTAACGGTTGGTTTGCTTGCGGCAATGCTGGTTTCCGGTTCTGTGTTTGCAGAAACGACAACGACTGTGTCAGACCCGATCAGGCTGAAAAAGAAATCTGTTTCAACAACCAGTAAAAAGGAAGATGTTCCACAGACACAGGGAAGCGGAACTGCAGGACCGGCTGCGACCAGAACAAACCGGTTAAATCTCCCTCCTCCGCAAAGCCCGGTCCCCGGTCAGGATATCGGTTTGCAGAGCGAAGCAGACAGTGAATTTGCTCCGTATCTCAACAAAATAGTCACCAAGATAAGTGTGGAAGGTAATGAGGAGATCCCATCGGAAGATATTCTGAAAGCGGTTTACAGTAAACCGGGACTGCCGCTGACAGAAGAAGATGTTTCCAAAGACATGCAGGCTATCTATGGTTTGGGCTGGTTTTATGAGATCCGGCCTTCGTTCCAGACGGTACCGGAAGGGGTGCAGATAACCTACCATGTTCAGGAAAATCCCAAATTCGATCATCTGGAAGTTACGGGAAATACTAAAGTTTCCACAGAACAGATTCGCCAGATTGTGAACCTTCCGAAAGGCAAACTTGTCAACATCCGGGAGTCTAACCGGAAACTCAGTTTTGTGGAAGAACAGTATAAAAGAGACGGCTATATCCTTGCCCGCATCACAGATGTGCAGTTTTTACCTGATGGCGTTTTGGCCATAGAAGTCAATGAAGGTATTGTGGAGGACTTTAAGGTTAAAGGCAATACCAAGACAAAGGATAAAGTAATTTTACGGGAAATCCGCCTGAAAAAGGGAGAACCGTTCAATTCCAAACTGGCCCGCCGTTCCCTGAACCGCATCCAGAACCTGGGATTCTTTGAAGATGTCAACATGAAACTGAATCCCGGACGCCAGCCCAACGCAGTGGAAATGGAAATCGATGTTGTGGAAATGAACACGGGCACTTTCGGTATTGGCGCCGGCTACAGTGATGCGGATGGTTTTGTCGGCATGATTTCAGTGGGCGATAAGAATCTGCGGGGTACTGGCGACAGTATCCTGCTCCGGTGGGAGTTTGGCGGCGAGGACAACAAAAACTATGATATTATGTATAGAAAACCCTGGCTGGATAAAAAGGAAACCGCGCTGGGTATTGCTCTCTATGACCTCACCGTTGAAACCGCGGATTATGATCGTAACGGAGACGAGATTGCCCGGTTCGACAAGAAGCGCGTCGGACAGGAAATTACCCTTAGCCGTCCCCAGGGCGAGTTTGTCAAGCATTCTATCACGCTCAAGCACCGTGAGGATAAATATGTTAAGCCAATCAAGGATTATAGAACGCAGTATTACGAGGACTCTTTTAACAATCAAATATCAGATCCCAACGGCAAGTATCATCAATTTGCGGGGAAGTGGCCGGCTACTGCGAAGGAACGCCGTGACGAAAACTTCGGTACCACAAATAGCATAACGTATACACGCGTGTATGATTCCCGCGACAATGTCTATGATCCGCATGCAGGCAAACGCAATTCCTATTCCTTTGAATGGGCCGGCCTGGGCGGGGATTTCAAATTTGAAAAGATCAGCGTAAACTACCGTTACTATATACCGCTGAAAAAAGACAGAGTGCTGGCTTTTGATCTGGCTGCCGGCTATGCCTGGGGGGATCTGCCCTTGTCCCAGCGTTTTGCAGTAGGCGGCGCAGATACATTGCGCGGTTACAAGGACGATCAGTTCAGAGGCAACAGTATGCTGCGGGGTACGGCAGAATACCGCTTCCCTATCCGGAAAAAAGTTCAGGGCGTAATTTTCTATGATATCGGTTATGCATGGGATAAACGGGATCAGAGTGCTTTTGATTTGGGCCTGATGGAATCCGGTTACGGTATTGGCCTGCGGATCAATTCTCCGTTAGGACCCATCAAGCTGGACTGGGGCAAAGGTAAGCAGCGCAGCCGCTTCCATTTCAGCTTTGGCGGACAGTTCTGATCGTCATGTTAAGGAAAGCAATTTTGTTTCTGGTGTGTCTGCTGTGGATGGAATGTATCCTGGCAGCGCCGGTAACAAAAGTGAATGTGACCATCCGTGACGAGGCGGGAAAAACCAGTTCCGTCCTGCTTCACAAGATGGAAGACAGCATGCAGGTAGTGGCTTCCCAGCTGTTTAACGGCAGGGATTCGGCATTTATTGCAGCAGATGTTGCCGGGTATGAGCGTCTTCTCTCGGAAATTTCGGATCGCGTCATTACCGGATACCAGACGAACCGGGTGGTACTTTCTACCGTCCATGAGCAGGACGGTACCGCGGTAAATCTCTATTTTTCCGTTGTGCCCTGGGCCCAGACCGTGCAGCAGGTGGTTGTGGATATGCAGTTTTCCGGTGTCAGCCCTTTTGCCGCGGCAGTTTTACAGGAGAAGGTCCCGGCGTTGAAAGAGCAACTGCAGGAGACTCTGCAGGGTGCATCCCTGGATGCGGCAGACTGGGCAGGGGGAATTCTCCGGGGGCAGGTGAAAAGCTGTGTGGAAAAGTCCCTGCCTGATTTCAAGGCGGCAGTGGACCTGACCACAAAGGAAGGCAATGCCTATGTGCAGGTCATCATCTATCCTGTGGGAGAGTTGGTGCGCAGTGTAAAGTACAGCATGGTTTCCCGGTCTATACCGAACATCCTGCTGATGAAGCTTAAGTATAAATATGCGGATAAGGCGAAATCGCTGCAGGGACTGCCTGTTTCCTACATGGAAACAAGCCATGAAGTACTGACAGAACGGTTATTGCAGGAGTTGTCAGAGGAACCCCAGGTGAAACGCCATCATCTGAAGCCCCAGATGAGTATACGTCCCGGGCCGGAAACACAGCTGGACATTACACTGGAATCCGATGAATATAAAATCTGGTTTGAAGGTTACGGAGATATTGGCCGCAAGGACCACAATCTGTCCGGCCGTGCCCATATCGGCAAGTTTTTTTCCCGCCGGGATGAAATTTTCGGCGAAGTAGGCGTAAACCTTAAGGACGTAAAATGGGATTTCAACGCCGGGTATGCGTATCATTACGGCAAAGCGACGTTGTCCTATATGCGTCGTGTTCCTGCAGATGCCAATATATACCGGTTTGAATACGATTTTACACCGAAATGGCGTTTCCGCTATGAATACTTCGGGGACTCGAAGACGAATGAGTACGCTGTCCGGTACCGTATCCATGAGTTCCTCAGCGGGGAATATGTATACTCAACAAAAAAATCCTATTTCCGTATTGTCGGAAATCTGTAAAATATTTGTAATAATGTTGAAAGTACCGGTTCAGGCTGGTATAATATATTGGGTAAAAATATTTTAAGAAAGCAGGTAATTATTATTATGATGGAGAAATTGCGTAACCCTAAAAATGTTAAAACGATATCTCTGATCGTTGCGGCCATCTTTGTCATCGGCTGCTTCACACTGGCTATGAGCGCCGGCGGGTTTGGCAGCAGCGTGGCTTCGGCCGCAGCCAGCGAATCGGCAATCGGGGTGGTCAATTATCAGGCCCTGGTGTCCGGATCTCCTAAGTTGGACCAGATGCGGAGCGATATGCAGAAAGCCATTGCTGAAACCCGCAGGGAATTTGATAACAACAGCAAGAACATGAATGATGAAGAAAAAGAACGCTACTACAAACAGCTGCAGGAACGCCTGGCCAACAAGGAAAAAGACCTGATGGAGCCCTTGCTGAAGGATATCAACGATACCATTAAAAAAGTTGCGGATAAAAAAGGGCTGAAGGTTGTAGTTGATAAATCCACCGTTGTATATGGCGGGACGGATATTACCGATGAAGTTGCCAAAGCAATGCAGAATCCGAAAAAATGACAACGCATGAGATGAGGCTCTGCCGGAGCCTCATTTTTCCATTGCTGAAGGAGGAAACATGTTGCGCTGGCTTTTAATCAGTATTACGGCTCTGGCGCTGATGCTTTCGGCCTGCGGCAAAATCGGAGGCGGCGAAAAGATTGCAGTTGTTAACTGGGATAAGGTGATGCAGGCGCATCCCCAGTATTCCCGTTTGCAAGAGCTGAAGGATGGGTTTAACCTGCTTCTGGACAAGCGCAGAGAACAGGAAATTATCGGAAAAACCCAGATGAGCGGCCTGGCGAAACTGTATCAGCTGAAGCAGCAAAGCAGACAGAATTTCCTGACTGCCGGTTTTATGACCCGTATGACGGAGAAGCAGACGGAAGAGCAGGAAAAACTGAAACAGCTGAGCAACCAGATCGCAGACCAGGTTGACAAGGAACTGGCTGAGGAAGAAAAGAAACTGAACGAACATTACCGGTTGCAGCTGTTTAATTTACGGCTGAAGCTGGATACGGTCCGTATGGTTGCGGAAGAACGCAAAAAACTGGAAGCAGAGCTGAAAGCGGTTCAGGCGGCCAGGGACCGGGACCGGATGATGCTGGTGCAGTATAAGTTCGGGTTGGTGAACCGGCGGATGGAGCCCCATGTACAAGCTATGCAGCAGCGGCTGAATGATTATGCCCGCCAGCTGCAGCTGCA
>Ga0265298_10003936_pt1 | contig 19256 bp, 44 predicted proteins | sample AusTroGonzalo_MG_3_FD_193486 | JGI IMG/M metagenome (GOLD analysis project Ga0265298, IMG submission 193486) | Bovine rumen microbial communities from tropical cattle in Woodstock, Queensland, Australia - Gonzalo_01 | ecosystem: Host-associated > Mammals > Digestive system > Stomach > Rumen ... | reverse complement strand
CTTGTCCGTCTTGTATTTAAAGGAAACGTGGACTCCAATACCTATCGGTATCTCTACCGCAGAATAAACATATGCCGATTCTCCGCTTCGTATCTTTAGTTCAACCGCCGGTGTTGATGCCATGTTTCTGTTGGTGACAAAATCGCCGGTATTGTTTGAGGTGCTTTCCAAAACGTGTGCGCCATAGACCACTCCCGATCCGAAATCCTTAAGGACTTTGTATCCCACACGTTTGCGTACCTTGCCCGGCACTTCTCGGATCATGTTGGGAGCATTAGGGGACATTCTTTCATCAACGCTTGTCCCACTATTCGTCATATCGACGCCAAGGAAACTATCTATATTGAATATATTTCTTTTGGGACTTTTCGGTACTTTGAAAGAAACCGCCATTAAATCCACCCACTCTCACTTGTGAACTGTTCATATGCCGATAAATTAGCACTGTTAACTAATCTCTCGAAGCCGACCTCAAATTCGTTTCTGTAACTTGTGGCTATACCATTGTCATCGTCCTTATATAACTGCGATGCCATATATAAAGGTAAAAGGGAATATACTTCAGGGTCGAGGGCGAGTTCATAATCGTCCAATGTCTCCGACGTAAGCTGCGGGGGATAAGCACGATAATAGATGGTGAATGATCCCACCATGTCCCTATCAAGTACAAGTGTCTTTGTACCTTCCTGATAAAAATCCGAAGTTTGGAGATATTTCTGATATGCTCCCTCATAGTAAATGCCTTGAGGGTCGATCATAAAGAAATCTTCTGCAAGGGCGGTCATGTCGTACTTAACCTTTTCCGTGAAAGGCACGACGTCTTCCGCCACCTCAAATGTCTCTTTATATATAGCCACATTCTTAAGTGCCATAGGATATGAGGTCGTGAATGTGAATTTAACCGACTTTTTGTCGGGGTTAAGGATAAGTCCCTTGTAGACTTTATAGTTCTTCTCGTCAAGATCAAGAGTCTCCACGACCGTTCCATCTACTTCTATGTCACACGTTCCAAGACCAGAACACTCAAAATAGTATGACTGTCCCTCATCCGTTGTGTATGAATAAGTATCTGAAAACTCGTGAATACCATTTGCGATATCGTTAGGTATGATATTCGCTATTTCCATCTGTGTTATCTTGGCGGTCTTCGTTATGAACTTTCCTGCCGTTGCGAGAAGTGATAATCCCTCGTTAGCACAGTGGGGCATTGCAGATATATATCCCATTGTGGATTCATCCACGATTATCTGGTCATCTGCCGAAAACATCTTCTGCAATGTTGCAAGTTTTAAATCATACCATGTATACATATCAATCCTCTAATCTTGCGATAAGATCATCTTTTTTGCCCGTTGCGTCAAGTCCTCTCTCTGCACACAGTTTCTTTAGTGTTGCGTAAGGCATTGACAAATAATCAAGATCGCTCTTGACTTCTTTCTTCGGTTGTTCAACGGAAGCAGATGTGGACGAGATTTCTCCCGTCCACGTAGCTTCGTAAATACCTTCGCTGACAACCTTGGTTACTTTATAAACGAGATTTCCCTCAAGGTATGTCTCGCCTATTTTTAGTCCGTTAGGTATCATGCGATTTCCCCCTTATGAAGGTATGCTCTGTCCGCTCTGTGCGCCACCCATGATGTATGCTGCCCAGTTATTGAAACCAGCACTCCATCTTGCGTATCCGCTCCACTCAAGGTTGCGGCTCTTGTTAAGAACTTCGTTAGAAACGTCAAGTGCTACTCTGTCGAAGAATACACCTGCGTTGAGTTCTCTCTGTGCTTCGGAACTCATGATGATGTAAGGCTCTGTTCCAGAAGCGGCTTCCCAACGATGGTTAACGATGAGTTTCCAGATACCCTTCTGTGTGTTGATGTCGTTGAAATCAGAACCAACGATCTGCTCCGAATGGATGATTCTCTTAATAAGGTCTTCAAGTCTCGGTGTGTTACCGGGGATGATGATCGTATCAAATGTATAACCCATTACGTTACCTGACTGGTTCTTGAAGTTACGTCCGATGTTAGCAAGTTTGTAAAGGTTTGTAGCATCGTTACCGAATGCCGTTGTAAATACGTTACACTGCTCGGGAACACCAGTCTTCTTTCCAAGATGGTCTGTAGCAAAGAGTCCCTTGCCGTCACCAGTTGTCTTGTCGTAAGACTTTCCGCCATAAAGGAATGTGGTTCCTTCTGCAACAAGTGCATCCGATGCGTACTGCGCTCTCGACCTCTTGTATGCACGAACGAAGTTTGCAGCCGTCTGCTTCATCATGTCGATGTTGCCGTCGTCCTTTGCTTCTCTTGTGCAGAGGAAGGTCTTGATGAACTGATGATGCTCGATGAGTTTCGAGAATCCCATTGAGTAATCATCTGCAATACCGTTATCACCTTCTGTAACCTCTTCGAAGTTACCGAACTCGGTCATGCTACCCTGCTTCTCACCAAACTTCTTGGATGTCTTTACATTGAAAAGGCTCTTTACGAGCTCATCATCCTTGTTCTTCTCTGTATCCGTATCCTGGATAACCATTGACAACTCGGTGTCAATTACTTTCCACGCTTCGTCATTCTGACCGCCGTGCTTACTAAATATAACTGCCATTGTCTATATCCCCCTCTCTTATGAAAATCTGCCGACTACTTTAGAGCCGCTTGCTCCACCGGCAGTAAGAAGCTGGAAGATTCCGCTTGCCGTTGTTGCAGTTGCCTGTGTTCCATTCGTGGTAACCTTCTGACCAACCTTAAGGCTTGATCCAGAAGCCGAAAGAGTTGTTGCCCACTCGTCTTCGGGGAATACTACCTGGACTGCGAGTTTATCGCCGGTCTTTGCTACTGTGTCTTTACCCGTGTATACAAATTCGGGGCTGCCTGTGGTTGTCGTTGCCGTTCCGGCTGATCCGTAAACGAGAAGACATCCGTGTGTGTAAGTAACGCCGTTTGTTGCTACGACTTCCTTCTCAACGGGAGAAGCGTCGTTCTCGGCTCTCAAAAATTCAAATGCCATATCTTTTTCCTCTCTTTCAGTTAAGATGTAATTTATTCGCTACTGTCTTGTAGAGTTCACGAATTTGCTTTTCTGTCTTGCCCTCGGCTTTCCATGACTTCATGATTTCGGGTGGAACTTCCACCTCGTCATTCTCCGTAGCCACTCCGTTAGGCTGGGATGCAAGGTGTGACTTCCCTCTCATTTGATTGATAGCCTGTTGCCTTGCTGCGTCATTGGATTTGCCATAATTGACAATCTTGTACGCATCCACCAACGACTCATTGCGGTTCTGAATTCTGTCGAGTATCTCTGGAAGTTCAGGCAGATTCATGAGATCGCCCGGACCCTTGATGCTCGGATCGAGTTTCATCAACTCCGCAATGTCATTCTTTAATGCGTACTCGGCACTTAACATTTGGTTCTGTTCGATAACCTGTTGTGCCTGTCTCACTACGGGATTCTGCGCTATCGCCCTATCAATGATTGCAGGGTCGATTCCTTTGTCCCTTAACTCCTGCTCTTGAGCCATTCTCTGTTGTGTACTCAATGCATCAACGTATTCATCTACGTTTGTTATGGGAAGTCCCGTAACCGGGTGAGTTACCCCTTCGCACAATGCCGCAATCCTTTGGTTTTGAGCCTGTGCCATGCTCTCGTATTTTCTACGGGCATCATCCTCTGCTCTGCGCCTAATGGCTGCGTAACGTGCGTTTTCCTCTGCGGATTGTTCATGCGGCTCGGAGTCTCCGTCTGTTTCTCCTGTTTCTTCACTTTCCACTTCGGCTTCTTCTGTCGGTTCGACGGCTTCCGACTCTTCTACGTCTGCGACCTCTTCCTCTCCAAAGAACTGTAGGTCAAGGTCAAGAAGATTTTTTTCTCTCATATTCAATTTTCCTTTCTGATTTTTGCGCTTTCAGTTGCGAATTTATGCACTAAAAAAGGACTTCTATGAGTCCTTTGTTTAGCCTATGGGTTGTTCATTTCGGATGGTCTCAATGACCTTCTCGAAGTTTTTGCACTCCCTATTCCGGCAGGACATATCCATGTCGATGTAAAGGTGCGGTTCTCCATCAATGATCTCTACTATGTTTCGAGACTTCTTGATGATCATGTCCAGCTTACATAACGGGCATTTCATTTGGTATACCCTCCTCTATCTGTGGCATCTGCTGTGCTTGTTGCTGTTGCTCTGCCATCATCATCTCTATCTGTTGAAGCACATTGCCGGCATTCGGATAATGATGTTCTTTCATGAGGCTCCAATAAAGTCTCATGGTATTTAAATCTCCAAGCGGCCCAAATGCTCCAGACTGAAGTTTCATGTCAATCTGTTGCCACATTGCCTCTCTGTTAGCCATCATTGTGGACGTAGGATCGGTCTCGAATAAGAACTCGTCGTTCCAGTAATATTCCCCGGCAGCATCCTGTTTAATGAAGTCTTTCTTATCGAGGGTGTCGTATTCCTGTTCTCCATTTGCTCCGTTCCCAGTAATAGGAAGAGGATCATCTGCGTATGCCAACCAAAACTTGAACATCATTTCATAAAGGTTTGCAAACGCATCGTTCTTCATAACCCTCTTGGATTCAAGACGACCGGCAGCCTGATTAATCGAGTACTGTTTAGCCGTACCAGATACCGCAGACGGATCGTATTTACCCTGAAATGCATCCGTGATACCAAGAGTAGAACGAGCATCTTCGTATGCCTTGTTAACCATCTGCATATCCTGCTGAATGTTAACTTGCATATTCAGAACGTCTATCATTTGCTTCTGTTGAGGATCATCAAGGCGGATAACCTTAAGTTCCTTATCTGTCGTCTCTACCTTTACTCCTCTCGGTAAGGTTACGTATGAACCTCCCTTAAGGGTTTTCTCTGTGGCTTTGGAGCCGACTTTCTTTATGACATCCTGCTGATCTTCAATGACTTTCGCATCACTGAAGCCAAGAAGGGAATTCATCTTTGATACGTTCTTTCTGACGATAAGAGGGAAGCGATTAGGCTTGTAATACTCAATCTGAATGATTTCTTCTGCCTCTATCTCAACTGGATTACCCATTTCATCCATGCCCATCTCTTGCATGACAGGTATCCGAATCTCCTGAATCTTATCTTCAGTTTCCTCAAACTTGGTCGAACCACATATAGGACAGGTCTTTTCTTCGGTAACGTAACCGCATTCCTTGCACTTCCTTGTGATACGTGCCTGGTAATCATCGAGGTCTTCAAGTGTATAATCATCTACCCATACGAAACGACCAATCTTGCCATCGTTCTTGTAATAAGCGGTGTTAACAGTGACTATATCCGAATCAAGGGACGCATTCTCTGCTTCCGCCCCTCTTATATCCTTGTATTCTTCCGATGCATCCTCTACGTCTACATGGTATTTATCCTTAACCCACTGCTTTGTCTGTGCGGTCTGAATAAAGATGTAGTCCATATTGTCGATATCAGATACTCCCGGTTGTGGGATTACCTGACGAGGAGGTATCTCCATTACGTTCACATCACCGTAATTTGAATGGAGTCCCATCTTGTTGTCCCATTCAACGAGGAAAAAGTCACCGCCCTGTACCGGCACGGTTCTTTCCATAAGGTCGTTCATTACGGAGAGTTTTAAGAGTTTGATCTTATTGGTCAATGCTCTCTCAATAGAACTTGCCAAATACTCGTCTCCCTCGTGTAGAGCCGTTACTTTAGGCTGGGGGATAGATGAATCCACCTGGGACTCAATCAACTCGTATACGGCATTTCTGACGGTTATCGCAACATCCTTGGCTCCTATATTGGTATTGGGGTTGCCATTGACTTCACGAGTCCCTTCATAGAGTTTCTGCTCTTTTGCTATCTCTTTAAGGGTACTCGCATAAGCGATACGTGCGTTTTCGAGCTTTCCACGCCACTTATCTCTCTTTTTGTCTTCAGGTGTCGGTGCGACTGTCTTTTTGACCTTGTCCATAAAAGTCTTAAACCTCATATTGGTTCTCCGTATTTTTGGAGCAGATACTCTCTATCCTCGCCGGTCGCATTCTCTATGTCCTCAAGAATGGATGAATGGCGTTTTGTCTCTATAACCTCGAAGTCTATCTCCGGGGATCGTACCCACCAAACGCAAAATGCCCTTAATGAGTCCACATCATGGGTTAAATCATGTGGGTCTTTTGCGTATATATTGGGTCGTTTCTTGTCTTTTTGTATTTTGGTTAAACATCTGTACAGATTCGGTGCGCACCCCTCTAAAATCGTCAATTTAGGGTGTTTATCGATGGGTTTTAACCACTCTTTCATGGATGCACACCCTGATTCCAGGTCTCTTGACGTTTTTGTAAGGCTAATTCCATTCTCGGAGAACAAAATCGCCCTCGATTTACCCGTCTCCTGTGACCTTGACCACAAATCGGAGGGTGCTAACCAGTATTCAATCTTCTCGTCGCCTGATAATGACCTTAAAATGTCACAAGCGGCGCCAATTGTCTTATCAGGAGCATCATATTCCCGATAAATTTGGGCATTTCCCTTGGTATCGACCTGTATCCAATGGGCAGAAAGCATATCAAGACCGTAATCAAGGCTTACGTAACGTCTTAATTTGCCCTCCAGCTCCTTATTGACCACATGAGTCTCTTTCTTTACTTCAGGGAAATAGGAGCCTCCCGGCACAGTCAAGGCTTCCTCCACTGTTGCCGGGTACTCTTGCGTTATCATATCCCCCATAGTACGTTTGGTTTGCTGATACCATACATCGTCTCTTCTAGGGTCTGCGTACCATGGGATGAATATCTTATTAAATCCGTTGTCAGGATCAGTAAATACCTGTTCAAAGAACGATCCACGCTCTATAGTCGATAATCCGACTACCTGACCGCCTGTAGGTCGGTTGATTGTCGGGAAACCGGCTTTCCAAATGTCTTCCGCAAATTGCTGGAACGCCCATTCGTCAAACACTATAAGGTCTGCCGTGAATGAACGAGCCGCATTGGGTGAACTTGGGAAGCATTTGAATACAGAATCGGGGAGCGACGGGAAATGAATTGTGAGGATAAGGGAGGTGTTTTCCCATGTGGCATCCACCCAATTTATAGGCTGGTCGTTCTTGGGTGCGAATAACTCTCGCATATTGTCAAGGATGACTGACATCCTACGAACTAACTCTTGAGCCTCGTCTTCCGTTCTCGAAAGACCGATAACAGTACGCCCCGGATTGATCAACTTCCATAAGGCATAATGTAAAACAAGCCATGTAATACCCAACTGTCTTGCTTTGAGGATTACATTTAGCTTATTGTCCCTAAATTGACGTAAGGCACTTCTTTGCTCTTTCCATAACTCGAAAGGCTGCACGAGAACCTCGGCATCCTTATCTTCAATATGTCCGTACGTCTCTACGAAATACTCGAGATGTGTACGGCAATATTGCAGTTCTTTTTCTCTTAATTCACTTGGTTTATATTCAGTTAAGTCCATACAAATTTAAAAGAGCCGCCTCATGACGACTCTTCGGATATAAGGAGAAGTGTTTGCCTAACGTCAAAAACTCCGATATCACAATACAACACAATTTTATCAATTAGTATCAAGTGAGCCGTTATTTATGCAATTTTTGCATATTCATCCAGTGCCATTGTGAACATTTCGTATGTCCACTGGTATGACCTCTCTATTTCCTCCGCTACCTGTTCAAGAGTCTTGTTCTGGAAGTAATAAAGGATCAATATGGTTCTGAACGTGCCTCTCTCTATCTTTTCAACCTTGTTGAGGCATTTATTCTTATGGTCAAGGCTCTTTATGAGAGCTTTCGCTAATTTGCCTCTGTATTCCTCAATCTTGATGGCCGCCTCCTCTATTCTGTTTTTAGGAGTGCCTGACACCCTATCCCCATCATATGTCGGTGTCATCTTGGTAGCCACAGCCATAAGCCGCTCTATTTCCTGCTCAATGGATCGTACCCTCGACTCCATCTCCTTAATAGGTTTTAATTCCCTTTTTGCCTCGTCCCTCGTCATTCTTTCCCCTTCCGAAAAACTCTATCTTGCAACGGTCGTCGCATCTATAAACCACATACTCCAACTCATCTATCAGGGATCGCACCACCTTCATCTCCCGGTGCAGATCGTGTATTATGTCTAAAGCATCCGATGTTTCGTCCTTAATCTTCATTCCGCATCACCTTCGATATCGTTATCTCCCAATCGTTGTCCGTATCAAAAAACACTACCGTAAGTCTCGGTCTCCTTGTTAACGAATCAGGTTCTATGTTCACAAACGAACTCTCATCGTCAAAATGATGCATATCCCTCATCCGTGCTATCGTTCCTATCATGTCTATCAGTTTTACCATTCTCTACCTCCGATAAATGTGTTCCTGCTGCTTGTGTAACCTCGCCGCATAATCGTTTGCCTGGTCAATCGTCTTAAACTTTCCAAGGTATTCTCCAGTGTTGTAGTATCTGTTTATTGCCTCATCATCCGACATGACGTATGGTTTACCGGCTTCGTTCAATGCTACTGTGGGAACAAGTATCTCGCCATTGCCATCGTTGAAGCTCATACTCCTTACTGTGGATACCGATCCGTCTCCGTTTATATATTGCGGCCTATTGTACAGATCGATGTTCCCATTCCCGTACCGTCCTATCCCAAATCGATACATAAGGTCTTGCTCGTTAAAGTTCATTCTCTTTCCTTTCTTCGGCGTTAGCCGAACGACGATTTTTATTTTTTAGGTAATGCATTTTTGACTGCGGAATCTCTGGTATTATCTTTGCCCACTCCTGTTTCTGCATCATATCCGCTATTCTTTCTATGCCGTCCCAAAACTCCCGGCTCCCTATCTCCATAACATTTGTGCGCATCTATCTAGTGCTTTCTGCCTATCTATACCTTTGTACTCACATACCTCATCGAATTTGCTCATGTCCAGATCGTTCATGTATGGACAGTTATCGCAATCATTGGTGTTAACACTTTCCGAAATGGTGTTTACACCTTTAAATTCAATACCTTTTCGTGTTATGACTATCTCCCCACGTTTTATCTGCCTTAGTAATGCCTCCGCACTTTCCCGGTTTAGATACTTCGATATCTCTTCCTTATCCTCCGCAGATAGCCGTATTGATAGTACTTTTGTCAGTTCTGTCATGGTGTTTACACTTCCTCCACCTAGTGTTTACACCTCCCCCTTTTGGTGTATACACTTCGGTTTTTTTATAAAATTTGCTGGGGGATAGGAGGTTTCCTTGCGTTCACCGGACGCATCCCAATGGGGAGGGGTACCAGGAGGGGGGATCGGATCATATAGCTCTATATGTAGTTAATGGAAATTTAAATGATTTAAATTACCACTATACTATTAAAACTTGCTATAAATACTCGTGTGTATGTGCCGTTGCCGATACCAAAAGTCCGTTAAATCCTTGTATTTACGGCATTTGTCGGTGTTTTCCATCTATTCGTGAAAGATGAGTTTGACGAATAGATATTCCAGAAATCCCCTATTTATCGGTGCTTTCCGTTGTTACGTCTCTTACGATCTCTAGTCGGTCTCCATCCTCCAATCTTGCGGATATTTTTTTCAACATGGCTCGATCTACATCCGTCATAATGTTGTCGGATATTTCAACCTTATCCGTCGGTTTATCTCCGTGCGTGTCCCTCACAAGTTCGTATGCTTTCATATTTCCTCCAATAGCCTTACCTATTGCGACTACTTGTATCAAGTCATATAAAGTCATGTTCGGATTGTCTCGCTTGATTCTATCTATTATCTCCGTCGGAACATCCGCTCCGCTCAAGATCTCATCATTAATCTTTATTGTGAGGATTTTTTCTAGTGACTCCCTTGCGCTCTTCTTTTCTCCGTGCAATTCCATCAATGCCTTTTGTCCCTTGCGACGTATCTCCAATTGTTCCTCAATGGGACGTGTATTGATAGGAATCCTCTTTTCAAGGTTTATCCATCCTCTCTCTCGTCCTTGTGGCTCAATGTCTCCGTCTACTATTTGTTGATATCTTGTTTTGGTGTTCTTTTCTCCGTCCATGTCTCCTATATTGGAACAAAACCACCCATACAACCATCATTTTAAAAAATTTTTTTACGTCCAGAATCCGCATGGTTGACACGTTTCCGGCACTTTTGACGTCCTGGTCTCGAAACTTTTTTAAATTTATGTGTTGACATTTTGTAAATGTATGTGTTAACATACAACCATCACAAACAAACACACACTTTTTCACGGAGGTTTTAACCATGACATTAACCATCAAGCAAAGGACACTAGACAACGGATACTACATCAACATTGAACAAGAAAAATTCTCATCCGCATATAAGGTCAACATGGTAGACAAGTTCGGACGGATTGAAAGATCGAATATATACGGAGATATAGACAAGGCAAAGAGGAGTTTTTACTCATATTGCAGACAAGCGAAATTTTTTTAACCACATTGTAAATCTATACATTAACAAGGAGGACACAACGTCATGAACAAGGTATCTATTTCAAAAGGTAATTCCAAGATGGGAGCAATTCCCTCGGTATCATTACCACCTATTGTAACTTGTAAACATTGTGAGTCATGTGCAAAGAAGTGCTATGCTGCAAAGCTCTGTCGGATATATCCGAGTGTTAAAACGTCATATGACCGCAATCTCGCAATTCTCAACGAGTCAAGGGACGCATACTTCACACAAGTGAAAGCGTCCGCCATGATGTCAAGATATTTCAGATTCCATGTGAGCGGAGATATCATCGATCTCGATTATCTTGATAGGATGGTTAAACTCGTGAGGGAATGCAAAGGGACGGACTTCCTGGTCTTCACTAAAAATTATGAGGACGTCAACGAGTACTTTGCAAAACATCGTAAGCCGAGGAACTTGCACTTGATAATGTCACTCCCTTTTGACGGAGCTATGATTGAGAATCCGCACAACCTCCCCACGGCTGCCGTGATTCTCAAGGGAAATGATCCCAAACCGAGCTATAAAGTGTGCGGTGGCAATTGTACCGAGTGCGCTTGCCGAGGTGTCGGATGTTGGGAGCTCAAAAAGGGTGAGACTATAGCATTTAGAGAACATTAATTCGGAGGAGGGTTAATCCCTCCCCCACCACCAAAAAGGAGGACATACCATGTCAAGAGAAAACATCAACGAGATTATGAGACAGATTGCGGAGTATAGCCGTATTCAGGAGGAGACATCCGCCATATTGGACGGACTCAAGGACAAGCTCAAGGATTACATGACATCCGAGCATATCGACACTTTGACCGGTGAGGAGCACAAGGCAACCTATAAAGAGGTGACATCCTCTAGAGTCGACACCAAGGCACTCAAGAAAGAGCTTCCTGATGTTGCGGATCGCTACTCGGTAACCACTACAACCATGAGATTTACCTTTGCATAAACTTTTTTGAAACTTTTGTAAACTTATGGCTTGACATTTGTAAATCCACATGATAGTATGATGTCAAGTCATAGGTTAACAGATAGGAGGACATGACATGAACATAATCAAAGCTAATGCGGAGTATACCGGCGGAGGAATTTACAGATATACGGCACAAACGGACGAGGGAACGTGGCTGCTCGGTGATAGTGAATGGGACGAGCTCTATGAGATGGATGCCGATCCAGACGAGACGGAGGATTCATGGTACTCGGATTGGTGTGACGCACACGAAATAATGACATACCGCAACGAGGACTACATAGAGCTTTTGAAAGGGATCATTTCATGGATATGTGAGAACGAGCCAAGCGGAAACTACCAACCAGGCGAACTTGTGAGATATCTGGATAGAGAAGTTAGAAGCTATAAGGAGGGATCAAGATGACATACAGAGTGACAATCAATTTTGGAGGGTTTATCGGATGCGAGGAGACCTATGAGGTCGAGGCAAGCTCTAGAGAAGAGGCGGAGGAACTCGCAAAGCAGGAGGCACTTTGGGACTTGGATGTAACAGATATAGAGGAGGACGAGGAAGATGACGATTAACAACGGATTTGTGACGATGACATTAAAGGAATTCAACGAGATGACCAAAGGGGACAAGCTTGTGACCAGGGAGAAGTTCATGAAGAAGTACAACAAGGAACTTAACAAGGATGACCACGGCAAGTTATACGGACATGACGTAACGATCCATTGGAACGGAATGTTCTGTACCGCCGGAGACGGAGCAACGGCATACAACCACATAATATGCGGTCTTGAGGACGCAATGACAGAGCTCGATGACGAGGAATGAAGGGAGATCAGGATGACAAAAGACGATATGAGACAGGCAAAGATAATGAGACTTGCCGAAAGGATAGGCAATAACCTTGCTCCGTGGGAGCGTGATGACTACAACATGGACGAGGTAGTCAGGACTTTGGAGAATGATCCTTTGGTAGTTGTCGAGTGGCTTATGGATAGATTTATGGATTGAAAGGAGACATTATGGAAGAATTTGTTAGAAATGAGGGATATTGGTGTTGGTGGTTACATAGATACCTTTACTACGTTTGCAAATCACCTGATGGCTATGATTTCAAGGATATAGCGGATGCCACCTTTACATTAACAGAAGACCAGGCGAATGACCTATTTAGAGAAGGAGAATGACATGGACGAGAAAAGAGCATTGATATTTGAAGCAGGCAGAGATGGATATAGTGTTGACCAGGTTGAGGACAGAGCTATGACAGTCGGAGAACTTAAGCGGATTTTGGAGGACTACGATGACGATGACCTTATCATCTTGATGCATGACCGAGGATACACATACGGATCACTTGATGATGACTATCAGGAGGCATACTCCTCGGATGGATGGAAACACGAAAACAGATATAGTGACATGGATTGAAAGGAGAATAAGATGAAAAGGACGATACAACTAAGTGGGAAGGAGTTTTGCAACGTAGAATCTGCCTGCTCTGTAATCCAAGAACTAGAGCATATGTATGACGGATTTGACAAGTACAAGATGGATCGGCTAGGTGAGGCATACGATATCCTTGCAGAGCTACTAGAAGACAATAAAGGAGAATGATATGGATAATAAACGAGCAATAGAACTTTTGAAAGGACAGATTGAGATCAATCAGGAATGGCTTAAGGGTATGGAGTCCGAGGAGGACAGAAAACCCTTTGAAGAGTTAATCGAGGCACTTGAGGTGGCAATCGACTCAATCAAGCTCTGTGAGGAACACGTTGTTGCTATCCCATTGGGAGAAAGGAGACCGAGATGACATTGACGGCAACAGGAACGGCTACATTTATCGATCACGGCTATCTCATAGACATCGTGACACTTAGGAATGACTACGAGGCATGGATATATTGCGAAGGTGATGGGGTCAAGCACCTAATGTTTGGGATGCCGAAAGAACAACAGAGTTATGAGGAGTTTTGTGAAATAGTTGAAGCCAACATAAACGACTATAGAGACTTATGTGACTAGGAGGGAGAACAATCATGAATAATACCAAGGGGAACTTAAAAATGTATCACGGACAGGCAGAATGCGACATTTTCGCAAAGGTGCCGGATTTGTCGGAGCGGATCATTAGAACCACAATGAAAGAGATTAGGGCAGCCTATGACGAGTTTATGGAAGATTTGTTACTTGAGTCGATGGAGGCATATTGAATATGGCAAAGATCAGGAAAGTCTTGCAGATGACATCAAGACGAGGATGCACCTATAAAGTGTTTTATGAGAGCGGTCGCAATTACGTTTATAGCATCCAAGCCAACCTACCATTGACGGTACTCAAATGGCTTCTTGATGCGGAGGTCATGAAGACGGTATGGCTTGAGAACTTGGATGGAGAGATTAAGAAGTACGAAACTTACATGAAGGAGGAATCATGAAGATATATTTTATAGGCAGTGAACGGCAGAGAGATATAGCGGCATATATCCAGGAGCGGAAAGCTACATCGGTGGCGGAGATAACCGATAAATTCGATGTGTCGGAGCGAACAATACGAGCAGACTTGAAATCTCTGAGGAGAGTCCTCCCTATCGAAACCAAGCAAGGCAGATATGGTGGCGGAGTCTTTTGGGTCGGACTAGAGGACGGGGAGGTCGTAGAGTTCAGATGAGGGGGAGATTATTCTCCCCCATAAACCCTGGTGCCGATGTGACCGAGCTTAACATCCCGGTCGGCAAATGTATAGAATCCACATCTTCTAGCTCTCAAACAGAATGCGATATCCTCTCCAACTCCCTTGAACGGCTCAAACAGACTCTTGTAATACTTGAACATGGTCTTGAGGACAGATGTTTTGATAAGGACAAATCCAAAACCGCATCCTTCGACTCTTCCGAAACCGCTTTGTTGTGTGTCATGGATGAGCTTGGGTGCTCGGTACGGAAACCTCCGTCTCGTAATGATCTCGGAGTAGAGGACGTTCTTATTCTCCCCTCTCCTAGTCACATAGAGTCCAGAGCATATCCCCACGTTATGAGCTAAGAGCCTATCAAGGTCGGATCGCTCAAATATCATGTCTGAGTCCGCATACAGAACATAGTCATATCCATTATCCACGGCCGCCTTGGCTATATGGTCTCTGGAATCGTAGACAAGAGACCCCTCCTCGATGAGGACATCTACTCCATCTCCCTTAATCTTGAGCAGACTCCCCACCGTTTGGACCGGGATGTCATGGACACACGGCATTCCTACTAAAATCTTCATTCATCATCTCCTATTTTGACTCCGAGTCTTTCTGCTTCTTCTTTGATCTCGGCTTCCATTCGTTTAAGGCGTCTGTTATTGCCGCTCCTATCCCTATCCCCGTCAGAAACGTCAGAACATACGCAAGAATCGTCCGATAATTGTCTTTTACAAATTCTAGTATCATAAGCAACTCCAACCCCTATCATAATTATGCTAGTAAATATGCCGCCAAAAAATCCGAGTACAATTAACTCAAAATCTGTCATACTCCCTTTCCCCCTTTACTTTGTGTATTTTTCGATAATCTCAAGTGCTGTGTTTAGTCCGTAATTGACTGCTTTTTCCGTTTCATCATTTATTTGGTTTAATCGAGCATCTTTTATCTCATCCCTTATCTTGTCAAGCACGTTCTCATTATCAAGTGCCTTGCATAATCGCTTATAGTCTTTATCTTCAAGTATTCCTTTGTATCTCAAACCGCTTAATTTCGCTCTTAAACTATGTGGCATCACTTACCGCCTTTCTGATATGGTGCGTTCCACCAATCTGCACCTTTATCATCTTGTAAAGTCCAAACAATGTCTTTTGGTATTCCATCGGGAAATAATGCTCTTATCACGTCAGCATTAGTCGCATTGTCGGGTATAGGTGTGCCGTCTTGTACTGCATTGATTAACAGATAAAATAACTTTCTATTTTCTTCGCTTTGTAGTCCATATATAACGAATTTAAGAGAATGTATTTCATCGTATCTATCTTCGGGTATATCAATTACTATCTGCATCGCTACTCTCCTTTATCCACTCGTTATCTTCTTGCCTTACAAGTCCTAACTTCTCTAACTTCCTACAAGCAATTTCCGCAAAAGAATCCTTGTTGTTTTCCCATTCCTCGTCAAAGATTTCATCTGCTACCCACTCGGCAAACTTTTGCCCCTTACGTCTGTTCTCATTGCGTCCGTCTTGTCTGCCATAGTCATAGCAATACTTGTTTATGGCTTTTAACTTCTCTGTGTTTATTCTCGGTGTGACGGAAGGTAACGCATCTATGCCCTTTATAACATCACAATCCTTTTGACATTCTGCATCATCGGGGCAAGTCTTACATATCCATTTTTTTACCTTTTCTCGGCTTACCGCATCTTCGCATGGCTTCTGTTCAAGTGCGGATATTGCCATTTGAAAAGCCTTTATATCTTCCTTAAGCAATGGAATATCGCTCATAAGTCTTATATGTTCGGTCAATATGTTTTGTGCTAGTTCTCTTGTCATTCCTTATCCACTTCCTTGTCCGAATACTTCTTGTCAATCAGTTCGAGTTTATCAACAAGTTCGTTAAAAGCCTGTGTGACTTCTTTTACTTCATCAATCAACTTTTTCACGTTCAGTTCTACCTTGATTTCGTTTTTCATTCCGCACACCTTCCCCTTTCTCCATTCTCTCGTTCAGTTCTTTCTCGCACTTCTCGCAAAGTATACGGTCGTCGTCTTTCTTTTTTCCGCATTTATAGCATCTTTTCATTTCCGGCATTTCCCTCCAAAATATTTCTTATGCGTTCATATGCTACAATCTTGGCATGATCCTGGAGGAATTGGCTTGAATCCTCGCAAATGTTTTCACACGCACTAATTACACTCTCGATCTTGCGCAGAATTGCTTTTCTTTTTTCGTCCGTCATTTAGTCCCTCCTCTGCTTTCTTCCTGATTTCGATTATATTTAATAATTTCTCTCGCTCCTCGTTTGTCATGTATAAGACGTGCATAAAGAGCCATATCTCGTCTAAGGTCTGTATCTTAATCTTCCTCTCCCTCTCCGTCATCTTCTTCCTCCGCATATCTTTCAAAGTCATCAATGTACTCTCGTTCTTCCCGGTTCATTCGTCTGCACTCTTGCTCAAACTCCCAATCGGATAAGGCTCCAACCTTATGGTCACTAAATATGCTCATTTCTAATCTCCTTTTATTGTTTAATAGCCATATTTCCATGTTCATTAACCCAATTAATAGCCTCTCGCATTGTATAGCCGTTATTTTTTGCTATGTCTAGTAGTCTATACATCTGCGGATGAGTGTGTTTTAAATCAACAAATCGTTTATCCCCTTTCATGTGAGCTCCAAATCCGCAACATACACATCCAGTTCTAGTACATCCAGTGCAATGAAGTGGTTGATCCTTGATTTCAAACAACTGCATTTGTCCTAACTCCTCATCGTCCGTAACAATCTCCCCATAAACCGAGCATATTGGTAATTTTCTTTCTCTTATGTACCGTAAAACATCTTGCTCCGTCCAAAAACTCATGGGGTTGCTCGTGGGAATCGCCAGGTCAAAACCATTACAACTATTTTGCAACCATTTTTGAGTTCTTAACCTACTTTCACTTGCCATTTGTGCGGTTATCGGAACTCTGCCCGTGTCCTTATAATACTTATGAGCCGGATTCTTCTTGAGATGATTGCAACATTTGTTACTAATCTCAAAAGGTGCTTCAAGAAAAAACTTGTATTTCTCCATGTTAAAGCCACTTTTTTCCCCACTAGGGATATTCGCCTTTATCGGATGTTTTGCGTCTTTTGTTAGCAATCCCAGCATTATTGCCAATCTCTGATTCTGACCACCCTTGCGATTGACCATCCGCTCGTTTAAAATATTCGCCAATTCCTCGGAGTTTACGATACTTGTTGTCGTACCCCCCCCCGAAGGATTTTGCATACTTGCCGAGTCCACATACCTTATCGTAGAAGTATCGGTACGGTCTGTCTGTCTGTCTGTCTGTCTGTCTGTCTGTCTGTCTGTCAAAGCGTTCCGTTCATTGAGTATGCTTGTCAAGTATTTTCTCGCACCTTGTACGCACTCGCTCACTTCTTTAGATATAAGCGGAAACCCGTACTTTTCGCACACTTCCACGAAGTTTATCTTTGGTCTAACAATATCGACATTCTCATAAGTCGCTACAAAATCCCTTAACTCTGGATATTGCGTAGGTATATCTACAAACATTGCTTTGACGTTTGGATATCGATCTCGAACAATGTCGAGCAATACCGTGCTATCCTTACCGCCGGAAAACGATACATAAACTCCGCTTTCTCCGAAGTGATTTATCCACTCTCTTACTCGTTGTTGAGTCAATCTAACTTTTATTTCAAGTGGCAAAGCCTGCAATTCTTGGAGTTCCGCCACTGTATGCCTCTTCATTTCTTATCCTTTCCCCACGTTGTGGCTATGTCTATTAGTTCCTTGTCATCCGACGTATGGGTATCAAGGATGATCCCCTCCCCCAAGCTCGTTTGTAACCGGCTATACCTAATCTTGGAGGGATGCGCAGCCACAATAACCCACTGCGCATACATCTTCACTCCGTCCTCCCTGATCCAATACATATCCGTCAGACCTATCGCCTTGTCGGATCGTTCTACCACCTTGGACATATCGAGGTCATACCAGGTTTCCTTATGTCCCTCGAATTGAATCGTCCCCATCTTTGCCGTCAGAACTACTGCTAATAATATTGGTATTAATCTCCTCATCTTCTCCCCTTTCTGGAAAATGTATCTTGGTTACGGCAATCGGAAACTCCTCTATCTCCGATGCCCATACTGGCTCTATGCCGTGTCTCTGCGACACAAGGGGAAATCCCCCTATGCCGTCAAAGAGACTTGCCATTGTCGGATGCTCTACCCCATCCTCTTTCAGAATCTTTGCAATCCGTCCAATCATCCATGACCAAAACGGCAGTGCTATGCTATTACCTAGAGCTTTGTACCTTGGGGAATCGGCTTCCTTATGCTTCTTCCCTTTGCTATCAACCCATTCTCCTATATCCGTCCATCCATCGGGATAACCTTGTAGACGTTCGCACTCAAGTTAGAGAGGAGTAAGCCTTCTCACTACTGTACTTACTTCCTTCATATAACCACCTCCTTTCCATAGCACATCATCGGATTTCCATACTTCTTGTATCTCAAGTAGTGCTTGTTGCAGTATCCAAATCCCTTTGCCTTTTTTCCACATATCGAACATCTCTTTGCAGGATGATGGACTTTCATGTGGCAACTCCGACAGAGATTTTGTAGGTTCTCTATGTTGTTGTTCTGCGGATTCCCATCCTTGTGATGAACGTCCACATTCTTCTCGCTCCCACATATCTCGCAACATCCACTCGGCAACAAGTTCCGGGCATGGTAATGAACCGTCATCCAACTCTTTCCGACTTTTGGCTTGGCTCTGAACGCAGCTTTCATGCATTCTCTGTCGCAATACTTCTGCCTGTTGTAATGAAGCCAAGACATTAATTCCCCATTCGACAACCTCTTCCGTTCCATAGGTTTCGAACAATAAGCACAGTACCTGATCTTGTGTTCCTGCATCTATTCTCCTTTCTACTATCAATGTCGGTGTCCTTGTCTCCGAGTTATCGAAGATATTCAGAGTGTCGCTCAACTCTGTCTCTTCCCATCTTTGCACCCCCCCCACATGGGTTGGATGCCCTGCTTTCCTATATGTCTTGAATGATGAGCTTACCCTCTTCGACATATTGACTCCCGACTCCCTTATAATCTCTTGCACATAAAGCTCCTACTGTTTCGTTA
>Ga0265298_10003935_pt1 | contig 19257 bp, 12 predicted proteins | sample AusTroGonzalo_MG_3_FD_193486 | JGI IMG/M metagenome (GOLD analysis project Ga0265298, IMG submission 193486) | Bovine rumen microbial communities from tropical cattle in Woodstock, Queensland, Australia - Gonzalo_01 | ecosystem: Host-associated > Mammals > Digestive system > Stomach > Rumen ... | reverse complement strand
GAGATATTTCAGGTGGTTATTGCGGCGGGGTCCCACCTCTTCCCATTCCGAACAGAGAAGTTAAGCCCGCTTGCGCCGATGGTACTGCAATGCAATGCGGGAGAGTAGGAGGCCGCCATCTTTTCTTGAGTAGCCCTGATTCAGCAATGAGTCAGGGCTCTTTTGTTTTTCTGGATTGACTAGAGATTCTAGATTTTCTAGGATATCTAGATTATCTAGAACTTCTAGCTTCTCTAGATTATCTAGGATTTCTAGATCTTCTCGGTTGTCTTTCTCTTTTGATGCAAAGATACTATATTTTGTTTTGTAGTGAAAATCGATAGCCATAATATCAAATAAATCTGTCGTTCTATTTTTTAATATTTTTCGTGTAAGTGCGATAGTTTTATTATAACTAACAATTGTTCTTGGATTTTTTTGCTAACTTTGTAGCCAATAATTGAAAAGATGCAATCATATCTGAATACTGAAAATATTGAACGCAGTGTGGGTGGGGTAGAGTATCATCCGCTGCGACCTTTCTTGCCCGAGAATGCCAAGGTGCTGTTCTTAGGCAGTTTCCCGCCCCAACGCAAGCGGTGGTGCATGGATTTCTATTATCCCAACTTTATCAATGACCATTGGCGTATTGAGGGACAAGTGTTCTTTGGTGACAAAAACTATTTCGTGGACCTGGAGTCGAAGCGTTTCAAGATAAATGATATTATTGCGTTTTGTCGGGATAAGGGACTGGCTTTCTTTGATACCTCTACTGCCGTTCGTCGCCTGCAGGATAATGCTTCGGACAAGTTTCTTGAGGTGGTGGAGCCTACTGACATTGGCGCCCTGTTGCGTCAGTTACCCCATTGTCGAGCCATCGTGACTACAGGCGAGAAAGCCACGGAGACTATCTGCGAGATGCTTGGCATCGACGTCGTTCCTAAGATGAATACTAACACTTGCATTCCTCATCTCTACAGCCTTGATGGCGAACCGATGCGTCTATATCGGCTCCCTTCATCCTCGCGTGCCTATCCTTTGTCGTTCGACAAAAAGGTAGTAGCCTATCGGCAGGTGCTTGAGACGGTGGTAGGACATGCGGATTAATGTGAAATGTTTACTGATAATGATGAACCGAAAAACCATTTTCTTGATGATGTGGCTGTTGGGTCTTCCTTTGGCGGGTTGGTCTGCCAAAGGTGAATTGAAACCCCGACTAGTTGTTTGCACAGATATTGCACCGGCCGATGTGGAGCCCGACGATATGGAGTCGATGGTGAGGCTGCTGGCCTATGCCGACCTGTTTGAGATCGAGGCGTTGGTTACGTCGGTGGGCTGGAACTGTGACCCCTATCCGATGGACTGGATGAAGTATCTGGGAAGTGTGATTAGGGCGTACGACCTTGATGTGCCGAAGCTGATGAAACGCTCTGGACAGAAGAAACATCTGTCATTGAAGAAGGAGAATGGACGTCAGCAGATTGGCTATTGGCCCAGTGCCGAATACCTCGACAATCGTTTTGTCATGGGTAGCATGTATGGTGGTATCCGCTCTATTGGCGAGAACAATGACTCGCCAGGCAGCGAGTTGCTCATCCGTTTGGCCGATGAGGACGACCCGCGCCCTATCTATGTGGCAGCATGGGGCGGAGCAAACACCTTGGCACAGGCTATTTGGCGCGTGAAACAGACAAGGACGGAACCGGAGGTTAAACGCTTTGTGCGCAAGTTCCGTCTCTTTACCATTACCGACCAGGATATGGACTATAATCATCGCATGGATCGTGCTCGCAGCTCGCACATGTGGTTGCGTCAGGAGTTCAAGGATGACCTGCAGTTTATCTGGGATGAGGGCGCCTGGCAGGAACAATGCGAACTGGGCAAACGGTATTGGAGTCAGCACCAGCAGCACATCCAAGGTAAGGGTGCGCTGGGCAAGGAATACCCCAACTACAAATGGGGCGTGGAGGGCGATACGCCGAGTTTCCTCTATGTGATGCCCAACGGGCTCAACGATCCCGAAGACCCTTTGCAGGCAGGCTGGGCAGGCTATCACGAGCGTGGCCTATGTCCCGACTCGCTCACCACGGCGTGGACCTCGTGGACGGAGCCTCTGCGTAGCATCTCAGTAGGCTATAAACAGCGGTTCTATCTTGATGAACTCAGTGACTTCATGGCACGTATGCAATGGGCTGATGAGGGGCAGGGCAATCATAATCCGCAGGTGGTGATCAACCAGAGCAAAGGGTGTTCTTCCATCCTCCTGACGGCAAAGGCCGGCGACACCTTGAGGTTGGACGCCTCGGCATCAAAAGACCCCGATGGTGATGCCCTCCATTTCCATTGGTGGCAGCAGCCTGAGATTGGGCCTGCAAAAGTGAGCATTGAGGGGAACGAAAATCCCGTAGCCACCATTCATATTCCTGCTGATGCTGCTGGCAGCAGTATTCACCTGATCTGTGAGGTTCATGACGATGGCCCCTTCCATTTGGTGGCCTATCGTCGAATCATTCTTTCCATCCGATAATACCTATATTTAAAATGAACAAGAAAATACTCATGACTCTTTTTGTCGCCCTCGTCGCTCTAACGGGATGGGCGCAGGTTAATCCCACCACAGCCCTCGCTGGTGTGTGGCAGGGCAAGTTAAAAGTTGGTGCCATGTCGCTGACACTCGTACTCCATTTGGATCAGGTCGACGGTAGTGTGAAGGCCTCGCTGGACAGTCCAGACCAAGGGGCGAAGGGTATCCCAGCCTCGTTGGACTATCTGAGTGACGACTCGGTGGCAGTGAACGTCAAATCGTTGGGTGCCACCTATCGGGCTCGTATGGCTAATGACAAGCTCAACGGCACATTCCGCCAGAGTGGCATGTCGTTCCCCTTGGAACTGTCCAAAGGAATAGTCGAGGTGAAGCGTCCCCAGATGCCACAGGCCCCTTTCCCCTACGAGACCGAGGAGGTGATGTTTAGGAACGAGGTCGATGGCGCCACGTTGTCTGGTACGCTGACATGGCCCATGGGCTATAACAAGAACACGAAACAGAAGCCCCTGGTGGCTATCTTCGTGTCGGGCAGTGGTCAGCAAAACCGCGACGAGGAACTCTTCAATCACAAGCCCTTCTTTGTGATTGCCGACTATCTGGCTCGTCATGGCATCGCTACATTGCGCTATGATGATCGCGGCGTGGGCAAGTCTGTTGGTGGCGACTTGAAGGATGCCACCTCGGAGGACTTTGCACGCGATGCTGCAGCAGGCATTGATTTTCTGCGTAGCAAGAAAGCATTCAGTAAGGTGGGACTCATTGGGCACAGCGAGGGCGGACTGATTGGTTTTCTGCTGGGCGCTCAGAAAAAGTCCGACTTTATCGTATCGTTGGCAGGTCCTGGTGTGAAGGGCGACACGCTGTTGGCTGTGCAGAGCAACCGCATCCTGAGTATTTCTGGACAGCCCGCTACTATGACTGTGGCTACCATCCGCGAACAGTTGGTCAATCAGCCCAAATGGTACCATTGGTTTCTTGATTACGACCCATCGGCCAATATTGCTGCTACACGCTGCCCAGTTTTCGCCCTCAATGGCGATAACGACTGTCAGGTGGTGTCATCACAGAACCTCACTGCCATCCAGCGCTTGTTGCCAAAAACAAAGAAAAACCTCACGAAGGCATATCCCGGACTGAATCACTTGTTCCAGCATTGCACCACAGGCATCCCTACTGAGTATGGAGAGATAGAGGAAACCATCTCTCCAGAAGTGCTGCAGGATATGGCCACTTGGCTTAAGTCCCTTTAAGAACCATCGACTAACTAATTACTACACAACTATATGAAAAAACTCATTTCCTGCTACTTCTTTGTCCTTGTTGCTATTGCGACACTGGCGCAACCATTAACGCTACACTATGACAGGCCCGCCACTTATTTTGAGGAGGCCTTGGTCATCGGCAATGGCACCATGGGTGGTATCGTCTATGGTGGTACCAATCAGGATCGTATTTCACTCAACGACATCACGTTGTGGACGGGAGAGCCCTGTAATATGAATATCTATTCGCCCGAGGCATACAAAACCATCCCTGCCATTCGTGAGGCACTGCGGAAAGGTGACTATAAGGAGGCTGACCACCTGCAACACGACGTGCAGGGACATTTCTCACAGAACTATCAGCCTTTGGGACAACTCACCATCGATTATCTGGACACCCTGGAGGCAGTGACCAATTATCGTCGTGCACTGGATATCAGCAACGCCACAGTCCACACTTCTTATCAGCGGGGTGGGCATCGCTATGACACGGAGTACTTTGCATCGAACCTCGATTCAGGCATGGTGATTCGCATCAGCACCACGAATCCCAAGGGTATTCATGCCCGTTTTTCACTTTCCTGCCAACTGCGTTACCAAAGTAGCACAGAGAACGGTAATACTCTCGTTACCGATGGCTATGCAGGTTATGCCTCTCTTCCGAGTTATTACGACGCCAAGGAAAAGTTTGCCTATGACTCCAATCGAGGCATCCACTTCCGTACGAAGGTCATGGTGAGTGCGCCAAATGTCAGGGCTGAGGGGAATGATATCGTAGTGAATGGTGGCCGTGAGGTGACCCTCTATGTGGTTGATGCCACCTCGTTTAACGGCTATGATAAAGATCCGGTGAAGGATGGAAAACCATACCAACAGCTGGCAGATGTGCGACTGAAGCATATTGCTGGCATCGCCTACGACCAGCTTCGTCAGCGTCACATTGAGGACTATCAGAGTATCTTTAATCGTGTGAAATTGTCGCTAGGTAGCAGTACTGACCAGCGTCCTACCGATGTGCAGTTGCGCGAATATATTGACGAGAACCGCTTTTACCCCGAACTCGAGGCACTTTATTTCCAGTATGGACGTTATCTGCTAATCAGTTGTTCGCGTACACCTAACGTGCCTGCCAACCTGCAGGGACTGTGGAACGAGAGCGTCCTGCCGCCTTGGTCGTGCAACTACACCAGCAATATCAACGTGGAGGAGAATTATTGGGCAGCAGAGACCGCTGCCCTGCCAGAGATGCACCAGTCGCTTTTTACATATATGAAGGAGTTGCAGGGCTCTGGTGAGCTGACGGCAAAAGCCTACTATGGCGTCAATCGCGGCTGGTGTCTGGCCCATAACACGGATATCTGGGCGATGACCTGTCCAGTGGGTTTGCATACTGGTGACCCCATGTGGGCCAATTGGAACATGGGGGGCGCCTGGCTCTCGACGCATATCTGGGAGCACTATACCTTCTCGCTCGACAAGGCATTCTTGCGTGAGTATTATCCAGTGCTGAAGGGCGCTGCAGAGTTTTGCTTGGGTTGGCTCCTTTCAACGAAAGATATGGGGGTGGACGGACAGGAGTATCTCATCACGGCTCCAGCTACCTCGCCCGAGAACTCATTTGTAACTCCAGAAGGCTATCACGGACGTACCTGTTTTGGTGGCTTTGCCGACATCGCCATGATTCGCGAGTGCCTGAGTGATGCCCGCGATGCTGCCATCGTTCTAGGACTTGATAAGGCTTTCGTGGCTGAGGCAGACAAGGCGCTTGTCCGTTTGCAGCCTTATAAGATTGGTCACAAGGGTAACTTGCAGGAGTGGTTCTATGACTGGGAGGACGAAGATCCGCACCACCGTCATCAGAGTCACCTCTTCGGCATCTATCCCGGACACCGCCTGGACGATGGCGTAAACACCAAGGAGGCCATTCATCGTGCTGCCTCACGTACGCTGGAACTCAAGGGCGACAAGACCACGGGATGGAGTACGGGTTGGCGCGTGAACCTCTATGCCCGACTGCACGATGCCAAGAATGCCTATCATATCTATCGTAAACTGCTTAGTTATGTGAGTCCCGATGGCTATCGCGGTCCAGATGCTCGTCGTGGTGGCGGCACTTATCCCAACCTGCTTGATGCCCATTCGCCCTTCCAGATTGATGGCAACTTCGGCGGTTGTGCTGGTGTTATTGAGATGCTGATGCAGAGTGAGTATGATGTCAAGACCCAACAGCCTGTCATCGAACTGCTACCTGCCGTGCCTGCCAATTGGAAGGATGGTGAGGTGAGTGGTCTGCGTGCTCGTGGCGGCATCGGTGTGGCGATGACGTGGAAGAATGGAAAGGTGACAAAAGGAACGCTCACCGCCCAACAGCCTTGTCGAGTGACGTTGCTGATGAACGGTGAGCGAAAAGTCCTTAAACTTAAACGGGGCGAGAACTACTTTTGATACAAACGGAGGTAGTAAAGTCCCGGGCAGAGGGTGGTGGGCGATGCGGTGAGTCGAACTACGAAACGCTTGCTGTCGCGTGCCATCTCTGCCGGAATATCATATTTCATTTCAAAGAATCCATTGGCCTCGCTGCCCTCGATGGTGGCGGGTATGGTGATGTCTGCCACCTTCTGACCATTGATGGTGAGCTGTGCCTGACGACCCTTGTCGGCCAGGTTGAAGCGCAGCATCACGCAGAGGTTCTCGCCATTACCCTTAGGATTGGCCAGCGTGTACTGGATATGTCCGTTGGCGCGGGCATCACGATAGCGCTCTGAACGATACAAACCCGTGTTAGAGTCGCTGCTGTAGTCGTATTCATGACCAGCCTCACTCTGCTGTTCGCCAGCGGCCACAAAGTCGATGGTGTGGCGAATCAACTCCTCGTTGCGAGCCTCTGTCTGTGCCATGTCGCTCTTGGCAAACTGTTCTGGCGTCTGCTGATACCAGTAGCACATATAGCGGTCGTGGTGGATGCCATAGAATGGTTCCAGCGTGAGCGTGGTCCACTTATAACTCTCCACACCCTCGCGCTTGGCATCGATGGTGAAGGTGAGCTTGGCGGGATTGGCCACCTTGATGCGGCTGAGCACATCGGCGCGCTTGCCAATGAGAAGAGGTGCCGACAGCAGGTTCATCTGGCGCCCCATAGCACCAGGTGAGTGGTCCATGCGGCCCTCGCCACCATATTCGTTCTGTAGTTTCTCGCTGCCCTGTGTCGTGTTGGCACCCAGCAGGATGGGACCATACTTAAAGGCAATGTAGTCCTCGTAGTTGGGGCAAACCTCATAGCGCAGAGTCATGGGCAGGCTCACCTCAATTTTGTCACCGTTCTTCCACTTGCGGTTGATGGTCACATAACTGGCCTCGCCCTCGGTGGCTGTCAGGTGGTCAATAGCCTGTCCGTTGACAGTCACCTTGAAGTCCTGACCCACCCATTCCGGATGACGAATGGCAATGCTGTATTTTCCGTTCTTGCCAATGGTGAGTGTCGTCTTGGGCTCGTAGGGGAACTGGGTCACCTGAGTCACCACAAACTCCTTGCTCTGAAGCTTCGAGGCGGTGAAGAGGTTTACGTAGAGCGTCTTCTTGCCGTCGTGTGTATAGATGAAGTGCCCATACTTAGAGTGGTTCTCCATACCCGTACCTACGCAGCACCACATGCCATTGTTAGGTTTGGAGTAGATGCGGTAGCCCTGAGGACGCAGGGTGGTGAAATAGACATAGCCACCTGTGGTAGGATCCTGTGTAGAGAGGATATGGTTCCACATGGCCTGCTCATAGAAGTCCACATATTTAGCATCCGAGGTGCGGTCGAAGAGCATCTCAGAGAACTTCAGCATGTTGTTCGTGTTGCATGACTCTGGGCCATCGGGCTGGTCGATGTAACGATTGCTATTGGCAGCGGTGAGGAAGTGCTCGTTCACCGAGTTGCCGCCAATGCAAACGGTGCGGTTGATGGCCACATCCTGCCAGAAGTTCTCGGCAGCCTTTATATAGGCTGTTGCTGTGGCATCTTGCTCGCCGATACGTTCCATGCCAATAAACTTAGGTACCTGTGTGTTAGCATGCTTGCCATCTAGGAACGTGGTGTTCAGTGTCTGCATGCCGTTGAGCATCGCCTTGTGAGTGTATTTCTTTGCAGCAGTCAGGTACTTCTGGTCGCCAAAGAGCTGATAGGCATCGAGCAACGACTCGTTCATGCCACCATGTTCGCAGTTCAGAAATCCCTCGAAGGCCTGATCGTCAACCTTCTCGATGAGGTTAGCACTCCAGTCGCTGAGTTTGCGGAACATCTCCTTTGCCACGGCGCTGTTGCCATAGAGATAGGCATCGCGCAGACCTGCCAGAATCTTATGCTCGCAATAGAAGGGCACCCATCCCCAGTTCTTGCTGATGGCAGAGAGGTCGCCCGCATAGAGTTTCTTCCACGACTCGTTGATGGGCTGTCCGCCGATGAAGCCATAGAGACCTTCGGTGTTCTTATCGTAAGCATCCTGACAGTCTTTCATCACCTTCAGCATATAGTCCATGCGTTCCTTCAGCGTGGCACGCACCCCCTCGTCGTGACAGGCGGCATAGGCCAATGCCAAAGCCGACAGGTAGTGGCCGCCCACGTGTCCGCTCAAATCAAAACCGGCATCACCGCCCCAGTTCTTGAAGTTGGGGTGTTTGGTGAGCCACTGGTAGTAGGGGCTGTTGGCATCGGTAGTCTCGGCTAGGCCGGCCTGACGGATATAGGGCGTCAGCAGACGATCCACATCGTACTGCATCAACATCTTGATGTTCAGGTCCATTGCCGTCTTCATCGGACCGTCGAGAAGTGTCACCTGTTCCAGGTCGAAGTGCTTGGGATAGAGCTCCGTTTGGGCATTGACCGTTTGTAAAGCCAGTGCCATCACCCCAGCGAATAGTAATTTAGGATTCATCATTCTTAATATGTTTATTTTACTGTGGTACGACGGTCACGGATCAGCTTGATCTCGCGGAGCAGATCCTCGTAGTGCAGTTTGTTGATGCCACTCTGGGTTTGAGCCTGCTGTTTGCAGTAATCCTCTACTTTCTGGAGGTTCTCCATGACGTAGAGTATGGCATCGGTGTGGAACTGGATAGAATAGTTCTTCTGATCCTGTGCTGTGGGGTTGAGCAGGTCGTTCAGATTCTGAACATACGAGCGCTGCAGACTGCGACGTAACTTCTTCTTCAAGTCGGTATCTCCATCCTTTTGCCATACCTCGGCAAAGAGGTCGTTCAGGAACTCCTCGGTGGAATAGCCGGTGTTGGCGATGCCGTTGAGTCTGGATATCGTCATCAGTTGTGACAGGATGTTCTCCTGTCGGTTGCTCATGGTCATCAGGACGTTGGTACCATTCTTTGACATGATGTATTCTGGGAAGAGCCATTCGGGTGTGTCGAACACGTGACGGCCCAGGAATTGTAGCGCCTCTTTCTGACGCTCTTTGGGTACGCCGACGAAAGGCTCCAGGCCAGGTGTATTGTTGTTATAGCGACCACCAATATTGTTGCGTACGTGGTTCATGTAGCGGCTGTACTGGTCAACAACAGCATTCCACATCTCGCGCAGGTCATTATACTGATCGTTGTCCTGCTTGGTCCATTTTGGCAGGTTGTCCATCACGCGCTTCAGGTTTTTGATGCCATATTCCGACGCTTTCACGGCGTCATCGCCCAAATCCTCGGTCTGGGCACGTGGGTCCTCGCCCCAGCCTTCGCCACCTAGCCACCACAGACGGCGGTTGTTGCGAAGAACCTCTGAGGTCTCAGTCATCAGTTTCTCTTTTTCTTCGTACTCGTCTTTGAATTCAGGGCGCCACTGGTAGCCCCACTTAATGGCCCAACGATCGTAGTCATTGATACGGGGGAAGAGGCCCTTCTCAGACACATGGTCCTCGGGCTGAGCCACATAGTTGAAGCGGGCATAGTCCATGATGGATGATGTGTGACCATTCTTCTCTACCCATGCCTTGTCGCGCAACTTCTCCACGGGTGTGGCATTTGAAGCGCACATGTTATGGCGCAAACCAAGAGTGTGACCTACTTCATGACTTGAAACGAAGCGGATGAGTTCGCCCATCAGCTTGTCATCGAACTTCATCTTCTGAGCCTTTTTATCCAGCGGACCGCATTGCACCATATACCACTTGGTCAGGAGGTTCATCACGTTGTGATACCAGCAGATGTGGGCCTCGATGATCTCGCCAGAACGCGGGTCAATGATATGGGGGCCATAGGCGTTCTCAATCTCTGCAGGTAGATAGCGTAGGCCAGAATAGCGAGCATCCTCCATGCTTACGTTAGGATCATTCTCAGGCAGAACCTTGGCCACGATGGCATTCTTGAAACCAGCAGCCTCGAAGGCCACGTTCCAGTCGTTGATACCCTGAATCAGATAGGGAATCCATTTCTTTGGTGTGGCAGGGTCAATATAATAGACAATCTGTTTTTCGGGCTCTGTCAGTTCTCCACGTAGATATTTTTTCTTGTCCTTTGGTACAAGACGATAGCGGGCGATGTATGACTCGCGCTGTGTCTTGTGCTGGTCATCGCTGAACAGCGTGATGCCGTTGACAAAATAGCCCACGCGCTCGTCCCACAGACGTCCACGCATGGGTTCCTTAGGTAGCAGCACCATGCTAGTGTTCATGCCCAGCGTGATGTTGCCAGTCTGCGAAGCTGCCGACTGTCCGTTTTGGGCACCGTAGGTACGGGTGGTCACCACCTCGATGTTGGTGGGATAGACCTTTATGGTGTCGATGAAGGTGGTGTTGTTCTGGATATTGCCGATTTTCAGACTTGTTTTCAGATTATTGGCTAGGTCGGTCAGTTTACTATTGCCTTTGAAGAGTGGTGTTACCTCCACTAGATTGGCATCGTTGGCCTCGTTATGACCGATAATCTTCAGGTCCATCACGATGGGATCGACGGTAGACTGCTGCAGGGTGCGGCGGATATTGTCACCTTCCTTGGCAATCTGTGTCAACACATACTGACGGATGAGCAGTTGGGTGGTGTCTTTCTTCTCAATATAGAAAGTGATGTCGTTGGCCTCTTCGCCAGCAAACTTTCCGAAGTTTTGGGGAACGGCTGTGAAACGGTTCACGCAGAGAATCATGCGGCCCAGCATAGAGTCGGGTACCTCAAAGTAGTACTTGTCTTCTATGTGACGTACGGTGAAAAGGCCCTGAAGCGTAGTGCCGCCTTTCTTGATGATTTTTTCGTACTCTGTTTCTTTTTTAGGTTTTGTTACTTTTGCCGTATCGGCAGTAATGGTGTCTTGTTTGATGGTGTCCTGCTTAATGGTGTCGGCTTTGGTCACCAGGAACCCTCTGGCCTGTGTTGTTGTGGCCAGCATCAGTCCCAAAAGAATTGCGATTTTTCTCATGTTGTTTTGGGTTATTATATCATTTTAAAGTTTATTTCTCGTAGGCTAAGGCTGCACCAATAGCGGTGCAGAACTGTGAGAACTTGGGAATGTGGAAACGCACATTATAGAGTTTTTCCAGGGCTGGGAAAATTTCCTTGCTTTGGGGGAGCAGTGATAGGTTTCCAATGAGCACCATGTCTCGACAATCGGTGCCTTGTGCTGCTAGTACAGAAGCTGAACCGATACTCTGAAGTACCATGGTGATGATACCACAGGCAATATCTTCGCGAGATGCATCATTCTTGGCGTGGGCAAAGAGTGAGGCTGTTGCTTCCATGGGGAGACCTGGCAGCGGTTGTGCCGAGATGTCGCCGATGAGTAGGTTTATGTTCCTGATGTTGCCCTGCTTGGCTAACTCTGATACTTGCTTGATATCGCTAGTGTTCAGCATGATGCGGCTGAGCCCCTGTAGGGTTCCACCGCCAATACCGATTCCTCCTATATGTTTGAATTCATCACCACGGCACATCACAAAAGACGTACCAGTGCCCATCGACACCACGATGGCGTGGTCCAGATGACTTTCGTAGCGAGCCCCCAAGGCATCGGCCACGAATTCATCGCATCGGCTGGTTTTAACACCATAGACGTCGCCTTTGACATAGGCAGCACCCACGCCAGTCAGCATCACATGCTCGATTTCTTCAAGTTGCAGGTTGTTGTCGTGCAAGTACTTTCCAAAAGCACCATAGAGCGAGGTGATGGGATCGGCTGCCGTAATACGTATTGGTGCCGATGGCTTTCCGTCAATCAATCCTACTATCTTCGTGGTACTAATGCCCACGTCAATACCTATAATAATACCCATAGTTGTAGTAATTTGTGGCAAAGGTACATATTTTAATCAAGAAAGAAGAATTACTACTTAATAATTTTAATAAATTAAGAATGATGAAATAGGAGTTAAGAATTTTGTTGTTTCGTAATTATTTAGTACCTTTGCCCTCAGAAACCTTTGAAAATGCATATAGCAATAGCTGGAAATATAGGTAGCGGGAAGTCAACACTCACGCAGATGCTTGCCCGCCATTATGGATGGGAGGCGCGCTTTGAAGCCGTCGACCACAATCCTTATTTGGAGGATTATTACCGCGATATTCATCGTTGGTCGTTTAATATGGAGGTGTTCTTCCTGAAAGAACGCTTCCGAGATTTAATAGATATATCGAAGTCGGATCATACGATTATTCAAGACCGCACAATTTTTGAGGGTGTCTATGTTTTTATGCAAAACAATAAAGCTATGGGTAATCTTAGCGATCGCGATTATGAAACTTATATGGAACTATTCGAACAGATGATGACTGTGGTTCGTTTGCCTGACTTGATGATTTATCTGCGAGCTTCTGTACCTCATCTCGTAGGTAATATTCAAAAGCGTGGGCGCGAATATGAACAATCCATGAAGTTGGAATACCTCGAGAATCTGAATCGTCGTTACGACGAGTTTATCAATGAAATGTATAAAGGCCGCGTGATGGTCATTGATAAGGATAATTTGGATTATCTGAATAATCCGAAGGACTTTGCTCAAATTGTTGACCGTATTGACGCCACCCTTTTCGGACTTTTCCCAGAATAAAAAAATATCATATTATGCATATCGCAATAGCTGGAAATATTGGCAGTGGAAAGACCACGCTGACAAAAATGCTGGCCCATCGTTACGGATGGACGCCTAGATTTGAACCTGTGGATAACAACCCTTATTTGGAGGACTTCTATGCCGATATGAAACGGTGGTCGTTCAATCTACAGATTTATTTTTTGAACAAGCGTTTTAAGGAGGTTGTCGAGATTGCTCATTCACAGGAAACAATCATTCAGGATCGTACCATCTTTGAGGATGCGTGTATCTTTGCACCTAACCTGCATGGTCAAGGCATGATGAGTGATCGTGACTTTGCCAACTATAAAGATTTGTTCGATTTGATGATGTCGTTGGTTCAATTACCCGACCTCATGATTTATATTCGTAGCAGTATTCCTACTCTGGTGGCGCAGATTCAAAAGCGTGGCCGTGAGTATGAACAGACCATGCGCCTAGATTATCTGGAGGGCCTGAGCCGCCGCTACGAGGAGTGGATTTCTACTTACAAAGGCCAACTTATTGTGATAGATGGCGATCATTGTAAGTTTGGTGATAATCCGGAGCATTTTAAGCAGGTCACTGACATGATTGATGCCAAACTATTTGGTCTCTTCCCCATGGAATAGGTCTATGAAACGACTAAGAATCCTTGCTGTTTTTTGCTGTGTGCTGACCCTTCCGGTACAGGCTGCCACTGTTGAAAAGAGTGGTAATATGGTAACTATCCGTCCCGATGGTGGACAGGCAAAGGTCATTCGTTTAGAGATAATGAATGACCATATCATTCGAGTTCGTGCCACCTCGAAGGATGCCCTTCCGCTGAAACCGAAGAGTTTGATGATAGTTCCGCAGAAAGCACCTGCCAAGAATAGCTTTTCAATCGAAGAAACGGGAGAAAGTGTCTATGTCACTGCGGAGAATATTCGGGCTGTGGTCGATAAAAAGTCAGGTCATATAGCATACTTCGATGGTCAGGGGCTTGCCTTGGCGAAAGAGGTCACTGGACGTTCCGAAGATGATACCCCTACAAATGGCTCGACAGAGATACTGACAGGCAAGCAGTTCTGGGACTTCACGGTTCCTGAACGAGAACTAGGTACAAAGGGAGGTCAGCAACCTACAGAGGAACAGAAGCATGGGCTCTCGTGGCAACTGGCGTTTGAAAACAACCTAGGTACTCAGCAGTTCTATGGCCTTGGACAGCATCAAAGTGAGGAGTTTAATATGCGTGGCAAGAACGAGGACCTATTTCAATATAATACCAAGGTGTCGATACCCTTTGTCCTTGCAACCGATAGGATTACGAATCATTGCTATGGTTTGTTATGGGATGCCTATAGTTATTGCCGCTTTGGTAATCCCCATGATTATTTGCAACTGAATCGGGCCTTCAAACTCTATGACAAACAGGGGAGGGCGGGGCATCTAACTGGTACCTATGTTGATCGCTTTGGTAAGACGTTGGTGCGCGATGAGGACAGTATCTATTATGAATATGCGATACCGGCCACGTCGGAGATTGCCCTAAAAACGGATAATGGCGGCATCAAGAACCTGCCTAAGGGATTCAATCTGTCTGGTGCCCATGTGGTGTATGAAGGGTTTGTAGAAGCCCCCCTGTCCGCAACATATCAGTTTATCCTTTATTACGCAGGATATATTAAAGTCTATATTGATGGTAAGGAAGTGGTGGCTGAGCGTTGGCGTACTGCTTGGAATCCCAATGCATATAAATTTGAAGCGCCGCTCATGCAGAACCAAAAGACTCATCTGCGTATAGAATGGCAGCCCGATGGGAGTGAGTCGTATTGTGGGCTGCGTGTAGCGGAGTCTCGTAGCGCGATGGATTGTAATGCATTGAGTGTATGGTGTGAAATGGCCCAGGATATGGATTACTATTTTATCGCAGGCAAGAACCTTGATGAAGTTATCTCGGGCTATCGTACCTTGACAGGCAAGGCTTCGCTCTATCCCAAGTGGGCTTTAGGTTTTTGGCAGAGTCGTGAACGCTATAAGACTCAGCACGAACTTGTGTCGACTTTGGCAGAGTTTCGTCGTCGTGAAATTCCTATTGATAATATTGTTCAAGATTGGAACTACTGGCCTGAGGATCAGTGGGGTAGCCACACATTTGAAGCCTCACGTTATCCCCATCCACAGCAAATGCTCGACTCTGTGCACGCTATGCATGGACGTTTTATGATTTCTGTCTGGCCTAAGTTCTATGTGAATACAGACCATTATAAAGCCTTTGATAAAAAGGGCTGGATGTACACCCAGGCAGTGAAGGACGATATCCATGACTGGGTGGGGCCTGGGTATGTCGGTGGTTTTTATGATGCTTATAGCCAGGGGGCACGACAGCTTTTCTGGAAACAGATGGATGAGAAACTCTATACGGGATTGTCAGGTGTTCCCGAAAGTTCTGTTAAGACAAAGAAGAAAGGAAGTGATAGCTATATAGACGCATGGTGGATGGATGCTTCCGAGCCCAATGTACGTGACTGTACTCCCATGTGGTATCGTAAGGCTCTTTGTGGCCCAACGGAACTAGGCACCTCCACAGAATATTTTAATGCATATTCTATTGTGAATGCTGATGCTATTTACAACGGTCAGCGCTCTGTTTGGAAAGGGGTGAAAGATGAACCGCGTGTATTCTTACTCACTCGTAGTGGATTTGCAGGCGAACAGCGTTATAGTACAGCGACATGGAGTGGCGACATTGGTACACGGTGGGAGGATATGCGTGCCCAGATGACTGCTGGACTGAACTATTCGCTTTCGGGCATTCCCTTTTGGGGAATGGATCAGGGGGGCTTTTGTGTAGAGAATCGTTATGTGCGTGCTCAGCAACTTTTCGATAGAACAGGACAAGAGAACGAAGACCTGAAAGAATGGCGTGAGTTACAAACGCGTTGGAACCAATTTGGTGCTTTCATCCCCTTGTTTCGCAGTCACGGTCAGTGGCCTCTACGAGAAATCTGGAATATCGCTCCAGAGAATCACCCTGCCTATCAGTCTTTTGTCTATTATGATCAGTTGCGCTACCACCTTATGCCTTATCTCTATTCAATAGCAGGCTGGGCTCATTTCAAGGATTATACCTTGATGCGTGCTTTGGTGATGGACTTCTCTGCAGACCCTTCTGTCGAGAATATAGGAAACCAATGGATGCTCGGTCCTGCATTGATGGCATGTCCTGTGGGGTATTATAAGGCTCGAAACCGCAGTGTATATTTCCCCCGTCAATGTGGCTGGTATAACATCTATACTGGTGAAAAGGTGATGGATTCTGAAGTCAATACTCGCTTGTCCAGTCGCAGGTTGGTGGTCGATGCTCCCTATGAGCGGATTCCTGTATTTGTGCGAGAAGGTGCAATCATTCCCTTTGGACCCAAAATGCAGTGGAGCGACGAGAAGGTGCCAGAACTCATCAATCTGTATGTCTATGGTGGGCAAGATGGTGAGTTCCAACTATATGAAGACGAAGGCACAAACTATAATTACGAGAAAGGCTTATATGCTATAATTGACATACGCTATGACGATACTCATAAGACTGTAACCTTTGAGAAACGTCAAGGCTCGTTTCCAGGCATGCTAAAGCAGCGTCGGTTTAATATCGTTTATATCGACAAAGACCATGTTCGTGCATTGAATCTCAATAATCCTGAGGGACAGATGGTGAATTATAACGGAAAACAAATAACTGTCAATATCCAATAACTCTATTTCAGAATAACATGAAGAAGAAACTTATCATTGTATCGCTTTTGGCGATGATGACGCTGACAAGTGCCAACGCACAGGTATATCTTGATCCGAAAGCCCCTATTGAGGCGCGAGTGAAGGATGCACTGAGTCGTATGACCGTTCACGAGAAAATTCAGTTGCTGCATGCGCAGAGTAAATTTACGTCAGCAGGTGTTCCTCGTTTGGGCATTCGCCAGTTGAATATGGATGATGGTCCTCATGGTGTACGCGAGGAACTGTTGTGGAACTCTTGGAATCCTGCTCATTGGACCAATGATTACGTGGTGGCCTTCCCCTCTTTGACGTGCCTGGCTGCCACTTGGAACCGTGACCTTTCGAATACCTATGGCAATGCTATTAGCGAGGAATTCGCTTTCCGTGGTAAGGATGTGTTGCTTGGTCCTGGAGTGAATATACAGCGTACGCCACTCAATGGTCGTGCCTTTGAGTATATGGGTGAAGATCCTTATTTGGCAGGCGAGATGGTGGTTCCTTATATCCAGGCTGCACAGAAAAATGGTGTGGCTTGCTGCTTGAAGCATTTTGTCCTTAATGATCAAGAGACCGATCGCTTCACAGTCAATGTCAATGTCTCTGAGCGTGCCTTGCGTGAGATTTATCTGTATCCCTTTGAGCAAGCTGTGAAGCGTGCACATGTATGGAGTATCATGGGTTCGTATAACCTCTGGCAAAACGTTCATTGCTGTCATAATGATGCCTTGCTCAATGGCATTTTGAAGAAAGAATGGGGATGGGATGGCGCGCTGGTCAGTGACTGGGGTGGTACTACGAATACTGAGGAGGCTGTCTATGGTGGTTTGGATATTGAGATGGGTACTTTTACCGACGGTAAATTGAAAGAGAGCGAGTTTACCTATGATGATTATTATCTGGCCAAGCCCTTCGAGACTCTTATTATGGAAAAGAAGGTCCCCATGTCTGTGCTTGACGAAAAGGCGGGACGCGTATTGCGTCTCATCTTCCGCTCTGCCATGAATCCCCAGAAGGTCATTGGCAATCAGTGTAGTGAGGCTCACTATGATGCTTGTCGTCAGATTGGTGAGGAGGGTATTGTCCTCCTTAAGAACGACCACTTCTTGCCCCTTGAAGTCACAAGTCATATGAAACTGCTTGTAGTTGGCGAGAACGGCACTCGTTCACTCACTCAGGGTGGTGGTTCGTCAGAGTTGAAGACCTTGAAGGATGTGTCTCCTTATGAGGCAGTTCAAATGTTCTTTGCCAATCATACCAATTCTGTTTCTGTTGACTATGCTCAAGGCTATACCTCAGGGCGGGCTATGTACGATCGTGTCGATAGAGTCGATCCTGCTAAGCAAGCCGAGCTGAAGGCAGAGGCTCTGAATAAGGCCAAAGATGCTGATATGATTATCTTTGTAGGTGGACTTAATAAGAATACCCATCAGGACTGTGAGAATGGTGATCGTGAGTCGTATGATCTTCCTTTCGGTCAAAGTGAACTTATCAGCGAGTTGGCCAAGATCCAGAAGAATATTATAGTGGTAACCTTTGGTGGCAATCCTTACGCAATGCCTTGGCTCAATGAGGTAAAAGCCGTACTTCAATGTTGGTATTTGGGAAGTGAGTCGGGTAATGCCTTACTCAATGTACTTCTTGGAAAGGTGAATCCCAGTGGAAAGTTGCCTGTGACATTTGCTCAAAAGTATGAAGACTATCCTTATGTGAAGTTTGGAGCTGAGGCTTATCCTGGCGTTGATAAACAGGTGTACTATAAAGAAGATGTGTTTGTAGGCTACCGAGGCTTTGAACGCAACAAGGTGAAACCTTTATTCCCATTTGGCTATGGTCTGAGTTACACCACATTCCAGTATGGAAAGCCAATGGTGAGTGTTGATGGTGACATGATTACTATCGAGACGACCATTACTAATACTGGTGATGTGGCTGGTAAGGAGGTCGCACAGGTTTATGTCGCTGCTCCCAAAAACAAACAAATACAGAAACCAGCCAAGGAACTGAAAGCCTTTGGAAAGACCCGTCTTCTGAAGCCTGGTGAGAGTCAGACTCTTCGCTTGACTCTGAAGAAGAGTAGTCTGGCATCTTGGAATGAAGTTAAGCACGATTGGCAGTTCGATGCAGGCACTTATACCATCCAATTGGGAGCAAGCAGTGCAGATATTCGTGAAAAAGTGGCGATTAAATTATAAAAGTTCGTACCTTTGCACCCATGAACAAGTCTGATTTGGAAAATAAGCGCATTGCTGTGTTGCTTTCGGGCGGTGTTGACAGTAGTGTGGTTGTCTATGAGTTTGCACGCATGGGCTTACATCCTGATTGTTTCTATATCAAGATTGGCCCTGAGGAACAGGAAGAATGGGACTGTAGCAGCGAGGAAGATCTGGAGATGGCTACTGCCGTTAGTCATAAGTATGGTTGCAAGTTAGAGGTAGTTGACTGTCATCGTGAATATTGGGATCAAGTGACTAAGTACACCATGGACAAGGTGAAGGCGGGTCTCACGCCCAATCCTGACGTGATGTGTAATCGTATCATTAAGTTTGGCGCTTTCCATGAGAAGCGCGGTCATGATTATGACCTCATTGCTACGGGTCATTATGCTCAGACCGAGATGATTGATGGCAAGAAATGGTTGACCACGAGTCCTGACCCAGTAAAGGATCAGACCGATTTTCTTGCTCAAATCTATGACTGG
>Ga0265298_10003934_pt1 | contig 19259 bp, 15 predicted proteins | sample AusTroGonzalo_MG_3_FD_193486 | JGI IMG/M metagenome (GOLD analysis project Ga0265298, IMG submission 193486) | Bovine rumen microbial communities from tropical cattle in Woodstock, Queensland, Australia - Gonzalo_01 | ecosystem: Host-associated > Mammals > Digestive system > Stomach > Rumen ... | reverse complement strand
GCTGGGGCGTATGCAACGTCAAGACCAAGACCATCTGTTTCTCCACCTATCTGTTGCTGTTGCCCGATTCGTCTGTGGAGCATGTGGTGGTGCATGAACTGTGCCATCTGCTCGAACCCAGCCACAATGCCCGTTTCCATGCGCTGATGGATCGCTACTACCCGCGCTGGAAAGAAACCCGTTCTAAGAACAAATAATCACAAAAACGAACATGAATAAGAAAACTATCATCACCGCCTTGCTGGCAATCGTCGCATTACTCGCATTAATCCTTGTAAAGAATGGCGTATCTTACGTCTACGACAGAATACAAATCATGAACGCGCCGACGATGGCGGAAATTGCCGAGGCGAACCCTTGGACGGTGCCTAGCGACTGGTTCAAGACCGATACCATCACTATCAAAGGCCGCATCGAGGACTACGATGCCGAGCGGTTCGGTTTCTCGTCGATGGTGTGCTACTACGAGGACGTTTTTGAGAAGAGCAGCACGGTGCTGGTGCTCGACATCGCCGACGACGGCACGTTCTGTAAGAAATTCCTGGCCAGTTATCCCGTCCGCAAGTCTTTCTCTGCCGAAGGTTCCAAGGTGCGCTTCTATAGCATTCCCTTCTTCGCCCGACCTGGAGAAACCATTGATATTACCGTACGCAAGGGTACGTTCGGCCGCTACGAATGCATCTATAACAATGGCAGCAGCCGCGATGTGGAGCGGTTGCTTCGTACGTCGCGCAAACTGGAGGACGTGATGCGTCCGTTGTGGAAGTTCGAGGGCACGTTTGACGAGGCAAACGAAGTGGCTGATGAAGTCTGGAAACGGGCGATGGCCAAACTGCAGAAGGTGAGCCGCAGCGAGGACTACACGCCGATGGAGGTGCAACTGGCACTGGCCGACATTCAGGCAAACTTTGGAATGGATTACATAGGCTGTATTGAGAGAATTGCAGACGGCTTGGTGAAACATGAGCAGCGTGACAGCGTTTGGTACGTCGAGATTCTCGACAGCGTAGAGTGGAAGAAATACCATGACTACGAGACCTATGCCCCCATGCGTCGCATCAACTATGACAATCCGCTGCTCTTCGCCAGCAGCAGTTTCTATTTCCTGCAAAATCGAGTCCAGTACGCCGGACCCGTCACTGAAGGCCAAAACGAGGGTCTTCTCAACGAGAAAGGCGCTATGGAAATAACCTTTGAGAATTATTCCAAGAAACTCGCTAATGGCTTCGCAGTCCTGCGTAAGTTCATGGGTACTGACAAGGACAACCTGATGGCACAATTGTGTGTCTATAAGGATCTTGAATTTCTGTTCGACATCTGGCAAGAGAATGGTGATTTGCTTGACCAGATGTTCCCGCTCTACCTCAACGCCTTTAAGAACCCCTATATCCGCGAGAAAGCCGAGCAATTCCGCGACCGCAGATTGTCACAGAAAGACCTCGCCACGCCGCTACCCGACGTTCCTGCGGCTGATCTTATCCGCTCGCTTGTCGCCAAATACCCCGGCCGTTTCCTCGTCATCGATTTCTGGGGCATGAGTTGCGGCCCCTGTCGCGGTGCCATTCAGGAGAGTAAGGACCTGCGTGCCAAGATTGCCAAACGCGACGATGTGAAACTCATTTTCATTGCCGGAGAGCGAACCGCCGAGGGCAGTGACGACTATCATAAATACGTCAGCGAATGGCTGGCCAACGAAGAGACCATCTGCCTCACCAATGCCGACTTCGACCGACTGCGCGACCTCTTCCAGTTCAACGGCATTCCCCATTACGAGACCATCACTCCCGACTGCCGCCGCGTCAGCGATCGCCTCAGTATCAGCGGCTATCACGACTTCGAGAACGAACTGCAAAGAATCATTGAAAAGTTGAAGTAAAAACGTCACTGAATTATTAACTATACTTTATTCAGATAGTCTCCGTATGTTATTCGAATAATCTGAATCAGTCATTCAGATAGTCCCCATATAGGTATAGAGATAGTCTGAATCAGTCATCCAAGATATTTGAATGAGCCGTTCAGACTATTTCGTTTAAGTGTTGTTCCAACATATTTTCCATCGGCACTAATTGTTCTGCCCCCAAGTTTAAAGGGGAAAAGACTCGGAGTAACAGGGAAGCCCGCCCTGATATGTGCGAGCGGTCGCCCTAATCCGACTTTTATTCTATCTGCTTATTCTTTCTAAATGATTCCGAAGTGCTGGAGGGCGGTGCGGATGCCATCGTCGTCGACGGAGGTGGTGACGAAGTCGGCCTCCTGTTTGAGGGCGTCGATGGCGTTGCCCATAGCAATGCCGATGCCGGCGGTGCGGATCATCGTGGTGTCGTTGCCACCGTCGCCGAAAGCAATGGTGAAGGCGGGATCGAGACCTGTGTAGGCGGCCATGGTGAGCAGACCCTGACCCTTGTCGGCCTCGCGGGCGGTGATGTCGGTAAATTCCGGATGCCAGCGACCGGAGGTGCAGTCGGGGATACGTGTCATGAGTGTGGTTTCATAGTCGGCGTTGAAAAAGGCCGTGATCTGAAGGATGCGCTGATGGAGCACCGCTTCGAGGGGCTTGGCTAAATGAAGGTTTTTGACGGCCAACTCCTGACTGAAGATGCGGTCGACATCGCCCTTAGGGTCGAATACAGCCACATCGCGCTCGCCGATGACAATCAGGCCGTAACCCTTGGCAATGGCATCGTCGGTGATCAGTTGTGCAGAAGGGGCGGGGATGGCGTGACAGGCTACTGTCTTGGCGCCCACAAGACATAGGGCACCATTGGTGGTGACGTAGCCGTCGATGAGGTGCTCGATGGCACCGAGGTTGGTAATGATTATCGGCGGCCTGCCCGTAGCAATAAACACACGATGTCCGTTGGCTTTAGCCTGCGTCAACGCGAGTATCGTTGACGCAGGGATCTCGTGGGTCTTAAAACTAACGAGCGTGCCGTCGATATCAAAGAATAGCGCGTAGCGGTCCACAATTACTTGTTGTCGACAGCAGCCTGCTCAATGGGCAGACAGCGCTTGTAGTTCTCAATGTACTTCTCGAAGCCTGCGACATCCTCGGCGGTGGGGGCGATAGACACGCCCGTGTTGCCTGCGAATACCACTTTCTCGAGATAGTCTGCCAAACTTAGTTTGTCGGGATTGTTCACAACATATCCTGCCAGCAGGGCGATACCCCAGGCACCACCTTCACCTGCGGTCTCCATGACAGAGATGGGGCTGTTGAGAGCGGCGGCAAGCATGCGCTGTCCGACACCGGGTGTCTTGAAGTAACCACCGTGACCCGTGATGCGGTCGACGCGGATCATCTCTTCCTTGAAGAGGATGTCGTTACCGATCTTCAGCACACCAATGGCACCATAAAGGTGGGCACGCATGAAGTTGGCGAGGTTGAACTTGTCGTTGGCAGAACGCACGAAGAGGGGACGGCCATCGCTAAGACCCGTGACAGGCTCACCGCTGACATAGTTGTAAGCCATCAGACCGCCGCAGTCGGTGTCGCCCTCAAGGGCTTTATTGAAGAGTTTGCCGTAGAGTTCGTTCATATCTACCTTGATACCAAGCAGTTGCTGATATTCCTTGAAGAGTCCTACCCAGGCGTTAATGTCGCTGGTGCAGTTGTTGCAGTGTACCATAGCCACAAGACTGCCGTCAGGTGTGGTCACCATGTCGATCATCTCGTAAGGCTTGCTCAATGGCTTCTCGAGTACAATCATCGAGAAGGATGAGGTGCCTGCGCTGACATTACCCGTGCGCTGCTTGACGGCATTGGTGGCTACCATACCCGTGCCTGCGTCGCCCTCGGGAGGACAGACGGGACAGCCTGGCTTCAGGTGACCAGAGACATCGAGTTTCTTAGCACCCTCGGGCGTCAGGAAACCAGCATTCTCGCCAGCATTAAGGCTCTTAGGCAGAATGTCGAGCAATTTCCAAGCGTAGCCCTTCGGTGCAACTAAGTTGTCAAATTTCTTCACCATCTCAGAGTCGTAGGTCTTGGTGGCGGGATCCACAGGAATCATACCTGATGCATCGCCTACGCCAAGCACGAACTCGCCTGTCACCTGCCAATGTACATAACCGGCAAGGGTGGTGAGGTATTTGATGTCCTTCACGTGGTCGTTGTCCTCGAGGATGCACTCATAGAGGTGGCTGATGCTCCAACGCAGGGGGATGTTGTAGTTGAAGAGTTTGGAGAGTTCAGCGGCGGCCTTGCCGGTATTGGTGTTACGCCAGGTGCGGAAGGGCACGAGGATCTCCTGCTTCTCGTTGAAAGCCATGTAGCCGTGCATCATGGCGCTGAAGCCAATGGCGGCCAATGCCTCGATCTCACAGTCGTACTGCTTCAGCACGTCCTTGCGCAGGTCGGCATAGCAGTCCTGCAGGCCGTACCAGATGGCTTCGATAGAGTAGGTCCAGAGACCGTCGACCAACTGGTTCTCCCATTCGTGTGAGCCCTGTGCAATGGGCTTATTGTCCTCGTCGATGAGGACGGCCTTGATGCGGGTAGAGCCAAACTCGATACCGAGAATGGCCTTACCTGCTTCGATTGTCTGTTTTGCGTTCATAATTATCAATTATCAATTATCAATTATTTCAATGCTTTATTCAGCATGAAATAGACCTCGTTGTTGCGGAGGGTCTGCTTGAAGTCGGCGGTATTGGTATCTTTGTTGATGCGGACATACTCGATGCCAAGCATCTCGGCGAAGTCCTCCCAGTATTCCTCCGTGATGTCGTAGGAGAAAGCACTGTGGTGCGTTCCGCCAGCGAGGATCCATGCACCGGCGCCAATCTCGAACGTGGGCTGTGGAACCCACAGGGCAGAGGCAACAGGCAGTTTGGGCATGGGCTTCGGCTCGATGCACTCCACCTCCTGAGAAATGAGACGGAAGCGGTTGCCGAGGTCAACGACCGTAGCCTTGATACCGCGGCCGGTCTTCGAGGTGAACACCAGACGGGCGGTCTGCTGCTTGCGGATACCGATGCCCAGGAAGTGAACCTCGAGTTTGGGCTTGTCGGAAGCGATGAGCGGACAAATCTCGAGCATGTGGCTCTGCAGACAGGATGAACGGTCGCCGGCGAAGTTGAGGGTGTAGTCCTCGAGGAACGAACAACCGGTAGGCATGCCCTGCTGGATCACCCAGAGGGTGCGATACAGACAGGCAGTCTTCCAGTCGCCTTCGGCGCCGAAGCCGTAGCCTTCTGCCATCAGGCGCTGTGAAGCGAGACCAGGAATCTGGTCGAAGCCCACGAAGTTAGGATCATCGATGTCGGCATCGCCGAGGTCGTCGAAGTTGGTGGTGAAGGCGGTAGCGCCCTCATCCTTCAGCACGCGGCGCAGGGCAATCTCGGCCTTGGCAGCGTTCTTCACCTTCTCCCAGTAAACCTGTTCGCCACTCTCATCAATCTTGATGGTATAGAGTTTCTTGTACTCCTCGACGAGTGCGTCTGCCTCAGCATCGGTCACCTTCTTGAAGTAGTCCATCAGCGAACTGACGGGGTAGTAGTCTACGTGATAGCCAAGACGCTGCTCGAACTCCACACGGTCGCCGTCGGTCACGGCCACGTTGTTCATGTTCATACCGAACATCAGACAGCGCACGTTGTGAGCGTCGGCCACACCGGCAGCCACACGGGCCCAAACGGCAATCTGCTTCTGGGCTTTCTCATCCTTCCAGTAGCCGCAGACCACCTTACGGGCGATGCGCATACGGGTGCAGATATGTCCGAACTCGATATCGCCGTGGGCACTCTGGTTGAGGTTCATGAAGTCCATGTCGATCTCGCTCCAGGGGATCTCGGCGTTATACTGTGTGTGGAAGTGGAGGAGGGGCTTCTGCAACTGCTGCAGACCCTTGATCCACATCTTGGCAGGCGAGAAGGTGTGCATCCAAGTGATGATACCGATACACTTCTCGTCGTTGTTGGCAGCCAGCATAATGGCTTCCACTTCCTTACTGCTGTTGGCAGTACCTTTATAGACAATCTTCACGGGGATGTTGCCGCTGGCGTTCAGGCCCTCGACCATCTCCTTAGAGTGTCCGTCAACTGCAACTACTGCATCGCCTCCATACAGAAGTTGTGCACCAGTTACCCACCAAATCTCATATTGATCAAATGCTTTATTCATATCTTATATTTTTAGTTGTTACTTTTTCTTTTGTCCGTAGTAGGCATTGGGGCCGTGCTTACGGGAGAAGTGCTTCTCGATGAGGAGCGGATTCATGGTAAGATCCGGATTCACGGAATAGGCGATGAACGCCATCTTGGCCACCTGCTCGGCGACAACGGCATGATAGACGGCCTGGGCAGGATCCTTGCCCCAAGAGAAGGGACCGTGATTCTTGACCAGTACGGCCGGCGTGTGCACGGGGTTGATGTTGTCGCGACGGAAACGGTCGACAATCACTACACCTGTCTCCTTCTCGTACTCAGGCATCTGGGCCTCCACCATATTGTCGGTGCAGGGGATGCAGTCGTGGAAGTAGTCGGCATGGGTAGTGCCGATGTTGGGGATGTCCTTACCGGCCTGCGCCCATGCGGTGGCATAGGTGCTGTGGGTGTGGACGATACCGCCCAGTTCCGGGAACTCACGGTAGAGCACCAGATGGGTGGGGGTATCACTTGAGGGATTCAGGTCACCGTCGACGACCTCGCCGGTCTGGAGATCCACCACCACCATATCGGAGGCTTTCATCACGTCGTAGTCGACGCCGGAGGGCTTGATGACCACGAGACCGTGTTCACGGTCTATGCCAGACACGTTGCCCCAGGTGAAGATCACGAGGTTGTGCTTCACGAGGTCGAGGTTGGCCTGAAATACTTTTTCTTTTAATTCTTCGAGCATGTTACTTATAATTTAAAGTTCGGATCCTCGTTGTAGGCCTTCTTGTTGAAACGGTAGAGAAAAGCCCCACGTTTGGATCCCGTTTTGTCAATCAGTTCGGTCTTCTCGATGAAGTCCATATCCTTGATACGCTTGCGGAAGTTGCGCTTGTCGATGGGCTCGCCATTGACTGCCTCATAGAGCCGCTGGAGTTGCGTGAGCGTGAAGAGGCTGGGCAACAAGCGGAAGCCCACAGGGTGCGTGGCAATCTTCTGCTTCATCAACTTCCTGGCCTTGATGACCATCTCGTTGTGGTCGGAGTAGAGTTGGGGCAGTTCGTCGAAGTTGACCCATTCCACACCATGCTCCTTGCGGAGACGGTCGTCATAGTCGTTGACATTGATAAGGGCATAGTAGGCAATGGAGACAACGCGCTCACCAGGGTCGCGGTCTACTTTACCAAAGGCACCTACCTGCCGCATATAGAGGTTTCGAAGTCCGGTGAGGTCGAAGAGCACCCGGTTGGCGGCATCGTCGATACCCTCGTCGTTGCGGACGAAGCCTCCGTAGAGGCTCCATTCGCCACGACCCGGGTCCATCTGACGACGACCAATCAGGATCTTCAGTTTTCCTTCATCGAAGCCGAAGATGATGCAGTCGACCGACAGCCAGACTTTAGAATGTTCGCTATAAAACGCGCTCATATCCTATGGATGGATTTACCAGAAGTAAATATAGAATGCTACTGTGATGGTCAGGATGATCACTGTGTGGATGATATCCCAGTGGTTCCAACTGTTGCGGGTAGCCTCGATCTGCTCTGGTGTGGAAGTGCCGAATACGAGACCCTGGATCTTCTTCTGGTCGGGAGCCTCGGTGCAGAGAGATACGATGATGACGATCAGACAGCAGACGATGAGCATCACACCGCAGAAGAACAGCCAGTTGAAGTCGTAGAAGACGGCCTTGAACCAGTTGTCGCTGGGATCAACGGCATTGCTGTAGTACACCTTGGCACCCAGACGGGTCAGACCGATGATGATACCTGAGAGCAGACCCCACATACCACCCTTGGCAGAGGCGCGCTTCCAGCAGATACCCAGCAGGAAGGCGGCGGCGATACCAGGAGCCAGCACAGACTGTACGTCCTGCAGGTAGTTGTAGAGCACATTACCTACCGAACGCATGATGGGAATCCAGAGGATACCGAGCACCACGATGACAACGGTAGCAATCTGTCCGATGCGGACGAGATTCTTCTCAGAGGTCTGAGGCTTCAGACGCTTCCAGAAGTCGATGGTGAACAGCATGGCTGAAGAGTTGAACAGTGAAGCCAGCGACGACATCAGGGCTGCGAGGATACCGCAGACCACGAGACCCTTCACACCGGCAGGCAGGATCTTAGCCACGAGGGTGGGGAAGGCAGCGTCGGCATTAGGCGTACCGTCGGCGAGCAGCGGCAGGAAACCACCGTCGCCAGCATACTTCTGATGCAGGGCAAAGGCAATCATACCGGGGATGAGGAAGAGGAACACGGGCAACAGTTTCAGATAGGCTCCGAAAATGGTACCGCGACGGCTCTCGCGCTCGTTCTTACCAGAGAGGACACGCTGAACGATATACTGGTCGGTACACCAGTACCAGAAACCGATGACAGCCGATCCGATGAGGGCACCCAACCAAGGATACTGTGGGTCGCTGTTAGAACGCATCAGGTGGATCATCGTACCTGTGGCACCTTCGTAGTTAGGCTTCACGTCGCAGAGTTGCAGCATCTGATCCCAACTGCCCAGGGCCTTCATACCCAGCACGAGGATGATGAGTGAACCCAAGAGCAGGATAGGTGTCTGAAGCACAGAGGTGTAGAGCACACTCTTCATACCGCCGAAGATGGTATAGATAGCGGTGATGAGCACCAGTCCGATGGCAGCAATCCAGAAGAAGTCGATACCCCAGAGTTCCTCGATACCGAATACCTGTTGGAACACCAGACCACCGGCATAGACCGTTACGGCCACCTTGGTAAGCACATAAGAGATGAGTGAGATCACCGAGAGGATGGTGCGGCTCTGTGTGTTGTAGCGACGCTCCAGGAACTCAGGCATGGTGTACACCATACTACGTGTATAGAACGGTACGAACACCCAACCGAGAATCAGGATCATCCAGCCCTGAATCTCCCAGTGGGCCATTGCCATACCGGAAGAAGCACCTGCTCCAGCGAGACCGATGAGGTGCTCGGAGCCAATATTTGAAGCGAAGATGGAGGCACCGATAGCGATCCAAGTCGCATCCTTACCACCCAGGAAATAGTCTGCCGAGTTGTCGTTTTTCTGGCTGACAACCCAAAGTACAATGCCGATCAGCGCACAGCAGAAGACGCCAATGACAATCCAATCTAATAATGCCATGTTAATTTACTATTTAATGATTTACGATTTATAATTTATTTCACGGAGAACTTATAGGCAGCGTGGCTGAAGTATTTCTCACCGGGCTTCACAACGGGCTGTACCCACTGGGGCTTGTTGGGAGAATCGGGATACTTCTGGCTCTCCAGACATACGCTGACATGCTGCGGATAGGGACCGTGCTTGTGCTGGATGTTCAGTTCGTTGCCAACACCCTGGAAGTTACCGCTGTAGACCTGCACACCAGGCTCGTTGGTAAACATCTCCATGAAGATACCGGTCTTGGGGCTGTAGAGGCTGGCGCACACCTGTGTGTCGTCGCCCTTGCCGTCCTTATAGGTGTTCAGACACCAGTTGTGGTCGTAACCACCAGCGTTCTGGATCTGATCAAACTGCGACTTGATGCTGTCGCCAATGGCGTGCGGCGTACGGAAGTCCATCGGGGTGCCCTCTACCGACTTGATCTCACCCGTGGGGATGTAGAGCGTGTCGCTGGGGGTGAAGTTGTCGGCATTCACATAGAGCACCATATCATAGCCGGGCTGTGTGAAGTCACCGCTCAGATTATAGTAGTTGTGGTTGGTCTGGTTGATGATCGTCGGCTTGTCGGTCTCAGCCTCCCAAGTGATGTCGAGCACATTGTCGGCAGTCACCTTATAGGTGGTCACGGCCATCACCTTGCCGGGGAAGCCGTTCTCGCCGTCGGCAGCCACAATCGTCAGTTTCAGTACGGAGTCGCCGATCTGCTCAGCATCGTAAACCTGATTCATCCAACCTGTGGTACCACCACCGTGCAGGCAGTTAGGACCGTCGTTCTGCTTGAGGGCATACTCAGTGCCGTCGAGGGTGAACTTACCGTTGGCAATACGGTTGGCATAGCGTCCGACGCTGGAACCGTAGTCGGTGGGGGAGTTGAGGGTATCAGCATACTGGGCGATGTTGTCGAAGCCGAGAACAACGTCAGTGGGCTTGCCGTCCTTATCAGGAACGACGAGTGATACCACACGTCCGCCATAGTTGGTGATACATACCTCCATGCCGTTGGCATTCTTCAGGGTGAAGAGTTTCACGGGCTTGTCCTGAAGGGTGGTGTCGAACTTGGCTGGGTCGAGACCCGAAACCGTTAATACTGGTGCCTGCTGTCCGCCTGCACATGCTGCGAGCATCAGCGCTGCTGCGCCAAGACTCAGAATGCTACTTTTCAGTGCTTTCATTGTTACGAAGTTTTAAGTTGTTTTAATGAATATCAATTTTGGGTGTAAATTTACAACTTATTTCTGAATTGACCATAAAAAAATGCATAAAAATAGACGGTAAAGTGTATTTTTACACCTTACCGTCTGAATTTAACCTTTATAAACACATTTTGTGTGTTTACAGGTATCTTTTAGCAGAGTTTGCGTGAGCCGTCGCTGATGACCACATCATAGACTTTCGGCTCATGACCGTACTTGGCGTTGAACTTCTTCTTGGCGTCCTCGACGAACTGCTTGTAGAGGTCGTTGCGCACGAGGTTGATGGTACATCCGCCAAAGCCACCACCCATGATACGCGAACCGGTCACACCGTTCTCCTTGGCCACATCGTTCAGGAAGTCGAGTTCTTCGCAGGATACCTCATAGTCCTTCGACAGACCTTCGTGGGTCTTGTACATCAGTTCACCTACCTTCTCGTAGTCGCCTTCGTTGAGGGCATCGCAGACACCCAGCACACGGTCCTTCTCGCCGAGCACGAACTTAGCGCGCTTGTAGTCCTCAGCACCTACCTCTTCCTTCACTTCCTCCAACTGTTCCCAGGTGCAGTCGCGCAGGGTTTCATACTTACCCTCCGGGTGCTTGGCCTGGATGTGCTTCACCACATTCTCGCAGGAGTTACGACGGTCGTTGTAGGGGGAACCAGCCAACTGGTGCTTCACCACAGAGTCGAGCAGCACGAGACGGTAGCCATCGGGCTTGAAGGGGAAGTACTCGAACTCACGACTGCGACAGTCGAGGCGCATCAGACAGCCTGCCTTTCCGAATACCGAGGCAAACTGGTCCATGATACCACAGTTCACACCGCAGTAGTTGTGCTCCGTAGCCTGTCCGGCCAGTGCCATATCCCACTGCGAAACCTTGTTGTCGCCGAAGATGTCGTTCAGACCGAAGGCGAAGCAACTCTCCATCGCAGCCGACGAAGACATACCGGCACCCAGGGGCACATCACCGGCGAAGGCGATGTTGAAGCCCTTCACGGGAACGCCCAACTTCTTCATCTCGAGGGCGATACCATAGATATAACGGGCCCATGAAGCACGGGGACCATCGGGGTCGCTTAACTTGAAGTCGACACGGTCTTTCAGGTCGATGGCGTAGGCCATCACGGTGTCTTCTGTGTCATTGGCGCGCATCTCGGCCATGATGCCTTTGTCTACGGCACCAGGGAACACGAAACCGCCGTTATAGTCGGTGTGCTCACCAATCAGGTTGATACGACCAGGAGAGGTATATACGTTGCCGGTCTTGCCATCAAAGTGCTTGATGAAGCGGCTTCTTACAAATTCAATATCCATCATGTTGATTTCTTTTAGTCGCTACGCTTTGTAAAAGCGCTAAAGCGAGTTCAATTTGACATTTAATAATTTAATCGACGGGGATGTCGGGGTTGACGTTCTTACAGCCGATGAGGGCATAGTAGAACATGTAGCCCATTGCCAGCAGGTAGACGAAGTAACTGGGCATGTATCCCATGAAGTCGGCGAAGAAGTTCTGCACTACGGGCAGCACGCCACCGCCAACCACCATCATCATGAAGATGCCGGAAGCCTGAGCGGTGTATTTGCCGAGACCCTCTGTGGCGAGGTTGAAGATCGATGGCCACATCACAGAGGTGCACAGTCCGCAGAGTACCAGCAAGAGGGCACTGATGGGAACGGTTGTCATCTCAATGGAGCCTTCCAGGATCTTCACCAACGGCATGGTAACGGTTACGCTCTTCGGTGTCAGGATGGCAGCGATGATGAGCACCATGCCCACCGTCGTTGTGGCAAGCATCATCTGACGGGAAGATACCTTACCTGCGATCATACTGGAAACCAGTCGGCCTACGAGCATCAGCAGCCAGTACATGGCAGCCACAGCACCACCGATTGTCGCTGCGTTGAGCACAGCCTCGGGGTTCACCCAAGCACCGCTGGCACTGGTGTCCGACAGGTAGAAGTTCAGACCACCGGGGATACCCACCTCAACGCCTACATAAACGAAGATGGCGATGACACCCAACAGACAGTGACGGAATGACCATGGAGAATGTTCGAAAACTGTATCGGCCGTAACCTTACCCATTTCAGGATCCTGGATGGGGATGAAGGTCAGGATGACGAAGGCGCAGGCGAAGACGGTCATGGCGATATACATCACCAGATTGACGTCGGCCATCTGCGTGGAAGCCGTCACTGTACCGATCAGCGCACCCACGAGCAACGGGGTCATGGTTCCGGAGAGCGAATTCAGCGTACCACCGATCATATTCAACTGGTTACCGCGGTTACCGCCACCGCCAAGCAGGTTCAGCATGGGGTTGACCACCGTGTTCAGGATACATACGGAGAATCCTGAGATGAAGGCACCCAACAGATAGATGCAGAAGCCCGGGATACCGCCGGAGAAGCCCGACAGGTACTGAATGAGCACGCCGAAGAATCCTACTGCTATACCGATGAGAGCGGTCTTTTTGTAGCCCACCTTTGTCAGCATCTTTCCTGCTGGAATACCCATGAACAGGTAGGCAAAGAAGTTCATGAAGTTACCCATGATACCGAGCACGTTAGAACCGCCGATTTCGGGCTGGTTCTTCCAGATCACGCCGATGGGTGCACCAAGATTCGTCACAAACGAAATCATGGCATAGAGGAAGAACATCGTCACAATGGCAATGACGCTTCCATTCTGTTTCTGATTACTCATAATTTAAAATAATAGTGTTGGTCTAACGGAAAGTTTATTCTACGACACCGAAACGATAGATCGTCTTCTGCTTATAGCGCTCACCGGGTCTCAGTACTACGCTGGGGAAGTAGGGACGGTTAGGTGTGTCGGGGAAGTGCTGGGTCTCAAGACATACGGCCGAGCGGCGTGGGAATGTGCAGCCGTTGGCACCCTTGTAGCCATTAGCGAAGTTGGCTGTGTAAAGTTGCATGCCGGGCTCCGTGGTGAAGCACTCCAGTGTACGGCCGCTCTTGGGCTCGGTCACTCTGGCTGCAAAACTCAGTTCACCTTCCTCCTTCTTGTTCAGCACGTAGTTGTGGTCGTAGCCGTGACCGAACTTGATCTGCTCGTTGTCGGCATCGATCTCTTTTCCGAAAGTCTTGGGTTTGCGGAAGTCGAAGGGTGTGCCCTCTACCTTCAGGATCTCACCGGTAGGAATAGCGGTGTCGTCGGTAGGCAGATAGAAGTCGGCATTGATCTCGCAGATCTGATCCTCAATCGTCGGTGTGGGATCTGCTGTACCTGCCAGGCTGAAGAAAGCGTGATGCGTCAGGTTCACGATGGTCTTCTTGTTGGTGGTGGCCAGATATTCAATGATCAGTTCGTTCTGATCCGTGAACGTGAACTCTACCGTCACGTCCAACTCGCCGGTATAGCCTTCCTCGCCGTATGAAGAGATACGGTGGAGCGCCAATGCACGGGGACCCATCTGACGGGCGTCCCAGACCTTAGCGTTGAAGCCTACGGCACCACCATGCAGATGGTTCGGTCCGTCGTTGAGTGCCAGTTGATAGTCCTTGCCGTTCAGCGTGAACTGTCCTTTGCAGATACGGTTGCCCCAACGGCCAATCAGTGTAGAAAGATAGGGCTCTTTGCCGCTCATGAGTTGCTTGATGCTGTCATGACCCTGAATGACGTTTGCTACTTTTCCATCCTTGTCAGGTACCATAATAGCACAAATGGCACCGCCATAATTGGAGATTGCCACTTCATAACCCTTACGGTTCCTAAGAATGTACAAATCGGTTTTCTTACCGTTGATGGTGGCCTGGAAGTTTTCGCGCTTCAGACCACACAAATTCGCTGTTTCTGTTGTATTAGCCATAATTGAATTGGTTTTGGTGTTACAATTACTGTTTGCAAAGTAACAGAAAAAAATTCAAATAGGCAAAGGAAACGACGAAAAAAATGTTGTGGATATATTAAAAAAACCTAAACGCAGTTTTTCAGGAACTCTGCGACCACATAACTGCTACCTCCAATAAACACAAAATCGTCGGATTCTGCTTTGGCTTTTGCTGCATGGTAGGCTTCTACAACGCTGGGATAGGTCTCGCCCGTCAGTCCCAGTTGTTGTCCCAGCATGTGGATCACATGTTCGGAGAGGGCGCGCCGGTTGTTGGCCTTCGTGAAGAAATAGGTGGCACGCTTGGGCAGCAGGGCCATGATGCCGTCGACATCCTTGTCCTCTACCATGCCGAACACGATATACATGTTCTTGCACTCCATCTGATTGAGTTGTTCGCTGAGATACTGCCAGCCGGCGGTGTTGTGACCCGTGTCGCACACCACGGTGGGCTTATGGCCGACCGTCTGCCAGCGCCCTTTCAGACCTGTGGTCTCACAGACGTGCTTAAAGCCATCCTTGATCTCAGAACCCTTGGTCGATGCCTTCGAGTCGTCGGTATAGCGATACATATAGCCGGCATCCTCCAGTTGTCGGATGGCTGCGAGGATGGTATTGGCATTCTTCTCCTGATAGAGTCCGCAGAGTTGACCGGTGATCTTACCGTAACTGCGTGTGTCATAGACCATGTTCGAGAACTGCAGTTCGGCATGCAGCACCTCCGGATGATCCTCGGCAAAGGTGATGGGTGCCCTGTTCTCTTCGGCTATGGCCTCGAAGATGGGACGGGTCTCCGGCAGTGCCTCGCCAATCACCACGGGCACACCTTTCTTAATGATGCCCGCCTTCTCCATCGCAATCTGTTCGAGCGAATTGCCCAACAGTTGGGTATGATCCAGACTGATATTGGTGATGACCGACAGGATGGGGGTGATGATGTTCGTGCAGTCGAGTCGGCCTCCGAGACCTACCTCAATGACGGCGATGTCGATCTGCATCTCACTGAAATACTGGAAGGCCATGGCCGTTGTCAACTCGAAGAAGGTGGGCTTCAGGGGCTCGAAGAATTCTTTCTCCCGATCCACGAATTCTACGACGTAGTTCTCCGAAATCGGCTTTCCGTTGATGCGGATGCGCTCACGGAAGTCCACCAGATGGGGAGAGGTATAGAGACCTACCTTGTAACCACACTGTTGCAAGATGGCTGCTATGGTGTGCGCACAGGATCCCTTACCGTTGGTGCCTGCGATGTGGATACTGCGGAATTTCCTGTGGGGATGACCGAAGTGCTTGTCGAGGGCAAGCGAATTCTCCAAGCCTTCCTTATAGCCGCTGACGCCCTGCTTCTCATACATTGGCGTCTGCGTGAACAGATAGTTACAGGTCTCTTGATAAGTCATGTCAATTTTCGATTTGACAATTTACAATTTACAATTTAATTGAAGTAGTTCTTGAAGCGCTGGAAGATGGAGTCCTTGGTCTGCTTGTCACCCTTGAAGTTGTCCGAGCCCTTGAATCGCTCCACCAGTTCCTTCTCCTCACGGCTGAGGGTCTTGGGGATATACACGCTGATGTTGACCACCAGATCACCTCTGCCTGAGCCGTAGCCCTGTACGGCGGGCAGACCTTTGCCGCGCAGACGGAGGGTCTTGCCGGGCTGTGTACCGTTCTCAAGTTTCACCTTCAGTTTCGTTCCGTCGATGGTCGGCACTTCCACCTCGCCACCCAGGGCGGCTGTGGGGAAGTCGAGCAGGAGACTATAGATCAGGTCGTTGCCGTCGCGTACGAAGGTGTCGTTCTCAGCCTCCTCGATGAATACCTGTATGTCGCCGGCGATGCCATTGTGCCTGCCGGCATTTCCCTTGCCGGGCACATTCACCACCATACCCTCGGCCACACCTGCGGGGATGTTGATCTCCACCACTTCCTCGCCTTTCTCGATACCGGTACCGCCACAGTGCTTACACTTGTTCTTGATGACCATACCTTCACCGTGACAGGTGGGGCAGACACTCTGTTGCTGCATCATACCGAAGATGCTCTGTGTGGTGTGGGTGATGACACCGCTACCGTGACAGGTGGGGCACTGCTCCTTGCCGCTTCCGGCCTCTGCACCCGAACCGTTACAGTGGGGGCAGGCAATATCCTTGCGCACCTTGAACTTCTTGGTCACGCCCGTATTGATCTCTTCGAGCGTCAGTCTCACCTTCAGGCGCAGGTCGCTGCCACGATGCTGCTGCGGACGACGGGCACCGCCGCCGAAGCCACCGAATCCGTGACCGCCGAAGATGTCGCCGAACATCGAGAAGATGTCGTCCATGTTCATGCTGGCACCACCGAAGCCGCTGAAGTCGAAGCCGCCGCCCATGCCCGGACCGTTAAAGCCGAACTGGTCGTACTGCTGACGGGTCTTCGGGTCATGCAGCACATTGTAGGCCTCTGCTGCCTCCTTGAATTTCTCCTCGGCTTCCTTGTCGCCGGGATTACGGTCGGGGTGGTACTTGATGGCTATCTTTCGATAGGCTTTCTTTATCTCGTCTTCCGAGGCGGTCTTTGCGACCCCAAGCACCTCATAATAGTCTCTTTTTTGTGCCATGTGTTATTGTCCTACGGCCACTTTGGCGTGGCGGATTACCTTGTCGTTTAGTTTATAACCCTGTTGCAGACAGTCGATCACCTTACCTTTCTTGTCGTCGCCCATGCCAGGCACCATTGCCACAGCCTCGTGCAGATCGGTGTCGAAGTCAGCATCAGCCGTGTCAATCTTGCTCACGCCTTGTGACTCGAGGGTCTTCATGAATTTCTGATGGATCAGTTCCATACCCTCACGCAGCACGGCGGGGTCGTCGGTCTTGGCACCATTCTCGATGGCGCGCTCCATATCGTCGAGCACGGGCAGGACGGCAGTGATGAATTTCTCACCGCCATTCAGTATCAGTTCTGCACGTTCCTTGAGGGTGCGCTTGCGATAGTTCTCAAACTCTGCCACCTTGTAGAGCAACTGGTTCTTCAGATCGGCAATCTCTGCCTCGGCCTTCTGCAGGGGATCCTGTTCCTCTTCCTCCGTTTCTGCCTTGGCTTCAGCCTCGGGGGCTTCATTCTCTACGGCTGTCTCGTCTGCTACTGCCTCATTGGCAGTCTCCTCGTTCAGAGTTTCCTCATCTTCGATGTGAATATCTTTTTCTTTCATAATTGCGTTAATTTTGTCATCTGCTTCTTAACAAGCAAAAACCGTGCCATTAAGCATACATCTTGGCTTTCTGCTCCTTGATCTGCTCATCGTAGATGTAGTCGTCGTACGACATCAGTTTGTCGATGGTGCCCTTGGGCGTCAGTTCGATGATGCGGTCGGCCACCGTGTTGATAAACTCGTGGTCGTGCGAGGCGAAGATGATATTGCCCTTAAACTGTATCAGGTTGTTGTTGAAAGCCTGGATACTCTCCAGATCGAGGTGGTTGGTGGGGGTGTCGAGAATCAGACAGTTGGCATTCTTCAACTGCATTCTGGCAATCATACAGCGCATCTTCTCACCTCCGGAGAGCACACATACCTTCTTCTGGATATCCTCGTCCTTGAAGAGCATACGTCCCAGGTACGACTTCATGGTCACCTCATTGCCTGGACCCCACTGTGAGAGCCAGTCCACGAGGTTCATCTCGCTCTGGAAGAACGATGTGTTGTCGAGTGGGAGATAGGCGGTGGTGATGGTGACGCCCCACTTATAGGTGCCGGCATCAGCCTCACGGTTGCCGTTGATGATCTCAAACAGGGCCGTCATCGCCTTGGGGTTATGGCTCAGGAAGACTGTCTTCTGACCCTTCTCAATGGTGAAGTTCACATTGTCGAAGAGCACGGTGCCGTCCTGATCTACGGCTTTCAGACCCTCCACTTCGAGAATCTGTGTGCCAGGCTCACGCTCCATCGAGAAGATGATGCCCGGATATTTGCGGGTCGAGGGGGTGATCTCCTCCACGTTCAACTTCTCCAGCATCTTCTTACGAGAGGTGGTCTGCTTCGATTTTGCCACATTGGCACTGAATCGGCGGATAAACTCCTCCAACTGCTTGCGCTTCTCCTCGGCCTTCATCTTCTGGTTCTGAGCCTGACGCAGCGCTAACTGCGAACTCTCATACCAGAACGAGTAGTTACCCGAGAATAGTGTCACCTTGCCGAAGTCGATGTCGACAGTCTGTGTCGACACGGCATCCAGGAAGTGACGGTCGTGAGACACCACCAGCACACACTGCTCCAGATTCGAGAGGTATTCCTCCAGCCACTGCACGGTGTCGAGGTCGAGGTCGTTGGTGGGCTCGTCGAGCAACAGGTTGTCGGGGTGTCCGAACAGCGCCTTGGCCAGCATCACGCGCACCTTCTCGTTGTTCGAGATGTCGGCCATCTGCTTGTAGTGTTGACTTTCTGCCACGCCCAGGTTCTGCAACAACTGTGCAGCCTCGCTCTCAGCCTCGTAGCCGTTCATTTCGGCGAAGGCCATCTCCAACTCGGCGGCACGGTTGCCGTCTTCCTCGCTCATCTCGGGCTTGTTGTAGAGGGCTTCGCGCTCCTTCATATTGTCCCACATAGGCTTATGACCCATCAGCACGGTATCCATCACCGTGAAGGCGTCATATTTGAAGTGATCCTGCTCCAGCACACTCATACGCTCGCCGGGCAGCATCTCCACTGTTCCTTTGTTTGGCTCCAGTTCGCCGCTGATGGCGCGCAGTAGGGTAGACTTGCCCGCACCGTTGGCGCCGATAATACCGTAAATATTTCCACTTGTAAACTTCAGGTTCACGTCCTTGTAGAGAACCTTTTTTCCGAACTGGATCTGCAGATTGGTTAATGTGATCATCGCTTTCTTCTATACCTTATTATATATATAATATGAAATTAGGGTGCAAAGGTACAAATAAAATCCGATACTGCCAAGTCAAAA
>Ga0265298_10003932_pt1 | contig 19263 bp, 23 predicted proteins | sample AusTroGonzalo_MG_3_FD_193486 | JGI IMG/M metagenome (GOLD analysis project Ga0265298, IMG submission 193486) | Bovine rumen microbial communities from tropical cattle in Woodstock, Queensland, Australia - Gonzalo_01 | ecosystem: Host-associated > Mammals > Digestive system > Stomach > Rumen ... | reverse complement strand
GTCGCAGTTGAATGACGCGAAGCCGCCGGCGTTGGACGAGTGATAGCCGCCGCCACGGCAGAAAGCGCGCTCGTCGGCGCCGTTGTTCATATAGCAGCGGCTGTAGGCGGTGATCAGGGAGCCGGTCTTCGGCAGCAGCCCCAGAGACTGGAGGACGGTCTGCGCAGCGGAGCTGATGTTGGAATGGCAGTTGATGTCCTTGAACAGACAGTAGACCTGAGAATCGGCCTGGTTGCTGATGGTGGTATTGTACTGGATCTTGCTGCTGACGAAGTCCATCTTCACGGAGCCGGAGGTCGTGCCGCTGCCGTTCGGGGTGATCAGCGTGCCGTCGCTGGCCTTGATCGCTTTCCACGTCGCAGCGTCCGCCGCCTGGGAGTTGGCGCTGTCGGCGGCGTTGTTGTTCACAAGGACCTGGACTTCACCCTTGACCAGACGGATGCCGCCGGTCCATTCCCAGCCGTTGCCGCAGAGATCGGCGATACCGGAGGGCGTCTGATCGTGATACCAGGTCAGGGGGCCGGTGCCGCCAGCGGTATGCAGGATGTTCCCGCTGCCGTCTTTGGTCATGGGGATCGCCTTATAGTTGGCCTCCGTATGGTATTTGCCATACGCACAGTTGCCGAGCGGGATGAAGCCATTGTTCTCGCACCAGAGGATCAGAGCGCCCCATTCAAAGGCGGTCATAAGGTGCCAGCCGGCGCCCTTGGCTTCGCAGTAGTCCCGCGCGGTGTCGAAGGCCATGTTGTTCGCATAGTCCTGGCCGGGGAGGGAATATGCGCGGCTGTTCTTGACGATGTTCATGTATTTGCTGATGTAGATTTCGTCAACCTCCTGGCCGTTCACGATGAAGGCGGGGAAGGTGGCGGTGCTGGTGCCGAGGCCCAGCTGCGCAAAGGTCTGTTTGGGGATTTTCACCATGACGCTGGGCTTCCCGGTATCGTCGAACAGAACTTCATTTCCGGGGGCGAAGCAGGCAACAGAAAGGGCGAGTTCGTCGTACATATTGCACCTCCTCAGACAATGGCCCACAGAGTGAGCGTGACGGTGTCCATATCCAGCGGGAGAGCCTCACGGGGATCCCCCTCGTTTTCCGGCTCCGAATACTGCTTCGGCGGGATGTCGATCTCTGCGACGTAGGCCCGCCCGGCGGCTGCTCCGATCACCAGCTCGCCGTCGCGGTCGAAGCACACGTCGATATGCTCCTCATCGTCCCGCTGCCGCTTCGACAGGTTGATGGTCAGATCATCGTCGAAGCAGATCTTCTTCCCCATGACCTCATAGGGGATTTTCGGCCCTTCGTTCTTTTCGATTACGATCACTTCATGTACCCTCCGATCACAACATAGTTTACCGTCACCGAGCTTGTGGAGCCGGTGAAGGCCATCTTGAAGCCGTTGATAAGTTTATCCGAGATCACGATATCGCCCACGCATCCGGCGTTCTCCTGGTAGTCGGCGACTTCGACCATCACGAGATAGTCCGTGCTTTCCTTCACCAGAGAGAGGGCGACGGTCTGCTGGGAGTTGTTGAAGGGGAATTTGTCGCCGTTCGTCAGCGTGACGCTGCCCCGCTCCACCTCCCAGGCCTGCTGCCGGGCGTAGTTTGCCAGCAAAGCCAGCGCGGAATGGGCGTCAATGATCCCGTCCTCGATGTTGTTGAAGTGCGTCTGATCCTGGGGCGTGCCCTGCTGCATCACGGTCCCGGCCATGGTGAGCTTGACCATGCCGCCGCCGAGGTCTTCCATGAGGAACACATTGGACGGATTGGTTACGTGATCCAGCCACTGAGTCCAGTCATACATTTACGATGCCACCTCCGTGATCTTGAAATCGAACCAGTACAGGATTCCCGTCTGGCCCGCCGCGATGGTAATGGAGCAGTCCTCATGCGCAAACAGGTTTCCGTCCTGGTTGAATAGCTCCACACGGTTGACCGTCATGGCCTCACCGTCCGAATTGATGTTCAGCGCCGCCCTCACGACGCCATTGCTGAGAACATCGACGCTGCTGAGGTACACCTTGGTATAGGTGCTTCCGACGCGATACCTGGCATAAGCGATCCGCTTCTTGGTGAAGTCGCGGTAATCTGCCAGCCCGTAGGGGTCGAGCATTCATATCCCACCTTTCTCAAAATAGTCCGCCCGGAACGGTCCCGCACATCCGGACGCCGTATGTGAGGGAATCCGTGGTGGTCGTGTTCACTTCCAGTTCCGCCATGTGCATATCTCCCTGAACTGCCCTGGCCGGATAGGTGCCGGTGATGCGTCCCCAGTAAGGCACATACCCCGTTTTGACGCTGATGCCGACGATGAGGGTGCAGCGGAAAATGATTTCGTCCAGGTGGCTCCGGAGCGATTTGTAGCGATATACCGCCGTCAAGAGCGCTTCGACGGAGAAGGGGATCACGGGCAAGGCGCTTTCCAGTGCCAGCCGGAAATGATAAGGGGATCCGGAGTAATCAAACCATTCCTCCACGGCGCTGTTCGGGTAAATGGCCTGCACGGCCTCCTGCACGGCGCCGACGGTCCCAAGGTGCCTATGCACATAGTAGTTGGTCTTGATCAGGTTCCTTTTCGCCGCGATCGGGTAATCGTAATCATACCAGTCGATCTTGAAGTCATGGGCGAGGATATCCAGGACGTCTTCGGGCAGCTCGTCGATACGGGTGTAGATCTTCTCCTCCTCCAAATCTCCCAGGTGCGTCACAAGGGCGTTGGCAATGGCAGTCGCCAGAGCGTTCATCCTGGAATCATTGGCAAGGACCTTCGGGAGCTGTGCAAGGAAATTTGCGGCGGTGTAGCCGTGATCATTCATCCTCCGGGCCCCCATTCGTCAGGGTGATGGTGCCGATCTTCCCGATCTGCGGGATGGTGTCGGCCAGAATAATGGGATCGGTCTCATAGAGGCTCAGATCGCCGTCCTGCAGGGCGTGGTATGCAGGAGCGGTAACGTCCACACGCTTGATGCCGGGAATCGCCATGAGCATGGAGATCAGCTTCGACGGGTTGATATCCCTGCCGAGCTTCCCCTGCTGCCAGGTGATATAGGCGTTTACGGTGTCCTTCACTTCCTGGTCGATGGTGGCCGTCTGCGTCGCCTGGCTGGAAACGTAGTAGGTCAGGTTGACGTTGTAGGCATATTCCGTAGGATCGGACATGAGCACCTTGTCCGTCAGGGGACGGACCGAATCATCGTTGCAGGCGGCCAGGACCAGCGCTTTAAGCGTGGATCCGGCTTTGCCCGGAAACTTCCTCACGTCGCCGGAGTCGCCCGGATTGGTCCAGGTCTGGCCGTCCACGTCCAGGACGTAGATGCGGATTTCACCGGCTGCCGGGGAGTTGACCACCACATCGGAGATCTGCGAGGACGTCGCCTTTGCATGGTAAAGGTAATTACCTCTGGCCCCGGCCGTGGACATCCCATCCAGGGACGCCCGGAGGATTTCGTAGAATTCATCGTCCGAAAGCTCCTCCGAGCCGCCGTCACTTGTGGTCGTCGATGCGCAGGCGGAATAATAGTCATACACATCCACGGCGGTGTTGATGCTGCCGGGGATCCATCCGTTTCCGACGATGCCCGGCGTCTGGCACTGTACCAGTGCGTCAACGTAGGTGTCGCCGATCTCCACCCAGGCGTCCTCAAGGGTGGCCCAGTAGAGTTTCTGCGAGCCGTCCGTGACCCGCGTCCCTTCCGGAACGAGGATCGCCGAGCCCTGGGCGGCCGAGATATAGAAGCGCACCGTGCAGACGGCGGGCTTCGCGGGCGTCCGCTCCTGGGCGTAGAACAGCTCCGCCAGCGCGTCCAGGTTTTCCCCCTCCGCTCTGGAAGGAAGGTTCTGATTGGCCGCATAGTTGCCCTTCACCCGCTCGGCCAGGATGATGGAGGCGACCCACCGGATCATCAGCATTTCCGGGCTGGCGGGATGGACCGTTTCGCCCGTCATGGCCTCATAGTCCGCGACCATCTGATTCACCAGCTCCGTGGTGTCGGTCGGGATGAATTCGTATTCCGTGTTTCTACTCATTGATGATGTTCACCTCCACTTCCGGGGTCAGGACACCGGAGGCGTCCTGTTTGAATCTGACAGAGACCAGCTCGGCCCTCGGCTCAAAGCGCTGGATGGCCTCTCTGATCTCCACGATCATCACAGGAGCCGCCGCGTTCATGGGCCTGTCCACAAACTGCATCGGCAAGCCGAATTCCCGGTACAGCGGGACGTCGCCCTGCCAGGTCTGCAGCAGAAGGGAAATGTTCTGCAAGATGCTCTCCACGCGGTCAGGCTCGTTGAGCACGATCCCTTTTCTCCGGGAGGCAGAAACGGTATAGGACATACAGCCGCCTCCTTACCAGTAGATGTATTCTTGCAGGCTGACGGTCACTTTGCATTGGGTCATGTCGCCAGCTGCATCGAAATACTGCGCTTTTACGTTGTGTTTGAGGATCACCCAGCGATACTTCCCATAGGCCTTGTTTCCAAGGACCATGGGGAGCGTCGTTCCGGCCCGCTCATAGGTCCAGAGCTGGCCGATGGCCGTCATGGGATTCACCCCAAGATACGCGGAAAGGGTAATGTCGAAGCTGAGGGTATCGGCGCCCATGCCGGTGAACTCGGACATGGCATGGTAGCCGTGCCGCTGGTGGGTGGCATACCGCGCCGAGCCTCCCCAGCTCAGATTGTTGAGGGTCTGCACCACTTCATCCGATACCTCGAAGGTGATGTCCCCCAGTGCGCCGAGTACCATTTATCCGATCCCCCCTAAGATAAAGCCGTCGGCATTCCACACAGGCAGAAAGACCACCAGCACCGTCGCGTTGATCACCGGCATCCAGCTAGTGGTCGTCGTTCCGAGGTGCGTGTGATCCGGCTGCGTCGTGATGGTGTGCGTATGCGACCCGTCTGCCGAGACCTGGCCGCCGTGACTGTGGTTTCCGATCGACGAAACTGTTTGCCCGTGGTTGTGGCTTCCGGCGAACGGGACGTCAACGCCTCCTCCGGGACGCTGCAGCACATACAGCCAGCCGGAAGTGAAGTTCTCGCCCTGGAATTTGACGCGGGCCAAATGCTTGACGTTGTCCACGTCTGTCACGGTCCCGACTCTCACCAGGCCGGACAGGATCCTCTCATAATCCATAGTGCCCTCCTCAGCTGAAAGTTCCGAGATCCACCCAGCCGTAGACGTTGCAGGTGCCGCCGAGTTCGTTGTATGCGCCGCCGATCAGGCTGTACGGATGCGCAGCGCCGGGATTTTTGGCAAAGACCTTCGCCTTTCCCGGCGTCCGGACACCGCCGACCGGAGATGATGCGTCGCTGCTCACGTAATGATAGCCGCCGTGGAACTCCACGACGTCCCCCACGTTGTATTCCTCCTGTGCCTCCGCTTCTTCCTCCTCCGGAGCGTCGGCCATGACCTGGCGGGCGTTGACGGTAACTGTATATCCGCCGTTGCCTGTCGCGTGCTTGGCCTGCGTGATGTGGTATTTCCCATCCCACGCGCCGAAGTCTGCCAGAAGGATATTCGTACCGGCAAGGAGCCGCGTGTCCCCGATCAGCGTAAACTGCACGGTCCGGCAGAATTTGTTGTGGAGCCGAAGGTTCTTTTCGGCCAGAGCCTGCGCTTCTCCGATGCTCCCGACCTTCCGGTAAAGGACCAGCTGCTGGGCGTCCTTGCTGCTGTCATAGTCTTCGCTGACCGCGACGCCCTCGATGCACTTGCCGGTGGCCGGGTCGTTGTAGTAGACGCGGCAGGAGGAATACTGCGCATCGGGGGCGCTCATGGAGAGCTTGTACCTGGTGTAGAGGCCGCCGTTGAGCTTGACGGTGATGATCGGATCCTTCGCCTCATAGTCCGCCTGGTCGAAGATCACGAGCTTCTTGTCTGTGGCCTTGAGGCTGCACCCGGCATCATGGCAGAGCTGCTGCAGGAAGCTGATGTCGGACACCTGGAACTGCTCCATCCGGCGATAAAAGGGATTCTGGGCCGAGAGGAACATGCAGCTCATGCCGTTGACGGAGGCAAGCTCCGAGGCAATACCCTTGAGATCATATTCCTCCCAAGCCCGGCTTTTCAGCGTCTGCCGGATGGCAGCGGAAAACGGAAGGCTCGTTGCCTTGATCGTGACCGTGGAAGGAGGCCCGTCGCAGATCACGCTGTCAAGCTCAAAGATCCCCGTATCGAGCAGATCATCTTTGCCGTCGCCGTTCCAGTTCAGGCGGGTAATGGTAGCCTGGATGGAAAGGTTTTCGCTCTCCTTGGCCGCCGCCGCGTTCACGATCTCCGTGAGCCAGCTATCCCGCCAGATGCCGCTCGCGTCCTGGAGCTTGATCTGCAGATCGTCCGTCTCGTCCTCGTCCTTGTCCGTGTAGGTCAGGGACAGGTTATAGCGCTTCATGTCGGCGGTGACGTCGGCGCCGTTGATTTTGATTCCCAGCTCCACCCGCCTGGCCAGGTTTTTGTCGCTCATTTCTTCACCTGCTTCCAGGGCGGAGCGGAGCTGTCAACAGGGATCACGGCCTCCGGGAGCGTCAGCACGACACCGGCGGGGAAGGTGTAATAGCCCAGGTGTTCCTGGTTGATCCACATGATGTCTTTGGTATAGGAGCAGTCGCCCATCTGGGAATAGGCAATGCTGTCCCAGGTGTCGCCCTGCTTGGTGGTATAGGTCATTTGTAGGCCCTCCTTGCTCTGTCTGCCGCAAGCTCTTCGAGCAGTTCTTCCAGCTGGGCGCGGAGGTTTTCGTCATGCTCCCGGAGGACTTCTTCCAGCTCCTCCGGATTCATGCTGCCGTTGATGGTGTAGATCGGGGAGAAGCTGACGGTATAGCCGCCGCCGATCTCCCCGGCCCTGGGATTGTAGATTGCCTCGGTCTGCTGGGCATTCAGCACCCGCTCGCCGCCGCGCATCATCACCAGCTCCGGCCCTTCCTCGCCAACCAGGGCGAGACCGGGAGCTGCGTTGTCCGTCCCGGCGGCGTAATGGTTGTTGTAATACCAGCCGTGGGTGTTGACGCCGCCGGGAGAACCGGAGGCCTCCCGCATGGCCATGACCGCCGCGATGCCGAGCCTGGCATAAGCGGTCTGCACCCGCTCCGCCTCTAGTTCGGCTGCGTCGATGAAGCCCTGGATGGTGGCCCGGCCGCTGGCTGCGGCGTCGTCGCTGAGATCAAGGTCCCGGATCTGCTGGGCCAGATCGTCGGCCAGGGCCTGCATCTGCTCCGTGAAATCGGTCTTGAATTCCGCAATGGTATCGGAGGTTTCGCCCTGGGCCTTCTGCAGCTCCTGCCAGTCCTTGACCATCCGCTTCAGGTCTTCGTCGGAAGCGGTGGCCATGCCCGCGATCGCGGCGACGGAATCATTGGAGCCGTCCGCGAAGGAGGAGATCACGTCGCTCAGGCCTTCGATCTCCCCGGCCCGCTCCCGGAGGGCGGCAAGGTTCTGATTATAGGCATTCCAGTGCTCGACCTGGGATTCCAGCGCCTTGTTGATGTCCGCCACCTTCATGGCGGTCACCTTCTCGGCTTCATCCCAAAGATCATACTGGCCGGTGATGCTGGAATAGGCCGCCTCGTATGCGGCGTTGTACTCTTCCGTCAGGAGGCGGACCTTCTCCGTGGTGAGAGCGATAGCCTCCGACACTTCGGCGCTGCCCCTGGATGCCTGCGTTTGCTCCTCGGTATAAACTGCAAGGCCCTGGGAGAGATCGGCGATTGCCGCCTGGTTCTCACCATAGGCAGCGGTGGCAGCATCCGCCGCAACGCTGGCCTCGTCCCACGCGATCTTCGCATTCTGGAGCGCGATATAGTAGCTGTTCAGGGCGGAAGCGCGGCGGCGCTCCTGGGCCTGCGTGCCGCCCGTGATGCCTTCGGCGTCAAGCTCGGCCTTCTTGGCTTCCAGGACTGCGACGGTGCGGGCATATTCGGCCTCCCTGGCGTTCCGTTCGGCAATCGCGGCCTCCTGAGCCTCGTAAAGCGCGGTCTCCTCACCGATCAGGTTTTTCAGTTGCTCCCGGTCCGCGGACTTGCGCTCCCGCTCGACCTCGGCGCGGATCACTGCCTGGATCGCGTCGGCGGTCAGGTTGAGGGCGTTGGCGTTGGCGTCATAGGAGAGGGCCAGCTCCGGCAGGCTCTCGTTGAGCATATCCACCAGCGTGAGGATCTGCTGCTTCTGGGCCGCCGTCTGCTCCTCGGCATTGACCAGCTCCAGGAGCTTGTTCATCAGGTTGACGTTGCTCTCAGCGTTCCGGTCAATATCCCTGGTCTGCTCGGAATAGGAATCCATCAGCTTCTGGTGGGATTCCATGAGGTCCTTATTCGCCTGGGCGAATTCCTCCGCCGTCATTTTGGAATCTTCAAAGGCCTGGGTCTCTTCATCCAAACGGCGCTTCAGGAGCTGCGCGTCGGCGGAATACTCGCCCTGGGCAGCGCAGACCGCGTCGTATTCCTCCCGGAGCTCCTGCAGCTGGTAATACTGCTCGCGGGAAGTGGCGGTCAGGGTAGCCGCTTCGCTCTCCGCCTCCCTGGTGGCGGCGGAGATAGCGACGATGGCCCCTGTCAGCACAGCTACACCGGCAGCGACGCCCAGGATGATATTCAATCCAGGGATCGCAGCGGTCAGAGCGGCGCTGGCGATTGCCGCCAGCTTCGCAGCTGCGGTATAGGCGGTAATACCGCCGACCACCAGGCCGATCACGCCGATCGCTGCGGTGAGTCCCTTGATCAGCGTCGGATGCTTCTGGAGGAAACTGTTGATCTCCGAGAGTACCTTCGCACCCCAGCCGTAGAGATCGGCCAGCATGGGCGTGAACTGTTCGCCGATGGTGGTCTTGACAGCCTCGGACGCACTGTTGAGCAGCGTGAGCTGGCCGACCATGTTATCCATCTTGATGTCGGCCATGCGCTGCGCCGCGCCGGCGCTGCTGTTGATGCTTGCGGTCAGCTTGGCATAATCTTCTTCGGAGGCGTTCAGGATGGACAGCAGACCGGCATAGCCGCGCTGCCCCGCGATGGTCATAGCATTGTTGACACGCTCCGCTTCGGTCATTTGGTCGAAGTAGCCGCGCAGCTCGTCGATGGTCTCGGAGAAGTCGGCCATGGTGCCGTCCGCCTTGACCGCCGAAAGCGTGTACTCTCCAAAGGCATCGCCCGTCAGGGTCACGCCCTCCAGGAGCCCGTTGAACGTATTGCGCAGCGCGGTACCGGCGTTGGAGCCCTTGATGCCCGCGTTGGCCATGAGGCCGATCGCCGTACTCACGTCCTCGATGGAGTAGCCCAGCGCACCCGCGACCGGCGCAGCATACTTGAAGGTCTCGCCCATGACGCCGACGCTGGTATTCGCGTTTGCGGCGGTGGCGGCGAGGACATCCGCATAGCGCGTCGTGTCGGCCGCTGTGAGGCCGAAGGCGGTCATGGAGTCCGTGACAATATCGGACACACGGGCAAGATCTTCTCCGCTCGCTGCGGCCAGTGAGAGCACGCCAGGCATGCCGGAAAGCATCTGCTCGGCGTCCCAGCCCGCCATAGCCATGTAGCCCATGGCGTCGGCGGATTCTTTTGCGGTGAACTTGGTCGTTGCGCCGAGCTCCTTGGCCATGTCGGAGAGCTGTTTCAGTTCTTCGGCCGAAGCGCCGGAAAGGGCCTCCACGTTAGACATGGAGGCCTCGAACTCACCGGCGATATTGATGCACTGCTTATAGGCTTCGTAGATCTCTTTCAGGGCCGTGGCGATCCCGGCTGCGGTCAACGCGGACTGCGCCGCTTCAAAGGCTCCGCTGGCCTTTTTCCCGAAGCCGTCCGCCTGCTCCGCCGCTTCCTCTTCCTTCTTCTTGAGGTCGCCCATTTCTGCGGCAAGGCGCTCGCTCTCTTTGCTCAGGTTGGAAGTGTCCACCCCGGCATCCCGGAGGGACTGCCCCATCCTGCCGAGCTTCTGCGTCTGGCCTTCAAGGGAAGCGGAGGTCTTGTCGATCTGCTGCTGTTTGGCAAGCAGCTTGTTCTCAAGATCAGCGGAGAAGGTGCCGGTCTCCTGGATCTCCTTCTGGATATTGTCGTACTGCTGCTGAAGGACTTCGAGCTTTTTCCCGGTCGCCTCGACTGCCTGCTGCTGTTTCTGGTATGCCTCGATGTCGCTCTGGGTCTTGTTGAGGGCCTGGATATCCTTCTGCATGCCCGCGAGCTGCTGCTGCGCCTTGTTGAAAGTGCCGCTGAAGCCGGAAGCCAGCTGCGCGTTCAAGGTGAACAGCATCGCGTATTCTTTTCGTGAAGCCATGGCGGCCCTCCTTCAGTGATTACTTCTTCTGGCTCTCCGCCTCGATCTCATTGTTGGCCGTGATCCAGGATTGCAGGTCCCGGAAGGAGCAGGAGAGCCAGAAGTCTACCGGCGTATTGTTTATCCGGGCCATGATCAGACATTGTTTGCGGAGCCATTTACCGCCGTCACCGGCTAAGACCCCGCATTCAGCAAAAAAGAGCGCGCTCTGCTGCGGATCCGGGTAAAAGCCCCGATCGGCATAGTCATAAAGGCATCGACGCCGAGCTTCCTGCCATCCTTCCGCCGATCGGTGCAGGCACGCACCGCCATGCGGATCAGATATTCCCCGGAGAATTCGGGGGTGATAACGGTCTGGCCCAGAGCTGCGACCTCTCTCTCAATCGCCAGAGAATCGGCAGCGGTGAGGCTGCCGAAGTCGAAGGTCAGGGAGTCAAAACTTTCCTCCTCGAACACGAAAGGCTTCTGGAAGACCTGCTTATAGACGTCCCTGCTGTTCTCCGCCTCCTTGACAGCGGCCTCATACTCTTCTTCGGGCACAGCATCCATGTTGATTTCCTTATCCATGGTTAAAGCTCCTTTCACAGAAAAATCGGGTGGGAGGCGATACGGCCTCCCACCCGGCGTGTCTTACTTGCCCAGCGCCTTGCGGACGTCGGCGAGATAGTCCACGCCATCGACAACGTAGATGAAGTTCATCGGGTCGATTTCGCGGACCTTGCGGCCGCCCAGCCAGGTCGCCCAATAGCGGACGGCGTATTCGCCGGAGCCGTTGGAGGGGGAAGCGGGGGCGACGGTACCCACGTTGTGGGTCTTCGGGATAACCACCATGACGTGCTTCTCGGCGAGAGCGCCGATGGTGTTGTCCACAGGGTTTTCCGCCTGCTGGGCAACGCGCAGGTCGATGGTGTGGCGACGGATCTCGGAGAGCTGCACGCTCTGCGGGGTGGTGGTGCGGAAGTTGAGCGTCAGGGTCATGGCGTCCACGTGGCCTTTGATGATGGCCTCGATGTTCCCAGCGATCCCGGCGCCGTTGATGCTCTGCGTGAGGTTGGTCAGCGTAGGCATGCCCACGGAGGCCATGCCCAGGTACTCGTCGCCATCCTCGAAGACGGCGAAATTCACATTGGCCTGATCCATGTTTCAGTGTCCTCCTTTACGCCTGAAGCGCCGCCTGCACGTAGCTGGCGTCGTATTCCAGGATGAAGTCGATTTCCTGCGCGGGAGAGGGCGGGGTCAGGTAGACGTGCAGGGTGATCTGACCGGCCATGAGGCTGGTCAGGGGGTTCTCTGCCTCCAGCATCTCCACGCGAGCCCCCAGCAGATAGCCGCGGCCCACAAGGCCGTTGAGCCAGATGTTGGCGCTGTCCAGGATGGTGTCGATCAGCCGCCGGTTCATGGGATCGTCCAGCTTGCCCCAGAAGGTCTTAATCAGGGAGTTCCCGACCCAGTCGAACATGCGGGCGACGGGGATCAGGTAATCCTTGACGTCGGTGTTTGCGGGATAGCAGCCCGTGACGTTGCCCCAGGCCTTCCAGCCCCCGATGAAGTTCAGGAAGGTGTTGATGCCGGCCGCGTTCAGGATGTTCGCCTGCGCCAGCGTCAGCAGCACCTCGGCGCCCTCACTGGTGCAAAGCCCGTCCATGGAGACGACCTTGTTGGAGGGGGACTCATAGGGAACGCCGCTGTTGTCGCTGTCGGTCTTCGACATCCGGCCAGCTTCCAGGGTGGAGCCGTGGAAGATCATGTCGCCCAGCTTGGCGCAGGGCCAGCAGATGATCTCCGTCTCGTCGTAGCTGCCGCCGTTCTTCGCGGTGACGGCGGCGGTGTAGGTGGTGTTGGTGGCGCTGTCAAGGTCCACGATGGCCCGGCCCTTGAAGATGCCGTTGATCGCTCCGGCCTTGGCGGCCATGGCCGCAGCGACAACGGAGTTGTCGGAGAAGCCGGGGGCGACGATCAGATCCGGAACGATGCCGAACATGGCCATGCACAGGTCGATCTTGTCCACGGCAGCGGCGGCATCGGAGGCGGAGGGACGGTCCAGGTAGTACGCGGTCACATTGTCCGTGCCGGAGGCAGGAGCGTTGACCAGCGTGACCTTGCCGGTGGATTTGTCATAGGACGCGATCTCCACCTCCGCAGTACCGACGACGACCTTCTGGACCGTCTGGGGCTTAGCGGTGACGGTGAACTCTTTCAGACTGCCGTCGCCGGAGAACGCCTGCGTGGCGATGGTCTCGGTCAGCGGCAGGAAAATGACGGGCTGCTGAGCGAACAGCTTGAAGTGCGAGAACATGAACTCGCTGATGCCGTAGTCGATCCAGTTCTCGGAATAGCCCAGCTGCTCTTCGGCCTCGCCGTAGGACGTGGCCAGCACGGGCGTCAGCGCGGCAGCCCTGGTATCAGGGTCCGCAAGGGACAGAGGGGCGACGCCGATCACAAAGGGGACACCGGACGTGGCCTGATTCGGGGTAGCAACGCCGGTGGCGGCTTCGGTTACGAAAACGCCATGATTCGCCATAGTGGGTATTCCTCCTTACTTCCTCCGGAGAGCGCGGTACTTCTTGTACAGCTCCTCTCCGGGCGTTTTGACTTTGATGCGGTCCTCCGGGAGCGTCAGGCCGTCAACCACCAGATCGGCAATGCCGGGTTTCTTCTCCACGGCATACGCCAGCTCCGGAAGCTGCAGGGCCTCCTCTTTGCCGACGGGATAGATCGTCATGGTCTGGATGATCCCGACCAGGCTCGGACCGATATAAACAGAAAAGCCGGCGCTCTTGGGAGCGTCGGGCTTTCCTTCCTTCGGGGCTTTCACAGCCATTGTCTTACCTCTCTTTCGATTGCCGGCAGCGCCCAGTTGGTGACCATTTCGCCGATGAAATACGGGGCCGTGTCGTCAGGATAGACAAGACACTCAACGCCGGCTTCCATGTCCAATTGATAGCGACCGCCGATGATTGTAGTGCGGAGCAGCGCGATCCGGATGCGCTCCATGAGATTCAGGAGCATCAGGCCGCCCTCCTGTTCGTCGGCAGAATACACACAGCAGATACTTCTCACGACGGCGCTGGACCTGGGCCTCTGGCCGCTGGGCTGTTCGTCCTTTCCGGTGATCAGCTGGTGCAGGACGTAGGGGGCTTTCTTGGTTGCGGAGGTGGAATCGGGCAGGCGCATGAGATAGACAGACGCGGCCCGGTAGCCTTCTTCCTTGTCTCCCTTCTGGAGACGGACCGGCATGATAAGCTCCGAGATCGCGGCCTCCGTGAACGCCTTGAACTCACAGAGGAAGTCCACACGCCCGGAATCGAAGTTGTCTACCATAATCAGCCTCCCCATCCGTTGAGCACCCGGAGGATCTCATGCTCCGATCTCTGCTCAAAGGTTTCCTGGATGGTTTTATCCATCTGCTCCACCACGTTTTCATTCCCCATCATGTGGCCGGTGGACGGGCCGAACTTCTGTTCCACGGGAAAGCGCGACGAACCGACACGCTCAAAGACGGCAATGGGCCCGAACACCTTTTCAGCGAAAGTGTGCTGCAGCGTCGCAGCGCCGCCGTTCCGCTTGACCTGGGTGGTCAGAGTGCCGTTCTTGGAATACCTGGTATTGAAGCTCAGCAGGGGAAGCACGTTCCCGGCGAAGGAAATGCTCAGAGTGGCGACGCCGCCCGTGCTGTTCCCTCCGGTCATGTGGGTCTTTTCCCGGACGTTGCTCATAAACGTGGATTTGTTGATCGTGTACTCTGCGGCGGCAAATTGTCCGGCCCTGGTCTTGGCCGTGTCCCCGGCGCGTTTCATGGCGCTGTATGCGGCCTTGTAGGCACCGCCGGGGACCCCTGCCAAAACCTTGTTGATCCGGTCGATGGTTGCTTGATTGGCTTCGTCGATGCGGATGATACTCATTCGTCATATCCCCCCAGCTCAGCCCGGACCATACCCATTTCAACGACGCTGGAGACGATGTAGAACTCCCGGAAGAATCCCCCGCCGCCCTCAGCGTCGTTGATCTTGATGCGCGATCCCTTTTCCGGCTGATTGCCGTTGAGATCGGACAAAGCACAGTGCAGGACGGATGTCGTGAGGTAGAGCCCCTGGGCATGATCGCTCGTGAGCTGACGGCGGTCTTTCTCCTTCAGGCCGGAAAGCACGATGGGGATGTCCTGATAGGTCACGCCGTCATAGACGATGGTCCGCTTTTCCGCGAACTCGTCCAGGTTCAAAAAGACACCATGGATATCCGACGCGACCATGTCCTTGAAGCTCATACCACCGGCGCCTCCGCTTCCAGATCGGGCGGCAGCTCGCCGTCGTCCACGGTGTCGTCCCCCTCGTCGGCTTCTTCCTCTGCAGGAACGATGACTTCCGCTTCGGAGATCAGCGCAACGTAGTCGGCCTTCACCCTGCACTTGGAGGTATCGAGCTCCATATCCTCGGCGAGCTGCTTCAGCTCGGCAACGGTCCAGGTGGAAAGCTCGTCGGGGTCCAGATGGCCCGTAAAGCCCTCCTGAGCGTCGATGGCGTCGGACGTGTTCTCACCCGCCTTAATCGGCTCCTCGCGCTCCTGGGGCGTTGCAACGACCTCTTGCGCCACGCGGAGGGCGATAAGGCGCTCCGCCTCGGCGTCTTCGACTTCGCAGGTCTGCCCGCAGTCGATCAGCTTCACGCTGCCTTTGCCGTTGGGAGCCCCGTAAGAGCCGAAGATCATCTTGATAGTCTTCATAGAAGCTCCTTTCCCTGGCCCGATCAGCTGACCGCCTGGGAGGCGTAGATGAAGGGGCTGTAGTCCTTGGGCGCGGCCAGCGGACGGGTCGCAAGGCGGAGCTTGCGCTCGTCGCTGCCCTGCTCCACGACCAGCTTCGGAACACGCTTCGCCGCGTAGCTGGTGAAGTCGGTGTCGCCGTGGTTGATCTGGGTGATCTGGCCGTACATCAGGTGGCCGCAGCCGGGAGCCGTGACCATGACGGCCTTCTCCGGGAAGAACTTCTGGGCGGTGTCGTTGTCGTCGACGTATTCTTCATCGACGGTGATCACGTTCAGGCGGTAGCCGCCGAAGTTGATCGTGCCCAGGAAGGAGACGCCCTCATAGGCGCTCAGCTGCTCGTTGACGGCGCCGATGGAAATGCCGCTGTTCTTATCGACCAGCTCGCGGAACTCGTCGATGGCCAGCAGCGCATCGGAAGCGGCGACGCCGAGGACCAGGTCGGAAACGGGCAGGCCGCGGCGGGTCAGCTTCCGGCACATGTTCCGGACTTCGGACCGGACCGTCATGAAGTCGATACCGGCAGCGTCCCAGTAGTTCGCAGAGCTGATCGTGTGGGCGTGGTCGGAAGTGGTGTCGTAGAACTGCACGTACAGCTGTTCGCCCTGGGTGCTGGCGTCAACATAGGTCTGCATGGTGCAGGCGTTGTTCTGCATGACCTGGGCGCACATCCATTCCTCGCGGGCGGTGATCCTCCGCTCCATGTCGTTCATATCGTCACGGAGCAGCCGGGCAGCCCGCTCGGCCTGGGTGCTCACGGAGTAGATCGCCTCACCGAAGCCGCGCTTGCGCAGATCGTCCAGGGTCAGCAGACGGGAGGGGGCGATCCTGGCGGGCTCGTACTCGTGGATGGCATAGCCCCGGCGGTCCATGGGGATGTCGTTGGCGCGATCACTGATGAACGCAGCCATCTTCCGGTCGCCCTTCCGGTACTCGGTCAGGACCTTGTCGCTCCGGAAGATATCACCTTCCCCGGTGGGGAAGTAGCGATCCTTGAAGAAGCTGGGCCGGGGCGTGACTTCCTCGTTGATCGCCATGAGCGTGTAGGTGTCGAAGAAATTCAGGTTAGCAGGCATAGCTTATTACCTCCTTCGCTTAGTTGGCAGCGGACGCGGCCTTGAACACGATGCCGCGCATGCGCAGGGCGTCCTGATCGGCAGCCGTCACGGTGTAGCCGCTGGCAACGGTGCATTTGTTCGGATCGAAGCAACCGGCGAAATAGACCTCAGCGGTCTCGTCGGCGGCGGTGCCGACCTCCAGGTCGTCACAAAGGATGCAGTCGGCGGTCAAGGTCTCGTTGGTGCCCGCCGTGGTGCCGAGGATCACCAGCTTGCCGTCGCCGCCGGAGCCGGAAGAACGGGCCAGGATGGTGCCGCGCACGAGGGTCGCGGCGGTGCCGAGCTTGCGGATGGTGCCAGCGCGGACAATGGGTTCGGGATTGACGTCGGTGAGCAGGCCGTCAAATTCCATCTCGCCGATCTTGCTGTACAGATTCTTCATGGCTTACTTTTCCTCCTTCTTGTGGAAATAGGACTTGACGGAAGCGCGGGCAGCGGCCATCTTCTCGTCGGGCGTGGTGGGTTCGGCGGTTTCCTCCTCGCCGGGAGCAGCGGCGACCTCGTCAGTGCCGGAGGCACCGGCATCGTCCTGCGCATCGGCAAGGAATTTGCTGCCCGCCTTGGCCGCAGCCTGGGCAGCCCTCAGCGCCAGATCAGCCGCAGAGCAGGGATGCTCGCCGTACTTGGCATCGTGGACCAGCTGAGGATCGAAGACGCTCGCCACCTCGTCGATGCCGGAAAGCCGGTCCCGCTCGGTCTGCACAGCGGCGTTGATCGCTGCGGAGTTATCGACGGAAGCTCTGGCCTCGGCCTCGATCTGAGCGACCTCTTCCGGGTGCTGCGCCCGGAACTCTTCCATGGTCATACATGACCCTCCTTCTTCGCCGGGATTTTCCGGCAGATTTGTATTTGTCTCAACCGCGGCCGAGGCCTCGGAAGTGACCGTGGGAATACCGTCGGGCGCAAACAGGCCCGGCGCAAGACGCATTTGGCGGCCAAGGACGAAAAGAACGCGCCCGTCGGCGCTGGCCGCGATGTTCGTCGGCTCAGCGTCCTCGATGATCTCGTCCACGAAGCCCTTTTCCTTGGCCTCGCGCCCGGTCATATAGGTCGTTTCGGCCATCATGTGCATGACAACCGTGCTGCTGAGCCCTGTCTTGCGGGTGTAGATCTCACACTGCATCTTGTCCCAGGCATCCTGTTTCTCTGCCTGGGAGCGGAGCTCGTCGGCGTTATAATCGCCGTAGATGAAGCTCCAGCATTTATGGACCATGATGATGCTGGCGGGATTTGCCTGAACAGTGTCGCAGGCGCACATGATCAGGCTGCCGCCGCTCATGGCTACGCCGTCCACAACGCAGGTCAGTTTGGCGCCGCTCCGGGCCAGCTCCCGGAGGCGGTTATGAATGGTCAGGCTGACACCGGCATCCCCGCCGTAGCTGTTCATACGGACGGTGATCTCCTTGCAGCCTTCGATCTGCTTCAGGTCCTTCAGGAATTCTTCCAGGGAAATGAACTGCCCCTCGATGGGATTGCCGTACCAGTCCGTGGGCGTCTGCTCGTAGATATCCCCGTAAAGGGTGATCTCCGCAGATACGCCATCGGAACTGGCCATGCTGTAGACGTTGTTCGTGATGGACACGGCAGGCGTCACAGCAGGCTTTTTTCTGCTCGGAATGGTCATTTATCCTTCTCCTTCCAAACTTCGGATCCGGGGACGTAGGGCGCGCGGAGCCATTCAGCGATTCCCGCCCGGCAGTCCTCGTTGCATGTTCTTCGCATATTCCGGGGGCAGAACGCGCAGTAATCGGAACAGAGGTTCCAGATCACCGCCGCCATGCGCCGGATGCCAAGACTCATCAGGTGGTCGAAGTTACTCACCACCGCCATCACCGTCCCCATCGTCCGGTTCCGGTTCCGTAGCGGCGGGGTCAGCGTTGCCGCCTCCGGCAGCTTTCAGCAGCTCATTCTCGCGGCGCAGCTGCTCCACATTTTCCTCCCAGTCTCCGCCACCGCGCTCGCGGGTGACCTGTTCATGGGTCTTGATACCGTGGTTGATCAGCAACAGGTCAGCTTTGGCCTCCTTCAACGGATCAAGGCTGCCCTGCACCGGGCCGATCCACCGGGCTTCAGACCAGGACTGACGGACCAGGGGATCATCGAAATATCCGGGAGCCCGGACGCGGCGGAGCGCCACGGCCTCGGCAAGCCAGATTTCATAGACAGGCTGGCAGAAATCGTCGACAAACCAGGCGCGCTTCATCTTGAAGGCCTCCCAGGCCTCCAGCAGCGCGCCGCGGCTGGCACTGTATGAGCTGTTGAACTCCTTGGAAATCACGTCGTAGGGAAGCTCCAGGGCGGAGCCGATCAGCCGCACCAGCGTCTTCATAAAGGTCTCAAAGCCGGCAGTCGGAATGTTCGGATTGCCGAACTCGATCTTCTCCCCAGGCTCCAGGTGATTGACCGTGCCAGGGCCCATTTCATATTCGTTTTCGCTGTCAGAGACGTTGTCGCCGGTGCCGCCGTCCAGGTTGACACCGTCGCCCACAGTCATGTCACCTGCGCCGACCTCGTTAATGGGGATCTCCATAGAGTTGGTCTCGGTGGTGATCCATGCAGTGAAGAAGGACTGCACCAGCGCGGCCATCAGCTCGGATTCCGTGTAGCGGCGCAGCTGCAGCAGCGGTTCAATGACCTGGGACAGATACGGGACGCCCCGGTACTGATCCGGACGCTCCGCGTCCATGATGTGCAGCACATTCGGAAGTCCGGTTTTTTCGCCGTAGGCCAAGACCCGCGTCCATGTCAGATCAGCGCCGTTGAACTCCGTGGGGTAGCCACTGCAGATGTGATAGGCGACCACGCGGCCGTCAGCGTCCACCTCGACGCCGTCATAGATCATGTTTCCTGCTCCGGGCTTGCCCTCCGGAACCTTCCCGGTGGTCGTTGCGCCTGCGATTATGCCGCCGCGGTACTCGGATGGAGTGCTTACCCTATCTGCTTCGATAAGATGCAGACGGAGCGTGTAGGGATTGAGAGGCGTCGCTTTCCTGCGCTTCAAGAGCACAAAGACATCGCCGCTGGCCAGCCAGGATTTCAAAGCGAGCTGCTGCAGCCCGATGAAGCTGTTCAGGCCAAGGGCGTCGCAGTTCTCGCGCTTGCTCCACATGCGGAACTCCGCTTCGGT
>Ga0265298_10003931_pt1 | contig 19264 bp, 17 predicted proteins | sample AusTroGonzalo_MG_3_FD_193486 | JGI IMG/M metagenome (GOLD analysis project Ga0265298, IMG submission 193486) | Bovine rumen microbial communities from tropical cattle in Woodstock, Queensland, Australia - Gonzalo_01 | ecosystem: Host-associated > Mammals > Digestive system > Stomach > Rumen ... | reverse complement strand
CAAGGGCAAGGCGCTTCCCGACGACCTGCTCGTGCAGGCGAAGAAGGACGGCTTCAGCGACAAGTATCTGGCGCAGCTCCTGGGCGTGCCCGAGAAGGACGTCCGCGACCAGCGCAGGAAGGCCGGATGCCGCGAGCGCTGGTTCGCCGTGCCGGTCTCGGGCGTGGAGGACAAGGCCTACTACTACTCGACCTACAACGACGTGACGCCCGACCCCGACCCGAAGCGCGCGGCGGCGTTCCACGAGGCCAAGGCGACTAGCAACCCGAAGAAGGTCATGATCCTCGGCGGAGGCCCGAACCGCATCGGACAGGGCATCGAGTTCGACTACTGCTGCTGCCACGCCGCAATGGCGATGCGCGAGATGGGCTACGAGACGATCATCGTCAACTGCAACCCCGAGACGGTCTCGACTGACTACGACACGTCCGACAAGCTCTACTTCGAGCCGGTGACGGTCGAGGACGTCCTCCAGATCTACGAGGCGGAGAAGCCCGAGGGCATCATCGTGCAGTTCGGCGGACAGACGCCGCTCAACATCGCGCGCGGGCTCCAGGAGGCCGGCTGCCGCATCCTCGGCACGTCCGTCGACTCCATCGACGACGCCGAAGACCGCGATCTCTTCCACTCCATCATGGACAAGCTCGGCATCCCGATGCCGGAGTCGATGATGGCGAGCGACCTCGCCGGCGCCCTCAAGTGCGCCGAGAAGCTCGGCTACCCGCTCATCATCCGCCCGTCGTTCGTCCTCGGCGGACGCGGCATGGAGGTCATCTACGACGAGATCATGCTGCGCGAGTACGTTGACAAGGCCGTCGGCGTCACGCCCGACCGCCCGCTCTACCTCGACAGGTTCCTCTGCCACGCGCTCGAGTGCGAGGCGGACGCGCTGTCGGACGGCAAGGACATCTTCATCCCGGCGATCATGCAGCACATCGAGCTCGCGGGCATCCACTCCGGCGACTCCGCCTGCGTGCTTCCGCCCGTGACGATTCCCGAGGACAACAAGGCGACGATTCTCGAGTACACGCGCCGCATCGCGACGGAGCTCAAGGTCGTCGGACTCATGAACATGCAGTTCGCGATCGAGAACGGCAAGGTGTACGTCATCGAGGCGAACCCGCGCGCTTCGCGCACGGTCCCGCTCGTCTCGAAGGTCGCGGGAACGCAGATGGCCCGCATCGCGACCCAGCTCATGCTGGGCGAGACGGTGAAGTCGCTCGGACTCGACAAGCGGAAGGTCATCCCGTACTACGGCGTCAAGGAGGCGGTCATGCCCTTCGAGAAGTTCCCGGAGGTCGACCCAGTCCTCGGACCGGAGATGCGCTCCACGGGCGAGGTGCTCGGCCTTGCCGACACGTTCGGCCTCGCCTACTTCAAGTCGCAGGAGGCGGCTCTCTCGCCGCTCCCGACGACGCCCGGCAAGATGCTCGTCTCGCTTTCCGAGAAGCAGCCCGACGCGGTCTCCGCCGTGCAGCGCTTCGAGCAGCTCGGCTTCGAGGTCGTCGCGACGGAGGGCACCGCGAAGTGGCTCGTCGAGCACGGCGTCAAGGCCGACACGATCGCAAAGATCGGCGAGGGGCGTCCCGACGTCCTCGACGCGATCAAGAACCGCGAGGTCAAGCTCATCATCAACACGCCGTCCGGACGCCGCGACGCGCGCGCCGACGACTCGCGCATCCGCCAGTCCGCCATCAAGTACAAGATCCCGTACCTGACGACGCTCGCCGCCGCGCAGGCCGCGGTCGAGGGCATCGCAGCCGCGATGGGCGGCAAGGGCGAGGTCCGTTCGCTCCAGTCGTACCACGCGTCCATAAAGTAGCACGTGTCAAAGAAGGCCTATCCCGTCCGCATACCGCGGTATGCCGCGGGAATACGCGCCCAGGAGTCCCGTTCCGGCGGCGGCCGCACATGGTGGTCGCGCCGCTGGACCGAGGTCCTGGAGCGCATGGGCCTTGGAGCGCGTCTCGGCAGGGGAAAGCACTACGCCCTGTCCGGACAGGTCACGAGCATGCGGCTCGAAGGCCCTCACGTCGAGGCGTCCGTCGTAGGCACGCGCGAGACGCCCTACAAGGTGACGGTGGACTTCCGCGTGCCAGTCGGCGAAGCGCGCGAGGCACTCGTCTCGCGCCTCAGGTCCGAGCCGATGGTCGTCGCGCGGCTTCTCGCGGACGACTTGCCGATGGAGGCGGAGCAGGCGTTTCGCGACAGCGGATGCGACTTTTTCCCCGGCGGCAAGCTCGCTCCCGGCGTGTACGACATGACGACCGCATGCACTTGCCCCGACTACGCGAATCCGTGCAAGCACGTCACGGCCGTGTTGCTCATTCTCGGAGAGGAAATCGCGCGGCGTCCGATGACGCTGCTCGAGCTCCGTGGCATATCGGAGGAGGAGCTCTATGAAGTGTGATTCTGCCGTGCTAAAGCGGCTCGGACCCGTGCCGTTCTGGCGCGGGGAGCGCAAGTGCCTCGACGCACTCGGAGAGATGTACGGCCGCGCAATGGAACGCGCGCAGGAGCGGCTTGCCGCGGCGAGGGCGGAGCGTCCGGAGCAGGACGTCGGCGTCAGAAAGGGGGACGGAAAATGACGGTCAAGGACATCCCGGCGGTCGACAGGGCCCTCAAGAAGGAATTCAAGGCGCATTCCGCGCCTATTATCGAACTCATCGAGGCCCAGACGCACGATCCGTTCTGCGTGCTCGTCGGGACGATCCTCTCCGCGCGCACCAAGGACGCGTGCACCGCAGGCGCGGTGCGCAGACTCTTCGCCAAGGCGAAGGGGGCGTGCTTCACGCCAGAGGACCTCGAGCGGCTGGACGTGGAGGAGCTGGAACAGCTCATCTTCCCTGTCGGATTCTACCACGACAAGGCGCGGCACCTAAAGGCGCTTCCGAAGGTTCTCAAGGAGAAGTTCGGCGGAGTACTGCCGAACACCGTCGAGGAACTGTGCGAGCTTCCGGGCGTCGGACGAAAGACGGCGAACCTCACCGTTGCGGTCGGGTTCGACCTCCCGGCGATCTGCGTCGACGTGCATGTGCACCGAATCTGCAACCGCCTCGGGCTGATAAAGACTAAGACTCCGCTGGAGACCGAGATGACGCTGCGGCGCATTCTGCCGGTCAGGTACTGGAAGACTTGGAACAGCCACCTAGTCTCGTTCGGGCAGACTCGCTGCGCGCCGGTGCGCCCGAAGTGCGACGGCTGCCCAATCCGCACCCATTGCCCATCGGCACTTTGCACAAGAGGGAAGGAACGAACATGAACGGCAAGGCATTGGCATTGGCAGCTGTCGCTGCCGTGCTTTCGGCAGGCGCTGAGGAAACGCGCATAAACGCAATCGGCGAGAAGTCTCGCGAGGAGATCGTCGAGTTCTTCACGGACAACGAGTTCGGACGCCGTCCGGCGTCGGTGGAGAAGCCGCAGCTCCTTCGGTTCGAGAAGGTGTCCGACGACAAGACGATGCCGGGCGGCAAGATGGTCCGTAAGCAGGGGCGGATAGTCTACGGCGGTCCGTACGGGACGAATTCGTTCGTCGCGACGGCGTTCGTCCCGGCTGATGCGAAGGGGCCTGTCCCCGCGTTCCTCCTGATCTGCAACCGGAACTATGAAAAGAACTGCGATCCGGAGCGGGTCGAGAAGAGTCCGTTCTTCCCGGTCGAGGAGATCGTCGCGCGCGGTTTCGCCGCCGTGTCGTTTTACAACGGCGACATCGCGCCGGACTACAACACGGGCAACACGAAGGGCGTCTTCGAGGCGTTCGAGAAGCCGGGTCCGTACCGCAATCCGAAGTACTGGGGGACCATCTCCGCATGGGCGTGGGGCGCGAGCCGCGCGCTCGACTGGATCGAGACCCTGCCCGAGATCGACGCGAAGAGGGTCGCCGTCATTGGGCACTCGCGCGGCGGAAAGACCGCGCTTTGGGCGGCAGTCACCGACACGCGCTTCGCAATGGTCTGCGTGAACGGCTCCGGATGCGCCGGAGCGAAGCTGAACCACATGGACCTTCCGAAGTCCGAGCACATTGCGCGGATCGTGCGCACGTTCCAGTACTGGTTCTGCCTCGACCACACCCAGTGGGTGAACCGCGAGCGCGAGATGCCGTTCGACCAGCACGAGCTCCTTTCGTGCGTCGCGCCGCGGCTCCTCGCGGTCGGGTCGGGAAGCGAGGACGCGTGGGCGGGCCCTGAAGGCGAGCGCAAGGCGACGGAGCTCGCGCGCGCGGCGTGGGAGGACAAGTCCCGCGTCTCGTACCACGTGCACACCGGCAAGCACAACCTCGGACTCGAAGACTGGAACGCCTACCTCGTGCACGCCGAGCGGCATTGGAAGGGCGTTGAAAGTTCAAAGTTGAAAGTTAAAAGTGAAGGGTGCAAAGCTGAAGCGGGGAGGAGTGACGCTCCGGTTCCTCAACTTTCGGCTTCAGGCTTCAAGCTTCCCGCGCTTGCCTTCGACGCAGGGGCGAGCGACGAGTTCGACGGCGAGACGCTCGACCGCTCGAAGTGGGACGACTGGGTCGAGTCCTTCCAGGGGCGTCGCCAGGGTTTCCTCTTCTCGCGCGACAACGTCGACGTCGCCGAGGGCGAGCTGCGACTCAAGGCGCGGCTCCTCAGGGAGGAAGAGAAGACGCTCGACAACAAGGCACGCGGATTCGACACGTACGCTACGGCGATAGTGAAGGCGAAGAAGAAGACGTTCTACGGATACTACGAATGCCGCGCCAAGTCCATGAAGGCGGCGGTGTGCAACGCGTTCTGGCTGTACGACCCGCTTTCGGACGAGCCCAAGAAGAAGTACCGTCCCGGCGACTTCTCGGAGGAGATCGACATCTTCGAGATATTCGGCAAGGAGGGGTCGAAGGAGTCCGACTGCCGCCGCGCGTACTACAACACCGTCCACCGCCTCGGCACGCCGTATCTCGAGGGTCGGGTCTTGGGCAGCGTCGAGACGCTTAAGGACAAGTCGAGCCGGAGGAAGGTGGACTTCGACTTCGCGGACGGCTACCACGTCTACGGATTCCTCTGGACGGAGAAGGAGATGAAGTGGTTCGCCGACGGGAAGGAGATGTTCTCGCGTCCGAACGACCACTTCCACCGTCCGATGCACGTCACGTTCGACTGCGAGATAATGTACAACTGGGTGGGAGAGCCGGACAAGGCGGACCTTCCGCAGACGTTCTCCGTCGACTATTTCAGGCACTGGAAGTGTAACGATCGATAAACGTGTATTTACAGGTTTCGGAAGCGGCGTGTGTTTTGGTACAATACATTCGCATCATGAAGAAACTTTGCATAAAACAGGTATTTGCCTTCGCCGTGTTAGGCGCTGGTTCGCTTTTTGCAGTAGATTCCGTTTCGCTTGACGGCGAGTGGAGTCTCAAGTACTGGACGCAGGAATCGGCCGAGGAGGCGGTGCGCGAGATTGCCGCTGTGCCGCGGGACGCGAAGTCGATTAAGGCGACAGTGCCCGGCAACTGCGAGCTCGACCTCGTGAACGCGGGGATCATGCCGCAGCCGGAAATCGGGATGAACGTCCGCGAGTTTCGCAAGTGCGAGGGTTATGGATGGCTCTATGCGAAGGAGTTCGACTTTCCAGCTGGACTCCGCGAGGGGTCTCGTGTCCGGCTCGTCTTCGACGGAATCGACACATTCGCCGACATCTTCCTGAACGGCGTGAAGGTCGGCGAGGCTGAGAACATGCTGATTCCACATTTGTTCGACGTCACGAAGGCAGTCAAGGCGGGGAAGAACCTCGTGCAGGTGCTGATCCGCAGCACATTCCTCGAATCGCAGAGGTACGACGTCGGCGAACTGGGTTACCACATGGGCTTCGCGGACGGCGAGCCGATTCGCAAGGCGGGATTTATGGGTGGCTGGGACATATTCCCGCGGCTCTACTGCTCGGGGATATGGCGGGGAGTGCGGCTGGAGGTGGTGCCGCGCGTCTCGGTCGACAACGTTGCCTGGATGTTCGGCGACTTCGACGCCAAGTTCACTCGCTGCACTGCGAAGGTCAACTTCCGCGTGAAGGGTTCGGCGGACGCGTTCGACTGGGGCGCAAAGGCGCGGCTCGCGCTTTCGCGTGGCGGTAAGGTCGCGTACAGCACCGAGCGGGAGTACGTCGCCGTCCAGAACGAGATGAAGATGCATCTCGACCGGCCCGCACTCTGGTGGCCGAAGGGCATGGGCGAGAGCGCGCTCTACGAGGCGAAGGTCGAGATCGTCGGCAAGGACGGCGAAGTGCTGGCGAGCGATGTGCGCAACGTGGGCGTGCGGCTCGTGAAGCTGGAGCGCGACGACGTCTACGGTCCGGAACGTCCCGGACAGTTCCTCTTCCGCGTCAACGGCGAACCATGCTACGTCCGCGGCTCCAACTGGGTTCCGCTCGACTCGTTTCCGTCGCGCCAGGCCGGACGCATCGTGGAAACGCTCGAGATGTTCGAGGACCTCAACTGCAACATGGTGCGCGTGTGGGGTGGCGGCGTCTACGAGCCGAAGGAGTTCTTCGACTGGTGCGACGAGCACGGCCTCATGGTGTGGCAGGACTTCATGACAGGCTGCTCGGTTTTCCCGCAGGACGACCGGTATGCCGCGCTCACAGCGGACGAGGTGAAGAAGGTCGTCATCGCGCTTCGAAACCATCCTTCGCTCGTGCTCTGGAGCGGCAACAACGAGAACGACGATGCCGGCGGGCTGGGCTGGGGCTCCCAGAAGGAGTTCAAGCAGGACTGCGGACGCGACCGTAACTCGCGGCGGACGATTCCAGACGTCCTCTTTGAGTATGACGTGACGCGTCCGTACCTGCCGAGCTCGCCTTACAAGTCGCCGGACGTCGTCGCAGGTCTTGCAAAGCCCAGCGAAATGCACCTCTGGGGCGCGCGCGAGTACTACAAGACGGACTACTACACGAACAGTCCATGCTGGTTCGCGAGCGAGATGGGCTATCACGGATGCGCCAACCTCGATTCGCTCGAGAAGATGATGACGAAGGATTGCGTCTATCCATGGAAGGGGAGCCCGGCGAAGTTCGAACGCGACCACCGCAATCTCGACTGGAACGACGAGTGGCGGCTCAAGGCGTCTGATCCGTTCATGAAGGCGCACGGGTACCTCTGGAACCGCAACGACCTGATGACGAACCAGATCCGCATCATGTTCGGCGGCGTCGACACTGATCTCGACACGTTCATCGCGCAGTCGCAGTTCGTGCAGGCGGAGGCGATGAAGACGTTCTGCGAGCTTTTCCGCACGCGTAAGTTCACGCGCTTCAACGGGCTCATCTGGTGGAACGTGCGCGACGGCTGGCCGCAGCTCTCTGACGCCGTCGTCGACTACTATGGCGGGAAGAAACGGGCGTACTACGCGCTCAAGAACGCGCAGCAGGACCAGATCGTGTGCGTCGTCGACGACCACACGGCGTGGGCGGTGAACGATGCGCTCAGGCCTGTGAAGGGCCGCGCGAAGCTCACGGACGCCGCGACCGGCAAGGTGCTTCTCGACGCGGGCGAGTTCGAGATTCCGTCGAACGGCAAGCTCGCCCTCGGGTTCGTGCCGTTTTCCGGACGGGGCGTCGTGCTCATAGACGCGACGCTCGACGGCAAGCCGTACAAGAACCACTTCCTCAACGGAGAGCCGCCGTTCGACTGGGGCGAAGTCGCGAGACTCGCGGTGAATGCCTCAAACGCCAAGGCTTTTCCATCGATGATGAGTTTTGGTGTTCAAGCTCGGCGAGGGGTGGCGCGTTGAGCCATCTTTTGGTATAATTTATCTACAAAAGGTGGCGTGTCCGCAGTGGGTGCGTCATTACCATGTTCGGAGACAAAATGGAATCGATTGTCAGCATAGCCGCGATTGCCTTCTGGACGCTTTGCGCAGTCGGCATAGCGTGGTATGCGGCTGATGTCGCTAAGGACGTCACTTACGTGACGCTCGCGGATGGACGCCGCCAGGAGCGCTCGCTTCCTATCGTCTTCAAGATGCTTCTGCCGTTCGTCGGCAACCTTGACGGGATTGTCTCTAGCAAGATGTTCGTGAAGCAGATCGAGACCGCTGACTGGATGCTAGTCGCGGCCGGGTTCGAGGGCCTTCTCTCGGGGCGCGAGTTCGTCGCGCTTAAGATCCTTTGCCCGATTGTGCTCGGTACCCTTTGGACGATTCTTGTCGCGCTCCTCGGCGCGGCGCTTCCTGACTCGCCGTTCGCCGAAGGTTTCGTGCCATTGAGTGTATTCGGGTTTTTCATGTTTTACGTCCAGCCTATGATGTGGCTCAGGGGCTCTCTGAAGAAGAGGCACCTCGCCATCATGAAGGCGCTGCCGTTCGTGCTTGACATTCTGACGCTCTCGGTGGAGGCAGGAATGGATTTCATTAGCGCACTACAGCGCAACTGCCAGTCCAGGAAGCTCGATCCGCTCAATGAGGAGCTCCTGCGCATGACGAAGGAGATACAGGTCGGATCCTCGCGCCGCGAGGCGCTGAGGAACATGGCCGACCGCGTCAGGCAGAGCGACTTGAAGTCCGTAGCGTTCGCGCTCATCCAGGCGGACGAGCTTGGCGTGTCGATCGGCGCGATACTGCGCATACAGTCGGAGCAGCTTAGGAGCCGCCGCTTCGACCGTGCCGAGAAGCTTGCGCACGAGGCCCCGACGAAGATGCTCGGGCCGCTCATGCTCTGCATTTTCCCGGCTGTGTTCATAATACTCCTTGGGCCAGTGCTCTCGCAGGCGATGAAGGGAATGCTTTAAAGGCAAGGAAACGGAAAAAGACATGGCGAAACGTCCAGAACTTCTGATAGCGTCGGGTCCGATGAAGGACACGCGCTTCCAGGTCGGCGCCGGCGGCGTGAGGCTCGGCCGGTCGTCCTCCAACGACGTACACTTACCAGACGAGGAGCTCTCGCGCAACCACTGCCTGTTCGAGCAGTCTGGCGACGACGGCATAAGGGTGACCGACCTCGCTAGCGCGAACGGAACGTTCGTGAACGGCGAGCAGCTCGGATCCGACTCGCGCGATCTCGTACCCGGCGACACGATCGAGGTCGGCGCGACTACGATAAGCGTTGTGATGGAGGGCGAGAGCGTCTCGGCGCCAAGGGTGGCGACTCCGCCTCCTGCGCCGGCGCGCGTGGTGCCGTCCGGCGGAGCGGTTGACCTCGGGCTCGGCACGGCCTCGTCCCCGGTGGTGCCCACGCCGCGCGGCGCATCCGCCGCGCCTGCCAGGCTGCCGGCGGGCAAGCGCTCGCCGCTTGCGAACATCCTCTGGATCGTCGCCGCGCTCGTCGTGGCGGTTGCGATCGCAGTCGTCCTGTACGCACCGCGCGATACCGAGAAGCCTGTCGTGCAGATTGCCGAGGAAAAGCCCGACACGCGCCTTGCGGCCCTCTATTACGAGAAAGTCGAGGCGGACTCCGCGCGTATATTCCGCTACCAGATGACGATTGACGAGTCTGGCATGCTGCGCGTCGCGTTCGACGACGTGCCTGGCGAGAATCGCCATGTGGACAAGAAGACAAAGCTCTCCGACTCCGCGATGAAGCGCATACTCGAGATACTCGACATGCCTGGCTTTGCCGTGCTCGAGGACGAGTACTCCGGCGCGAGCGCGTCGGACGAGAACGCGCTCAAGAGCTACCGCATCCGCGTGGTGCGCTGGAACGGATCAAGGGACGTTCTCGTGGAGAACGCGCCGGAGCCGGACGCGTTTCGCCTTGTGCGCGAGGCGCTTGAAGCGTTTTCGCGCAATGAACTAGGCATCTGGGCGATCCAGTACTCGCGCGAGAAGTTGCTCGAGCTCAGCGCACAGAGCGCCGAGGTAGCAGACGCAAAGTGGGCGGAGCGCGAGGTCGAGTACGGCAACCTCAGCGCGGCCGTCAAGGCGTACCGCGAGGCCGTCTTCTACCTCGAGACTATCAACCCGAAGCCTGATGGCTACTTGGCGCTCAAGGAGAAGCTTGCGCGCACGGAGGCGGAGCTAAAGCGCCGCTACGAGGACCAGCGCTTCCTCGCCGACAAGGCCATCAACCTCGGCGACTGGGACACCGCGCAGTCTGAGCTCAAGATTCTATGCAGTCTGGTACCCGAGAAGGACGATCCGCGCCACGCCGAGGCGAACGCGAAGCTCGTCGACGTGGAAAACCGCATGAAGAAGGCGAGGTCTGGGAAATGAAGAGGTTCTTTGCGTTGATGGTCGCGATGGCCGCCCTTGCGGCGCATGCGCAGGAGTCGAAGGCGATAAGGTGCGATTTCACGAGCCAGCCCGACGGCGCCAGCGTCGTTGTCGACGACGTTGTGCGCGGCGTTACGCCGATCACGCTATATGACCTGGGCCCTGGCAGGCATCATGTCAGGTTCGACTTGGAGAGCTACGAGGGCGTGGACGAGTTCGTGGAGCTTAGCGAAGGAGGAATGTTCCAGAAGAACGCCGTCCTCAATCCGGTCAAGGGGCTGCTTCTTGTCACCTCGGAGCCTGCTGGGTGCGACATCTCGCTTGACGGGATGTCGCTTGGGCGCACGCCGCGTCTCATAGCGTCGCTTGACGCAAAGGACGTCTACAGGCTCCTGCTGCAGAAGCCGGGCTACCAGCCACGCACTGTCGAGGTGAAGTTCAGTGGGCGCACTCCGCTCGTGAAGCACGAGGAGCTCATAGTGGACTCGGGCATCATCGAGGTGACGAGCGACCCGGCAGGTGCGGATGTCATCGTCAACGGGCAGCCGCGCGGCAAGACGCCGGCAACGGTCCGCGACGTTCCCAAGGGGCGCGCTACCGTTACGCTCAGGAAGCAGGGTTTTGCGGAGGAGACACGCGAGCTCGCCATGGTCGCGGGCGAGAGCCAGACTCTGTTCGTGAAGCTCATCGGACTTCCCGGCACCATGATCCTCACGTCCGTTCCCGACGGCGCGCGCTTCTACGTGAACGACATGCCGCATGGCAAGGGGCCGATTTCGCTTGCGAACCTCAGTCCGGGCAACTACAACATACGCGTTGAAATGGACGGTTTTGCGACGTCGACGAAGATCCTCACGCTCGAGAACGGCGGCTCAATCACCGAGGAGTTTCGCCTTGAGAACGTGATGGGACGTATAGAGGTGCGCACGATACCCGTAGGCGCGCAGGTGATCTTGGACGGCAACCTTGTCGGGACAACTAAGGCAAAGGACTTCGACAGCGAGGCGAGCGACGTTCTTTCCATCGAGAATGTGCGCGAAGGCGAGCACGCTCTTGTCCTGAAATGTGATGGGTACGCGGAGGTCGTCAAGCATCCCGTGGTCGAGAATCAGAAAACGCAGATCGTGAATGTCCGCATGAAGCGCGTCTTCTCCCCCGACGTGGAGATTCTCACCGACAGCGGCACCTACCGCGGCGTACTCATATCCAACACCCCGTCCGGTGTGGAGGTGGAGGTTTCGCTCGGCATCAGCCGCACGTTCCAGCATGGCGAGATACGCAAGCTGAACTTCCTCAAGTGACGTGAAGAAGCGCCTCGACATAACCCTGGTCGAGAGGGGGCTCGCCGCGAGCCGGACCCAGGCGCAGGCGCTTGTGATGGAGGGCAAGGTGCGCGTCGCCGGGCAGACGGAGTACAAGCCGTCCCGCCAAGTCGACGACGCTTTCGCGGTGGAGGTTGAGGCTCCGCCGCGCTTCGTCTCGCGCGGAGGCGAGAAGCTCGAGGGCGCGTTCGAGTTGTGGGGAACCGGGAACGGGGAACCTGGAACTGGAAGCCTGCTTTCCGCCGAAGGGAAGGTGTGCATCGACGTTGGCTCCTCTACAGGGGGCTTCACCGACTGTCTTCTCCAGCACGGCGCTGCGAAGGTGATGGCGGTGGACGTCGGGACGAACCAGCTCGCGTACAAGCTTCGCACCGACCCGCGCGTGTGGGTGAAGGAGAACTTCAATGCGAGGTTCATGAAGCCGGAGGACCTTCCCGAAGCGCCCGCGCTCGCCGTAACGGACGTGTCGTTCATTTCGCTTAAGCTGATCCTCCCGCCGATACGCGGCGTGCTCGCGCCGGGCGGCACAATTGTCGCGCTCATCAAGCCGCAGTTTGAGGTTGGGAAGGGCAACGCGCCGGGCGGTCTCGTCCGCGACGAGGCACTCAGGCTCGCTGCGCGTGACGAAATCGTCCGCTTCGCTATGGATGAGCTCGGGCTTGAGCTCCTCGGGCTCGCCGAGTCTCCTGTGCGGGGTCGCGAGATGGGCAACATCGAGTACTTGAGCTTCTGGCGCAAGCCGGTTGGCGAAGGCTGACGATGAACAGGATACTCTTCGAGCCGTGTGAGATTGCGGACGGCGTCGCTTCGTGCGACGGCGTCCGCGCTTCGCATATACTCTCGGTCCTCCACGGAGAAGTCGGGCAAATCCTCAAGACTGGCGAAGTGGACGGCCCCATAGGGACGGGCGAGATCGTCGGGATATCTGGTGAGGGCGCCTCGCCGATCGTACGCGTCAGGGTGAACCACGATGAGAAGGGGCTCGAGCCATGGTGCGACCTTGTCCTCGCCCCGCCGCGTCCGCGCGTGATGAAGCGACTCCTGCCGCAGCTTGCCGCGCTCGGAGTAGGGACGATCGTCCTCGTAGGCGCGAAGAAGGTTGAGAAGGACTTCTGGGGCGCGACCCTCCTGAAGGAGGAGAACTATCGTCCGCTTCTCGTGGACGGGCTAATGCAGTCCGGGACGAGTGCGCTCCCGCGTCTCCTCGTGCGGAGGAACTTCAGGGCGTTCGTGCGCGACGAGCTCGACGGACTCTTTCCCTCGCGCGATCGCGTCGTCGCACATCCCTACGGCGCTTCGCGGGTTCGCTCAGGGTTTGCAGCCGGCGGAAGGCTCCTCCTTGCAGTCGGGCCGGAGGGCGGATGGACCGACGAGGAGGTGGAGTTGCTGGAGTCGCACGGGTTCGCGCGCTATTCGCTAGGTCCGCGCATCCTCAGGACAGACACGGCGGTTGTCGCGCTCCTCGCGCGTCTCGAGCGAAATCCTTCAATGGGCGATTGACTTATTTTCGCCAATACTCTATAATTTTTCGCGTTTGTCAATTCTGGCCACAGATGAAGAAGCTAACCGTAATGGCAGCCGGTCTCGGCTACGGACTTCTCGAGCGCAACGGGATGCTCGAGATGGCTGGGCTTCGGTTTGCTTCAGCGCCGAGCGTGTTCCCCGCCGTCACGTGCGTTGCGCAGGCGTCGCTCAGGACGGGGCTCACGCCTTCGGAGCACGGCGTAGTGTCTAACGGCTGGTGGTCGGACGAGCTCAAGAAGCCGCTTTTCTGGGAGCAGTCCGCGCGACTCGTAAGGGGGCGGCGCACCTGGTCCGACCGCCGCGCGCAGGGCGGCACGGTCGGGCTTTTCTTCCTTCAGCAGTCGCTTGGCGAGGACGCCGACGTGATAGTCTCGCCCGCGCCGATTCACAAGCACGGCGGAGGCATGCTGATGAGCTGCTACACGAAGCCGACGGGCATGGCGCAGATCGTCGAGAAGCTGTGTGGAAAGTTTCCGCTTTGGCGTTACTGGGGTCCGTTCGCCTCTCCGGACGTCGGGCGCGCGTGCGTCTCGTGGTTCGAGTACATGACGGACGCGCACGACGTGGACGAGGCGTATCTCTACCTCCCCACGCTCGACTACGCCGCGCAGAAGAAGGGTCCGGACTCCCCCGCGGCGAAGGCTGCGCTCAAGGAGTTCCGCCGCCAGCTCGAGCGCCTCTCCGACATCTGCATGCGCCGCGGCTGCGAGCTTTCCGTCGTCGGCGACTACGAGATCACGGAGGTGACGGCGGAGCCGGTGCGTCCGAACGTGGTCCTGCGGCAGAACGACCTATTCATGACGCGCACCGTCGGCGGGATGTCGTATCCGGACTTCTACCAGTCCACGGCCTTCGCCATGTGCGACCACGAGTTTTGCGTAGTCTACGGCGAGAGGAGGGACAAGGCGGTCGAACTTCTGCTCGCGACCGGCGACTACGAGCTTCCAGACACGAACCACGAACCACGAGCCACGAACCACCGGATCCTTCTCGCGAAGCGCGGCTCATGGTGCGAGTACGCGTGGTGGACTGACCGACGCGAGGCGCCGGACTTCGCGTCGCACGTGGACATCCACAACAAGCCCGGGTACGATCCGAAGGAGCTTTTCCTATTTAACAGGGGGACAGTTAAAGGCACGCACGGACGAAAATGCGCCGTTGCGAAATCACAATGAAAGGAAACAAAAGAGAATGAACATGAAAGCATATTTCCCGGTCGCCATTGCGCTCATCGCGGGCGCGGCCGTCGGATACTGCCTTGCGCCTTCTTCGTCGGCACCGACGGCGGAAGCCGAGGCGAAGGAGGAGGGCGTCCAGCGTCCTAACTCCGACGACGCCGGCGAGCGCGCGTCGAACCGTGCGCTCCGCGCACGCATCAGGGAGCTCGAGCGCCAGCTTGCCGAGAAGGGCGCGGCGAACGAGCAGAAGGTTCCCGAGAATGCGGGTCCCGCGCCCGAGCGCGGACAGCGCTGGCCGAACGGTGAGGAGATGCGCGCCAACTTCGAGAAGTTCAAGCAGGAGCATCCCGAGGAGTATGCGCGCATGGACAAGATGCGCCAAGACTTCCTGGCCCGCCGCACCGAGCGCGCCAACTCCAAGCTTGACTTCCTCGCGTCGGTCGACACCTCCCGCATGAGCAAGGAGGACCTCGCGACCCATACGCGCCTGCAGGAGCTGATCGCAAAGCGCAACAACCTCGAGAAGGGTCTAAACGAGTCCCTGCTCAACATGTCAGACGAGGATCGCGGAAACTTCTTCCGCGAAATGGGCGAGACCAGCCGTGAGATCAACGAACTCAACCAGAAGGAGCGCGGAGTCCTCTTCAACAGCCTTGCCGGCGAACTTGGGCTCCAGGGCGACGAGGCGAGCGCAGTCTCCGAGGCCGTGCAGGGAATCCTTGACGCCACGAGCAACAGGGACGGCTTTGGCGGCTTCGGCGGACCTGGCGGCTTCGGCGGTCCCGGAGGCGGCTTCGGCGGACCTGGCGGCTTCGGCGGCGGGCGTGGCCCCGGCGGCGGTCGCTGACATGCTGCTGACGCCGGCAGTCAGACACTTTCCCTAAAGTGAAAGGAATGAGCGAATGAACATAAAGACACTCATCCCGTTCGCCATCACGCTCGTTGCGGGGGCGGCCATTGGATATTGCCTTGCGCCGTCTTCGCCGGCGCCCGCGCCAGAACCAGAGGGGAAGGTGGTCTCCAGGCGTCCAAGTGCGGACGACGACGGTGAACGTGCGTCTAACCGCGCACTCCGCGCTCGCATCAGGGAACTGGAGTCTATGCTCGCCAAGCAGGGCGTCGAGGTCGAGAAACGGGAGGATGAGCCGCGGCGCGAGGGCCCATCCCCCAGGGCTCGCGATTTCCGTTCGGAGATGGAACGAATGATGAAGGAAAATCCCGAACGCTACGCACAGATGACCAACGGCATGGCGCAGGCTCGCCAGCGGCGGCTTGACCAGGTCCAGTCGAAGATCGACTTCCTCTCTTCGGTCGACACCTCGAAGATGTCGCCCGAGGCCCGCAAGACGCACGAGTCCCTCCAGGACATGATCGCGAAACGCGAAGAGCTCGAGGACAAGATGCGCGGCGCCATGAACATGACGGGCGACGAGCGTCGGGCAGTCTTCGAGGAGATGCGCGAGACGGACGGTGCCATACGCGAACTGAACCGGGCCGAGCGCGAGAACCTGCTCGTCACGACGGCCGAGACGCTCGGCTTCCACGGCGACGAGGCGACGGAATTCGTCGACACGATCAAGGGCATATACAGGTCGACTGAAAACGCCGGCCGAGGCGGATTTGGCGGCTTCGGCGGCGGACGCGGAGGTCGCGGCGGACGCGGTCCCGGCGGCGGAAGGGGAGGCGATCGCTGATGAGGAGGGCGTTAAAGTGAAGGGCTCCGAGGGAAACCCCGTGGATCTTGCCCGCCGGACAGAGCTCTTCGCGGGGCTTGGTGCGTCTGACGTCGAGTCGCTCGTCTATCGGCTGAACGGCGTGAGGAAGGTGTACGAAAAAGGCGAGACTGTCGTACACGCAGGTCTTGAGGCCGTGCGACTCATGGTCGTGGTGTCCGGACATCTCCACGTGTACGAGGAGATGTCCGAGGATCGGCATGTTCTCGTACGCGAGATAGGCCCCGGAGAGGTGCTGGGGCTATGGATACTCAACGTCCCCGAGGTGAACTGTTGGCCTGGAACCGTCGTTGCGGCGGAGGATTCGGTGCTCCTGTCGCTAAACATGGAGGCGACGCGTTCGGCCTTGTCCGGGGCGGACGGAGTGGCCGCCCGTCTCGCGGCAAACGCGTCGAAGATACTGTCACGCGAACTGTTCAGGACGTGGCGCAAGCTCACCGTCATGGACGCGCCGACGATCGAGGCGAGGATTAGGACATATCTGTCCGTCCTTGACAACGAGACGGGCCGCACCGGCCGTGTCGCTATCCCGTTCGATCGCGAACGCATGGCCGAGTACTTTGGCGTCACCAGACCGGCACTTTCCCGCGCCATCGGCCAGATGCGCGACCGCGGGCTTCTTACTTGGCGCAAGAACGTGTTCACAATCCGGTTCTGAGAACGGCAACGACATGAAAGACACAGACGGGAAATACAAGTGGGTGTTGCTTGCACTTCTTGCGGCGACTTATTTTCTCGCGCAGGGAACGCGTCAGATTTACAATGCCGTCCTTCCGCAGATACAGGCTGATTTCGCAGGCTCGGGGCTGACAGACGCCCAGCTCGGTCCGGCAGTGCTCGGCTTCATGAACGCGCACTTCTCGATGAGCGCCGGCATTGCTTCCCTGTCGGCGTTTGCCTTCGCTGGCGCGGCGGTCATCGCAGTGGCAAGGGTATTCTTCTTCAGCAGAGACAAGGTATAGCGGCGCCATTTTTTGGTATAATATCCAGACAATGGCACAAGAGCAGCTTTTTGCAGACGAATACAAGGTGAACCTCGATGTTTTCGAGGGTCCGCTTGACCTGCTTTTGTACCTTATCCGCCGCGAGGAGCTCGACATCTACGACATTCCGATCGAGCACATAACCGCCGAGTACATGAAGTTCATCGAGGACGCGAGGAGGCTCAACCTCGACATCGCGGGCGAGTTCATCGTGATGGCGGCGACGCTGATGGTGATCAAGTCGAGGATGCTGCTTCCCGTTGGCCGCAGGACCGCCACCGAGGACGACCAGGGCGAGTGGGTGGACCCCCGCCTCGACCTCGTCCGCCAGCTCATCGAGTACAAGAAGTTCAAGGACGCGGCGATACGCCTCGAGACGATGGAGGCGTACATGGCGAACAGCTTCGACTACGGCGGGGGGCGTCCGAAGTTCGAGAAGACCGCCGCGGACGCACGCGGCGCCCTCGCGAACCTCGACCTGAACGACCTCATGACCGCGTTCCAGGAGGTCCTTGCGCGCGCGAACGAAATGCCGCACGAGGAGCTGAAGGGCATCCGCTTCTCCGTCCCGGAGAAGATGGACCTCGTCCTCGACCGCGCGAGGAAGGAGGGCCAGGTCTCGTTCGTGACGCTCTTCCCGGCGGACGCGCCGAAGGGCGAGATCATCGTGACGTTCCTTGCGCTCCTCGAGCTCCTCAGGCAGCACAGGGTCATCGTCTACCAGAACGCCGCTTTCCACGAGATAACGATTCTGCCGTCCAAGGAGGAGCCGGACGACAAGCCGCTTGAAAGGCCGGACGACTATGAGTGAACAGGTTAAGATTCCGCTTCCGCGCAGCCTGCAGGACATCGTCGGCTCGCTTCTATTCGCGAGCCCCGATCCGCTTACCGCCGCAGAGCTGCGCGCGGCCGTCAGGGCCGTCGAGCCCGGGGAGGGCGAGAACGCGGAGGTGATGGACGTCTACAGGAGCTGCACGGCGCGCGAGATTGACCAGGCGCTCAAGGGGCTCGAGAAGGCGCTCGAGGTCGCTGGGTGCGGATTCCAGCTCGTCTGCACGGGCGGCACCTACCGCATGCAGACGGTGCCGAGCTGCGGACGCTACGTGCGCGCGATGCTCAAGCTCGACCGCCCGAGCCGCCTCGGCCGCGCCTCGCTGGAGACGCTCGCCATCGTCGCGTACCGCCAGCCCATTACCAAGAGCGAGATCGAGGAGATACGCGGCGTGGACGTGTCGGGCAACATGAAGACCCTGATGGACCTCCAGCTCATCCGCCTCGTCGGCAAGTCGGAGCTTCCGGGGCATCCGTTCCTCTACGGCACGACCCAGGTCTTCCTCGAGCACTTCGGCCTCTCGAACCTCCAGCAGCTCAACGAGCTCGACCCGACCCTGCAGCGCTCCAATCCGCGCCTCAAGGCCGAGCTGTACAAGAAGGTCGAGAAGAAGACGGAGCTCGAGGCCGCGGCAGAGGAGGCGCAGAAGGCCGAGGAGGAGAAGGCGGAGAAGACCGCGGCCGAGGAGGCGTCCAGGGAGTCCGAGGCCAAGGAGGAAGCGGATTCCGCTCCGGCAAAGCCGAAGGTCGTGGAGGACGATTTCTTCATCGACGACACGCCGGACGAGTTCGACGACGAAGATGACGATGACGACGACATTGATGAAGACGACGATGACATCGACGAAGACGAAGAAGACGGGGAGGAAGATGATGAGGACGGTAACTAGGCTTGCTGCGCTTGCGGCTCTCTCCTGCCTGGCCGCGTGCGACTCGCGCACGGCGGGCGAGTACAGGTCCGAGCGCGCGAACGGAATCTACCAGGAGGCGATGAACGACTACACGGCCGGACGCCTCGACGCGGCCGCGAAGGGCTTCGAGAAGGCGATTCGTGCCGACCCGGGCAACGCCAGCGCGCGCTTCCAGCTCGCGTGCCTGTTGCAGGACAGCCGCCGCGACTACCTCGGCGCGTACTGCTGCTACCGCGAGTACCTGGTCATCGCGCCTGGCAGTGACAAGGCGAAGATGGCGAAGGAGCGTCTTGCCATCTGCGAGAAGCTCTTTGCGGACGAGCTCGCGAAGAAGGCGAACGAGGCGGCGGGGGTTTCCGCCGACGAGGCGACGAAGCGCCTCGAGTCCGAGATCGCCCGCCTCAAGGACGAGGGCGAGAAGGCGGCCGCGGCGCTCAAGGACGCGAACGAGAAGCTCGGACGCCTCGCGGGCGAGAACGCGCGCCTCAGGCGGCTCATGGAGTCTGTCGGCGGCGGCGAGCCGGAGCCGATGAAGCAGGTCGACATCGCGTCCGTCAAGGACCTCCTCGACGAGGAGGATTCCGAGGACACGGCGCGCGCCACGGAATCCTCCTCGTCGAGGAGG
>Ga0265298_10003930_pt1 | contig 19264 bp, 29 predicted proteins | sample AusTroGonzalo_MG_3_FD_193486 | JGI IMG/M metagenome (GOLD analysis project Ga0265298, IMG submission 193486) | Bovine rumen microbial communities from tropical cattle in Woodstock, Queensland, Australia - Gonzalo_01 | ecosystem: Host-associated > Mammals > Digestive system > Stomach > Rumen ... | reverse complement strand
ATCTTCTAAGAATTTAATTTTTCCAGAAACTTTTTCAACCGCATAAGGATCTGTATTATCAATCTTATCGCCATATCCCCATTTACCATTAGAGTAATCTTCAAATACTTTTTTCTTTACATCTTCTACACTATCGGTTCCACCTGTGTATTTAAGTTCTTTAAGACGTTTTTCAGTATTCTTTATAAACTTGTCTTTTTTTTCTGTAAATGTTTCGTAAGCACGTCTTTCAGCATCCATTTTCTGATTAAAACGTTTAGTGTTATACTTAGCCGGGCCGGCAACTATCCATGATGGGCCGGCTGCAAGTCTCTTACTTGCCATTTCGTTATAACTACTTCCAACTAATCCGGCATAAGCATTAAGACGTTCCCTAAAATATTCTTTCTGTTGAGGATTCATTTTATCGTAATTAAACTTATCTTTAAATTCATCCATCTCAACTTTTACATCATGTTGATAAACTTCACCAGAACGACCCGACATTGAAATATCATTAATTCTTGCTGCTACATTTGCATCAATTGTTGGAATAGGAGTTTCAAGTTCATCATTCTTTGTTTCTTCTGTAGTTTCTGTAATAGTTGTTTCTTCTGCATCTCCCATATTTCCGTTATATGCAGCATCATGTAAAGTTAAAAGTTCATTTCTTTCATCAGATGGCAAATCCTTAGTTACCCTTTCTGATGTAAGTCTACTTACTTCACCTCTTAATTCTTTTAATCGAGTACCTCCATTTAACCATTTTCGGTAATCAGAATCAGGGGCTAAATCTTTCTCACTTAATCCACCACCAAAACCACTATTTTTCTCATAAAGAGCAATATTTTCTTTTTCAATTTTTGAAATTTCTTTTCCAAGTTTCTTATACTCGTTTACAGCATTTTCTCTCGAAAGGTTTTTATAGTCAGTTTTTGGTTCAGTAATTTCAGGTTGAACAATATGGAAACCGGCTGCATTATCATTACCCATCATAGCTTCTGAACGGTTGTTATGTGCTTCTATTTCTGATTCTGGTGTATCTGGTTCATTTTTAACTTCTTCGAGTTTCTGTTTTAACTGTTCACGAAAGGTTTTTTTAGTTTCAACAGTCTCAGTATCAGAAAGATTTGCTATTTCGAGATTAAGTTTATTAATTCTATGTTCGAGAGTCCGTATTTTGTCATTTTTTGACAATCCGGCAAGATATACAGGAGGTTCTTTTTCAAGTGCCTCTGCAAATTTATTAAGTAATTCTCCGAACTTGTTTCGTCTTTCCTGTTCCTCTTTTTTTCTTTTTTCTTCCTGTTTTTTTTCAAATACCCTTCGTTTTGCACGTTCCCAAATTTCTTTGTTTTCTTCTTCTACATCTCTGCGTTCTCTATATGCTTTTAATTCTTCTTCTGTAGGCTCTTTCAGTTGTTTTTCAAGATCTTTAATCTTTTCTTCAATATTTTTCTGTTCTTCTTTTGAAAGATTAGCCCATTTTGTAGCCCTACCTCTATAAAGTTCACGTTTCAATGCCATTAATTTTAAGTGGTCATAATACGGATGATCTGGTTTTACATCACAAGAATCTTTTTCAAAATAATCGGTCTGAATATCGGTATTATTCTCCGGATAAAAAATTGATGGAATACTAGCACCATAATTATCTGCATAAAGCCTAATATATTCATTTCCCTGACTATCTTCTCTAATTGTAGCGTCAATTTTTTCAAGTTTTCCGGTTTTATCTTTAATACCATCTTTAGTAAATCTATATCGAGGAATATTTGATGTATCGGAGTTTTCGTTATAAGCATTGCTCATTCCCATAACGGTATTAAAAAACTTTTCTGCAATTGTAGAACCAGAAGCATTATTAAGCTGTTCTCTAAGCACATTTACTTTATTCCAAACTTCTGTAAATGTTTTGTCATCCTGCGGCATATATCTAGGGCGATATTGTTCTTTATCCATGTCACCAATTTCAACAACAACATAACCAGGATTTTTGAATTGATCTTCATAGTTAATTCTTACGGATGGATTAGAGATTTCTCCGGTATCACCCAAAGATAAAGAATAACCATCTCCAAAAGAGAGTACATCTGAATAATAGCCACCGAATTTTTTTCTTAACCATTCAGAAGAAATTGTCTGCCCTTTAACCTTTCTTCTAATCCATTCATTAATAGCATCGTGATAAACAGACGGAATCTCAAAAGTGCCCTTGTTCTGTTCTGCTATACGATTTCTAAAATCTACAAGTTTTGATTCGATTTCCCTTATTCCTTTTTGAGCTGCCCTTCTTTTTTCATCTTCTTCCCTTGTTGTACGTCTGTTACTGTAACCACCATTGGCAGAAAATTCCTTATTAAGTTCATTCAATCTGGTTACAAGCTCATTAAATTCTGCCTTATCCTTTTCCATATTGGCAACTTCATCAGCCGTTTTTTCATCAGTTTCTACAAGGTCTTTCTTTGCGTTCTGATTGCCAAGCATAGCATTAGAACGATTTTCATGCTCATTACCAAGAGAATCAAAAGTATTATTATTAATTGCATTTTCTACGGCTATATATGCTTCTCTTGTATCTCCCAATTCTTTTAATTTTTGAGCAACGGCTAATCTTGCTTTTATTGGTTTTGAATTTGGCACAACATCAAGAGCAGTTTTTATCTCAGTTATTATTTCATCCAAATTCTTTGTATTATTTTTTCCAACTATTAAATTATATGCACTCAACAAATCTTCTTTAGAAAAGTTTTCGGTTTCTTTTATTTCTTCCTGAACAGCTTCATTTGTTCCGTTTACATTCTGTTCTGCTGCATTTAATTCTGTAGTTTCAGCAACTTCGTCAGCCGTAACATCCATTTTCTGTAAGTCTTTTACGGCAAATCTACCCATTCCACCATTCCCGAACTTAACAAACATCATCCCATTTTCAAAATCTTTAACAACCTCTCCAACACGGCCGTTATAACTTACTTTATCTCCAATTTTAACAGAGTTGATTCCAGGTTTATTTTCTGTTTTATCTTCTGGAACAGTATTATACATAGAGTAAATCTTACGCATTAAAGAACGGTTCCATGTAGACTTAAAGTTCTTTTCCTGAGTTTCCTTTTCTTCGATCGTGATTTTCTCTTTTGTCTTTCCGCCCTCAACAACCTTTTCACTAACTTTTACAGTTTCAGTTTCCTTAACAGGTTTTTCCGGTACCTTATATTTCTCTCTGTTGGCTTTATTTGCAAAAAAGTTGTTCCATGTTTTTCTGTTTGTGAGATATTCAAGAACATGCTGTGCAAAACCTTGTTTTGTTACTCCATAAGCCTGATTGATATTGTTATTTGTATAAGCTTTATCAAGTGCATCTTCTTTCATTCCAAAAAATGATAAAAGAGCTTTCATAGGCTTCTTAAAATCTTCTGGATAGAAGTAGTTATACCCCTTACCTGTACTCTTAGGCACCCTTCGGATATACTTATGTGTTGTCGATTTTTCAATCATATTGTCATAATAAGCATCCATTACTGATTTCAAAATTACTAATTTAGCCATCTTCTTTTCCTCCTGAAAAACAAAAAAAGACAGCTACCAAAATGCAGATTTTTTTCTGCAAATTGATAGCTGCCTTTTTCAAAACAAACTATAGTTATTTATGTAAGTTATTTTATTACATTATCAGCATTTTGAAAAGATTAATTTTTATCCAAATCAGGATAATATCTAACCCAAGTTCCACGGCAATACGGATGAACAATTCCGATAGGACAACTACCTTCATTCTTGCCTTCCCATATAGCATATTTAGCATACGGATCTTTTATATGTTCATCAGGTAACGGAACATCACTCCAAAGAACAATAGTTCCATTAAGTTTCTTACATTGCTTACAAGTATTATCATCAATCATTTCAAACCGTTTGAAATAAACTTTTGAACCTGGTTCTGAGTTATAAACTTCTTCCTTACAGTAAGAACTATTAGAAGCCATCTGAACTTCACTATCTGCAATTCTCTGCATATCACGGTTCAAACTTGCACATTTATCAAAAAGATTCTGAGCAACTACACTCTTAGACTGTTTATCACGGATGCCGTCAATAATAATCTGCTGAATGTTATTTCTCATATCGTCTTTTACCCTTGTAACTCTCTGAGCAGCAGAATCCATAGCAATCTGAATTCTTGCTTGTCGTTCACGGCTTATAACTTCTCCGAATTTATCTTTCATGTTCTTTACAGATTCACTAATCCAATCAACATCATATCTTTTGGCCTTTAACTGAGATAATGACATTTTTCTGATAGCTTCAAGACTGTTTGTTTTTGAAAGTCTATCCAGAATAATTCCAAGGCTTTCAGATGATAAGACTATCTTTTCACCAATTCCGGTATAGTTTCTGTTAAGGTATTTTTCAAGTTCTACAACAAACTTTTTCCAATCAGATTCTTTAATTGGAAGTCCTGATTCTGGATTATAAAGGATTTTACCATTATGTCTTAACTCACCTGCCTTGCTTACAATTCTTATATCCGGCAAGTCAAAATAACTGATGACAAAGTTATAAATGGCTCTCGTTCTATTGGTAAACTCTCTGAAATATTTATCAACTATTTCTTCCTGAGCCTTATATACAAAAGCTTCACCTTTGCTTGCTCCACTAATATCAGCATCCAAAGATAAAGCAACCTTATGTACGGCCTTTTCAATTTTCGACCTGTCAAAATCCATCAGCCTTACTGTAAGATTTTCGTATCTCTGAGAACTATCAGCCGGAATATGCTTAATCATAAACGGTTTTTTATCTGCAATGGCATTAAGAGCTTTATTAAACTGTTCAAGTTTCTGCTGTTTATTATTCTCAGTAATATCAGTTATCTGAATGTCAAAAGACTTATGAATCATCTTGCCCTTCTTACTGAAAATAAAACTCTTAAATTGGTCTATTGTCATTGTAGTCATAGAACCATAAAAACCTGGTCTGTCATACTGTTTCATATAAGCCTTTTTGGCATCAGCAGCACTACTGAAACAAAGCATACATTTATCTTCATCGTATTTATGAGTAACCGGATCATTCTGATGAATGACATAAACTTTCTGAGCTTCTTTATCAGGGCCGATATAGCAATTGTGTGTTACTAAACCATTTGCAATGTATGTTTGTTCATCAGTCTGAATAGCAACAAATTCACCCTTATATGGCTTAATATCTGTAATTTCCAACGGTTCATATCTATAAGTCTGGCCTAAAAAGTTTCTTTTCTTTTCAAGAATAGGCTTAATAAGTTGTGTAAACTCCATTGTAACGTTATCAGCCATATAATCAGTATGTAATTTTATATCATCATATCTTTTTACAGCCTGATAACCTAATTTATTGATACACTCAATTGTGAACTTCATAAATTCATCTTGATTCTTTGTTTGAGTTATCTGGAATTCATGCCTACAATTCAAACAACCATCAGTATCAAACAATCCGGCAATATATCCACGACACCACTCAAAAGAATTAGGATTTTTCTCAAAAATAGATTTTATAAATCTTATTTTATTAATTCCCCTAATAGATAAAATTGCTAGATCCATTTTTGATACAATTCTTCTTCCATCAGCCAATAAAGAATTAGTCTGTCTAGGCTTTTCAATCTTTATATCTACAGTTTCAAGACCTAAATCATTCCAATATTTCTTTACTCTATGAATAACATCAATAAAATCTACACCTTTTCTAATATCACAATAAACCTGTTTTGATTCATCAAAAGAATAGCAGCCATCACCGGTATAAGCTCCATAAAGATAACCTTTTTTATAATCTTCAGATTCTTCCAAATCCTTATGATTAAAAATCATTACCAACTTATCACCAATTTTTAATTCATCAGCACGTTTCCAATATTTATCTCTAGTATTACCCTGAAAATAATAATGAAGATGACCTCTAGTAGTTCTTAACTTTACTCCATTACTAAGAGTAATATCTAACATATCATCTACACCTTTTTTTACATTTAATACTTTAGTAATAATCTGTTTTCTCTGATGGTATCTTTGAGTTTCTATTTTAATTCCAATAAGTTCATCACCAATCTTTATATCAGATGCACACTTTTCTGTATAATCTGACATTAAAATCTTAGTATCAGGACTTACACAATCCAAGTGATCCTTGTCTACTCCTACAGTTCCACGGATATAGCCGTAATCATAGTTCATGTAAGTTCTCCACTTGTGGCCATCCTTATCAGTTCCAGAACGGTAAGAACCTTTTTTATTTTCAATGGAAATATCCATGCCATAAAGCCGTGTTCTACCCTGTAACTTATGGCCTGAGTAAGTAAGAGATTTTATTACTTTTTTACTTGACAAATTATTTTGTTGTGTTACTATATTATTAGAGTTACTGCTAATTCCGTAAATGGATTCAATTATTTTATTGAATTGGTGAGCAAGCGGATCACCTAAACTCTTTGTCAAAACGCCTAATTTAGGATTTATCCAAATAGGCGTTTTATTTTTATACCAATTACTTCTTAATGGTGATGCTGTTTTTACATCATAAAATTCACCATCTTTTGAAGGTGTCAACTGAATCCAAGCACCTGAAAAATGTTTATTTTTTTCCCTAACAGCTATCAATCCTATCCCATTAGGAAATATATAACTTATATCATCTGTAATAAATTCTATAAAGTCTCTTGCATTATCAAAGCCAATATCTTTTAGATTTTTATTTCTCAAATCCCTATCTATATGCTTTTCACCATAATTATTCTTCTTGTCTTTTTCATTTTCAACACCAATTCTCAGTCTTATTTTACCGGCTTGTCTTTTCATTTTTTTTGCCATTTCTGGTGTTATTTCTCCAAAGTCTTTACTACCATTTTTTGTTAATACAAATTCACCATCATGCTGAACGTCTGAATTATAAGAAAAACCACTTCCGCCACTAATTCCTGTGTCTGGAGCTAATAACATTTTTCCATAAGTGAATCTACCTAAAGAATCGTGATTAGGGTTACTTTTTTCTAATTCATCATTAAAGGTTTGATAATAATTTCCATCCTGAATTTTATATAATTCATAATGAGCTGAAACTCTAGGATTTCTTACACCTGTTTTACATTTCTGTGGTTCATATCCTTTAGGTTCAAGATAATAGCCATACCTTAAACATTCATAAATACCATTAGGAATAGTCTGTTTTTCAAGTTCTGTAAACTTCTTATATTCATCAAAATCACCACGAGCAAAAACATTTTTACTTGCTCCTAACTTATCTTTTACTTCATCAAAAACTTCTTTTCTAACTTTAATCTTTGCCATTATTCCGCCTCTCTGCTCAGGTATAAATCAATATAGCCTTCATCAGTTCCCCATGTAATAACATTCATATATGCAAAAACATTATCAGTAATCTGGCTTACACAAAGATAATGTGTTTCACATCTTGTCGGTTTCTTTTCATAATGCTGCTCTACAACCTTTGAATACTCAAACAAGTCCAGGATATTTTCTGCAGCTTCAAAATGTTCTTCCGGTGTAAATCCGTTCTTTACAGAATTCATAACAGACTTTATACAGCCGATTTTATTTATTGATAGTCTGTTAAACCTGAAACATAATCCGTTTTCTTTCAGTTCAAACAGTTTCTTTCTGCATTTACCTACATGCTGTCTGAAATTACTTCTCAATACTTCAATCTGCTTTTCGTCTGTCATACATCCTCCCAAAAACTGATAGACTAAATAAGGTTTACATTTAATTGCTGCAATTTTTTGGCAACTTCTCTTGTTGCTTTTATATCAGAAAGTGCATTGTGAGCATTTTCCAACTCTACACCAAGATGCTTTGCAACAGTTCCAAGTTTTCTGTCCGGTAAAAAAGGCAATGCTTTCTGGAAACCTGCTTTCTTTACCTGTTCAAAAACATCTGCAATGTCAGAAACAAAATAATCATCAAAATTAAAACCGTTTCTCTCCAACAAGGCTTTCAGATGCTTTTTGTCAAATCCGACATTATAACCTGAAATTACAAGTTTTTCCGTTCTGCTTCCATCCGGTTTGAAAAGTTCCACAGCATTTTTAAGAAACTCAGCAATCTTAGGTACCTGTTCTTTTTCAGGTGGAAAAGATTTAATCTGATCTTCTGTATATCCGTGTATTTTCCCGGCTTCTTCATGATATTTAATTGTTTCAGATAACGGATTCAGATAAAAATCTCTCTCACAAATAACAACACCATTCTGTACAAGAATGAAAGCAAGTTCAAAAGCTGCAGAATCATCAACTTCAAGTCCTGTAGTTTCCGTATCAAGCCATAAAAATCTCATAGTTTTTTTCTCCAACGTAGTTTTATTTGCCCGTTTATTTAACCTATTGCAATTATTATGCAAAATCAGTCAAATAAACTTCTAAATAATCAGCATAGATTTCTGAATTGATTTATTCATATCTTCCGGCAGCTGTTCATCCATTTCTGATGGTAACTGTTCGTCCATTTCAGTAGTTTCGTTGAATTCGGTTTCTTCTCCACCTTCTTCACCACCAAAATCACCCATTCCACCATCCATACCCATGCCATCTTCTGCATTCTGAGACTGAAACAATTGTACAAGCTGAACATTCATAGGTAAATCAGCCGGATTTTCTACCTTGCTTAAATCAATCGGATCAAGTCCTTTTTCTGCTCTCTTTTCGTTGATTGATTTCCAGGTTCTTACTTCCTTTTCATCCAAATCTGCTACGGTATTTGGATTGTCTTTTTCGTAGCCTACGAATTCAAGAACATATTCAGGATTGATTTTTGCAATGATTTTATTCATGTACGATTCAAAGAACACGAGCAAATCACCGAGCAAAGAACTCTTTGCAGCCGACATCCTATCTCCGCTTGAACTGTCTACAACCGGCTGAGACTTCTGAACGGACATTCCCAATTCATCAGAAGAACAGCCAAACAAAGCCAAAACACCTGAGATAAGGTAATCAATCCATGCCTGGAATTCCATTTCTCTGTTAGTGTTAATCGGTTTCCATTCAAGTTTTGCATCTTTGTCACCGGAAGGAATAATAGGAATTCTCCACTGATTCTGAGGGCCGCCTGACATAATCTCTGTTATATATTCTTCCATTTCATCCAGAGCATCCGAATTCATATCTCCAGATAACAACATCATACCTTTAGGCAATCTGTTTTCGGTGAAGTTTCCGGTATTGTATACAAAAGTATTAATAACGCTTGTAATAAGGTCTACGGCCTGTTCTACAAGAGAATATCCGTATTTTGCATGGTAAATATCGGTTCTAGGATTTTCAAAATCAAATACCATATTTTCAAAGGTATAACCGGCTGCCGGCATACCGTCTACAATCTGTAAGTATCTGAAAGTTGTTTGATTTTCCTGTTCTGGAATAACACACTCAATTGTCGCAGCATCAACGGCAAAAAATGCTACCGGTTTACCACCTTTATCATACTGAATTTCTGTTGCTATCTGATCTAGTGTTAATTCATCCCTGAGCAGCTTAGTGCAATATTTTACAAAATCGTCACGACTAGGATCTGCATAATTACCTGTCGCACAAATAAAATCACGAATTCTATCACATTCTTTATCTTCTTTTTTGTTCTTTGGAATTAAATCATCAAACTTTTTATGAATAATAAATCCACGTTCATTACGGCTTGTAACCGGCTTCAAAAACGGTTTAATTTTTCTGGAAATATGATTGATACAAGTATTGATAATCCAGGCCTTAGATGCTACGGCCCTTAATGTTCTACAATGAATTCCACCATACTGAACCCTTGAAATTGTCCTTATGTTTTCAAAACATTGTGATGACACAAAATAAGGATCATAAAATACAGAATCAGCACCATGTTCACGGCCTTTATCCTGAAAGAAGTAAGTATTAAAAATGTTCTGGCTGTCCTTTTTTGCATCCTTCAACTTTTGAAAAGCACTCTGATTAAAAGCCTTCCTTTTTCTCAATAACTGTTCCGTGTCAATTTCTTCTCTTGCCATATATCCGATTCCTCCCGATAGGAAATTTAAAAATAAAAAAGCCGGCCATTGTTTTTTCAACAATAACCGGCTGCAGATTTCTCAACATACCTTATTTTACTTTCATCAAGAAAAGTAAAATTATCAAAATATTATTTTATTTTATTTTACACTATAACTTTTTAATTGTCATTAGTTATTTAATGATAAAATTATACTCTACACTTACCTTTCTTCTAACTTCCATTCTCCAATTTTTATAATAAAGAATGTATGATTGACAACCTATTTCCGGTGGTAAGCTCTGAATTACTCCACGTTTCAGCCATTGCCTTTCTGATATTTTGTTATCTTCCAGAAATTCTTTAATCTGGCTTTCAACATAATCTGCTATCTTTTGCGTAAAACTTTTGGCCATAATATTAAGAGATTCAGCAGCAAGATTAAGGCTAGAATCTTTTAATGAACCGTAATCAGTCCATTCTATCCTTTTCTGTAAACTATTCATTATTTATTAATTCTCCCACACTTAGGACATTTCGGCTGCTTATTTAATGGAGTTCCACAATATCCGCAATAATTAAACTGATTAGTTTTTTCTACGTTTATATAACCAGATCCGTTACAACGTTTACAAGGTTTACCAAGTATTTTACCGGTTCCCTTGCAATCTCTACACAATTCTTGCTCAAATTTCATAGGTTATATTATATCATCTCCAATAACGAAAATACAATGGAAATAATATCATACAAAAACAACCTAACACTTTTATAAAATCCAAGAATAGAACGAAGTAAATATATTTGCTTTTTGTTCCTTCTATCTTAGTTCCATCCAGAATAAAAAACAGGTAAATAAAACCAATAATTACACATGCTAACTCTAATCTAGTCATAAAAACCCTTTTTATATTGCTTTACCGTCTGATCTTCCACACCATCCGGCACCATTTCCGGTTGCAATTCCTTGCCATTCTATTACACGTTCCATCTTGCCTTTACAATCAGGACATTTCTGGCTATCTTTTTCTTTATCATAATCAGCCATCGGAATATCTACCGGATGCAGCCTGTTACAGTTCTTACAACGAAAATTATAATACATCTATTTCACCTCGCTAATAGTTTCCGGTCTGATTAATTCAAAACCTTTTGAGTAAGTTATTGAAATAGTAGGACAATTTGGATTCACTTCAAAATCAGTAATAGGGATATACCTGGTAACTTCACCTTTATCATTAAAGCTGAAAGGAATCTGGTAACGTTTACCTTCTGAAAATCCTTTAAGAATCTCAGACCATTTTTTAGCTTCTTCCTGAGTTAATATCATTCTTTCTCCTTATGTTCTGCATCTAGCCAATTACAGATTACAGTTACTAAATATAAAATAGTAAAATATGCAAACGGTATAGCTATAATTAAAAAAGACATATTTACTGTTACAGCATAATAAATAGAAATCACGGTAACCAACAGACATATAAATGTCATTACTTTTGGTTTCTTTGTAAGGAAATTTTCTACCTTCTTTTTAATATTTTTTATTTTTTGTTCCAAATATTCACCATTAGTCATTTCTATTTTATCTCCTTATCTTTCAATTTTTTCTGCATATCCATTGTGAACATCATAAAATCCTTATTGTGTTCCTTGCACCATTTCTGTAATTCTTTTATGTCATACAGATAATTCCAAACGTTACAGCCTTTACAACAGTAATGTTTTCTGCTTTCACAGACTTCAAAATCCTTGCACCTTTTTACAAAAACCGGCTTTTCATAATCAGGCAATCTTGACCGCATATCAGCAACCATAAGTTCTTTTTTGATTCCAAGATGTTTAATAAAATCATTGTAGCCTTTCATATCCTACTCACAATAAAAAGAATAAATTTGAATATTATAAATGCAGCCATAGTACATAAAACAGTTACCACAAGTATTAGCCCAACCGTTTTAACAGCAACACCAAAAGCTTCAATCCAATCATTTATAAAATCATTAATCTGCTTTTTCATAACTATTTATTTTTCTCATCCTTTATGATATTTACAATTTGACTTAATAGTTCTGCACCAATAACAAGGGCTGAATAACTTCTTGATTTTCTGGAATAACAACATCTATTCACTCTCCTTAAATAATGGTATTTCTTTCCAAGCAATAATTCCGCAACCACCAAATCCGAGAAAACCTCTATCTGGGTCATAAGTAGTTTTCTCGCCAATTTGATTTAAGACAACCTTATGCCCCTTCGGTAAATCATTCGGATTCTTTCTCAAATCGTGCCATTCATTAGCTTCGTTATAGCCAAACTTTGCACCGTCTTTGAAACCTTTTTTATAACCGATTGCTTCTAATGATATAATTTCATATTCATTACAAACATATTTTTCATCTGTTCGTTCTTCTGCTTCTTTCTCAAACATAGTTACTCCTACCACTTAATTTCTAAAACATCGTTGAAACTTCCGCAAAAGTTCTCTAGTAGTAAACATTCAAAACCTTTTCTTTCCAACTTCTTTTTTATCAACCAAGTAATAAATCTATAATCTATTTTGAACTCAACCGAACACTCTCTTTCGTGTGCATTTTCAATCGTAAGTTCTGTTACATCTTTTAACCATCTATATTTTCTTCTTATCCACTTTTTCCAATTCTTTCTTGTTCTTTTTCGTAGTTTTTCTAAATCTGTCATAGTTACTCCTTATCCTAAGTAAGCATCTTCGTATTCCTCTTGTTCTCTACTCTTTCCATAAATTTCATCATAAATATCTTCGGCTTCACCGCAATAACGTTCTGGTTCATAACAATTTTCGTGTCCGCATCTTGGACAGTAATCATATTCATCATAATCGTATTTTTTACCACAAGTATTACAACGCACTATGAACATTTTTCTTCCTCCAATATGTTTTGTAAGTCTGGTAACTTACGTTCTTTCACATAATACTAGGGAATAAACTTATATGTACTCCCCATATCAACAAAACCAATTTTACAATCAAATAGCCGAAAGTAAAAACTACATTTAATTCAATAAGCCGTTTCAATAAATCTGAAAAAGCAGAATCCCAACACTCATATTCAAGCCAACTTCCAACAACCCACGATACAACGCTTACAACCCAAGAAGTCCAATAGATTTTTTCAAATGTTGTCATTTCTCCACCTCGTTTAATGCTATATCAATAGCCTTATGCAGTTTCCGACAACAATCAATGCAGATTTCTTTACGCTCAACTTTCACAGGGAAACCACACCCTGTATAATCGGAATCCGCATATTTCAGTAATAGCGACCCTGCAAATCCTCTGACTTCTCTCTTGCAGACATCACACATCTTCCTCTCAATCGTCTCAATCATTTCTCCACCTCGCTTTCTTTGTTCTCTGTTTCTATTTTGTTCAATCCTTTTTTTAATTTAGGTTGATTTTCAAGTAGTTTTTGAAGAATGGTCTTTGACGCTTTAGAAAAAACCGAAGGGTGAAACTTCTTTCTAAGTTGGAAAAACTCCAACAATTCCTGCCATTCTGTTACTGTAAAAGTAATTTGAACATCTTGAAAATCGCTTGCATAAGCAATCCTTGTGTGTCCGTTTGCGTCTACTATCATCATTTCTCAACCTCGCTTTCAAACAGTTTAGCACCTGTCTTTTTATAAACCTTGCTTATTGACTCCGTGTACTTCTTCTGTTCTTCTTCTGTGAATGAACGCATTGAAGATAATTCTCTTAATCTTAATTCTTTTACTGCCTTTTCTAACGTGTTTATTCTGGCAAGAAGAACCGAAACAACATCTATAAGAACCTCTGTGCTAGTCCGATAATACTTTTCATATTTGAACACTAATTTTCTTGCTTCTTCTTTGTAGTCCGTCATTTCTCTACCTCGCTTAAGAATTGCTCTGTATCAACCTGTATCGGTGTTGGTGGAATATTACCGCCTTTTGGTTTGAATAATTCTACCCATTTTGCAAGAAGTTCCTTTGCAGTGGTGAGTTGGTTATCTTTTTCAGTTTCTCCAAGTTGGTAATAGCCACATTCACACTTAATGCAGTTCTTACACTGTTCACAAGGTTCATCTTCATCGCCACCATAACCTAAACAAAGTTTTCCATTTTTCTGTGCTTTTTCACATTCAATAGTTAAGCCTATATGACATTTCAGTTCTGCGTTTTCTTTTTCAAGGTCGGCAATTCTTTTGTCCTTTCGTTCACACTCTGTTTGCATTGTTTCTCTAAACTTATCTCTTATCCATTCTTTTTGTTTTTCATATTCTGTCATTTTTCTTTTATCTCCTACTCAATTCCGTAATGTTGTTTAAGCGACAAAACCATACTTTCCATATTTTTATCACGCATAGTAAGTAACTGTTTGTGAGTTTCCATACGCTTCTTCTCAACGGCATTAAACTTATCAATGAGTTCTGAATAATGTTTTGCATCGAAGGTCTGTGTGGCACATCGATTCATTTCATTAAAAATCTTTTTCTGTTCCTGTATCAAAGAACAAGTTTCATCAAATAATTTGTCAATCTGCATTTTCTTTTATCTCCTTAATTACTTACACCTTTAATTATTTCCATCTGCTTTGGATAACATTTCTGTATAATTTCGTTTTTAAGACTTCTGTTCTCTGCTTCAAGATATTCTATTTGTTCTTGCAGCTCCTTTGTTGCTTCGGTTGCAAACTTTACCATAAGTCTTACAGTTTCTTTGTGTGTATAATCTTCTTGCCTTACTCCACAAAAGAAATTAACAATCATTTCTTCTGCTTTCTGTTCAAGTTCTTCTGTCATTTGCTAGACCTCAAACATTTCGTTATTTTCATCAAGATAATCCCAGATCTTCTGAGTTATTTCTTCGTCCGGAGTTTTGGAAACATAGTCATCAACAGTTTCATCATAGACTTCATAAGAAGTAACTTTTACACTCTGCAGCTCAAAACCGTGAAATCCCGGAGTACCTGGATCACCGTTCCTTAAATATGGACGTTCAGGCTCACAATCTTCTTTAGCCTCAGCTTCAAAAGAAACTCTGATACTGTCATTGTCCATATAAAAATCTTCCTTGTTGCAATGTGTCATAAACTCCATAACTATATCTCCACGGCAATATATTTCCATCTGATTTCTGTTGATGGATAAACTATGTAAGGATTATTTTTATCGTTTTCGTCTACGTCTATAAGTTTTGCAGATGCATTAGTTGTAAGTCCGATTGTAAGAGATGTTATGTGATCACCGTAATAAACTTTTTTACCTATCAGGTCTTTCGCTTCCTTAATGTCTTTTGGTTCATAAACCCTTAACTTAATCACTTTCTTCCACCTCCATAAGCATTAAGAAAAGCCTGTAATCTGGCTTCTTCAACATCTAACCTGAGTTTTGCTGTTTCCATCTGATACTGAGCAGCTCTCATTTTGTATTCACTCGCTTTCATTTCGTTATAAGCTCTGGCAGCATAATAATGAGTTTCATTGTATTTATTGCAAAGAACCAGGAAACACATGAGTATGCACAGCACTAAACAAAGCAATGCCGTGTTAATTAAAACTTCTTTCAGTTTTATCATGTTCCCTCCCAAAAAAACCGGTTTCATCACCGGCATAAAAATTCAGCCCAAAAATGATGGCCTTTATCTGTCATTTGGAACACATTTTATACACCTCATTACCGGGTAGGGAAAACGTTATAAAATGCTGTCATACAGACCGCCCGGCCAAGCAGAGCAAAGTCTTTCAACATGCTTTTCTACGAACCTTTACACGCATCCTGACTTCACTAAAATTTAGATGAATATATCGTAAATTTTACTTTTCCACTTTCAGTTCACGAGCTTTTTCTTTGAACCCTTCCGATGCATTCTTCCAAAAGTTTGCCATTGATTCTTCACCATTCTCTTTGTACTCAATGGCCTTTTTGCAAGCTTCATCGCTTTTGTTCATCAGTTCTTCATACTTTGTCATGTTCCACCCCTTCATTTGACAAAAGATTTGTATTATAAGTTTTAATTCTCTCCGTTAATCAGGAAATCAGCCGATACACCCAACACATTAGCAGCCTTCTGCAAATTATCCATTGTGCATTTAATGTGATTAGTTTTCTCTCCGGATTTTCTGAATATCACTATTCCTTCATACTGACAAAGCCAAGAAAGGCTGTATTTCGGACTTGTTTTTCCATAAAGTATAGCCAAGCAATTGAGAACCCTTTTATCTATTGCTGTCTGCTGTTCATCTGTTACCTGTAATTCATTAATAACTGTAGGCTCTGTAGTAATGACTACTTCTTCCAGAGTTTCTTCTGTTGTTTCTTCTTCTGCTGTTGCAACAAAAACAACGAGTTCTGGAGTTTCTTCAACAGGTTCTTCTGTAGTTTCTGCTACTACACCTCTAGTTAAAGGAACTTCTGCAACGGCTACTTCTTCTGATGTCTGATTTACTGATGCTGCTAATGTTTCATAGTCAGCATAATTCACAGGATCTGCACATCCTGTAAGTGCCAATACAAAAACTGTACTTAAAACAAAGGTAATCTTTTTCATATCTCTACCTCCAAAAAAAATTCCCTGCCGATGCATGACTACCGACAGGGAACAAGATTTTCAAGTTTCCCTAAAAACCCATAGCAAAAGTCATGCTCTCTGCTATAGATTCTTAACGCTATTTCTACCGTTCTGATTATATTATAACGCTATTTTTAACGGTTTGTCAACAAAAAAGTAAGTATTTTTCTTACCCTGAATTTCTACCAATTTTCCTTGTCTGGCTTATCAAAACCGAATTTCATGTTTACCTGTCTTAATGATTTTCCTTTTGTTATAACGGCTGCAGATCCTACACTCTGTTTGAATTCCTGTTCTCTCATTTCTTCATAAAGCATCTGTTTTTCTTCCAGGTTCTTCTTTATCTGCTCTTGCTTTTCTGGTGATATTCCGGCCATAAATTCTTCTTTCTTTTTTCTTCTCTGAGCATAGAAATTATCATTCTTTGAATCTGTTGAAACTACAGCCGAATTTGCCAAAGCCCAAGCCCAAAAACTATCAGCATGGCCTTTATCATCTCTACTCGCATCATAACTAAAATGTTTTCCACCACCTCTATCAATTCTTTTAATACTATGAATCTGCATGTGAAAGTCTTTATCATTACTCAGCAAGAATTCTTTCTGTTCAAGGCCACGTTTTACATCAATTGCTAAAATCTCTTTTGATTCCTGAGTAAACTGAACACCTTCTACACGATCACCAACAACAGCATGAACATCTTCATAAATATTATCACCAATTCCGGTTCTATCAATTTTTCCACGGAATATAGGTAATTCTTTATAGGCTTTTATTATCATTTCTTTTTGTTTTTTGTAAGTTTCATTCTTTAATTCAATTCTGGCAAAATCTCTTTTCTTGCCATCGGCAGTTCTTCCCATTAAAAACAAAACACTTAAATCTTTATGGCGGCCTACATCATAACCAAGAAATAAAGTCTTTCCGTGATATTCTGGCCGGTAATTAAGAATAGCTGTATCTAAATCTTTATAAGCCTGAAAATCTATTCCACGGTTATATTCCCAATATTCTTCATCACTCATTTTTTCACACAAAGACAAATCAATATCAGATTCTCTCTTTCCAGGTGTGTTTTCATAAATCAAATCAAGTGAAATATAACTTTCCGATGAATCAATAAACATACATTCAAACTCTTGTTGAAAGGTATCTATATCACTATTCTGGAAAATCATTTTTAAGATTTTTGTTCCAAAGGTCTCAACACGTTCTTCCGTTGATAACTCTGGAGCAATTTTTACAGCCGTTGGAACATCTACACAAAGATCACGGCAGAACCACCACGGAATATTGTAACGTTCATAATCATAACGTTCTTTGTCAACTAAAATGTCGTAGAATTGTCCGATTTTTCCAAGCGGAGAAGAACCCATTTCAATAGTTCCACCACGAGAAATAACCGGTAAAGCTGCATCATAGACAAGTTTCTGCATTTTGGCATTGTAAATGGCAAACTCATCAAGAGAAATATCACCACCTTTACCACGAGGTGGACGGCATGGGATAGAGATGAGTCTGGACTGAGTAATACCGTTTTTATCCTGAAAGCAGAGCATGGACTTATTATCAGTTACGAGCTTTTTCTTTGCATCACACTCAGGCATAGAATCATAGAACTGTTTGGCATAAGAGATTTTTTCAAGGGCATCTTCTTCGTTGTAAGAAACGAACTGTTTTGTATATCCTACCCTATCGGGATCCATTGCCTTTATCAGCCCTTTAAGGCTGCAGATGAAAGACCATCCAACACGTCTTGACTTAACGATAGCAATGAACCTGGCAAAAGATTTAATGTATGCATCCTGCCAAAAATCGAGAAGTAAATCTTTCTGTTGGAATTGCATATAAGTGTATGCAAATAAAAGCCGTTCATCTTTGGTAAACATTTACTCCACCTTTGTAAAAAAGTTTTCACCCAAAGTATGCATAGACTTATAGCCATTATCAAAAGGTCTTACAAAACAGAAACATCTTTGTTTTGGATTCCATTCCAAGGTGTAAACCTTTTTGCCGAACATATCGACAATGATTTTATCCCCATGACAGCAAGGTGTTCCGTTCTCGTCCTTAATATATCCACCCTGACAAAGTTTTGATTCAATCTCTGGCAAAGTGTCGAGAAATTCTATGGCTCTATCACAGTCAGTCTCTACAGTTTTTTCATTTGCATAGATATGGCTTGCCCTTTCCTTTTTTAACAACATTTTAATCCAATCAATCAAATGTTTTGTTTCCTGTTTCATTAAGCCTTCTCCAAAACATAAGTAACAAAAAGGATATTACGCATTGCAGCAGATGTAACATGAGTAATCTTAAAACCTTTATTCAGCAAGCCTTGAAACCGTTCAAAAATTTCTTTATGCACAGCATCAAGTTTTTTATTGCCTATTTTGTAAACCGTTGGAATTGTAATTGTTGCAAAGTCCATAAATCCCCCTATATAGCAACCTTTAACAGAACTCTGTCTGATTCCTTTACCACTTCAACCTTTTCGATAAGGGCTGTAGAAAAACCTTCAATGTCAACAATTACTTCTGAGAGAGCATACCCTTCATGGCACAATTCCTGTAATTTGTTGGTAAGTTCTTTAAGAGTAAAGTCCTTTAATATCACTTTTTCCACCCCATTTCTTTGACGTACATGAGCCGTCCTTTAGAATCCTTTTCAGTACATGCATCAGTCAACTTGACTTCTACAGTTAAACCT
>Ga0265298_10003929_pt1 | contig 19272 bp, 13 predicted proteins | sample AusTroGonzalo_MG_3_FD_193486 | JGI IMG/M metagenome (GOLD analysis project Ga0265298, IMG submission 193486) | Bovine rumen microbial communities from tropical cattle in Woodstock, Queensland, Australia - Gonzalo_01 | ecosystem: Host-associated > Mammals > Digestive system > Stomach > Rumen ... | reverse complement strand
GACTCGACAAAAAGGAGAAGAACGCCAAAACGAACCAACTCTATAATTTCTATAAGACCAAGACTGCTTCAGGCAAGGCACAGCATGACTACGATATAGATTTTGACAGCGATACGACAACAGGAGACACTATTGACGAGTTACGATATATATATAAGCTGAAACAGTATGATTTGGTGAATAATTCTACGAATGTCATATTCCATAAGCGAGGAAGCAATATTACATCGGAAGAGATGAGCTCAGGGGAGTTTGATATGCTGGCAACCGTTCTGAGCATATCTGCAGCAGCAGACTATTCACATACGCTGGTACTGTTGGATGAACCAGAGTTGAGCCTGCATCCTAACTGGCAGATGACATTGATAGACAACCTTGACAGAGCATTGAAAAACAAAGTCTGTCATCTGCTGATAGCAACACATAGCCACATGATAGTGTCTGATTTGCCGATGAAACGTTCTTCAGTGATTCAGGCTGAGAAAGATGAAAATAGTAATTTGAAAGCGACAACAATATCTGAAAGCACATACGGATGGAGCGCAGAAGAGGTGCTGCTGAAAGTGTTTAAGACGGCGACGGACAGAAACCGATATTTTGGTGAGCGAATAGGTAAGTTGCTTGAACGGATGGGGAATAATACCATTTCGCCAAAAGAAGTGAGAGATGAATTGAAGGAATTACAGGAAATATCAATGCACTTGAGCGATATTGACCCGATGAAGACGATACTGAATACAATCGTTGAAACTTATAAGTGAAGTGCTATGACTGAAGAGGAGGATTTTGTAGTTAGGCAGCCATATCAGCCTACCAAAGAGGAAAAACAGGCCATAACGGAGCTGGAAGCAAAGGGTCTTGTCGCTGATGACTGGGATTCTGGAAAGACGTACATCAAGTGCTTTAAAAAGAATCTCAGGGATGACATGTATGATAAGCAAAACAAGAGGTGTGCATATTGTAGGGTACATGTGCCAAAAGCTTGCGACCCGATGCAGCGTGAGCATATAGTTTATAAGAACGATCATCCGCAGTGGACGTTCTTGCCGGAAAACCTGTGCGTGTCTTGTTTTTGGTGTAACGATTGGAAAGGAACAACTGAGGTGCTGGCTGACCCGCAAACAGCGGATTATCCGAAATCAAGTGATGGTTTTAGGATTATACATCCACTATACGACAGATATTCGGAGCATATTGAACTGATAGGAGATGTGCTTTACCGGGGGAAGACGGATAAAGGAATCTTTACGATAGAGACCTGTCATCTGTATAGGGTAGATTTGGCAGAGGAACGTGTGGATATGAAAATGCTGGCCGAGAATAAGGGAAGCATTATTGCAGAGTTGATAAGTCTCACAAAGTTGTCAGATTCGTATGTTGATGACAGAGAAAGATTTAACAAAATTGTGACAGGTATTGTGGAGAAGTATAAAAAAGGACATGCGAAAGCTGAGCCTGCTCAATGATGAAGAAAAGGATGATATGGACTTCCAATACGATAAGGTGAAGTGTTGGAAGAAAGAATAGATGCTGCAGGAAATGTATCCAAAGGAAGAATATAGGATATTTTTTTAACGAAAATATTGAGAAAGCAATGTTCATATTATTAGCCATACAAGTTCAGAAAGAATGTAAGGAAAGCATGAGAAAATGCCTTGTTCCAGATATGATGTATTATCTATATAATGGATATGTTATTTCTGATACTATAGATTCGAAATTTTCTGTAAGTAAGAGAACAGCATTTGCCAACCCTATAGATGAGAATTTCTTCAGAATAGATCTGGATAAGAAAATTCGAATTAATGTGTCTGCTATCGTGGGCGAGAATGGCGCGGGTAAAAGTACACTCGTGGAATTATTGCTTAGGACGATAAACAATGCTGCTATCAGATATGAAATTCTATCGGATAAAGGTGAATTGATATATGTTGATGGGTTATTTATTAGATTATACTATGAATTTGATAGCAGTATATTTAGGGATTGTCGTTTAATTCCTTTTGTATAGGTCAGCATGAAGCTTTGCCCTTGACACGTTTTGGGTCCACTCTTGCCGTCATTGCGTTTTCTGCTGTCTTACCATCATTTTGGTGATGTTTTTGTCACTTTGGGTGACCATTGACAGGGAGTTCTCTGCGGAGGACTCCATTTCTTGATCGTCTGAGTTATTTCTATGCTGCCTTGACTTGTTCTTGTTCTGCCAGCCGCCCAGCCAGATGGACTACATTCGCAGTGTGGATGCCGAAGAAGACATACAGTATCTCTGTTTTCTTCTTCCTTGCCTTGATTCTTCTCATGGCGTAGTGTTCCTTCTGTGTTCCAAACGAGCCTTCCATCTGAGTGGCTCTGACTCTGGCCAGTTCCAGCCTGACGTAGTCCTTCTCCGTCTTCTCAGCAGTCGGACGACCACGCTTGACGAATGAAGTCTGGATGCCCATCTCCTTACAAAGGTCGCGGTTGGTCGTGCCTGCATAGCCTGTATCACCGCCTATCTTCTTCACATCCACCTTGAACAGACGCTTGTGCATCTTGATTGAGTGTTCAAGCCGGGTACCCTCATTGAAAGCATTGAATGACAGTTTCTCGATGAACGAGATTCCATCTACTTGGATGTTGTTGCACTTGGCCCCAAATTCCACGGGCTTCACTTCCTTGCCACGGACGATGGGTCTCACATATGGTTTTGAAATACTCACTATTCTGTCCGGTATGCTCTCCCTGGGATTGTCATTCTCAAAGTGATTCTTCTGCTGACGATACACCTTCGTGGTGATTTCCATAACGCTCTTCTCTTTGAAAGTCAGCACATCCTCCATATCGTCACGCTCGCGACAGATCTTCCGGATCTCGGCAAGCATCTTTCCTAGCAGCTTTATCAGACGGCGGGTAATCTTACGCTGCTGCGACTTGTTATGCTTGCGCTGCTTCACATATGTCAGGTTTGCCTTCTCTACGTCAAGGTATTTCGTCCTCGGACGCAGGATACCAAGACGCTGACACGCAGTACACATGATTGAATATGTTTTCTCACAGCATTCCCACAGCAGCTTCTGGTCTGTCGGATAGCGTATCTCACTCTCATAGCATGTCGCATCCGTGTAGAATGTATCCAGATCTTTCATGTACGGCTTCCACGCTTCTGCAAGTATATCTTGCTGTTGCTGGATCCTAAGCTTGTCTGCAAGTTCAGAGGATATATCGTCTATCAGCTTGTAGTTCCTCAATGGGCGTAGCGGGTTGATCGAGATATCGCAGAATAGCTGGTAATGAATGTTACCGTTCAGTTGTTCCAGCAGCTTCGGGGCACTCAGCTGAGTATAGTTCTTCAGGAACATCAGCGCCACCTTGCCCTCAGGACTGAAGAACGGCTTGGGACCGCGCTTGCGTTCATGACGCTTACTCACCAAACCGAAGTTCACTGCCATCTCATGCAGGGGAAGAAGACGTTTCATGCGGCCAAGCTCACTGTTTTCGAACGTAATTCGAAAAAGATCATAAAAATCGAGATTCTCGAAGGGCAATCCCTTGGTTATTCCAGAAATATGTTGTACTTTTGCCATCGCAATTGATTTGTAATTCCTCCGATTTTCACTTTCCTAAGGTGGTCGGGGGGATTTTTATTATCTCCCACAAAGGTACAAAATTTCTATCATATTACAAATCAATTAGTTATAAAGTTTCTTAATATTTGGCGACACTCCCTATGTTAGGAATTGAGTCACCCAGAGAGCCAATTATAGGTCAGTTCGCGAAAGAACTTCGTGAAGCGCTTATTCGTGCTCGTACAGGCAATTTGAATCAGTCAGAAAAGGAAAGTGTTCTTCGTTCAAAAAGTGTATCAAAAAAATACAATGCCGTTTGGAGATAACGAAGAATACAAAGATTTGATTTTTGAAAGAATTGATGATGCATCAGTTCTTTCAAATTTTTATTGTGGCATTGCCGACATGGATGATTTTATCCATGAGAAGCTTCAAGGATATAAGACACTTTGCGGATGTATAAAGTACTACATTCAATCCATCTCGAAGACGAAAACGAATAAGTTTTGTCACGTATCTGTCCTTTGGCACAATGCGGAAAATTCGTACCTTTGCCGAAAAATAGCAGAAATGAACTACTTGGAAGAGAAAATTATGTCATTACACCATGCTTGGCACCATGTGATTTCATTTGTGCTCATGCTTTGCTTGAGTTCATGTGATATCTTGGTAAGCAGCATCGTTGAGGATAGTTTACAACAGGGAATAAGCAGCGCTAAAAGCCCGAGTACAAAGGGAAATCACCCTACCGACAAGCAGAAAGCCAAAGAAGCCGAGAAGCTGAAAAAGGAAGGCAAATGCCCCACTTGCCACGGCATGGGCAAGACCCCTGATGGTCAGTACATCTGTACCGTCTGCAACGGCACGGGCAAATACCAATCGGGGCACAGTGAGGCCGCAAAATAGCTCGACCTGTACGGTTGAAAAAAACTTGTGGGTTTAGTGTTTAGTGGACTTTTTCAAGAGGTGGGAAACTTTAGTTATAATAATTCTTGCTCTGGCAAGCGAGCGGAGCTCGAGTTGTCAAATTCGTTTCCAAAATGTATATAATGCGTTTGATCTGTCTGTCGGAGCACTGGTTGACTCTTCAGGAACAAACCCAACGTTTTTTTGCCAAAAAATTTGTTAATACAAATAATTATTGTACCTTTGTAGCCCACATAATAAGGTAAATTCGGTGAAAAAGGGTTATTGGTATATAGAATGGATGGTCTTTCTGCTGTTGTTTTTGTCGCATAATGTGGCAAAAGCAGATGTGGCTTTCCGCTCTAAAGAAGTCGAACGATTGGTAACTATGCTCCGTGTGACTCCTGATTCTTTGGCTGAGGGCATCAACATGCTGAACGTTCGTGGACGGCGGGTGAAGGTGTTGCTGAACGAAAGGGTTGTGACGTTTGTGGGCTATGACCTTTTTTCTGACGAATTGAAGTCTCTCGCGCGTACGCCTATACTGAATTTCTTGGAGCGCTATTTCTTGCAGTTAGATTATCCCGATGCCGACCGTCCTGCCGCCAATATGATGCGTGAGGATCGTTTCAGGTTTGACGTGGGGCGGTTAGCCACGGTAGCGATGCTCACAGAGGACGATGCTTTTTCTTATGGATTTGAGAACAAACGCTATGTAGCTACGTGGACGCGCGAGGGAGAACCGTTGCTTGCAGTTTCGTTCCCTGCTGAGCATGAATTAATAAGTGGTGAGAACAAAAAGGAAGCTGAGCTGAACGTGGAACGGGACATCAAGCAGTCACCCATAGACGGCGTGCCGCCCGTGAACGAGGCCGTGCTGCAGCCGACTATCCAGGAGAATTACTTGGTGAAGCGTGGTAGTACATATATGAAGGATTTGTTTACGTCAGACCTCTACTACGAACGTCGCGACAGCGTGCTGCAGTTGATTTGTGACGAGGCACATCCCTTGGAATCGGCTGCTAACCTGATGCTGAGTGCTGAGGGAACGGCTGACTGCGTGCTGAACGTGAAGCAGGTGATGTATGGCTATAAAAAGAAAACGTTCGACGTTCCGCTGCGCAACTGGATAGCCTACTGCTTGAAGGGTGGCTGTGAATTGTATTTCGCTGCTGAGTCGCTCGACGAGAAGGAGATAAGGGCAACGGTCATTGCGGTGAACATAGCCGAGAACTATAATCACGTAATCTTTGTCGATATCCCGCTCAGTGTCATTCGTCAGCGTGGTGGCGAGATAGTGGCTCGGTTGGAGTCGTTCATCCCTATGCACAATGTGCAGAACTTGTTTGCCAAGTACAAGACAATAAAGAATAAGCAACCTAAGATATATGAGTAAGAATTTAATGACGATAGAAGTTATGAGCAAAAGACTTCTCATTTTGCTGTTTGGCCTTGTGTTGACCACGACCTTGTGGGCGCAGAACAGCATGAGTGATGTAAACAGCATCAAACGCGATGCCAATTACCTTTATGGTGAGGCGACGCTTGACAATAGAGAGTCGGCTTTGAAACTGGCCTACGAGTTGTTGGAATCGGAAATCAAGAACTGGGCCGTCCAGAAGAATCCGAAGACTGGTAGTGTGCTTGTTTCAAAGATTTATGAGTATGCCGACACCATTGTCCTGCCTCGCAGGAATTTGTTCAGGGCATTTGTCTTTGTGAAGAAGTCGAACTTGAAGACCATCAAGGGAAAGACGATGATTGTAGAGGTTTGCCAGCCCAAGCCAGAACCTCAGCCGGAGGCGAAACCCAAGGGGGATTCCCAGTCCGAGATAAAGCCAGAATCCAAGGAAGAACCCAAGGAGGAACCAAAGCCTGAAGTAAAAACAGACATCAAGGAGGAACCGAAGGTTGAGCCTAAACCAGTCGTCGAGGAGAAGTCTGTTCGCGAAGAGGTGTTGGAATGCTTGATGACTATTACGAAGTTTCAGGACTTGCAAGGCGTTATGACCCCACTGAAAGATGAGGGCAAGATAACGGAGTTTGGTAAGTATACGTCGATGCCCGACCCCGCTGGCAGTTACTTGATAGTGTATGATCAGCAGGGTGTCATCAAGGCCTTCTTGGACAAAGGAACAACCACACGTCGCAACTTGAAGACAGGCGCCGAGGACAGCGAGAAAAATTATCATGGCTGCGGGGCACTATGGTTTAAGGTGAAAGAGTGATTGAAGGAATGAAAGAATGAAAGTATAAAAAATATAAGGACATGAAAAGAATGAAAAGCTTTGTATTGCTGACGGTCATGGCCGTGGCAATGTGTTTGCAGGCATCGGCTGCCGATGCAGTGAAATTCACCATCAGCGACGGTATTGGTGAGGGTGCAGTCAAGAAACAGATGCAACAGAACGTGTCGGCTCTGCTGACCGCCTTTGGTACAGCTGCCGCTGCCGATCAGGCAATCGGCTATCCTAAGACGGGTATCACAGAGGAGGCCAAGCAGCAGATTGACATGCTGTGGATGAACGTACACTTTCTGTGTGATGAAACCGACGTGGTAGAGCGGTGCTTGACGACTTCGAACGGCTTCCAAGTGCGTAACATCCCCCTGACGCTCAAACCCCTGGCCGGGGAGTCGGTGAAGGATGACTATCAGGAGGCCGTCATCAACTTTGACAAGACGGGCAAGATCGTGTCGTTCTTCTTCACTATTGGCATGAACATGTACTCGAAGGTGATGCAGAACAGCAACGAGGTGAGTGACGTGCGACGCCGCATGGCCATCCTCGACTATGTGGAACACTTCCGCACGGCTTACAACATGAAGGATATGCCATTCCTGCAGCAGGTGTTCTCGGACGATGCACTCATCATTACGGGCCACGTAGTCAAAGTGCAGAAGAGCGAGGTGGTGCCTACGGGCAATAAGGTGATTTACAAGAAGCAGACCAAGAAGCAGTACCTGACGAACCTTGGCCAAGCCTTCAAGGTGGCCAAGTACATCAAGGTGAATTTCGACGACATCAAGGTGGTGGCCCATCCCACGAAGAAGGACGTTTACGGCGTGACCCTGCACCAAGAGTGGAACACCAACCGCTATAGCGACGAGGGCTACGTCTTTATGATTTGGGACTTCTCGAACGAGGACGAACCGAAGATTCACGTGCGCACCTGGCAGCCTGACTATATTGACAAGGCTAAGGGCGAGCGCTTGAATCCGAACGACGTATTCTCACTGAGTGATTTCGTGCTATGATTAGACGCGGCAACCTATCAATACACCGCCAGATACTGCTTTTGCTGCTGATGCTGTGGAGCGGTGCGACTGTGTGGGCACAGGACTTCAAGATTACGAAGTTCAGTGAGAACTTGCTCGACCTCACGGCATCGCGTGCCGACGTGAGGGATAACAACGGTGATGCATGTGCGCTGATCAAGTTCTCTGTTCGTGATCTTGGCTTTGAGTATGAACCCAACATGGGCGTGGTGAAGAAGGAGCAGAGAGTGGGCGAGACGTGGCTCTACGTACCGGCAGGCACAAAGCGCCTGACCATCCGTCATCCGCAGCTGGGTATACTGCGTGACTATGTCATTCCCACGACGATTGAAAAGAAAGTGGTCTACGAGGCTGAGATTCTGATTACCGACGAGGAGTATTTGCGGGCCAAGCGCCAGTCAGACCGCCTGTTCCACTTGAACGTGGGTGTGGGCTTCAACGCGTTGAGCATCATGGGACCCAGTGCCAGCATCGGCCTGAGCGTGAAGGAGCACCAGTTGGAACTGGGTGCTGTCTATGGTGTCGGCAAGGTGAGTGACATCAGTGTCTACGAGCCTGCAACGTCGCAGTTCTGGGGCACTTACGATTATAATGCCATCCGCCTCTATGCCCGCTATGGCTACGATATAGAGGTGTCGCAACTACTGATAACGCCTCAGGTGGGTGCTGCCCTGAACATGTATAACTCATCGGAGATGCGTCGTGGAACGCAAGGTGGCTTAGGCAAGACCAACACCGTGTCGGCTACCGTAGGCTGTCGCCTGAGCTACTGTTTCAGCAAGGCCGTTCGCGTACAGCTGACACCAGAGTTTGACTTCGGCCTGAAGAAGGACAAGGGTTTTGAGGTGCTGCAGGAGGTAGATTCGAAAATCAAGTCGTGGACTACAGGCTTCAATCTGAATGCCGGACTGGTCTTCAGCTTTTAAACTCAACGGACGATGAAAATGAAACCATTATACCTATTTGTATGTATGGCAGCCGCCTGTGCCACCATCGGGTGCTCAGGCTGGGATGACAACTATGGCAACGTGGAGTTCAAGGGTGTCGCCAACGCCTCGCTTGAGGTAGGACAGGGGGAGCTCTCATACGACGAAAAGTCTTCGAGCCAGCCATTGACCATTATGTGTCAAGGCGCATGGAAGGCTGTCTCGTCGGCCTCATGGCTTACACTTAGCGCTACTCAGGGGTGGGGCGATGCCACTATCGATGTGCAGGTAGAGGCCAATAACAATACAGTACAGGCACGTATAGCCACGATTACCGTGACCAATGGTATCGGTAGCCGCATTGTCAATGTGACGCAGAATCACTTGACGGAACTATTACATGTGGTACAAGTCGAGCTGGTTTACGGCTTCCAGGGAGGTACAGACAATGTTGTCGTTGAGGCTAATGCTTCCTGGACGGTCAGTAGCAGTGCCTCATGGCTGACGGTGGTTCGTAATCAGGATCAGAATAGCTTCACGGTGACGACCCAGCAGAATATCGGTACGGAAAACCGTCAGGCTGTGATTACCGTCAAGGGTGTCACGCTCAGTCACTCCATCAGCGTCTTCCAGTGGGGCGTCCAAAGGCCCGGCGTGGGAAGTCTCAGCATCAGCGGTATTACCAAGCACACGGCTAACTGTCGTATGGAGGCTTCGTCGGCCGATGTTGAAATCTCGGAATACGGCATTTGCTACAGCAGCACGGCCTCCGTGCCCAATGTCGACAATGCCGATGTGATGAAACAAGGTGGTGGCGGTCACAATGTGTCGCACGTATTTAACCTCACCGGACTCCGTAGCAAGACCACATATTATGTGCGTCCCTACATCGTCACACCGTTAGGACTTCTGTATGGTGAGACAATTGAGTTTACAACGCTGGTCTCTGCACCTGAAGAAAGTGATAATGGAACACCTAAAGAGAATTAAAAATGAGAAAATTGAAGCAATACAGATTATTCACACTCATTTTAGTTTTGCTGGCAATCACCACTTCTCATTTGTATGGGGAGACAAGAGTGAATCTGACGAAAAGCATGATGTATGAATGGAGTGGTTGGGGAGCCGATGCGCACAAAACAAGCGATGAGCCATACAGCGACTGCCGATATGACATGGGTTTTTCTACAGACTTGGCCTATGGCGATATCGGCGTGAATGCATACGCCGACCTGTCGGCCTTCTCTCATCTGCTCGTAACAGTTACAGACGGCGTACCCCGTATGCTCTTCAATCGTGACGAGACAGATGGGCAGTGGAACGAAGACGAGTCGCAGTCGCATCTTATCGACAACACACGCGACGGCTGGAGTAACCGCTATTTCTATGTCGACGGTAATACCTACATCGTTGACTTAGCTTTGATGAAGGCCGAAAAGGGCTTTGCGCACTTACATGCCATTAAGGGCGCTGATTGGGCAAACGTCACAGTGACAGCAATGGTGTTGACCATTTCTGGCAATCAAGTAGACATGACTTCGTCCATCGCCAATCCAGACTTTGAGGAGGGCTTGAGTGTTGGAGAGGCTGAAGGCTGGACAGTTGACCGCAATGGCGATAATGCTAGTCTCACTCCTGGACCGTTTGGAGAAGAAGATGAGATGAAGTTAAGAGATGCCATCGGTAGAGTTAACCACTGCTTTGAGGCATGGCACTGTCACGATTTCGACGTATGGCAGGAAGTCAAGGGCTTGCCAGCAGGAGTATACTCTATCAGTGTTCAGGGCTTTGTCAGACACGAATCTGGCAGTTCAGAGAATCCTTTCCTTCTTTATATGAACGACTATACAACGACATTTCCAGATATTAATTCTGAGCAGATTTCAGCCGACAAATACGATGCCGATGGCAACCTGCCTGTAATTGAGGGTCATTCTTGGAATGGGGAAAGTTGGAATAAGGTTCAAAACTCCATGGGAGCTTCCTCCATGTGTTTTGCCTGGGGGATGTACAATGTTACTCTCGTTGGCGAGGTGAAAGAAGGTGAATCCTTGCGTATTGGCGTGAGGGGCAAGACGGATAGCGAATGGTGGTGTATTTGGGATAATTTCCATTTGACTTATCTGGGCAGTGTGCAAGATGATGACTCTTGGAAAGAACAGCTGACCAGTGGTCCTGTTTACCTGAGAAATGAAACGACTGGGCTTTTCTGGGGTACAGCCAACGAATGGGGCACTACGGCTTCGCTGTTGAAGCATCCTGAGTATGTGACCCTACACGAGCAGCCTGACGGGAATTATACGATGGAAACACAGTATGTGTATGGTGATGAGGGCAATATCTACTTCAATGGCAGCACGATGGACCAGCCACCCATCAGTTTGACGATACGGTCTGTTGAAGACGGTCTATTTACAATAGCTCACGACGATAACTTGTATTATGGTTATGACGGCTCGTCAAGTGTACTGGCTAAGGAACTGGGTGCTGACGACAGGAATGCTTGCTGGCGAGTGTTCACTGAAGCAGAGATGCAGGCAACACTGAACAGTGCATCGGCCGACAATCCTGTTGATGCAACGTTCTTTATTGCAGATCCTAATTTTAGTCGTAACCATCGTCGCCAAGATGTATGGTCAATGGAGGCTGATAATCAGAACCTTTGTGGTGGTGAAGAATTCAATATGTGTGCAGAGTCGTGGATGTCTTCGTTTGTCTTGAAGCAGACTCTGGATGTTCCCAACGGGTGGTACAAGCTTCACGCCCAGGCTGCCTTGACAGATTATGCACAACGATATGACGGTAAAGACTATCCTGTGATATATGCTAATAATGCCACCATTCCTTTCACTAATATGGATGAGGAAGACAGGGAAACAGACATGTCGCAACTCTCAAGAAGCTTTTCGGCCGGCAAATACGGGGTAGAAACGCCATTCGTATATGTTGCTGACGGCCAACTGACCATAGGTGCACGAGGGACACGTACTGATACATGGGCAATCTGGGATAATTTCGAACTCTATTATTACGGGGATTCCGAGCCTATGAGTGATTACAGCTATAAGGAGTTTGCGGAAAACACCGTCCTGTTGACAAAAACAGATGAAATCGAATCCCAAAAGCAGCAGTTGAACTGGATTGAAGGAGGTACTACACAGGCCATGAAATCGGGAACCATTAACCCCTCAAATGGTCAAGAAGGTACTGCTATCGTCGGAGAAGGCATTATGCTGAAGAACGACAATCCCAACAAGACGCTAAAGACCTATGTTACTGGCATTGAGTGTGTATGGGCTTATGGTTGTACGGCAGGTAACGCCAATCGCGATTTGGTAGTGAACGTTTATAATCGTTTCAACCAGTTGGTAACCTCCAATCGCGCAACCTCATCGAATTATCAGTCTGTAGTGGTAGAAGTCAATGGCTTGGACCCCTCTGAGAAATACATTATTGAGTACTTGGGATGCAATGAAGGTGAAACGACTGGTGCCGACGTGGTGCTTCATGGCGTAAAATTCCTAAAGAAATACTATACTGTTAAGACCTTTGCCTATAATAAAATAAAGTATCATACTACAAGCGACAACACTGTTGAAGTGGTAGGAAACGATGGCACTCTCTCGGGCACAGTGACAATCCCGTCCAAGGTTGCCAATGGAGGTGTTGCTTATAATGTTACTTCTATCGGCTCCCATGCTCTTGGATGGATTGGCAATATCACTTCAGTTACCATTCCTTCTAGTGTGCTTTACATCGAAGACCAGGCAATCATGTGCTGCGGAAACTTGAAGTCCATCAATGTGAACACGAATAATCCTAATTATTGCAGTGTCGACGGAGTGTTGTTTACTAAGGACATGAAGCGTTTGGTAAGCTATCCGGCAGGTAGGGATGCCCTCTATTATGCCATTCCAGAAGGTGTTGAAATTCTTGGCACCAGCTGTCTGAGAGAGTGCTCGAAGTTAGAGTCAATAACTATCCCCTCCTCGTTCAAGGACAGTTGGTGGCGTCCTTTTGAAGATTGTGAGAACCTAACAACAGTGATATGCTTAATGGAAAAACCCTTCACGGAGGAATACGATGAGTATTTGTTTGATCCACAAATCTACAGCAAGGCGACGCTCTGGGTTCCTAAAGGATGTATTTCCAATTATCAGTCGCGTTCGCCGTGGAACAAGTTCTCTGCTATCAAGGAACTGCCGTCGAAGATAACTGTCAAAGCGAAAGACAAGTCGATGGTGTATGGCGATGTGCCGCCAACCGACTTTGATATGACAGCTACGAACGGACCGCTGTTCGGAACACCAGTGTTTACATGTGACGTGAAGAATACCACGAATGCAGGTACTTATGATATCAGGATTGAGCAGGGAACGTTGTCGAGTCCTGTTTCCATTGAGTATGTGAATGGCAAGATGACTGTTGCGAAGGCACCATTAACGGCCTACGTCGATGACTACCAACGCAATATGGGCGAGAGCAATCCTGCATTTGTCGTGAAGTACAAAGGGTTTCGGAATAACGATAAGGAGTCTGTCATCACAACGAAGCCTGTGGCATCGTGTATTGCCGACGCCAAGAGTCCGGCCGGCAAATATCCTATCGTCATATCGGGTGGCTTAGCTGCCAACTATACGTTTAATTATGAGTCAGGCGAATTGACTGTGCTTGAGAACTATACGATGAGCATCACGGTGCTGGGTAACGGTTCCGTCACTTACAGCGGCAAGAAGGTCACAAGTTATGAGCAATTCACGTTGCCGGTAGGAACCAATGTTACCCTTACCCTTACTGCCGGAACAAATTGTCTGCTGAGTCAGGCCACGATGAACGGTGACGACATTATGAGCAGTATCAGCAACAACAGATATACGCTCAATAATATCCGCCAGAATGTGAACATCGTGATTGGCTTCGTAGAGCGTGGTACGATCAATATCGTGGCTCAGAACTATACCATGACATACGGCGACGAGCCGCCTGCTACTTACGAATATACTGTCCTCGGTGGTACGGTTACAGGCCAGCCCCGTATAACCTGTTCAGCCAATAAAAACTCACCAGTTGGTACTTATACCATCAATGTGAGCAAAGGAACGTTGAACAGTACAGACAAGCTGACGTATACTAAGGGTACGCTGACCATTGTGCCTGCAACGTTGACAGCCAGTGTGGGCAATTACCAGCGATACAGAAGACAGAGCAATCCTCAGTTTGAAGTAACCTACGAAGGATTCCGCAATGGCGAGAACGCCAGTGTCTTGAAACAACAACCTGTACCATCCTGCTCTGCTACTACAAGTAGTCCTGCCGGGCGCTATCCCATCACGCTGTCGGGCGGCTTGGCCGATAACTACACGTTCAACTATGTGAACGGCGAACTGACCGTTCTTGACAATAATGTCCTGACTATTGCGTCACAGGGTCATGGCAGCGTGAACTATGGCAATTATTCGATACGAACCACCAGAAACTATGAGGTGACACCAGGCTCAGATGTCGTGCTGACGTTTACGCCCGACGATGGCTATTACCTAAGTGGACTGACCTTGAATGGGCGCAGCGTCTTGAGTAGTGTCAGTAACAACAGTTATACCATCACCAGAGTCAGCCAGGATATGACCCTCATTGCCCAGTTCAGCGAGCGCGTGGGCAGCTTCGACGTAGACGGCATCAGCTACACAATCATCTCGTCGTCCAGTAAGACGGTGTCGGTGGTGCAGGGCAACTATCAGGGCCATGTCAAGATTCCTGCCAAAGTCGACCATGATGGGCAGACTTGGAGTGTCATCGGACTGTCCGACAATGCATTCAACAACAGCACCTCTCTGCTGACCATTGAACTGCCTTCCAGCCTGAAGGCGTCGGAGGTGGGTAACTCGTTGTTCACAGGCTGTACCAGCCTCGCAGCCATCATCTGGAATGCCAACAGCTCCCTGACCCTTTCGCAGCTGGGTGTCGTCAACAACGATAACCTGCTATTTTACGCAAAAAGCAGGAGTTATGTGCCCGACGGCATTGTCAACGTTGTTATCAATGAAAAGGCCGATAAGTTAGTCCTGAAGGATGGTAGTGGCAACTTCTATTGCCCCGTACCGTTTACCGCCAAGTCGGCCACCTATACCCACACCTACAGCATGGAGTCGGCCATAGGCGGCGTACAGGGCTGGGAAACGCTGGCACTGCCCTTCGCTGTCCAAAAGGTGGAACACAGCCGCGAGGGTGTCATCGTGCCGTTTGTCAATTATCATGCAAACCAACCGTCCGAGCGTCCCTTCTGGCTCTATAACTATGGCAGCAAGGGCTTCGAACGTGCTGGTAGTATAGGTGCCAATAGGGCTTACATCATCTGTATGCCCAACAACAGCGAGTATGATGCTGAATACTGTCTCGACGGCGTTGTGACTTTCTCGTCCGAAGACGTCCGAGTCGAGTCTTCTTATTGGAATTGCAACCAGAAGCATGGCAACCTTGAACTGGTGCCCGCCTTCTGCATGCAGTTGCAGTCGTCGCAGGTCTATGCCCTCAACGCAGTCAACGTCCAGCACAGCGAGACGGGTGGGCGTGCGCCAGGTAGCGCATTCATTCGCAACCTGCGTGCTGTCAGCCCCTTCGAGGCTTATATAACCACCAGTAGTGCCAATGCCCGCGAGGTCATTGAGATTGAGTTCAACGAGATAACGTCGTTGGAGAATGTGATGACAACGTCTAGTTGCCAGCGCGTCTACAGCCTGACCGGACAGCTCATCATTGCAACTGACAACCTGTCTGAGCTGCATCAGGCTTTGAAGCGCTTACCTACAGGTGTGTATATCGTCAACGGAAAGAAACAACAAATAAATAACAGATGAATATGAAAAGATTAGCTATCTTATGCCTTATGGCATGTATGGGGGGTGCTGTGCTACAGGCGCAGATTACCCTGCCCACGAAGAAGACCAAGGGGACTACAGCCACCGTAAAGGTAGAGACTCCGCAGAAGTCTCAGTCTTCTCAGAAGTCCCAGTCGCCACAATCTTCCCAGCAGTCACAGAAAACTAAACCAGGTGCCATCACCCTTCCTACGGTGAAGAAGACGGCATCAGATTCTACTGCCACCCCAGGAACTCCTATTCTGGCTGGTGGTGAGCTGAAGCCCCTGCCTGTTGTCGTTCGTAAGACGGCTCCGCGTGCTAAGCCAATCGTCAAAAAACCTAAGCCCGAGGATAACGAGATTTACGAGTCGGCCGAGCACATGCCCACCTATCCTGGTGGTGCTAATGAGCTGATGAAATTCATCTCCGATAACTTGCAGTATCCTGCCGAGGCACTGGCCAACGACAGTATCGACGAAACCACCATCATCCAGGTGAGTTTCATTGTCGAGAAGGACGGATCGCCCAAGGACTTCCAGGTCATCGACGAGCACAATCCCTTGCTTGAGGCTGAGGCTGTCCGAGTGCTGATGGGCATGCCCAAATGGAAGCCTGCCACCCAGAGCGGTGTGAAGGTGCGTGTGGAGTATGTCGTACCTGTCAAGTTCAAGAAGCCAAAACAATAACTTTAAAAAACCAACAAATATGAAAAAACTATCTTTAGCAGTATTGGCTTTGCTGGCCTTGGTATCGTGCAACCAGCAGCCTGTAACGAGTAACAACGACATCCAGTACATGCCTTTTATGGAGACTGAGAATTCGGGGTGGGGACTAATTGGTACTGATGGTCAGGTGCTTGTACGCGATGAATTCAAGCAGATGACCACCGTCGTCATGCACGACCGCTTCTTTGCCCAGAACAAGAATGGTAAGTGGGAGCTCTTCGGCACAGAAAACCATTCTAAGCAGATTGGCGATGAATACACACAAGTGGGAGCATTCATTGCTGAGGTTGCTCCAGTCGTGGAGGAAGGACGTTCCATCGAGTTTATCGATGTCAATGGAAAGGTTGTCTTCATGCTCGACAATGTCGACGGCAAGGAAGTGTCTACCTGCACCAACTTCTCTGACGGTGTGGCCGTGTTCCGTGCCGGCAAGTATTGCGGTGTCATCAATACTAAGGGCGATGTTGTTGTCAACCCGCGTTACATTGAAATCCTGCCGGCTAACGAAGGCAAAATGCTGGCTCTCGACAGGAAGTATGAAATGTACCTGCAGGAGGGTGAATTCGATAAAATCAAGTTTACCGTTCTCTCCACGACAGGCGAGGAACTTAGTGTCATCTCCACTCGTAACTACAAGATTGCCAGCTCATCGTTTGTTGAGGGCGCCCTGGTTGTCACCGACGAGAGCGGTAGCGGCAATGCACGTACAGGACTCATCAACGTTCAGGGCGACTGGATTATTAAGCCCTCAGAGCAAATCAAGAGCATCAAGGCCATCCATAACGGTACCTTCATCTACAGTAACGGTGATGCTTACGGTGTCATGAATTTCAATGGCGATCAGGTTATCCAGCCACGATATGCAAACCTTATCTATGCCAATAAGAGTGGGCTGCTTTATGCTAAGATTGACAAGGAACGTCCTGAGTATAAGCTTATTGATATGGAAGAGAAGCAGATCGGTCGCGAGCAGTTCAGCAACGTTCTGCCCTTCATCAACGGAAAGGCCATCGTACAGCAGAGTGCCAACAACTGGAACATAATTGACGAAAAGGGTGAGGATCAGCAACTGCGTCAGGACATTTACAGTATTTCGGCATCGGCCTATGGTGAGCCCATCCTTGTCAGCGAACATGTTGACTACGAGAAGATCATCACGGCTCTGAAACTTACCAAGGACGGCTTCCTCGACATGACCCTCAACATGGATGCAGAGCACATCGCCAATGCTGTCAGCTCCATCGCTGTGGCAGGCGAGTTAGGCGGTCAGGCAGTCACGGCTAATCCTGCCAAGTTCGAGGGTGTCAGTACTGTCGACGGCAAATTCGTGGTCAGTGGTATTGGCATCTCGCTCTCTTCAAGTTTCGACGAGCCGATGGCTGCCAACGGCGCCTTCAAGAACATCACACCGAACCAGATTGGTCTCGAGATTCCTGCCGTCGGCATGCTCCGTGGCAAGAGTGGTACGATGGCACGCGATCTTATCAACCGTGTACAGGCATTTGGTCAGACTCTGAAGTCTAACCAGAACGCCGCCATCGTTCGTGTGGGCGAGACTTCATACTTCGTGGCCAACTCTGGTACGGGCGTTTATGTCGTCTACGGCTATCTCGATGTCAATAAGATTGACATTGCTCCTTACGAGAACATTGTCGACAAGGCCGCTGCTCCTCTCAAGCGCTACGAGGTTGAGAACGTCTTCGACATTATTGAGTCCAACGTCGACGATATCTATGAAATCGGTGGTGCTTTTGATGCAGGTGAGTATGAGGAAATGCTTCAGCAGTTTGTTGAAAATGCTGCGAAGATTTCAGCAGTAATAAAATCAGCCAATAGCAATCCCGAAGACTTGCAGCGAATTGCAGAACTGGTGAAAGATGCCCAAGCCATCGGTGAGCAGTTGGAAAAGGCAAAGGGTGATATGTCACCTGCACAACTGAGTCGCTATATGGAAGCATACAAGCTCCTGCTTGATGCTGTCTCTGACAAGAAATAAGTCATTCGTATCATTGTTCCGCGCATCCAATATCTGGTGCGCGGAACTATCTTTATTCCGAATATGACAAAGAACAGGATTATCTCAGCACTATCTATGATGATTCTTTCATCGTGCATAGCCTATGCCCAGACAAATGGCAAATGGATAAAGTTTTATGAAGACAATGATTACGTTGCCTCCTATAATTCAGATATACAAACTAATTCATCTTTTGCAATTTCGATTACCTAAGTGATGAAAACAAGCAGGCATCATACCTTTTTGAGGGTATTTTAAAAGATACACCAGAGGAGCAAACATTAGTTGTTAATCCTAAAAGGTATTGTAACGATGACGTCAAGAAGATACAGATAATATTCCCTGTGGACGGTTTGCGGTATGGAACAAAATGGAAAGATCTCTGTGTCTCAGAGATAGAATTTTGGGGATATTGGTCATTTTATAAACACCACATTAATACCTCTGAAGAATGATGTTGAAACGATTGCCCCAAATATGGATATTATTATCAATGTTTCTCGTTTGTTTTCTATCTTATGGACAGACGAAGAAACCTAATGCCGAGAAATGGATAAAAATCAGTGATGACGAAATCGTCACTATTTCATATAATTCAAATATAACGACAGGCAAAGACGGAAATCATTTTGTTTGGGTAAAGGCTGTATACCATGCTCCGGAATGGCAGGAATATTTGGCCAATAAGATTGGTTCCAAACAGCGGATTGCCATGACCCGCACAAGGGCTGAATATGACGGAATCTACAGCCTTGTCAGGGTCAGGCGGGTGCTGTGTTACAATAAATCTGGGAAGCTCATCTTCGACACCGGCGACGGTACTTCTGCTGGTTGGGGTTACGTCAATGCCAGCGATCCAGTAGGTATTGTAGGAGAGTATCTTGGAAAATAATAATCTATTATTCCTGGGTGACAACCTATCATTGCGTTTGATCTGTCTGTCGGTCGGAGCAAACTCGGGGTTTGGGCGGAGTAAACCCACGTCATTTTTGACCGTTTCATATTTATTTTGTACTTTT
>Ga0265298_10003928_pt1 | contig 19276 bp, 20 predicted proteins | sample AusTroGonzalo_MG_3_FD_193486 | JGI IMG/M metagenome (GOLD analysis project Ga0265298, IMG submission 193486) | Bovine rumen microbial communities from tropical cattle in Woodstock, Queensland, Australia - Gonzalo_01 | ecosystem: Host-associated > Mammals > Digestive system > Stomach > Rumen ... | reverse complement strand
TGACACCCAATACGTTATATCCCAATGAGAGAAAACGTTCGTAGTTGTCGCGCAGGTCACAGGCCTCGGCAGTGCAGCCTGGGGTGCTGTCTTTGGGATAGAAATAAAGCACCAACTTCTTTCCAGAGAAGTCAGTGAGTTTCACGGTGTTGCCATTTTCGTCCTTGCCCTCGAAGTAGGGGGCTTTTGTTCCTTTTTGTAGCATGATAAGTCGTATTTGTATTGGGCGCAAAGATAATATTTTTACTTTTGCAACTCAATTGTAAACAATTCATCGCAATGAAAAAACTATTCATCTTCCTGCTGGCTTTCGTCGCCATGCAACTGAATGCGCAAGATTTGACGCACTACAAACAGATTGTCGAGGAACTGAGTTCCGCAAAATACCAAGGTCGTGGCTATGCTAAGGGTGGTGCCAATATGGCTGGAAAATATATCCATGAGGAATTCGAAAAGGCTGGCGTGAATGTCGCCGTTTGCCAACCTTTCACCATCGACATTAACACCTTTGCGGGTGAGATGAAACTCTGGGCCGACGGCAAAAAGCTGACTCCAGGCGTGGATTTCTCCATGCGTGAATATTCCCCTGGCGTACACGGTGAATTTCCCGTATATCACGTTGATACCCTGAACTTTGACCCCGAAAAGATGTTTGCGGACTTGGCCAAGCCTGAATACGCCAACTGCTTCGTGGTCTGTGAGTTCTGGTTTTCTTATCGTCACGGAAAGGATTTCGCCCGTTTGCAAAAACCCGGCGAATGTCCCAATGCGGGCATCATCAACACTTGGACCTCGCCGATTAAGTTCTACAAGGCTTACGGCCATCGCGTGGTGGAGAAACCTATCATTTGGACGACTCCCGAATCCATTGAGGGTGTGAAATCCATCCGCGCTGATATCGACAACGAATTTTTGAAAGACTACGGGCTCTTCAACGTCATCGCCAAGGTGGAAGGCCGTCGTCACGACAGCTGCTATGTGTTCACTGCCCATTACGACCACCTTGGCAACCTCGGCGAGAAGGTGTATTACCCTGGCGCCAACGACAACGCCTCGGGCACTGCCGCCATCATCACCTTGGCTGAATATTATGCGAAAAACCGTCCCGAATACGACATGTATTTCATCGCTTTTTCGGGCGAGGATGCCAACCTGCGCGGCTCGGAGTTCTATGCCCAACACCCCCTTGTGCCGCTGGAGCAAATCAAGTATCTCTTCAACATCGACATGATTGGCGACAATAACCCTGTGCAATATTGCGAGGCTAGCGACGAAGGCATGCGAGGCTTCGCTCTGTTTGAGCAAATTAACAACGAGAAGCACCATTTCAAGAGTCTAAATCGTGGCGAGTTGGCCGGCAACAGCGACCACTATCCTTTCGCCACGCGTCATGTGCCCTGCATCTTCCTCGAAAACCAAGAGGGCGACGCTTTCCCGTTTTACCACACCATCTTCGACACTTACGAGAACGCTGTTTTCGACAGCTATGAGCCTGTGTTTAGGCTGGTGAAGGACTTTGTGGAACGGTATTAATTGATGAAGTCAATGAAAAAATTCAAAACCGCCATCATTCTGTTCGTTGTGTTTGAAGCCATCGCCGTTTCGCTTTGGCTTTCGACAGGTAGTTTGTTCTTTTTGCTCAACTTCACTTACATCGGAACCGTCCTCGGAGTTGGATTGGCTTTGTCAAGGATGGGATGGAAGTATGCCAGAGAGTTCATCCAGTTTGGCGTCGGTGCTTACATGCTTGTTTTCCTTGGATTGATTTGTAAGGAAAACATGCAGATTGAAGGCTTTTGGTATTATCTGCTCTCTGGCGTTGTTGGTGCAGGCGTGTTGCATTATGCCATAGCGAAGATTTTCGGGCCGTTGCTTTTTGGTCGGGGTTGGTGCGGCTATGCCTGCTGGACAACCATGATTCTCGACTTACTTCCCTACAAACAACCCCAAGGGCCAAGAAAGAAGATTGGATTTATCCGTTACATCGTGTTTGTGCTGGCGCTTGCGCTTGTCCTCCTGTTGTTCCATTTCGGAAAAGCCACCACACACACCATGTTTTTGCTATTCGTCATCGGCAATTTGGTCTATTATGCAGTCGGGATTATTTTAGCCGTGGCTTTCAAGGACAACCGCGCGTTTTGCAAGTACATCTGTCCGATTACGGTCTTCCTCAAGCCAATGAGTTACTTTTCCTTGATTCGCATCCGTTGTGACGAGGACAAGTGCATCCATTGCGGCAAATGCCTGAAAGTGTGCCCGATGAATGTCGAAGTGAACAACGACTCTCGCAAGCGGAAAAACGCCACGGAGTGCATCTTGTGTCAGAAATGCAAAAAGGAATGTCCCGTGAAAGCGCTGAAATGAAGACTAGAATTCAAGGATGCCTTTCCCATCGCATCACTCGTGTCGGTTTTGTCGTGCCCGTTAACTTCTCGTCTATACAAGTTTCTCCTGTGGCGACAAATCCACATTTCTCCATCACTCGGCCTGAGGCTGGGTTATCGAAATAATGGCTGCTAATCAGTGATTTGATGTCGGTCGTCTTGCGGATATACTCAAGCATTAATTCGAGTGCTTCCGTGCAGATACCTTGGTTCCAATAGGGCTTGCCCACCCAATAGCCTACCAAAGGCTCGCCCTCGCGTACTGGAAGATTGCTTTCAGGCGCAGGCATATACCCTATCGCGCCGATGGCCTCGCCTGTCGCCTTCAGTTCGATAGCCCAATTCGTATCATTATGAAACACGGTTCGGATAATCTCCAGGCTCTCTTCCACACTCTTATGTGGTGGCCAACCAGCACGAGGCCCGACCTCTGGGTCTGAGGCATATTTGAAAAGTGCTGCTGCGTCATCGTCGCGCCAAGGACGCAATAGTATTCTATTTGTTTCCATTATTACTATTTTTCTTTCTATCGTAATATTCCGCCGTGGCAGTGAAAAACACGTCGCCACTGCTGTTGAGGGCAGTCTCGACAGAGTCCTGCACCACACCAATGATGAAGCCTATGGCGACTGCCTGCATGGCCACATCGTTGCCGATGCCAAAGAATGAACAGGCCATCGGAATAAGCAACAACGAACCACCTGCCACACCTGAGGCGCCGCAGGCACCGAGGGTGGCGATGAGACCCAAAAACACCGCTGAAGCAAAACTGACCTCCACACCCACGGTATGCGCCACGGCAAGCGCAAAGACTGTGATGGTTACGGCGGCACCGTCCATATTGATGGTGGCACCCAAAGGAATGCTGACGGAATAGAAGTCCTCATCAAGGCCGAGTTTTTTGCAGAGCGCCATATTGATGGGGATGTTGGCTGCCGACGAGCGCGTGAAGAAAGCACTCAGTCCGCTCTCTTTCAAACATGTGAACAAAAGCGGATAAGGGTTCTTGCCCAGCATCACAAAGGAAATGAGCGGATTGAATACCAAAGTATTGACCAACATGCAACCCACCAAAAGTAGGAGCAAATGGCCGTAAGTCGTGAAGACCTCAAGGCCATTCTCCGACACCGTCGTGAAGACCAGTCCAAGGATGCCGAACGGGGCGAATTCGATAATCCATTTCACCACTTTCGAAATCACTGAGGCAAAGTCGTGAACCACGGCGATGGTGGTTTTGCTGGCCAACTTCTTGAGGGCAATGCCTATGATGATGGACCAAAACAGAATGGCGATGTAGTTGGCATTGGCAATGGCCATGATGGGGTTGGTCAACATGCCTGTCAGCAGGTTGGTGAACACCTCCGACAGCGAGCCCACGGCACCCTCCATCTCAGGCACCTCGACCAATTGCAAAGTCACGGGGAACAAGAAACTGCCCACGACCGCACAAATAGCCGCGACGAAAGTGCTCAGCATATAAACCGCAATCAGGGCAGCGAAACGGTTACCGTGCCCTTTACCCGCCTTGGCGACGGAAGAAGTCACCAACACAGCAACCAACACGGGAGCGATGCCCTTCAGCGCACTGACGAACATCCTGCCCAGAATGCCTATGCCCGTCCACGAAGGCACCAGCAACCCCAACACTGCGCCGATAACCAGTCCGATGAAAATGCGTAACATCAGGCTGATATGGGTGTATTTCTTGAGGATTTGGATGGCTTTATTCATAGTGTTTTCATTGTCTTTCCTCCATTACCACCTCGCGGCAGTCTTTGGTTGTTCTAATCTGAAATTCATGCTATTAATGGTTTTCGATATTCCGTATCTCTATCGGATGGGCGTTTGAAACGAGAATCATTCCCTCATAGAGTTCCGCGGGCGAGTCCCAAACGCGGTAAGCCATCGGCAGGACAGCCATGAGTGGGGAATAGCCTTCACCTATCGTACCCAACCAAGTGTAACCTGAAACATATTGTTGAAGCGGGGAATCGTCAGGAATGATTGAAAAATCAAGCCAAGCCATGTCGTAACCGCATTTCTTGGAAGCTTTAGCCAACGGATTGTAGGAATAATAGGTATGATTTCTTCTATTATTGTGGCTTTCACCTTTGGGTAAACTAACTCGTGCCTTGAAGAAATCGGTGCCGATGGCAAAATAGCCCTCGCCAAGCTCGTCGGCAAGCAGGTTGCCCATGGCCTTTCCATCAGTTCCGTAATTGTGACGTTTCTCGATATGGCCGTTGTGTGCGGTAATGAAAATGCGATGATGGCCGCGTGCTTCTTCCTGCTCAAGAATCCAATACACGTTGTTGGTCATGTACTTGTCGCGTAGCATAACCCCTTTCTCCATCGAAGTAATCAATTTGCCGAGTTCGTAATTTTGAAGCAGAATATCGGCAAAATGCACAGCCTGTGCAGTATTAGTATTTAAGGTGTCAAGTCGTTGCAATTCGCATTTTACGTCCCCAATAACTTTCGCCCATTGCTCCACACTATATGCATCTGAACGACAGCCTTTCTCTTCATCCCAAAGTTTTTTCAAAGTGGAAGCATCCATGCCAAATCCTTCGGTTGCTTCTATCAGATAGTTGTAATTCCTTTCCACCTGTTGCATATCGAAGCCGTAGAAGCGAAGGTCTTGTCCGTCTTCTGCGGTTTCGTTGTAGTCGCGCATCCATGCAATCAGCTGTTCCATCTGTTCTGTCCTATAGATTGGGAAGCCTATGGCCGCTGCTGCTTCCTGTGCCGTTCCGTCTCCACCGTGGATATAGCGGTTCACTGCTTCGCAACCACCGAAGTCGCCCTCCAAGGCAAACGCACGCACACCATATTTTTCCACCATCACCTTGAAAACGTCCAACTTGAGTTGTTGGAACTCGGCATTGCCGTGCGTGGCCTCTCCCAAGGCGACAACATGGGCTTGTGCAGAAATGGAAATCTCCGAAACGCTGCGGGCGTATTTTGCAAATTCCGCTGTGTCAGCGCATTTGCCAGTACCGAAGCCTCCAAAATAAGAGAATATGCAGCCGACCACTATGGCAACTGCAAGCAGTGCAAGCAATACTTTCCGAATGGGATGCTTTTTTGTTTCCTTGTTTTTCATCTCGATGAAGAATCTTTGTTTCAAATGACGACAAAAATACAACGATTTTGTTGAAGAAAAGCTTTCTTGAAAAGAAAAAAACAGCGAAAAGTATGGTGATTAAAACAAAAAACGTTGTCTTTCTTTGCGAAAAGTTCGTTACGAAAGTTTCGTTACGATAATTACGTAATGAAAAACCTTGTTATTATGGGCAAAATCAAACAATAATAAATTACAAATAATTGATTATCAATTATCTAAAGAATAAGTGTTCTTCTGTAACCGTGCAATTCTTTGCACAAAACGAATGCAAATAAGCCTTTTTTGTCCAAAAATAACGAGGAAAAACAAAGCAAACAAGCCTTTATTTGGTCAAATTTAGACGAAAAAAGGGTGTTGTTTGTGCCTAAAACGACTTTTCAACGCGCATACTCCGAATATCCTGAATATTACCAATAATACTAATAAGTCCAAAGGTAATCAGCAATGAAAGCGCCGTGGCAGTCAGTAGCCTGGAGTTTGCGGCAAGCCATGAAAGAATACCTGTTTCGACCTGGAAGGTGAAAAGCGGAACTTCGGCAGGTGTGGAAAGCAAAAACGCGATGGTGACGGCACCGCTGATGATGCCTACGACAAAAGCGACCACCAAGGCCATCTTGTAGCGACGAATCGTTGCCTCTTGGTGTTGCTTGATGTACTCCACGGCATCCAAACGCTTGTTGAGCGAGGCCATAAAGGCTTCTCTGTCATCGAATTGAGGTTTCTGGGCGAGGAAAAGATCCTCTAAGGCTTTGTCTTTGTTCATAGCTTCAGTTTTTCTTTCAGTTGGTCACGTCCGCGTGAGAGTTGTTTCTTTACAGCATCTTCCGACGCCTCGGTAATGGTTGCTATCTCCTTGATATTGTATCCATTGAGATAGAACAAGGTGATGGCTGAGCGTTCCTTGGGCGGCAGGGTGCGCAAGGCCAGATAGAGGTCTTGATGCTCAAAGGAAGCATCGGCGGCTGTACTACTGACGAGTTCCCTTGCCTCCTCGATGCTTTCCGTATAGCGCAGGCTTGCCTTGTGGTTGAGGAAGGTGTTGTGCGCAATCTTGAAGAGCCACGAGCGGAACCGTCCCTTTTCCTGATAGCCAGCCGATGAGAGATAAGCCTTGACCAGTGCATCCTGTGCGATGTCGTCGGCTTCATCCTTGTTGCCGCAACAGAGGTAGAGCAAGAAGCCTCTCAATGCCTCTTGCTCACGCTCCACAAGTTCTATGAATCCTTCGCGCGTCACGGATTACGCTTGCTTTTTCAGTTGGTTTTCTTCTGCTTCAAGTTCTTTGGCAAGCATTTTTTTGCCTACACCATAATTGATGATGAAAGCTGCACCAACGGCCAGCAGAATCACTCCGAAACCGATAGAGGTCTGCACATCATCGGCCATGTGGATTTCTTGCGTTGTAAGGAATATGCCAAAGATAATCAAACCGATACCAACGATGGAAGTGATACAGCCCCAAAGCAGTTTCGAAAGCAATTTTTCTTTCAGCGACTTTTTCTTGGGTGAAATTTTTTTCATCAGTTCTTCGACATCCATATCAGGATGCTTCTCGATGGCTGTCGTTACAATTTGCATACGATCTCTTGACTCGTTAATCTTACGACGCGTTTCCAGCCAAATAAACACTATGGGAAGTACGCATCCACATGCAATAACGGGAAGTGTGTCGATGAAATCCACCCAAATTAAATTACTGTCCATTTTCTTTTTGTTTTAAATTGTTAGACTTCTGTTTTCTGAACCAGTTCGCTCCTATAACAAGTTCGGAGGGCAAAAGGTGACATCAAATTGATTTTTTTGTTCTGATCAAATGCCCTTCCTGAACTGCTGCAAAAGTAGCGATAATACAAACCACTGTTGCACTGTATTTTAGGTCGATGAAAGATAAGGTCAATGGGAGAACAAACAGCAACACTCCTGTGACTTTATTCATCACGCTATGGACGGACACAAAACGCTTCTGGACGACATATCCCGAGACGATATTGATGATTTTGATGACCGCGATGATACCAATCCATACATACAGCCAAACAGGAACATCCATGACTGGGAGCAACTTCACCAAACAAACGACCACAAAGACAAAGTCTGCAACTGTATCCAACTTGGCGCCAAACTCGCTAACGGTATTCGTTCGCCTTGCGACCCAACCGTCAATCATGTCGGAAACCCCAGCGGCAATGTATAGCGAATAGAAGGCCACTGAAAAAACTGGACAGAACAAGATGGCGATGCTACACAGAACACGAATAAGGGTAATAATATTGGCCATTATTCGATAACGAAACTTCTCGGATAGAAATCGCTATAGAAGCGGCCATCCGTTGCGGTGAACTTCAGGACGCAGTAGTTGGGGTCGGTGACGCCGCCGGGGTAATACTGCTCGTCGCCTTCGCGCCAAATCATTTCCTTGCTCTTGGCATCCGTCAGCACCTCCATTGTGCCGCGCAGCATCATACCTTTGAAGCCTTCTCCATCGCAGAAATAAATGCTCGCCTTAGGGTTGGCCTTGTAATGCGCCACACGCAGCGAGAAAGTGTTGGTGGTGAAATAGAACACCTTAATACCCTCACGGACGCGAGGCGAAAGCATCGCCTTGGTACAAGGATAACCCTCTTCGTCCACCGATGAAATCATAGTAACAGGCAAGGTATCAGCCATTTGTGCAATCAGCGTCTTGACAGGAGCCAAGGCAGGATTTTCAGGCATGGCATCATCGGTAACCTTCATGGCTTGGCGCCAGCGTTTCAGGTGCGGGAAGTACATCTTCATCTGGCCGATGTATTCTTCTTTCGTGATAGGCTGTGGCAAGCCTTTGTTGACCTCGTCCACAAACTGGGCGCAATGCTCTATCATCTCCTCCATCGTGCAGTCTTGCAGGAACTTACCGTCCTTGTAGCAATACATGCAATATTCTTCATTCTTGCTGCCGTCGGCATTGGTGCCGAGCACTTCATTAGTGAGTGGCATGCCGCAACTCTGACAGAATCTCATTTCATTTTCCATATTGTTGGTGTTTTTAGTCGAATCATTTTTTCGGACTCCCACCTCCAAAGTCATCATAAAGGATATTTTCGGGCGCGACACCAAGGTTGTCCAGCATGTTGACCACGGCAGCACTCATCGGGCCGGGGCCGCACATGTAGTATTCGATGTCCTCAGGGGCGGGATGGTTTTTCAAATAAGTGTCGAGCATCACTTGATGTACGAAGCCTGCTGTGTAAGGGACGCCTGCTGCATCGGCGGCGGGGTCAGGACGGTCCAAGGCGAGGTGGAAATGGAAGTTGGGGAAGTCGCGCTCCAGCTGGCGGAAATCGTCTAAATAGAATACCTCATTCAAGGCGCGGGCACCGTAGAAATAATGCATCTCGCGATCTCTTACATTCAAGGTGCGGGTCAGGTGCATGATTTGAGCGCGAAGCGGAGCCATGCCTGCACCTCCACCTACCCAAATCATTTCGGGCAATTGTGTAGGGCTGTCACACTGTGGCAGCCCTACATTATTGGCAGCATGTTCCTTCACATGGAATTCCCCAAAAGGTCCCGACATCAGTACCTTATCGCCAGGTTTCAGTGAGAAGATATAAGATGAAGCCACACCTGGGTTGACATTCATAAGACCAGAACGGTCGGGCTTGAACGGCGGAGTGGCGATGCGCACCGTCAGCATGAAGACGTCGCCCTCGGCGGGATAGTTGGCCATGGAGTAGGCGCGGATGGTCGGCTCGGTATTGACACAGTGTAGGTCGAACATCTTGAACTTTTCCCAAGCGGGAAGATATTCTGTACCAATCAGTTCCTTGTCAAAGTCGGAGTAGTTAAGGCTGAATTTCGGGATGCGGATTTGGGCGTAAGAACCAGGAATGAAGTCCATGTGAGCGCCCTCGGGCAGCTGCACCTTGAACTCCTTGATGAAAGTGGCCACATTGCGGTTCGACACCACCGTACATTCGTATTCCTTGACATCAAGCACCGACTGCGGCACCAAAATCTTCAAGTCCTCCTTGACTTTTACCTGACAGCCCAAGCGCCAATGCTCTTGGATTTGCTTACGCGAGAAGAAACCAACCTCGGTGGGCAAGATACTGCCGCCGCCTTCCACCACACGGCATTTGCATTGGCCACAATTGCCTTTGCCACCACAAGCCGAAGGCAGAAACACCTGATTGTCAGCCAATGTGGTCATCAGCGAATTGCCTGGCTGCACCTCCAACTCTTTCTCCCCGTTGATGGTGATTTTCACCTTGCCCTTGGGCATCAACTTGTTGCGGACAAAAAGTAGCAAAGCCACCAACAGCAGCACGACGCCGAGAAAGACAGCAATACTGGTTACTATGGTTGAAGTGACATTCATTTCAAAAACACAAAGAAAACAGCCAAAACCAAACAAATAAAGGCAACGATGTGGTTCCAATGAAGGGGTTGTCCCTTGAAGATAAACGTAGCAATGATGGTGAACACCGTCAGCGAGACCACCTCTTGAATGACTTTCAGCTGCATCAAGTTGAACGGTCCGCCGCGTCCAACGAAACCAATGCGGTTGGCCGGAATCATAAAGCTGTATTCGCAGAGAGCCACGCCCCACGAGGCCAAAATGATGAGAAACAGCGGCCAGTCGGTGGTGATTTTCATCTCTTCCAACTTCAGGTTTCCGTACCACGCAAACGTCATAAACACGTTGGAAACCACCAATAAAAGAATTGTCAACAAACCTCTCATATCGTTTAGATTTTTATTCCCATAAACGCCATAAAGGCAATGCCCATCAGACCCGTGATAATGAACGAAATGCCCACACCTTGCAGGCCTTTGGGTATCTTTGAGTAACGTAGTTTTTCACGAATGGCAGCGATACCAACGATGGCCAGCAGCCAGCCGATGCCCGAGCCGAGACCATAGACCGCCGCCTCACCCACATTGCCAAAGCCGCGTTCCTGCATGAACAACGAGCAACCTAAAATGGCACAATTCACGGCAATCAACGGAAGGAAAATGCCCAAAGCGGAATGTAGCGAGGGCGTAAAGGTCTCTATCACCATCTCCAAAATCTGCACGATGGCGGCGATGATGGCGATGAAGAGGATATAGGTCAGGAAACTCAAGTCGACGGTGGCGAGTTTGGGGTTAATCCACGCCAAGGCACCTGAAGCCAGCAAGTACTTGTTGACCAAATAGTTGACTGGAACGGTCACCACCAACACAAAAGTCACAGCCAAACCCAAACCCGCGCTGGTTTTGACGGTCTTTGAAACGGCCAAATAGGAACACATGCCCAAGAAATAGGCGAAGATCATGTTGTCCACAAAAACCGATTTAACGAATAGGTTGAAGAGTTCCATGGCCGCTTATTTTTGGTTGTTTTCCTGCATTTCGGGGTTTCGGGTGCGCTGTATCCAGATGATGACACCCACGATGATTAACGCCATTGGTGGGAGAATCATCAGACCATTGTTCATATAGCCAGCTTCGTAGAACGACTGCGGAATGACTTGATAGCCTAACAGCGTCCCCGAGCCAAGCAACTCGCGGAAGAAAGCCACAATCACAAGAATAAGGCTGTAACCCAATCCGTTCCCTAATCCATCCAAGAACGACTCCCAAGGCCCATGCGACAAGGCGAAAGCCTCCAAACGACCCATAATGATACAATTGGTGATGATAAGACCCACATAGACAGAGAGTTGCTTGCTGACATCGTAAGCGAAGGCCTTCAGAAACTGGTCTATCAAGATGACCAAAGTGGCCACGACCACCAGTTGCACGATGATACGGATGCGTGACGGGATGCCCTTGCGCAACAGCGAAATGATGAAGTTGGAGAGTGCCGTCACCACGGTCACCGAGGCACCCATGACTAAAGCGGGTTTCAACTGGGCCGTCACGGCAAGGCAAGAGCAAATGCCCAACACCAGCACGGTAACGGGATTGGTCTTTCGCAGGGGTTCTATGATGAGTTTCTTGAATTGGCTCATGGATTCAGTTTTTCAAAGAAAGGTGCGTACATCTTCAAAGTCCTATCTATCATTTCTTTAACACCATTTGAGGTCTTGGTAGCACCCGTGATGGCATCGAATTCTATGGGAACCAGTTGGCCGTTTTCCCTAATGTGCTTGCCATTAAACTGGCTTTGGAACTTCTCCGTAGTGATTTCGCCGCCCAAGCCTGGGGTTTCTGACTTATGATCGAAGTTGGCCCCGACAATGGTACTTCCGTCGGCAGCGATGGCGAGGTAGCCACTGATTGGTCCCCAGAGGCCATTGCCCTTCATGGGGATGACGCTGATTTGCCTATCAATGACAAACAGCGGCAAGATGCCGTCCTCGGTCGCGTTTCCGTTTTCGTCCAACAGGAAGGATGCCGTGCAATGTTGCTCAAACAACTTCGCGGCGTTGTCCTTGTTCACATCGGAAATACCCGCCGCCCGAAGGATGTTGATGCGCTTCTCGTTCTTCTCGTTGCGTTCCTGAAAAGGATGGAAGTACAAGACCGCTGTCGTGAGCAAGGTGGCCACCACGACCACTAAAATCGTGGCGTACAAGAAGATATATCCGTTGCTATTGATGTCGCGTTTCATTGGGCAGTGGTTTTTGGGTGAGCGAGGGTGCGTTTGCGGCGCATATTGATGTTTCTATCGATGACGCAATGGTCAATGAGTGGCGCAAAGCAGTTCATCAGCAGGATGGCGAGCATCATGCCTTCGGCGTAGGCCGAATTGAGCACACGCAACATTACGGCGAAGATACCGATGAGCAGACCGTAAATCCATTTACCCGTGTTGGTCTGTGGTGCTGTGACGGGGTCGGTGGCCATGAAGACCGCACCGAAAGCGAAACCGCCCATAATGAGGTGATAATAGAACGGCAGGTGCATATAGGCATTAGCACCGATAGCGTTGAAAATCAATCCCATACCAATGCCACCCGCAATGATTGACAGTATAATGCGCCAGCTGGCAATGCCCGTAATCAACAGTAGGGTCGCACCGAGTGCGACCGCTATGACAGACGTTTCACCCATAGAACCTGGAATACCACCCCAAATCATCGTCCAAGCGGAGGGCAGTTCCGTGCCGCCGTTAGCGAGGATGCCAAGGGGTGTGGCACCCGTGAAGGCATCAGGCTGGTCGGCAATCCAGACCTTGTCGCCAGACATCACCGAAGGATAGGCGAAAAACAGAAAGGCGCGGGCTAACAGGGCTGGATTGACGAGGTTCATGCCCGTGCCGCCAAAGGCCTCCTTGCCGATGATGACAGCGAAAGCTGTAGCCACCGCGACCATCCACAAGGGAATATCTGGCGGCAGCACCATCGGAATCAACATGCCCGTAACCAAAAAGCCTTCGTTGACTTGATGATGTCGGATTTGTGCAAAAGTAAACTCAATGGCCAAACCCGTGACATACGAAACCACGATAACAGGCAGTGCCTTGGCCAAGCCGAAGCCAATCATATACCAAAAGCTAACCATCTCGCCCAAAGCCAGATAATGCTGGTAGCCGATGTTCCAAATGCCGAACAGCAGGGCAGGCATCAGTGCAATGACCACGGTAATCATGGTGCGTTTCAAGTCCACCGCATCGCGGATTTGACAGCCGCGCTTGGTCGTCGCGTCGGGCACAAAAAGAAAACTCTCAAAGGCCTCAAAAGTACTTTGCAGCCAAGCAAAACGACCTCCTTCCACGAAGTGCGGCTTGATTTTGCTGACATACCTCCGCAGTCCGCTGATGCGGTCGTTCAGCGTACCGTCTTGTTCCTCCTTCGAGGCAACGAAGAAGTCGCGTAAGGCGCGGCGAAGTTTCGAGGGTTTCTTTTGCTGGGTCATAATGGCTGCAAAAATAGGGAATCTATACGGATTTACCGAGAACCATTTTTCCATTTTTCAGGAATCTCGTAACGTTTGAGTCCATCTGTTACTACATCTGGCATTATGGCCTCACGAAAACGTCTTTCATTCTTGTTCATCAACACAGGTTTGCTGCTATGATGTATCAGATTGTCTTTCAAATCACAACTGAAATTGGATGGTGGAAAATAAACCTTAATTCGCTTTTCAGGATACTGTTGCTGAATGAATTCCAATGGCGGCACGAGGTCGCTGTCGGCACTGACAAGAATAATTGTGTCAGTAGCATTCAAAACGCAATCAGCAATCATCCGTACGGAAATGTTTACATCCGTTTTCTTTTCTTCAGGGCGCGAAATGGAGTAATGGCAGTTAGGACATTGTATCTGTTTTTCAAGATACTTGCCTCGGACGATTTCAAAACGTTCTCCATTAAGGAGTTTGTTGGCGTTGAGAAAAGCACTCTGACGGCTGCTTTTTTCAGGATTTAGGGGCGAAGCCGTAAAATAAACTACTTTTTCCAACTTTTGATCTTGTCCTAGAAAATCCTGACAGAGTTTTACCATATCAATCCAATAGTAGTCTTTCCATTGGGGTTCATTACGTTTGGTGCGGCGCAGACCATAATAGAAATTGAAGCCATCAATATAGAATGTTACTCGTTGAGCCATAGGATGTTGCAATTTATAAAGAAAGCCGTCCGAAGACGGCCATATCCATTCAAGAAAGAATGGCGGTGCTTGATAATTAGATTGCAAAAATACAACTTTTTCATTACGCACTCACCTTTTTTATGAAAAATCTTCATTTTCCCTTGCAGTTTTGCTCTTTTTCCTATTTTTGCAGTCGAGTTGGTTCGCCAACTCTTGACTTATTGAAAATAGAAGCGTTATGCTTTTCTTATTGGCGAAAACCTAGGAAATTTTCGGATGAAATAAGGTGCATGCATAATGGCTTCACGCGATAGCGTGGGCTGTTACAACATATCCTTATTTCGGGTTTTCCTAGGACCTTCGTCAATGATGTGGAGCATACAGTTCCACGCTTCTTATGTTGAATGAATGCTCTTGGGAACTGGGAGTAAAGAAAAATAATAAAAACATGAGAAAAACTGTTATTGGAACTCTTGCATTATTGCTGATGCTGTTTACATCATGCTCAAAAAACGAAGGGGTGGATGCCTTTGTGGGTAGGTATTCTGTAAGTACCGTAGAAAACGTAACATGGGGAGGTTCTTCAGGTACTTTGACAGATAATGGGACATTAACCATTATGAAAGTTTCATCAAATCAAGTCCAAGTATCTGGGTATTTTAATACCTTTGGGAAAGTAGTTGGCTCTAAATTGTATTTAGAATCCAAAACCACTTCAGATTCTTCTGGTACTTTGACAATTGTTTTTGGCACAGGAGTATTAGATGGAGAAGTATTAACGTTATCTAGTACCATGAGTGGTCAATTAGCAAGCCAAGGGGTTCTCTACCCATTTTATTCTACTGCTCAACATACTTGTATAAAACAATAGAGAACATTTATATTAAAACCAAGGCGGCCAATCGGTCGCCTTTTTGAATTATAATACAACTGCAATTATTCGTTTTCCTTTCGGGCTTGCTCCAGCCCATTCCTAATAATCGCCTGAATATCCGTCTTTGAGGTATCAATAAACTCGCAAAGAGCGAAGTCTTCAGGCTCAACTTCGTAGATACCGAGGTTTTCCATCAAATCGAGGTCGCCGATGAGACAGGCCTTGATGAGTTGCAGGGGGTAGATGTCGAAGGGGAAGACCTTCTCGAACTCACCTGTGACGACGAAAGGCCGCTCCTCGCCGTGGAGGTTGGTGTCGTATTTCCAAAAACGCTCAAAACGAGGTGGTTGCATACCGAAAGGCTTGAAGTCGCTCTTGGGCATGAAGCCACTCAAAAAAGTGCGCGAGAAGCTGAACTTCTTCAGTCCTGGCATCAGCCAACCCATGAACTCGGGCTGGTTGCCTTCAGGCAGAAGAGTAATCATGTTGTCGTAAGCACCAATGAAACCGTCTGCCGCTATCTGTGTGCCGCTCAACACATTGCCCGAAATGACGCGGTAATTTGTTGCGGCAGTTTCCATCTTTGGATAATCGACATTGGGCATCTGTGCCGCAACGATAGACTCCATACAAGCTCCCGACCAGATACGATAATAATGCGGGTTGTTGGTCTGCGGTCCAGCCACGGCGATGACCTTCTCGGGACGGTATAGGCCCGTCGTGACCAGTTCGCCCAACACCGCCACATCCTGCGCGTTCATCGTCCAAACCACCTCACCTTTATTAATAGGGTCGATTTTGGCGATTTGTGTGCCGATATTTCCAGCGGGGTGTGGCCCTTTTATATAGTGAGTTGTCAGTTGTTCAGTTGTTAAGTTGTTCAGTTGCTTCGCGAGATTTTGGTTGGGACGAAAACAAACATGAACCTTTCCATCGGTGAGTTTTGTAAGCGTTTGAAGACCTTTCTTAAACCATTCTTCCCTGCCTTGCAGGACGAAATCATAATCAGGTGCCAAAGGTGCGCTGTCGAAGGCGCTGATGAAGATGGCCTTGGGCTTATCGTCAGGTTTGGCGATAGTGCCAAAAGGCCGCTGGCGCAACATAGGCCAAAGTCCCCAACGGAGCATGGTTTCCTTGATTTCTTCAGCCGTTTGTGCTGTTGGCGAGGATTTGCAATCCGAGCCTATCGAACCTGCGGATTTGTAATCCGCCTCTACGACCACCTCCAACAATTTCCGCTTCTTCCCTCTCACGATGGCTTTCACATGCCCATCAATAGGCGAAGTGAAGCGGATGCGCTCTTCGCGTTTGTCCACAAATAAGGCATCACCTTTCTGCACGGCGTCGCCTTCCTCGACGGTCAAACGTGGCGTAAGACCTACAAAATCAGTAGGTTTTACGGCGTAGGTCGTGATACTCCGCGCATCGGTGAGGCGTAATTCAGCTGCCCCGTCCATGGGGATATCGAGGCCTTTTCGTATGGTTATTGTGTTGGGCATGATTTCGGCGCAAAAATAGGAAATAGTTGTTTATTATCGGAAAGTTTGTTAGTTTTGCGCCCAATATCTTGATGTTTCATCCTAAAAACCTATCGCCATGAAGAAAATCCTTACCCTTGTTGTCCTGCTGACGACAATGACGGCCGCTTTCGCGCAACCCAACCATTACATCACTTTCAACGGCACCGACCAGTATATGCTCGTCCCGCATCACGAGGACTTCAACATCGCTGCCGACCAGAGCTTCACCCTCACGGGATGGGTGCGCAACGAGACTTATACCAATTTCCCGCGTTATGTGTGCAAGCGCGACATGTCGGTGCAAAGCTCGGGCGATGAACGCACAGGGTATGAGTTCTTTGGCTCGGGTAGTGCTGGGCAATCGTTAGGCCTTAATACGCCCACTTCGACTTCAGGTCATGCCTTGTCGGTGTATACGGGTGTCACCGTGCCAGCGGGCGAATGGATGCACTTCGCACTCGTCGTGGACCGCACCAACAACGAGATTCGGATTTACCACAACGGCGAAACCAACAGCAGCTGGGCGGCAGCGGTGAACGATTGGGCCGTCACCAATACGCACGACTTGTTCATCGGGGCAGGCAACAGCGGCGGACAGCCGACCAATTTCTGCAACGGTTCGTTTGGCAATGTGCGTTTCTATGACATGGCATTGAACGCCAATGAGATTGGTATTGACTTGAACAGCAGCGAATTGGGTAGTCTTACCCAGGCCATGCAAGACAACCTGCTGGCTGCTTACGACTTCTCCACGGCGAACATCAACGGCAACCAACTTGCTGACCTCTCGGGTCACGGCCACGACGGACAAATGGTAAATTTCAGCTTTGGCGGTGCCCAAATCCTAAATGTCACTTTGACCCAAGACACCCGCAAGGCTGGTCGCGGCAACGCTAATGATGTGATACTGAAAGCGGCAATTTCGTATGGTGGCGACAATGCCGTGGTCGGCTTGCAATCTGTGGTATTGAACCTCGAAGGAACAACAAATCTGGATGATATTAAAGAGGTTAAGGTGTATTCTACGGGTTCTGTCAACAGCTTTGACGAACGCCATCCTGAAAACGCCACCTTGCTGGGTAGCGTCGAGCCTGCCTCGGGCGACTTGACCTGCAACCTTGAAGGCAATCTCGTTTCAGGGACCAACTACTTGTGGATTGTGGCGCATGTGGCCGACAACGCCACCGAAGGCAATGTGATTGACGCTTCCTTGAAGGCTATAGTGACCTCTGAAGAAACTTACGAACTTGCCAATCCATCGCCGACAGGTAACCGCGAGATTATCCTTGCCCATACCTTGATTTATCAGCCTGGCGACTATAACTCAATGAATTACCGCATCCCTGCCGTCATCACGGCGAAGGACGGAAGCATCGTGGCGGTCACCGACAAGCGCAAATACAACGAAGGCGACCTGCCCGAGGACATCGACATCGTCTGCAACCGCAGTACCGACGGCGGTCACACTTGGAGCGAGCCTTACACCATTGCTTTGGGTACGGGTGTCAACCATGGTTTCGGCGACTGTGCCTTGGCGTGGAGCAATGACGACAACGGCCTCATTGCGGGCTTCGTGGGTGGCCCTGGCTTGTGGTATTCCACCCCATCGAATCCCATTCGCACCTATATTGTCAAGAGTTACGACAACGGCCAGACTTGGACGGAACCTGAAGACATCACCCATTTTATCTTTGGCGACAACTGCATTATTCCTGAACACCAAACCTGGCGCGCCTCGTTCTTTGGCTCGGGCAATGGACTGCGCACCTCAACGGGGCGCATCATGTTCGTGGCTGCCATCCGCGAAGGCTCGGCGCAGTCGCTGAACAACTATGCAGTGTATTCCGACGACAACGGTGTGACTTGGCACGTCTCGGGTCGCGCTTCGGTGGGCGGCGACGAAGCCAAGGTCACAGAACTGGCTGACGGCCGCATCCTGATGAGCATCCGCCATGGGGGCAACCGCTGGTATAACATCTCCGAGGACGGCGGCGAGACCTGGCAGCCCAGCACCTCGACTTGGTACGACATCACCGCGCCCGCCTGCAACGGAGATTTGATTCGCTTCACCTCCGAGAACCAAGGCCACGACAAGAACCGCCTGCTCCATTCGGTGCCTTACGGCAACTCGCGCACTGATGTGACGGTCTATGTGAGCTATGACGAGGGCGAGACTTGGCCCGTGAAGAAGTGCATCGTGCCTTACAGCTCGGCCTATTCCTCGCTCTGCATCCTGCCCGACGGCACCATCGGACTGTATGTCGAGGAAGAATATGCGGGCGCTTCGGGCTATTCGACGGTGTTCTATAACTTCAGCCTCAACTGGCTCACCGACGGGAACGACCCTTTTGACCCATGGGGAACGGCTGAAAGTCAGATTGTTCCCGAGTCCTTGAAGGTCTATCCTGTTCCCGCCTCGTCGTTCATCACGATTGAAGCCGAAGGAATGAAGACTATCCACATTTACAACGCTTTGGGTCAACTTGTCAAGTCGGTTTCGACCAAGGATGCTTCGGAAGTTCATTTGGATGTTTCTGATTGGGCTTCGGGGGTGTATTTTGTTGAGGGTGTGGATGGTAGCGGCTCCAAGAGAGTCGGTCGATTTGTGAAGTGAGTTTGGCGTTTTCCGTCTGCTTGCGAAGTTTTTCAATTATAGAAATCCTATTATAGAAATTCTATAATTGTAAACTCTACAATTATTTCGAAAGATGAAACTTTTTTCCGCATAGTTTCTTTCTTTTTTCTATTTTTGCTGTCGGATTGGCTTCGGCCAGTTCGTACATGTTGAAAGAAGCGTTATGCTTTTCTTGTCATTGAGAACGTAGGAAATTTTCAATGCTGCACAAGAGAAATGCGTAGTTGCCTCATCG
>Ga0265298_10003927_pt1 | contig 19283 bp, 13 predicted proteins | sample AusTroGonzalo_MG_3_FD_193486 | JGI IMG/M metagenome (GOLD analysis project Ga0265298, IMG submission 193486) | Bovine rumen microbial communities from tropical cattle in Woodstock, Queensland, Australia - Gonzalo_01 | ecosystem: Host-associated > Mammals > Digestive system > Stomach > Rumen ... | reverse complement strand
GGTCCACGCAGTAATAGATGCCCAAAATGTCGTCGGCTTTCTGCGCGAAACAGGCCATTTCCGCCCAAACAAATATCAATAACAGTGCGATTCTTTTCATTGTCATTTTCAAATTAAAGGAACGATGTCTCTACTCTTCGAATGAGAACAACGGATCCCAAGCAGGTAACATGATGGGCTTCTGGTCGAAAAGTTTAAGGGTGGCGGCGGGGATGTATTTGGCCTCCACGACGAGACGGAACATATATTCGTTGAACCATTCGTCGGTCATGATGAGGAAGCCGTTATGACCGCGGTTGCTGCCCCAGCTGTTCTCCACCATCCATTTCGTGGGTTTGCCGTTGGCATCCAAATCCACACCGCAGAGGGTCATGGCGTGGGAGGATCCGCTGGCGTAAGTGCTGACACGCTGTTTCTTGTCCATGCCGAAGGTGGTGCCGAAGAGGGAACCGTAGTCGTAATTGTTCACGTCCATGTAACCTTTGTCGCGGTCAAGGAACTTGGCGACATCACAGGAGAAGTACATCATGGTGCTGTCCTTGATGCTGGCGATGGCCATCTGTGAAATTTCGTTCATCGGCAGGTTGAGGTATTTCCAGTTTTGGCCGTCGTAAACGTGGCGGTCGTATTCAATTTCATATACCTTATAATATTCGCGGGTCGGGTCGTTCATGATCATATAATATTGGGAGAAGTCCTGGTTCACGAACTTGTTGTAGAACGACATCGGGGTGTAGGTCTCGGTGCTCACGACTTCGCCTTTGGAGTTGCGCTGTGTCCAGGTGAACTCTGTGGGAGGTTCGCCAAAGGTGTAGGCCAGCATCCGGTAGACGGTTTCCAGCATCTCCATCTTCTTGGCTTGCAGTTGCTGCTCGGTGGTGCCCTTGTTGTTGCACATATCACGCAGAATCAGACCGTCCTCGCGCAGTTTCAGCTTGATGAGCTCGGAAATCTTGGAGGTGTGGTTGCTGTTGTAGGTTTCGGGCATCACGTCTTTCGGCACCACGCCGTATTTGGTCATCAGGTTGGCCACGCCGGTGAACTGACCGCCGTCGCCGAGCGGGTTCTTGAAGAGCCACTGCACGGTCTCGTCTTCCATGGACTTGGCGCGGTTGTCGAGGATGGCCTGCAGGAAGAGGTTGGCCTTTTCGAGCTGGTCATAGAAGAAGGTGTAGCATTGAGAGAACTGGAAGTCGGCGGGAAGGTCGTATTTGCGGATGGCCTTGTTGCGCAGCACGTTCATGCCGGTGAACATCCAGCAGCGGCCGGAGGATTCTTGGTTGGTGATGGCTTTGGAGGGCACGGTGTTCGACATGTTCGGGTCGAAGGCCGTCCGGTTGTCGTAGTTCACCGCCAACTTGTTGATTTCGTTGGCGTTGATGGCGTTGCGCATCGCCTTGTTGTTCGGATTGGATTCGTAAGAACCTCTCAGTTGACCGATCTGCTGCATCGAGAGACCGCCGTTTTTGTCTATTTTTTGCGCCTGTACGGCCGTCATGCAGGCCACCGCGCATACGAGGAGGAATAATTTTTTCATTGTTTCTATTTTTTATGATACTTAATTCCAAAAATCAGGCGGCAAAGGTACGATTTTTTTGGTTAGAAGCTTACAAGCTTAGAGGCTTAGAAGCTTAGAAGCTTAAAGTACTAAGCTACTAAACTCCTAAGCCACTAAACTCATAAATTCCTGATTATCAGCAATGTTAATAACACTGTTTATAAATAATCCGGCGAGACGGAAAACCTACAAACGGAATTTCTATCTTTGCGGCGGTTCAGGTTCTGAACGGATGAAAAGGGAACGCTGTGAGAATCAGCGGCTATACCCGTAGCTGTGAGTTCCGATTTGCGCTTTCTCCAGAATGTCACTGACTTTTTCAGGTTGGGAAGACGGAGAAAAGCGGGGACAAGCCAGAAGACCTGCCTGAAACCAGAGATCGTAGCTTTCGGGATTAAGAGCCGACGAGAAAAGCAGATAAGTGCAATTTCTCCCTGAGCTGTTTTTATTAACAACCAAAACCTTAACCATTAATGGATCAACTGTACATCATCAAACGCAACGGCAAGCGGGAACCCTTCTCGGCCGACAAAATCAAAAACGCCATCGCGAAAGCGTTCCTTTCCGTGAACAGCTTCGCCACGCAAGACGTGCTCATCAACGTCATGAGCCGCCTCAAAATCCATGACGGCATCTCCGTGGAGGAGATCCAGAACCAAGTGGAGGTCTCCCTCATGGCCGAACGTTACTATGAGGTGGCCAAAGCCTACATTTTGTACAGACAACGCCATTACGAGGATCGTGAGGTTAAGGAGAAACTCGATTTCCTGATCAACTATTGTAACGCTTCCAATGCGGCTACCGGCTCCAAATACGACGCCAACGCCAACGTGGAGAAGAAGAACATCGCCACCCTCATCGGGGAGCTGCCCAAGTCGAACTTCATTCGCCTCAACCGCAGAATGTTGTGCGACCGCATCAAAGACTTGTACGGCAAGGAGCTTTCCGACAAATACCTCTACCTGCTCAACCACCACTTCATCTATAAGAATGACGAGACCAGCATCGCCAACTACTGCGCTTCCATCACGATGTATCCGTGGCTTCTTGATGGCACGAAGAGCATCGGCGGTAACGCCTCCGCGCCCACGAACCTCAAGTCTTACTGCGGCGGCTTCATCAACATGGTCTTCATGGTCTCCAGTATGCTCAGCGGTGCCTGCGCCACTCCGGAATTCCTGATGTACATGGACTATTTCATCCGCAAGGAATACGGTGATGACTATTATGAATATAGTGACAAGGTGGTGGATCTCTCTGTGCGTCAGCGCACTATCGACAAGATGATCACCGACAGCTTCGAGCAGGTGGTCTATTCCATCAACCAGCCCACCGGCGCGCGCAACTTCCAGTCCGTTTTCTGGAACGTGGCCTACTACGACCGCTACTACTTCCAGAGCCTCTTCGGTGAGTTCCGCTTCCCCGACGGCACTAAGCCCATCTGGGAATCCCTCAGCTGGCTGCAGAAACGGTTCATGCGCTGGTTCAACCAGGAACGCCTCCGCTCGGTGCTCACCTTCCCGGTCGAGACCATGGCGTTGCTCAGCAAAGACGGCGACATCATCGACACCGAATATGCCGACTTCACCGCGGAGATGTACGCTGCCGGCCACTCCTTCTTCACCTACGTGAGCGACAATGCCGACTCTTTGAGCAGTTGCTGCCGTCTGCGCAACGAGATTCAGGACAACGGCTTCAGCTACACCCTCGGTGCGGGCGGTGTCTCCACCGGCTCCAAGAGCGTGCTCACCATCAACATCAACCGCTGCATCCAGTACGAATGCCGCAACAATATCCCGCAATTCCAGTTCGTGGAGGAGGTGATCGACCTGATGCACAAGGTGCAGATCGCCTACAACGAGAACCTCAAATATTTGCAATCGAAAGGCATGCTGCCGCTGTTTGATGCCGGCTATATCGCCATCAACCGCCAGTATCTCACCATCGGTGTGAACGGTCTGGTGGAGGCTGCCGAATTCCTCAGCATCCCGATTGACGACAACCCGCAATACCAAAAATTTGTGGAAGACACCCTCGGTCTGGTGGAGAAATACAACCACCAATACCGCTCTAAGGAGTTGCTCTTCAACTGCGAGATGATTCCTGCCGAGAATGTGGGCGTGAAGCACGCTAAGTGGGACCGCGAAGACGGCTACCGCGTGCCGCGCGACTGTTACAACAGCTATTTCTACCGTGTGGAGGACGATTCGCTGAACCTGATTGACAAGTTCCGCCTGCACGGCGCACGCTACATCTCGCATCTGACCGGTGGTTCCGCGCTGCACGCCAATTTGGAGGAGCATCTTTCACAGGCGCAATACCGTCAGCTGCTCCGCGTGGCGGCTCAAGAAGGCTGTAACTACTTTACCTTCAACATCCCCAATACCGTCTGCAACGACTGCGGTCATATCGACAAACGTTATTTGCACGAATGTCCGGAATGCCACAGCAAGAATTTGGATTACCTCACTCGCGTCATCGGCTACATGAAGCGCGTCAGCAGCTTCTCTCAAGCCCGTCAGGAGGAGGCGTCCCGCCGTCATTACGAGAATGCTTCGGTGAATTGCTAACTTTTGCCTATTGCCTGTTGCCTAACATGTTAAAATACTACAACTACGACATCGTTTTCCAGGAGATTCCCGACGAGGTGACCCTCGCGGTGAATATCACCAATTGTCCGCACCGGTGTGTGGGATGCCATAGTCCGCACCTGCGTCACAATATCGGGGAGACATTGGATGCGGAGACGTTGGATGGGTTGTTGGCCAAGTACGGTCGTCAGATTACATGTGTCTGTTTTATGGGCGGTGATCGCCAGCCTAAGGATGTGGCGACTCTGGCTCGGCATTTGCACCAGCATACGAAGTTGAAAGTGGCGTGGTATTCCGGCAACGACATCATGCCTCGGTATGCAGGTCTTTTTGACTATGTCAAAATCGGGGGCTACCGCGAGGACTTAGGTGGTCTGCGTTCCCGCTCCACCAATCAACGTCTATACCGGAATACTAATGGACAACCGGAGGATATTACCAGCCGGTTTTGGAAGAAGTAATGATATTTTGATTGTTGTAGAGACGCAAAATGTTGCGTCTCTATTTATTTCATGCCTCTTGCAGCTTTGATTTTGTCGTAAGCTTCATTCACTTTGGCGAATTTTTCCTCCGCTTTTTTGCGTACATCCTCGCCGAGGTGACTTACTTTGTCGGGGTGGTGCTTCATGGCCGCCACGCGGTAGGCTTTCTTCACCTCTTCATCGGAGGCGTCGGGAGAGACTTCCAGGATTTTGTAGCAGTCATCAAGACTGGGACCTGAATGCGGAGTGTAGGAGCCACCGCCGGACTGGTCGTAGTAACCGCCGCCGTAGTTACCAGAATAACCCCCACCATACCCGCCAGAATAGTTGCCGCTGTAGGAGAAGTTGACGTACATCATCTTAAGGGCTTCGAAGGTGACGCTATCCACACCGCACCAGTTGGCGATCCGTCGGATGGCTTCCAGTTCCTGTTGATGGGCGTTTCCATCGGCGGTGGCGAATCCGAACAGGCACTGCAGGATGGCCATTTTCTCATGGATGGTGGCGTATTGGCGAATGTTTCCGCACGCTTCTTGGCACGCGCTGTCTGTGTCGCTGGCGTTGAGGATGTCGCGGAATTTGAGCATCAGCTGTGAGATGTCGCTGTGCGGGAAAGTCTTCAGGAAGTATTGCTTGCAGTAGTCGAATTCAGATTGGAGCAGTCGGTTGTTGTCGGATTTGGCTACATAACCAATCAGTGTAAGAAGTTGATCCTCAAACTGCTCAGGATTGTTGTAGTATTGTTGCCGACCTTCGTTGAACATTTCTTGCGCTTTTCTCGCCCGAATGTTGTTGCGGATACTGTCGAACAAAGAGCCGATCAGGAAGCCGCCGAACGCGCCGCCCAGTCCGCCGAAGTAAAGGCCAACGATGCTAAAGATGATAGTGAATAACATATTACCAGATGTGTGCGTCGAGGTCGAACCAGGTACCTTGGAGGCGCATGGTTTGTTCGATGACGTCGCGGACTGCCCCTTCGCCGCCATTGCGGAAGGAGATGTAGTCGGCAAGTTGTTGGATTTCGATGGCGGCATCGGCCGGACAGCACTTCACGCCGGCGAGCTTCATCATCGGGTAGTCGGGGATGTCGTCGCCCATGACGAGTACCTCTTCGGGTTTCAGTCCGTGCTTCTCCAGATACTGATTGAAGACTTCGATCTTGTTGCTCACCTTGAGGTACATTTCCATGCCATGGAACTCTCTGAATCTCAGTCGCATGGATTCGGCAAAGCCGCCGGAGATGACGGCGATTTTGTACCCTTTCTTGAGGGCATAGTGCAGAGCGTAGCCGTCCTTGACATTGGTGGCGCGCACTTGCTCGCCGTCGCTCATCACGAACACTTTCCCGTTTGACAGCACGCCGTCGAAGTCGAGGATGAAGGCGCGGATGTTATGGAGTTTTTCTTTGTAGTTTTTCATTTTTTTAGGCAATAGGCAAAAGGCAATAGTGATTAATGATTAGTGATTAATGATTAATGATGAGAGAGCAGTATCATTCATCATTCATCATTCATCATTCTTAATTGACATGCGAGACGAGCATCTCCTCTTTGAGGTCGTCGTAGTCGAGTTCGACGGAGTCGCCGGAGGTGAGCGTCATATTGAGGATTTCTTCGGCGAGGACGTCTTCGACGTATTTCTGGATAGTGCGTTTCAGCGGGCGGGCACCGTAGTTGGCGTCCCAGCCGTTGTCCACGAGGAAGGTCTTGGCCTTGTCGGTGACGGTGATGTTGACGTTGAGGTCCTTCACGCGCTGCAGCACCTTCTTGAGCTCGATGTCGATGATCTTGCCGATGTCCTCCTTGTCCAGACTGTTGAAGTAGATGACATCATCGACGCGGTTGAGGAATTCGGGGGCGAAAGTGGCTTTGAGGGCCTTTTCGAGGATGCCCTGCGCCACCTTATGCTCGGAAGCTTTGGTGGCTTCGGTGCTGAAGCCCATGCCGGTGCCGAAGTCCTTCAGCTCGCGCGTACCCACGTTGGAGGTCATGATGATGATGGTGTTCTTGAAATCGACTTTGCGCCCCATACCGTCGGTGAGCTGACCTTCGTCAAACACCTGCAACAGAACGTTATAGACATCGTGGTGGGCTTTTTCGATTTCATCCAGCAGCACGATAGAGTAGGGCTTGCGGCGCACCTTCTCGGTGAGTTGTCCGCCCTCTTCGTAACCGACGTAGCCCGGAGGCGCGCCGATGAGGCGGGAAACCGTATGCTTCTCCATGTACTCGCTCATGTCAATGCGGATGATAGAGTCTTGGGAGTCAAAGAGATACTCGGCCAGTACTTTGGCGAGGTAGGTTTTGCCGACACCGGTGGGGCCGAGGAAGATGAAGGTGCCGATGGGTTTGTTCGGGTCTTTCAGACCGGCACGGTTGCGGCGGATGGCCTTGGCGATTTTCACCACCGACTCGTCCTGACCGATGACCACCCCTTGCAGCTCCGTGGCCATGCTCATCAGCCGCTCGCCTTCGTTCTTGGCGATGCGCTGCACGGGTACGCCTGTCATCATTGCAATTACCTCCGCCACAGTGTCTTCCGTGACATCTGGACGGTTTTCGTTGACGCTGTTCTCCCAGGTTTTCTGGATCAGCTGGCGTTCCTCTTCCAGCATCTTGATTTGGTCGCGGTATTTGGCGGCTTCGTTGTATTGCTGGTTGCGGATGGCTTCGACCTTCAGCTTTTCCTGCTCCGCGATGGCAGCCTCTGCGGCCACCAACTCGTCTGGCACATGGATGTTCTGGATGTGCAAGCGCGCACCGGCTTCGTCCATCACATCAATGGCTTTGTCAGGTAAGCAACGGTCTGATATATAGCGGTTTGACATGGTAACGCACGCTTTGATGGCCTCGTCATTGTATTTCACCGCGTGATGGTCTTCGTATTTGTCTTTGATATTGTTCAAGATATCCAACGTTTCCTCGGGTGTGGCGGGTTCGAGGATGATTTTCTGGAAACGGCGTTCCAGGGCACCGTCCTTCTCGATGTGCTCGCGGTATTCGTCCAGCGTGGTGGCACCAATACATTGCAGTTCGCCGCGGGCGAGGGCGGGTTTGAAGAGGTTGGAGGCATCCATGCTGCCGGGAGCGTTGCCGGCGCCCACCATGGTGTGCAGCTCATCGATGAAAAGGATGACATCGGTGTTCTTCTCCAGCTCTTCGAGGATGGTTTTCACTCGCTCCTCGAATTGTCCGCGGTATTTGGTACCCGCCACTAAACCGGCCATGTCGAGGCTGACAATGCGTTTGTGCAGGAGTGTGCGCGATACGTGCCCGGAGGAAATCTGCAGCGCAAGACCTTCTGCCAGAGCGGATTTACCCACGCCAGGCTCGCCAATCAGCACGGGATTGTTCTTTTTTCTGCGGCAGAGGATCTGGGCGATACGTTCCAGCTCTTTCTGGCGGCCCACCACAGGATCGATCTTGCCTTCGGCGGCCATCTTGGTGAGGTCTTTGCCGAAACTGTCGAGCATCGGAGTGGCCGACTTCCCGTTTTCCTTCCCTTTCTTCATGGTGCGGCGGTCGTTCTCCTCATCGTCATCGTCTTGATATGAACCGGCGGAAGCGACCGACTCGGAAAGGTGGAGTTCATGGCGCAGCTCGTCCTCGAAAGTTTCGAAGGTGAGTCCGGCCTGTGCCAACAGCATCTTGATGGTGTTCTGGCTATCCAGTTGCGCGGGTTTCAGGATGGCTAACACCAAATGGTAGGATTCCACCGCCTCGCTTCTGTATTGTTTTGAAAACAAGAAAGAAAGATGCAGTCGACCTTGCGCCTGGACGCTCATCGGGATTTTTTCAGCCGGTGCGTCAGCACGACTGTCAGGCATCTCTAACATCTGCTCCAAACGGGTGCGCAAGCCAGCCAAGTCTATTTGAAATATATTGAAGATCTTTTGGGTGACACTCTCCCCGGGATAACGGAGGAGACAAACCATAAGATGTTCTAATCCAATTTGTTGAGAGTGATATGATTTGGCTAATTCATTCGCTTCAGCCAAAATGTAGTTCATCTCTTCGGAATACTTGATATCCATAAAAAGTGGGTGTTTTAAATTGGGGGCAAAGATACAAAAACTATGCCAATTATTTCAATCCCTTTTTGTGGTCTTCGATGGCCTCGTTCAGCATCTCTTCGAACAGGGTGATGGAGTGCTCAATGTTGTATTTTTTTGCGGATTCGGCGTAGATTTTCTCCATTCTTGCCTTTTCCTCGGGGTTGTCGAGCCAGAAGTCGATGGCGCGGGCGAGATCTTTGGGATCGCCGGCTCTGAAGAGGCTGCGCTCGTCGAGGGCGAACTGTTTCGTGGCGGACAGCTCACTGTCGGAGATGATGGGCACCAGTCCGGTGGCGAAAGCTTCGATACAAGAGATAGCCTCTGACTCCATGTCGGAAGCGTGGACGTATAAGTCGCACTGTCCCAGTAAATCCTTTAATTCCTCCTTGGGCAGGTAGGTGAAGATGGGAGGATTTTTCAATTTCTGGCCTAATCGGTAGTACTGTTTGTCTTTCGGTCCCCTTCCGGCAAAGATCAGCTGGATTTTGTCCCCATATTTGGAGTATTGCATGGCGTTCATGATGATGTCCTGCCGTTTTTCTCCGGCAAGCCGACCTACCATCATGATTAATATCTTGTCTGCAAACTCAAACTTCTTCGGCACCTTTGTCCAGTAGAAATCTGACTGGATGCCGTTGGAAATAGGGTGAACTTTGGCGGTGTAGCCGCGCTTCAGGATTTCATCCGCCATGAATTGGGACGGCGTATGCACATGTCCATATTTGTTGTAAACGGTGTTTCTGAACAATTTGAATAGCCATTCATTTGCCCAGTCGGTTCTGCCCAGCGCAAGCGAGGAAGTGATGTTCTGGGGCTGGACGTGGAAAGCTGCCGTAGAAGGCTTTCCGATTTCGTCAACAATCTTTTTGGTGTTATATTCTAAGAAAAACGGCATGAAACAATGGACGATGTCCGCCCATTCTACCGCCTCGCGGATGACTTTCTTGTTGCTTTTGGCGAATTGGAATCCATGCTTGTGAATCAAGCCGGTAAAAGGCCATATCTTGAACTCCTTCATCCCATAAACGCCCTCTTTAGGCTTGCTGGCCGCCAAAAAACGAACCTCGTGCCCACGCTTGTTCAACTCCTCAGCGAAGCGTTTCGCTGAAATGGTGGTGCCATTGTTGCTAGTGTTGTAAGCGTCAATTACAAACAAAATTTTCATAAGCAATATTCCCTAAAAAATCCAGCGGCAAAATTAACATTTTTTAGGAAACATAAAACACTATTGTTTAGAATGTTCTGAGATCTCTTCGTTCAACATTTCTTCGAAGAGGGTTATTGAGTTGTCAATGTTATACTTGTGGGCAGATTCTTGGTAAATTTTCTCCATCCTCAGACGCTCTTCGGTGTTGTCCATCCAGTAGTCGATGGCGCGGGCAAGATCTTGTGCATCACCGGCTTTGAAGAGGCTGCGCTCGTCAAGGGCGAACTGTTTGGTGGCGGAGAGCGGACTATCGGCGATGATGGGCACCAGTCCGGTGGCGAAGGCCTCGATGCAGGAGATAGCCTCCGATTCCATGTCGGCGGCGTGCACGTAGAGGTCGGCCTGGGAGAGCAAGCGGATGAGCTCGTCCCGCTTCACATAGACGAATTGCGGTTTGAGGGGCAGGTTCTGGCCTAATTTCTCGTAACGTTCCTGCATGGGTCCGCGACCCGCGAAGATCAGTTGGATGCGGTCGGCGTATTTGGAGTAGGGGACAGCCTTTATGATGAGGGCCTGCTGCTTCTCGCGCGTGAGCCGTCCTACCATCATAATCAAGATTTTACCCTTGTACTCGTCGAAAGTCTCGGTCCGGTGACCTTCGATGTGACGTTTGCCTGCCTCAATGAACACGGGTTGGATGCCGTTGCTGATGGGATGCATCTTACCGGGGTATCCATGGGATTTGACTTCATCGGCCATGAATTGGGAGGGACAGTGGGTGTGACGGACATGGTCAAAGAGCAGTTTCCGAAACAATTTATAAAACCAATGGTTTACACAGGGAATTTTGTGCATCCCGATATTGGCGGTCAGGCTCTCGGCCTGTAGATGTGCGGCGGCGGTGCATGGTTTGCCGATTTCGTTGGCGTAGCGTGTCGCCACAGACTCCAACGGGAAGGGCAGGAAGCTGTGGACGATGTCGGCCCACTCCACGGCGGAGTGGATAACCTCCAAGGATTCCTTTCCCCAGAATTTGGCGAAGTTGAAGTTATGCTTGTTCATCAAAGGCTGGAATATCGGCATGTGGAAGTACCGCAGGGAGAAAAGGTTCTCGTCGTTCTCGCCGGAGTCGTTGGCCGTCAAGATGCGTACTTCGTGCCCGCGTTTCCGCAACTCCGCAGCAAAACGCTGTGCGGAGATGCTCGTTCCGTTATTATTGGTATAATACGTGTCTATGACAAAAAGAATCTTCATAAGGCTAAAAATTTACACCGCTGGCATTATAAAAGTATGGCAGCCTAGAACACAAAACAGCTGCAAAGATACACTTTTTTTTAATTTCTACTGTTTTCTAAGGATAAGGTAAATAAAATAGGGGGCACCGGCCAAAGCAGTGATACTGCCGACGGGCAGTTCGGCGGGGGCGGCGATGGTGCGGGCGAGTGTGTCCGCTATCAGCAGGAAGAAGGCCCCGAAGAAGAGCGAATAGGTGAACAAACGCCGGTTGTTGCTTCCGAAAAGCAGTCGCGCCACGTGCGGCATGATGAGTCCGATGAATCCGATGGAGCCGCAGAAGGAGACCACCACGGAGATTAGTATTGAGGAGGTGATCAGTACGATATAGGTGGTTTTTTGTGTGTCGATGCCGAGGGTTTGCGCCGTCTCCGTGCCCACCTGCATGATGTTCATCGCTTTGGAATAGTAGAACAGGATGCTGATGCAGAGCACCATGATGGGGAGCAGCCATGCGATTTCCAGCCAGGAGACGTGCGTGAGGCTGCCCATGGTCCAGAAGTAGATTTTGTGCATCTCTTTCTGGTTCATGACAATCAGCAGGGTGATCATGGCGGAGATGAAGAAGTTGAGCGCAATTCCGATGAGCAGCAGCGTGTCGGTGTTGTGTTTCCCTTTGATGCGAGCGATGCCGAGGATAAGGAAGAGGGTGAGCAGGGCGGTGACGAGGGCGGGCAGGGTGATGCCGAACACCACGGCATCCCAGCCCAGGATGAAAGCGATGGCCGCACCGATGGAGGCTCCCGACGAGATGCCGAGGATGTAGGGGTCGCAGACCGGATTTCGGAAGATGCTTTGGAAGACGCCGCCGCAGATGGCCAGCGCCGCGCCTGCCAGCACGCTCATCACGATGCGCGGAATGCGCAGCTGCCACAGGGTGACCTGGTAGTAATCGGCGATCGCCACGTTCTGGCACATCCCGAACTTCTGTCCGAGGCTCTGCAGGATGACCTTCACAGGGATGGGGATGACACCAATGCCGGCAGCCACCCACATGGAGACCAGCAGTACAATGCCCAATCCTAACGGCAAAATCCAAGGCTGTTTCTTCTCTTTCATAATTCGGGTGCAAAGGTACGTTTTTTTTGCCTTCTCTTTGCCGGATGCAAGACGAAGAATTCGTATGTTTGCAACGCAATTGGACGATGCATCTAGGTGTGTCTATGTTGTTGATAATCAAATAATATGATTGTTTCGAACCAGCAATATACTTATGATATGTTCTTCCACTGTCCGACGGGCGGTCCTGTTGTCCGTGCTTTTCAATATCTTAATACTTATGGTTATGGCGCAAATATCCCCGCTTGATTTCGGACTGCGCGAGGCCGAGACTGGCATTGACCGCTACTGGGCGCTGTATAACGCTCACGTGGCGGCGCGTGCAAACGGTTTGGAGGTCTCCTACGAAGGGGTTGATACGTTGGATATCGAACTGCCGCCCGATTTCCAAAGCATTCCCTTGGGGAAAAACACGGATTTCGGCGGCTTGGTGCTGTATGTCACCAATAACGTCCGTGACGGAGCCTTGTTCTCCATGTACCGTTCCGCCCAACCGTTGGCGCTCTCCAAATCGCTGGTCGATAGTCTTGATTTTCATGGTGTGCCTGAGTTGGCGGAAGGGGATAAACTGCTGATTCTCAGTGATCAGAATCCTTGGACGGAGCGTATTGGTTATGGCTATCGGGTCTATCGTCAGGATATTTTGTGGGTGCACAATGGGCAGGCGATGAACGCGCCTATCGCGCCGTGGAACACCGATTCCACCCGTCTCAACGCCGCCTACACGGAGATTGATACGTCATTGAAGACCTTCGGCGGACTCACCATGCAACGCACGGAGGTGTCCCAGTTCAAGACCTATTGCCTTCACGTGAACGGGCAGTGCAACGTGCTGGTGCAGGATGTCCACGTGACGACCCCTAAGAGCAAGATGATTGCCGATGGTGTCTTCGGGGTAAGCAATTCCGTGCGCGTGGCCTTCCGCGATGTGACGGTGGACGGCACCTATTCGGGCTACGGACGCTGGCGCAAGTACGGTTATGCGTTCTCCTTGAACAACCTTTGGGATACTAAGTTCGAGCGGGTGACCGCTGATGGTAACTGGGGCGTTTTCGGTACCAACAACCTCTCTACCACGGAGTTGACGGATTGCGACATCAACCGTTTCGACATTCACTGTTACGGTCGTGATGCTATCATGAAACGTTGTACGTTGCGGCAACGGCAAACGCAGTTCTCTTCTATGTACGGCACGGTCACCTTCGATTCCTGTCGCTTCGTGGACTGCATCCCTGTGCGCATCCGCTCCAGCTACAACGCTTACACCCCGTTCGATATCGTGATGAAAGACTGCACGTTCGAGCTCACGATGCGCTATCATTCGCTGGTCAATGTTATGCTGCTGGATACTGCCGCGAACAGTCGTCCCGAATTGAGCCGCAAATGCTGGCCCAACCTCACCGTGACCAACATGACGGTGATTGTGCCGATGATGGTCAATTCCATGAACCTATACCAGCCTACGGGCACCCTTAGCGAGCTGAAGAAGCCCGTGGATTATATCAATAAAGTGACGGTCAATGGGTTGAAGGTGCTTCGTCCTAATGGTAAACCGACGAAAATCTCCGTGCGCCTCTCCTCCAAGGAGTTCATCTCCTTGCAAACATTGGACGTTGACATTCCCGACACAATGTAGAGACGATGTGCACATCGTCTCTACATTGCCCGCACATCGTCCATTCTATATGTTTATAATTTATGTACATTTGCACCTTCTAAAGGACAATCGAAAATAGCATGAGGAGACTGATATATATCCTACTGAGAATCAATCTGTTCAAAACCATTTGGTTTAATTTCAAGGTGTTCCCCTTTGCGGTGGCGAAGAAAATGCCGGTGTGGCTTTACGGGAAGGTGACCTTCCGCAGTTTGGCGGGCAAAATCGTCATCAACGGACCGATTACTTCCGGAATGATCAAGATCGGGAAGAACGACTTCTATGTTGACACCGCCATCCAACAGTGCATCTGGACTGTGCGCGGCACCATCATCTTCAATGGTCCGCTCAGTCTCGGACACGGCTCTTACGTGGTGGTCTCCGACAACGCCACACTGGAGTTCGGTGCCCACGATGTCTATATCGGCTCTAACCTCAAGATTTTCTGCTTCGACCGAATCACCATCGGCAGCAACGTGCGTACTGCGTGGGACTGTCAGTTTATGGACACGACGTTCCATTATGTGCAGAACCTCAACAAGAATGGGGAAATCGGGCCGTTGACCAAGCCCATTATCCTCGGCGAGGACATTTGGGTTGGCAACCGCACCACTTTCACCAAAGGTGCCGTCGTCCCCAGCAAAACCATCATTGCATCCAACAGTCTGGTAAACAAAGATTTCTCGCAGATTGAACCCTACACGCTGATTGCGGGAATGCCGGCTTCCGTGAAAGCTACGGGAATGAAACGTATTTTCGATTTGGATATTCAGCGCGAGATGGATGAAAAGTACCATTACGTTCGCACTCACCTTTAAAATCCCTCATCATGTCGATTCGAAACTCCATAGCCACCGCCTATCACGCGATTCAGCTCGCTCGAAAGTACCCGGCTTCACAGCGGCTGAAGGTGATGTGCGACTACATCTCCCTCTATCGCGCTAAAGGGCTCACGCCGGAGGAGTATTACGAGTTCGAATTCGAGAAGCAGAACGAAGAATTCCGCCGCGATTTCCTGGGCTTGAACGAGCAGCGTTATTATCTGGATCTGCTCAATCCGCTGAAGTATTTTTCGTTGTCCCGTAACAAGTTTCTGGCCCATAAGATGCTGGAAAACACGGGAGTACACACTTCGGAGCTCTACTGCTACTACCAGCCCGAAGCAACTTATACCGAAAACAGGGAATGCGCCGGCGACCTTTCCGCCGTGTTGCGCATCCTCAAAACCAAAGGGGTGCAATCCTGCGTCATCAAGACTACGGAAAGTTCCCACGGGGATAATGTTTGGGTAATACAAAATATTGATTATCAAGAAAATGATGCTATATTGACTCGTTTTGACGGTCAGACATTGACTTTGTCTTCTGTATTAGGCAACGAGCCGCTGATTTTTGAGAGCGTGGTGCATCAAACCGAGCAGTTTGCCGCCTTCAACGCCTCATCCGTCAACACGGTGCGCTTTATGACCGCGCTCTATCCGGATGGTTCCGCGAAGGTGATTGCCACCTTCATCAAGATTGGTCGCGCGGGCCGTTGCGTTGACAATGCCGGCGGTGGCGGAAACGTGGATGTCTGTGTGGATGTGGCGACCGGTGAAATCCGCTACGCCATCCAGTTCGACGGCTGGCATCAAGTGCAAGACATTGATTTTCACCCCGACAGTGGCAATCCGTTGAACGGGGTCGTCATCGATAACTGGGAGTCTGTAAAGGCTGAGGTAATCCGTTTCCAACAAGCGTTCCCGTACTGCAAAGTTGCGGGCTGGGATATCGCCATTACCGACAAGGGTCCGGTGGTGATTGAGGTCAACGATTTCTGGGACCGCACCGGACAGTTTTTCATCCGCAGAGGTTGGTGCAACGAGATCCGTGACTGCTACCTCGCGTGGAAAGCCACTGGAAAGGACTATTCTGTCGGGCCGCAACGACTTCCGTTGGACGACAAAAAAATGGCGGCGAAGTTCAAATAGTTAGCAGCGGTCTAGGAGCCGCAGCATCCTTGCTGCGGAAAACATCGCCAAGGATGGCGATGCTCCTATTTCTCTGTTTTCGTGCCGAAACCGCCCAAAGCGGAGTAAAGGTTGATGAGTGCCTGAACGGCTTCGTAACGGTTTTGTACTTGGGAGAGTTGTGCCGACAACAGCGACTCTTGGGCAGTGAGCACCTCCAGATAGGTGGTGGAGCCGTGTTGCATTAACGAGGAAGTGGCATCGTACGCCTGTTGGAGCGAATTGACACGGCTATCAATCAATACGGCTTTCTCTCCAGCCGTCTGGCAGTTGTGGAGGTAGGTGTAAACCTCTTTACCAGCATCCAACAAAGACTGCTCGAATTCTATTCTCGCCTTCTCCTGATCCAATTTCGCATTTTTGAGTTGGGCATTGAGCTTGCCGGCGGCGAAAATGGGTTGCGTGAGCGAGGCTACCGCCTGTCCGATCAGTTGGGCAGGACTGAAAGCCGCTCCGAAAAGTCCTTCGATAGTAACCGTGGGATAGAAGTCCTGACGGGCTGATTGTGTGCCGTAGTAGGCCAACTCCATATTGCGCTCGGCAACACGCACATCGGGACGCGCATCAAGGAGACGGATTGGAAGTCCCAAATGCAGTTGCTCCGGCATCTGGAATGTGCCGAACGGAGCGCGCTCAATGTGATGGGGCGGCTCGGCAAGCAGGTTGCAGAGGGATGCTTCCGTGGTAAGAATGGTGTTTCGCAAATCGATGATTTCCGTTTTCACTTCCGCCACCGACGCTTCCATCTGATAGACGGCGGGACTTTCGTAGATGCCTGCATCATACAAAGCACGGGTCGATTCCAATGACTCCTCCCACAACTTTTCCGTCTGCTCGGCGATTTCCAACTGGCGGTCGAGCATCACCAAGGTGTAGTAAATGTTGGCCACATTGGCAGCCAAACTGACCTGTACGGCCTGCCTGTAATCCTCCATGTAGGCGGCTTGGGCTTTCGCTTTGCGCACTCCTGTGGTGGTCTGTCCGAAGATGCCTAACTGCCAGCTGGCAGTGATAGGGATTTGGGCAGTGAAAGCTCCCGCACCTTGATAGACATAGGAGGCTTGAGGCGTGAATGCCAGCGTGGGTGCATATCCCCATTTGGCAGCTTTCACACTGTTCTGGGCCTGCTCGATGGAGAGTTGGGCCGTGCGCATGTCGGTGTTGTTGGCCAATGCCGTCTCAATAATCCTCTGCAATAGGGGATCTGGGAAGGCGGTGCGCCAGTCCAGGTCGCCCATGGAAACGGTGTCCTGCGGGTTCACCACATCGCCCATCACGTCGCTCCTGACGGTGGCATCGGAGGAATATTTCCGATAGAGGTTGCAGCTGGAAAGGAGCACCATCGCTGCCAAAATTATTACATATATATGTTTATTCTTCATATTTTCCAATATTTAGTCTTTTATGTTGGCTATTGGCTATTAGCTATTGGCTGTTAGCCTTTTGCCTTTTGCCTATTGCCTATTCACTAACCACCGTCTCCTCTTCCTTCTCCCCAGGCGTCAACTTCTCATGCACCTTCTGGAAGAAGATGTAGAACGCCGGGGTGACGAACAGGATGGCGATGATGCCCACCACCATACCGCCGACCACGGTAAGCGCCAAGGATTTGTTGCCCACGGCACCTGCACCGCCTTCCACAATCAAAGGAATCATACCGATCACCATGGTGGAAACGGTCATCAAAATGGGACGCAGACGGTCTTTACAAGCTCCGATGGCTGCATCGAAGATGGGCATTCCCTCCTCGCGTTTTTGGATGGCGAACTCTGTAATCAAAATGGCCGTTTTTGCCACCAAACCCATCAACATGATGACACCGGTCTGCACGTAGATGTTCGCGCCGACGCCCATCAACGACTCCAACGGGCGGATGGTCAGATAAGCACCGAACAAGCCGAACGGGATAGAGAAGAGGACGGCAAAGGGGATGAAAACGGAGTTGTAAAGGCAAGCCAAGATGAGGTAGATGATCAAGATGGCGATGCCGTAGATGATAATGGTGTCGTTGGAGCCGGCGCTTTCGGCCTCCTCACGGGCCATGCCGCCGTACTCGTAACCGTAACCTTCAGGGAAGACCTCTTCCATCACTTCGTCCACGGCCGTACGCACGTGTGCGGAAGTGTAGCCGCTCGCAGGCATGACAGACATGTTGTAGCATTGGAACAGGTTGAAACGGCGCTCCTGCGAGGAGCCCATGCCCTCTTTCAAAGTGACAAACTCGGACGCGGGCGCCATGCCGCCGCTCGTCGGGACGAAAATCTTGTTGAGCGTGCTCGGATCCATGCGGTAGGAATCGTTGGCCTCTACCAACACCTGATAGACCTTGCCGTATTGGATGTAATTGCCGATATATTTGCCGGCCAAGTTCGTGCCGATGGTGTTGACCACCGTCTTCGGGGAAACACCCTTACGCTTGCAAGCCGCGGCGTCCACTTGGAGACGGTATTTGGGGTAATCTTGCGAGTAGGATGCCGAAGCCGTGGAGACCTCTGGTCGAGCCTGTAGCTTCTTGGCGAACTCGTTGCTCAAGTCGATAAATGCCTGAGCATCACCGCTGCCTGAGCGGTCCTGCAGGTCGAGTTCCATCATGGAACCCGTACCATAACCGGGAATCTGCGGCATCTGGAACGGGGTGACGCTCGCTTGCGGCAGGTTCACCATCGACCAGACGTAAATGTTTTTCTGCATGTCGGCAATGCTGTAGAAGGAACGTTCCTCCCAGTTTTTCAATCGTACCATCATGGTGGCGTAGTTGGTACCGGCACCGCCGTTCATCATGGAATAGCCCGTGATGCCGCCCACCAGCTCGGCCTCGTCGAGGGTGCGCACATACTTCTCCAACTTGTTGAGGGTCGCCTCGGTCTCGTTGAGGTAGGTGCCCGGCGCCATCGTGACGTCCACCAACAGGAAGCCTTGGTCTTCCTGCGGCACGAGGTCCTTCTGGGCGGTCGTCATTAACCAAATCATACCACCGGTGAAGGCAGCCAACAAAATCCATGCGAACGCGGGTTTCTTCATGAATTTGGTGACGCCGCTCATGTATTTCTTTTCCACAGCGTTATACGCAGCATCATAGGCAGTGCGCATGTAGTAGTTCAGGCCTTTCCGCTCCGTTTCCCCTTCCTTTTTCGGTTTGAACAGCAGCGCGCAGAGAGCCGGGCAAATCGTCAATGCCGACACAGCCGACAACGCCACGGAAGCTGCCATAATGGTACCGAACTGTTTGAAAAAAGTTCCGGAGGTACCCGACATGAAGGTCACGGGGATGAACACCGCCATGAAGACCAATGCCGTGGAGATACAGGCGGCGGAAACTTCGGTGAGGGCATCGTTGACCGCGGAACGGGCGCTCTTGTAGCCCGACTCCAACTTGGCCATGACGGCCTCCACTACCACGATGGCGTCATCCACGACCGTACCGATGGCAAGTA
>Ga0265298_10003926_pt1 | contig 19289 bp, 17 predicted proteins | sample AusTroGonzalo_MG_3_FD_193486 | JGI IMG/M metagenome (GOLD analysis project Ga0265298, IMG submission 193486) | Bovine rumen microbial communities from tropical cattle in Woodstock, Queensland, Australia - Gonzalo_01 | ecosystem: Host-associated > Mammals > Digestive system > Stomach > Rumen ... | reverse complement strand
ACCATTCAGATATGTATCTGGCTTGCCTGTATTGGGATTAAGCTGAAAGGTGATGGATATGTCGTTCATATGTTTCTGTAACTTTTCTGTGTCTATCGTTTCATCCTTAATGAATCCGTTTTGGATACAGAAGAGTGTTACGGCTCTGTACATGGCTCCTGTGTCTATGTAAACATATCCGATCTCTCGGGCTAAATCCTTGGCCATTGTGCTTTTACCGCACGAAGAGTGGCCGTCAATGGCAATCGTTATCTTGTTCATATGTAATAATGGGGATTATTCTTTTGTTGCTTTTTGAAAACTATATGCAAGGTTTAATGAGATGGTTGGAGCTCCAATATGGTATTTTGCATAGGCAATTCCCACTTTCAGTTTCTTTAGGTTGGCTCCTGCTCCGAAGGAAAGACCTGCGGCATGTGAACTTCCTGCCGCTTTCATTTCGAAGGCACGTCGGAAGTTAAAGCCGGCACACACATAAACGATAGGAATAGGGTAGGCATCTACACCAATCTCAAAATGATTGGTAAAGATTCTTCCTCCGCTAACTTTCCCGTCTGCTGAGAAATAATCGCTCTGGCTCCAATGAGTGAGGTCAACCATCGTCACGGAGATGTCAACAGGTGCATGGCCTAAACTTTTTGTGAAGCCGATTCGCATATCAAAGGGAAGACGCTCTCCGACATCGCCAAATCTTTTCACTTGCCCTCCTATGTTACGGGCAACTGCGGAGATGGAGACATTCTTCTCCTCCCAATAATAATTCAAGCCCAAATCTACGGCTAAGGCGCATGATGAGAATTCTCCGTAATGTGAATATATGATTTTTCCTGTAACTCCACCAGATAATCTGTCTGTAAGCATATAGCTATATTGGCCGCCAAAGCAAAAATCCAGAGGTTTCATTTCCCCCGTGATTTCTCCTGCCAAATCCGTCTCCTTCATAGAGCCATATCCTACAAATTGCGTATATACGCCCCATGTGCCTCTGCTGCCAAGTGTTTGGGCGTAGGAAGCACCACCGGCTTTACAGCCTTGCATGTATGACATGAAGTTGACACCAATGCTCTTGTCGCTGACGTTTGAAAGCAATGCCGGATTTGCTGCGGCAGTTTGGATTTCATCTTGTACCAATGATATGTTTTTCCCTCCTAGACCTATTACGTGAGATGAATTGGGCAGATTCAGAAAGTTGAATATGCTGGTGCTTTCCTGGCAGAGCGAATTCGCCTGCACAAATAAAAATGCACAAATAAGTGGAAGGAAGCGCTTCTTTGTCATTGTCTATAATAATTTGCGCTCAAAGTTAGTGCATTTTCTGTCAATATGGTCTATTATTCGCACAAAAATTAAATTGAATTCAAAAAAATCGACATGATAGGCGCGGTGACTAAAAAAAATGTGCTAAATTTGCCCCAAATAGATGCCTTTTGCGAATAAAAATAAGAAAAATAAATATTATGGATGCTAACAAAACTGTAAACGAAGAGCTGCAAGGACAGAAATCCACCAATATGCTGATTGGTTATGTGCTGTCATTGGCTCTTATGTTCGTCGCCTTTGAGTACACACAACGTGAGGTAAAGGTTGTTGACGATAGCAAAATTTATGATTACAACATGGAGGAGGATATGATTCCTGTAACACATCAGGAGGAAATGATGGCACCTCCCCCAGCTGCTGCTCCTACTGTAATGGAGGTTATCAATGAGGTTGAGGATGATACCGAGTTGCCAGAGGAAGAGATTCAGACCGCTGAGGAGGTTAATCAGGCTATCACTACTGTTGTAGGTACCGGTGCTCCCGCTCCTGCTGTTTCCGGTCCTGTAGGTCCTGTCGTGGAAGCTGCAGACGATGAACGTGTATGGGATATTGTAGAAGAGAATGCCCAGTTCCCTGGTGGTGAAGAGGCTTGCTTCAAATGGTTGAGCGAACATATTAAGTATCCTCAGATTTGTATCGAACAAGGTGTTCAGGGACGTGTAACAGTTGCGTTTGTCGTAAATCGCGACGGAACTATTGTTGACGTAGAGGTTGTTCAGTCCAAGGATTCAAATCTGTCTAAGGAGGCTATCCGCGTGGTTAAGCAGATGCCTAAATGGAAGCCTGCTAAGCAGGGAAACAAGACGGTACGTTCACGTTTCAGACTTCCTGTTAATTTCCGTTTGAACTAAAATAAACTTTACATAGACGCAGGGCTGCTCTCCGTTGGTGGGCAGCCTTGTTTTTCCTTGAACCCCGTAACGTTATAAATAATGTATAGTAGTGTTGAGCTTGCGCAGCTTGTAAATGATGCCATCAATTCTTTGGCCTACGACAGGAAACCAGAAGCTTTGTATGACCCTATAAAGTATGTCCTGTCTTTGGGCGGAAAGAGGTTGCGCCCTGTGCTGATGCTGATGGCGTATAACATGTATAAGGATGACGTCGATAGTATTCTCATGCCTGCCATCGCTATCGAAACATACCATAACTTTACCCTTCTCCATGATGATCTTATGGACCATGCTGATGTCCGCAGAGGTAAACCTTGCGTGCATAAAAAATGGAATGAAAATGCGGCTGTTCTGAGTGGAGACAATATGCTTGTCTTAGCTTTTTTCCGTATGATTCAGTGCGAGGAGAAACATATGCCAGCTGTTTTGCGCCTGTTTTCAGAAACAGCTTTGGAAATTGATGAAGGTCAGCAGTATGATATTGATTTTGAGAACCGTTCGGATGTTACTGAGGCTGAATACATAGAGATGATACGCCTAAAGACCTCTGTTCTTTTGGCTTGCGCGCTAAAAATCGGTGCTATCTTAGGTGATGCCTCGAAACAGGATGCCGATGCATTGTACGAATTCGGGGAAAAGTTGGGCCTTGCCTTCCAGCTACAGGACGATTATTTGGATGTGTACGGGGACTTTAAGACCTTTGGAAAACAGATTGGTGGCGACATCATGTGCAATAAGAAAACATATATGCTTATCAATGCACAACTGTTAGCAAACCAAGATCAGGCTCAGGAACTTGACAAATGGTTGAATATGGAGAACCCCAACCGGGAGGAAAAGGTGGCGGCTGTCACTCGTCTTTATGATGAGATTGGCGTTCCTCAGCTAGTACGTGACAAAATCAATCAGTATTATCAGGAGGCTGCTCAAGCTCTCTCCCGTCTATCTTTGCCTCAGGAACGTACTGCCGTACTCTGGAATTATGCTCAGTCTATGCTTAATCGCAAGTCATGATTGATACGCATAGCCATATATACGGCCCTGAATACGATGAGGATAGGGAACTTGTTGTGCAAAGGGCAAAGCAGGCTGGCGTTGAACGCATCTTGCTGCCCAATATCAATGAGGCTTCCATAGAGCCAATGCTCTCCCTCTGCCATTTATATCCCGGCTATTGTTTCCCTATGATGGGGCTGCATCCCGAAGATGTTGCGGATGATTATTCTCAGGTACTTGACAAGATGGAGAAACTGCTTGAGGTGCCTACTCATCCGTATGTAGCGGTTGGGGAAGTTGGATTGGATTTTTATTGGGATGCGAGTAAGACAGCCCAGCAAATCGATGCTTTTTCCCGCCAGATAGAGTGGGCCGTAAAATATAAGCTTCCGTTGATGATTCATTCCCGTGCAGCACATTCCGAGTTGGTAAAGATTATTCGTCAATATGCCTCTGATGGCTTAACGGGTGTTTTCCATTGTTTTGGCGGGACTGTTGAGGAAGCTCGCGAGTTACTTTCTTTCCCTGGCTTTGTGTTGGGTATCGGGGGTGTTTCTACATTTAAGAAGTCCCCATTGCCCGAGGTCCTGCAAGTTGTTCCTTTAGAGCGGATTGTGTTAGAAACGGACTCGCCGTATCTTGCGCCAGTTCCGTATCGTGGGAAGCGGAACGAACCAGCTTACGTGAAGGAGATTATGGCCAAAATCGCAGTGATATATAATGTTTCGCCCGAGGAGGTGGAAAACGTCACCAATGCCAATGTAAAACGTGTTTTTCACATGTAAAATAGTATTCATTTGTGCAAATATTTGCAAAAAAACGCTTTACCCGAAAGTTTTTTGCGATATCATGTGGTAATGTTCAAAAAAAAAGATATTTTTGTAACCGAAAACGTATATAGTGACGCATAAAATGTGCGTTTCTGCCTAAGGAGAGATGCTCGAGTGGCTGAAGAGGCACGCCTGGAAAGCGTGTATACGTCAAAAGCGTATCCGGGGTTCGAATCCCCGTCTCTCCGCAGGAGAAAAACGGGGTTCAAAGCCTATGAGGCAGAAAGCCTTTTGCGAATCCCCGTCTCTCCGCTTTAACATGGAATAGATATATCGAGTGAAAATAATAAAATAATTAGTAATAACATTAATCAATTTAAAAGAACACAAAATGAAAAAGTTATTTGCAATTGTTGCGTTTGTAGCAGCATGTACTTTTGGAGCAACGTCATCTGTAATGGCACAGGAAGAGGTGGCTGAGGCTACAGAGCAGGTAGATACTGCAGCTGTTGATACCGCTGCTGTTGACACTGCTGCTGCTGAAGAAGAGGTAGAAGCTGCTCCCGTTGTGGAAGAAGAGAGTGAAGGTATCTTTAAGACTTTGAAGACAAAGTATATCGAGGGTGGTGCTGGCTTTATGTCATTGGTTGCTATCGCCTTGGTATTGGGTCTTGCTTTCTGTATCGAGCGTGTTATTTATCTGTCTCTTGCTCAGATCAATACTCGTAAGTTTACAAAGGATTTGGCTGGTAAGGTTGCTGCTGGTGATATTGCTGGTGCAATCGACTTCTGCAAGGGCACACGTGGTCCTGTAGCTCAGGTAAGCCGCAAGGCTATGGAGTGTCTGGCAAGTGCAGACCGTAACGATATCGGTACTATCGAGAGTACTATCAACATGGAGGCTGAGGTTCAGGGCTCTTACCTCGAGCAGAACTGCTCTTGGATTACCCTCTTCATTGCCATGGCTCCTTCTCTCGGATTCTTGGGTACTGTAATCGGTATGGTTATGGCATTCGATGATATCCAGCGTGCTGGTGATATCAGTCCTACTGTTGTTGCCGGTGGTATGAAGGTGGCTTTGATTACCACTATTTTCGGTATTATCGTTGCATTGATTCTGCAGGTATTCTACAACTATATTCTGGCTAAGGTTGAGTCTCTGACCAGTAATATGGAAGAGGCAGCACAGGAGTTGCTGACTATGTGTGTACAGTCTGATAAGTGTAAGAAGTAATAACCCCCGATTTTAGAGACAGAATTATGAAGATAGAGAAAATTTCCCAGATGGCTTTGTACATCTGCATTGGAATTATCTTGGTATCCTTCGCATTGTTCTTGACGATCGGCTACGATAATCCTGTAGGTGACAACAATGAGCCAATACTTACAGATATCATCATGTGGTTGATGTATCTGATGGTTATAACAACAGCAGGACTTACCATATGGTCTGGTTTCAAAGGCATTGCAAGTAGTAAGGGTACAGACCCCGCTGCTTCAACAGGTGTTCCTGGTGGTAAAGTTTCCCTCATTACTTGGGGCTTGTTCGTTGTTTCTTTGGTAATTGGTCTTGTATTGGGCTTAGGTGAGTCTGACTTCAAGGCTGCCGATGGCACTGTAACAACAGCTGGTTGGGTTACTGTAGTAGATGCATTCTGTGTATCTATCGGTATCCTCATTGTAGCTGCTGCTGTAGCTGTAGCTGTAAGCATGGCAGGCATTCTTACCAAAAGCGCAATTAAGAAGTAACATCCTTAAATAAGAAAGATATGGCAAAAAAGAAAAAGAAAATGCCTGGCCTGAACACCAGTTCTACGGCGGATATTTCTTTCATGTTGCTTATCTTCTTCTTGGTGACTACGTCTATGGATACGGATATGGGTTTGGCACGTCGCCTTCCCCAACCACCTGATGAGAACCAAGAGGAGGCTCAGGTTGACATCAAGTCAAGAAACATCATGTATGTTCGCTTGAATTCTGAAGGTCAGCTGTGGATGAAGGATGAAACCTTTAGCGATTATGTTGACATAAGCATTTTGCGTCAGCGTGTTAAGGACTTCGTCAGGAATGAGCAGAACTTCAGCAAGTGGCCTGAGAAGCATGTCAAGAATATTGATTTGCTGGGACGTTGTTTCGTAACAGATAAGCATGTTATCTCTGTACAGACAGCCCGAGATACACCATACAATGCGTATTTCCAGGTCCAGAATGAGTTAGTGGCAGCTTATAATGAGTTGCGTAATGAGTTATCAAAGGAAAAGTTCGGACGTACCTGGGATAATTTGACCACGGAGGAGAAAGATGCCGTTCGTCAGTATTATCCTCAGAATATTTCCGAGGCTGAACCCAAAAAATATCCAGGAGAAAAATAATGGCAGGATTTAAGAGAAAAGAAGGTCGTGAAATGGTTGAGATGAATACTTCATCTCTGCCCGACTTGATTTTTACCATCTTGTTCTTCTTTATGATGGTAACAACTATGCGTGAAGTTACGCTGAAGGTTAAGTTTGTTGTTCCTCAGGGTACTGAATTGGAGAAGCTGGAGAAGAAGTCCGCTGTTTCATTCATTTACGTTGGTCCTCCAACAGATCAGCTCCGTGCTCAGATGGGTAGTGGTACACGTATCCAGCTGAATGACCGATATGCAGAACCCAAGGAAGTCATGGATTTCGTTGCTGCAGAACGTCAGGGCATGGTAAATGAGGGAGATCAGGTTATTTCCATTAAGGCTGATCAGCACACCCAGATGGGTTATATCACCGATATCAAGGAAGTGCTGCGTAAGTCTTGGGCATTGCGCCTGAATTATTCTGCTTCACGTCGTAACTGATAAAAGACAGATATTCTATAAAAAAAGGGTGACTTGTTTTTTCAAGTCACCTTTTTTTTATACTTTTGTGTCCATAATAAAAACAGCTCTTTTATGATTAGTATTATAGCAGCCGTGGCACAAAATCTGGCTATCGGATATGAGAATAAGCTTCTCTATTGGTTGCCTAATGATTTGAAGCGATTTAAGGCACTTACTACAGGTCACACCATTATTATGGGGCGAAAGACCTTTGAGTCGTTGCCTAAGGGCGCTCTGCCCAACCGCCGTAATGTGGTGCTTACACGCTCCCAGATAACCTTTCCCGGTGCAGAGGTTTTTCCTTCTTTACAGGCGGCTTTGGCTTCTTGTACTTCAGAGGAGGACGTATATATCATTGGTGGAGCCAGTGTCTATAAGGAAGCTCTGTCTATAGCAGACCGTCTTTGTCTGACAGAGATTCAGGATACCCCAGAGCAGGCAGATGCCTTCTTCCCCCAGTTCTCCAAGGAAGAATGGAAGGAAGCCTTCAGGGAAGAGCATGAGCCAGACGAGAAACATGCCCAGTCCTACAGCTTTGTGGATTATGTAAAAAAGTAAACGGCCTCACCCCTAACCCCTCTCCCGTGGGCGAGGGGAACTTATTCATGGGCGAGGGGAGAAGTGAAGAATAAATTACCAACGGTAAACGGTAAACAATAAATGAAACAATACTTAGACCTACTACAGCGCATTCTGGACGAAGGAAATAAGAAGGAAGATCGTACCGGTACTGGTACTATCAGTATCTTCGGTCATCAGATGCGTTTCAACCTCGAAGAAGGATTTCCTCTTCTCACTACCAAGAAGGTGCACCTTAAGAGTATCATCTACGAACTCCTTTGGTTCCTACAGGGTAATACCAATGCTCATTGGTTGCAGGAGCGTGGTGTACGTATCTGGAACGAGTGGGCGGACCCAGAGACGGGTGACCTCGGACATATCTACGGCTATCAGTGGCGTTCTTGGCCCGATTATGACGGAGGCTTCATCGACCAGATTCAGCAGGCTGTAGATACTATCAAGAACGACCCCAACTGCCGTCGTATTATTGTCAGTGCCTGGAATGTGGCTGATATCAAGAACATGAATCTTCCTCCCTGCCATGCTTTCTTCCAGTTCTATGTGGCAGATGGCAAGCTCAGCCTTCAGTTGTACCAACGTAGTGCAGACTGCTTCCTGGGTGTTCCCTTCAACATAGCCTCATATGCCTTGCTGTGTATGATGATGGCTCAGGTGTGTGAACTTAAACCAGGGGAGTTCATCCATACTACGGGCGATACGCATATCTATCTCAACCACTTGGAGCAGGTACACCTGCAGTTGAGCCGTGAGCCTCGTAAGTTGCCCAAGATGATTATTAATCCCGAGGTAAAGAACATCTTCGACTTCAAGTACGAAGATTTCCAGCTCGAAGGTTACGACCCATGGCCAGCCATCAAGGGCGTGGTAAGTGTTTAAGTGCAAATGCAGTTGCCGGAGGATTTTGTACGTTTGATGCAAGAGCAGTATGGAGATGATACTGCCCATGCATTGTGCCAAGCCCTCACGGAAACGGAGCCCGAGGTCTCCATTCGTCTGAATCCCCGCAAGGGTCAGCCCCTTATAATAGATAATGTAAATACGGAGCCCGTTCCTTGGTGTCCCGATGCTTATTATCTACAGGAGCGTCCCGCTTTTACCTTCGATCCCCTTCTGCATGCCGGTGCCTACTACGTACAGGAAGCCTCTTCTATGTACATTGCCGAGCTGCTAAAAAAGTTCAATGTTCAATGTTCAATGTTCAATGGTGCCATAGCTGCTCTCGACCTCTGCGCCGCTCCTGGTGGCAAGAGCACATTGCTGGCAGGCCTGTTGCCCGAGGGCTCCGTGCTCATTAGCAACGAGCCAATGCCTAAGCGTGCACAGGTTCTTTCGGAGAACATGCAGAAGTGGACGCGTATGGCAGAGGGTGAGTATCCCGTCCATTGTATTGTTACGCAGAACTATCCGGCAGATTTTACGGCCTTTACAGATACCTTTGACTTACTGGTGACCGATGTTCCCTGTTCAGGCGAGGGAATGTTCCGTAAGGATGAAGTTGCTGTAAAGGATTGGAGCCTTGAGAATGTCGATCTCTGCTGGCATCGTCAGCGCGAGATCTTGCAGGACATCTGGCACACGCTTAAGCCAGGCGGTTTGCTCATTTACAGCACCTGTACCTTCAATCATTTCGAGGATGAGGACAACGCCCGATGGATTTGCGATACCCTTGGAGCAGAACTCTTAGAAGAGCGTCACTTCCTTCCTGGCCGCGATAGGGGAGAAGGCTTCTATTGCGTAGCTATAAGAAAGAATAGCAAAATTGAAAATTCAAACTCAGAGAACAACTCTCAATTTTCAAGGCTGCGATTAAGCGAGAGCAATGTCCAAGCTCGCTTGAGTATTGCCGAGCGTGAGCAGGCTCGAGGCGTAGCCTCAACTCTCAACGTAATGCCTTCGGCATTCGTTGTAGACCCCGATATGCCTCGTGTAGAGCTCAATTACAACGAAGCCTTGCAGTATCTCCGTCGCGAAGCCATTCGCGTTCCTGCACCTCGCGGAATGGTTCTCCTATGCTATAAGGGTTATGTCTTGGGTCCAGGCAAATGCGTAGGTAACCGCATCAACAATCTTTACCCCGAACAGTGGCGCATCCGCACCACATACACTACTCCCTTTACGCTAAGTGATTAAAGGGGAAAAAATAAGCTTAGATAATTATCACAAATAAGCAGGAAAATATAGCTTTGTCACCTTTGCTTCATCCAGATATTCTCCATAAGTCATTCAGACTATCTCTTTGACTCATTGAGACTATCTCTTAGGGGGTATAGAGACTATCTGAATGAGTTGTTCAGACTATCGGAACAACTTGTTCAGATATAGGGAACAAATCAAAGGCTATTTTGGGCGATTTTGGAGGCGGAATAATCAACTTGAAAAATAAATTATTTAACTTGATTTTCACCCAAAATCAAGTTGATTTTTGCTCAAAAACAAGCTAAAAGAATTCAGCCTTCAAACTCCTCGAATATCGGTATTATTAACAACTCAAATACCTTTTTTCAAAAGCATCGGGGAAAAGAAATTTCTTCTCCATATCTGAAAAACGGACAATGATAAACTTCTCGTCTATCGACATTACTTCACCTGATCCAAAACTCTTGTGTACGACTTTGTCGCCAACCTGTAATGACTCCCATGATTCTGCCACAACCTCTGAAGCATTCTCTTCCGATTTGGCTTCTTCAGCAGGCGTGCTTTCTTCTGCAGTATCAATAACATCATCCCATCTTCCGATAAGGGTACCCTTGTGTTTGTCTATGCCTGCATATCCAAGCGAAGAATCTTCGTAGCGTTTAAACTTATAGACAGCATCATTCATTAAGTCGCTGTTGAATACACCAAGGCTAACCAACAGTTCAAAGTCCTTGAGTGTCAAGCCTGTAACCTTACGGAATAGTTCTGGCTCCAACTGCATGATAACATCTTTCAGACTATATTCACGGAAGTCCGTTAGATACATAAAGACGGGTATTCGTGTAGCAAACTTAATGAGTTTCTCCTGAATTTCCTTGCGTTTGCTCTTAAATTCTTTCTCCTCTTCCGTCAGTTGTTTCTTCTCCTTTGGCGTAAGGTCCTCACCTTTCTCCTTCTTGGTGTTCTTTACATGTTCAGATTTGTTGATGATGGTTTCTATATCCGAATTAAGGTTACGGAAGCCTTCTATGTTCATCAGCGCAGCCATAGCTTCGGGATTATTCATTAGGCGCTGCAAAGTAGTATTATCCACATTCACCAATACGGCACTTTCCCATCTGCGAGCCAATAATGTAGCCGTTGTACCACTCATAGCCATATCCAGGACACCCGCTGCATCTATCTCCTTCATGGATGAACCGTCGAAAGCCAATATAGGAAGGAACTTAATAAACTCTTCCACTTTCTTCTCCGGATTGCTTTCCTCCACGTTCAACTGACAGCTATATTCCTCTACTTGACGCAAAGCACGATTGGGGGCAAAGTCAAAGACATAACAAAATGGTTTTAGTATTACTTCCTCGCCATATTCATCTTTGGTAGTCCAAGGAGATTGGACACGAAAAGCTGCTTGAAAATATGTTTCTGGTGAGGTGGTGTTGCGAAGCATCAAGATACCTGTCCAAGGCTTCACAGTCACACCTGTTGAAAGTTTTCCACAAGAGAGTGTTATGGTCTTTGTCTGCTGCGGGTCTCCCATTGCGTCATATACGGGTATTACGGCATTGGCTCCCATACCGGCCTCATTACCTGCAGCTACAATTATCTCATAGTCATCAAAGAAGCGGTTGATGCGCTTCTTCAGTAACGTCTTCATCGCTTTGCACGCAGCTACTGAAGGCAGGAACCAATAGGTATGCTGCAGGTAGCTCAGCAATCGACTGTCAGAGAAAGGCATTGGCGGCTTCTCCGATCCAAGTTTCAGATCTGTTACGATATTTTCTGTGTAGCTTCCCCTTATCAGTTCCAGCCATTTCTGCACATATTCTTCATGAACGAAGGCATCGTTTTCTGCACGGAAGAATTCATTAAGGTCGAATTCGTCAAACTCTCCTTGTGAAGCAATCTCTCTTATGCTGTCAGGCAGCTGATAAGTCAGCATTACCATCTTGGGCAACTGGGCATAAGGATTATTGGGTCCTTGCCACTTTTCTTTTTCTGATTGCTCATCAGAATAAGTCCAGTTGTATATCTGCTCTTCTATGAACTCTCCAGAAGAGATAGCACGGAATGGAGTACCTGACAGATAAAGGTATGCGCCAGTGCGTAACGGCATCAATTCCTCATCGTATAGCTCACGGGCTTCTACCTCTTTGGTGTTGTAAGCATCTTCCGAAATCAGTTCACCCACTTCTTCTGCTCTTCTGAGAGCTGGGTCTTTCTTGTCGTAGAAACTTTTGGCATTCTTTCCCCAAGCCCCATAATGGTATTCATCCAGCACAATGCAATCCCAGTTGACTGTCTGAATCCATTCATTAGTGGCTTTGATGCCGCCTACGGCATTTTTGCCTAGAACATCTTGGAAGGAAGCAAAGCAGACAAAAGGTTTACGCTCATTCACATAGTTAAACTCCCTGTCCTCTTGCTTCTGGCAAAATTGCCAACCTTCAAAATCCTTGTGTGTCAGCAAATCCTCTTCCCAAGCCGTCTTTACAGCAGGCTTGAAGGTCAGCACCAGCACCTTTGTCCAACCCATCTTCAATGCCAGTTGATAAGTGGTGAAAGTCTTGCCGAAACGCATCTTAGCATTCCAAAGGAAATGGGGTGTGAGTCCCCTGTTCGTGGGGTCTTGCTTAAAGGCTGTAAAGTATTTGGCAGTCTTTTCTACAGCTTTCTTCTGTTCTGGTCTCATAGGGAAGCTATAGATACGTTCCACCATTGTATCTTTCCCCTCAACAGCTGTAGCGATTGCTTTCTCTACTTTCCTTGCATCGCAAACAAACCATTCGCCTTCTGGATTACGTACATGGTCTTTTCGGAGGATGCGATGGATGAGATGGTCATCAAACGACGTGCCGTCCTTGCGCATAGCAGGGCGCACAAGCACTATCTTATAAGGTATATTGCCTGTTAGGTTCTGTTCCTTTACGCGAGTTTCCACATCACGGGTGGTGTAACCCACTTTAAGCCAACCTGCATGTGCTGGTATTCCCACATGCTCATAAGCATAGATGGTTGGCGTTTCTGCAACCTTGTTTCTCAGTAAATCTGTTGTTGCCATAACTATTACCATTATGGCGCTCTGCAAATTGTAGGGTTGATTGCTTATCCTAGCCAATCTAGCAGATATAGCCAGACTAGAAGGGCTAAGCAGACTAGATGGGCTACCCTAGAACTAGCCCGGCTAGACTATCTAGCCTGGCTAGCGGCCAACTGGGCTTCCAGTTCTGCGATTCTTCGCTTGGCAGCTTCCAGCTCTTGCTTTAGCCTTGCTATTTCCTCACGCTGGTTGGTGCGGTAGCCTAAACGGGCTGCGGTCATTCGTTCCTTTATGCCGCCTTCCTTTATAAATGTTTCTTCCTGCTGTTTCTGATAGGTGATCATCATCCTGTCCACCATGTGGCATAGGGTAAGGGCAATGTTTGCCATTTCTTCATCTGTCCACTTTTCAAAGAAGGGCTCGTAGTCTTCCAACTTGTTATGGGTGCGGCAGAATTTCAGCATCGCATCATAGCGTGGATTCTTTGCTGACCATCGAGTCAGATGACGGGATACGATATAATCTTCATAATCTTCCTTCAGTTCCTTAATGCTACTTCTGGCAACGTTCAGGAGTTTAAGTTCCATCTCCATTGAAGTCACCCCGTCTGCTGAGCCTTCCACAATATTCTGCTTACCAGAACGGGCCGCCTGTATCATTTGGTCTATGGTGCGGTCCCCTCTTATAAGGAACCGTTTGGTGAAGACGAAAGTTAATTGATACAGAACATTTGATTTCTGATAGAAATACAACCCTTCCCAATTAGGCTGTTTGCGTAGCACATCTTTTTCCTTATCCATCTTATATTTTATAATATGAAATGCAAAGATAGTGCTTTTTTAAATTTATCGTCTATAAATCAACCCACAAAATGTCAAAGAGCGCCGTTGTTTATTTCTTTTTCTTTTATTCCATTGGGCGAATCATGGATTCTATAAATGCTATCTCCTCTTGGGTTAAGCCGTATTTTTTGTATAGCATCTCGTCAGTCCAAGGATGAGAGAAGTCTTGGAGAGGGACAAACTGGTAATTCATTTTGACAATATGCATTGAAGACAAAGTTAGGGCAATCAAGTAGCGAGCAAATTTTGTCTTAAAGTAGGTTGCACAATTATTTGCTTCTTCTTCGGTGTCAAAAGTGTCAATTACAATATAAGTTTCTGTAACAACTTCATTTGGTTTTAATATTCTCACTTTAGTTGTTACATTCATCATTCCATCTTTTGCATTGTTTACACCTCCTCTATCAGGGTTTAGCGTACCAACACTTATCTTATATTTATCAACAAGATCATTATTTCTTGTTACGTCATTTTGACTAACGTATGTTGTACCTTCGCTGCTTATTAATGTTATAGCTCCATTGAAAGGCTTCTCTTGTCCCCTACTTGATGAAGTAAAACCAAAGGAGTTACGTGGTAGTACTCTGTCTGAATAATTGCCTGTAGTCAGTCCCCTAATCTTGTATATTATATCAACTCCCATATTGTCTGAAATAAGTACATCAAATTCATTCAGATAGCGGTGCTTAGTACTACTCGTATCACCCTTTATTACATTAAATTCGCATGTACCATGATATGATGTGTCTCTCAAAAAGTAACATACACCTCCTGCAATATCAACTCCAGCAAAGCATTCCCGACTCTTTGGATAGTTTACCATATATTTTATGCTATTATCTTTCATCATTTCGTTTCTAAAGTCCAAAAGTCCCTTACCGCCAGCAAACCAGCGAGATGGTATAATTACAGAAAGGAATTGAGCGTTTAGTTTTTTTGTTTGTTGAATAAACAAGTGATATATGGGTTTTGCACTAATGCCATTGCTTCCACCTCCATCATTCATCTGATAAGGTGGATTACCGACGATAACGTCAAATTTCATATTTGGAAAGAATATATTAGGATTGTTAGTGTGAATAAACATATAAGCATATTGCTCTGCCTCTGAACCTCGGTCATAAACGGATTGGCTTGCTCCACAGAACTTGCACTTGCCGTTCTCCCAAGTATGCTTAATGTTCTTATAAATAATGTTACCACTCTCTGTGTCGAACTTAGAGATGCTGAACTTGCCGTTTGCATGCTTGCTGCAATAGACAGAGCGGCGGGCAAGCAAAGATGTCAATTCCGTAATTGCAATGCCAAACACCTGCTTATGAAGAATGTGATCTATGCGTTCTTGCCGGTTAGGTATCTTCGTTTCCAGCCCTCTGTCAAGTCGTTTTACTATCTCGCGAAGGAAGACTCCGCTCTTGGTAAATGGGTCAAGAAACGTAGTGTTGGGATTGCCGAACAACTCTTGTGGCAAAAGGTCGAGTACCTTGTTTGCCAACTCTGGTGGCGTGAATACCTCGTCATTGCTCAGATTGGCAATGCAATTCAGTACATCGGGGTTATAGCTATTTGCTTTCATGGTTTATTCTTATTTTCGAACTAGTAAGTCTATGTATCGAATTTCTTGTTTGGCATCCCAGTCGTAGATAACGCAGTAAGTGGTAAACATATCTGGGATGGGATTCTCATGCAGTTCACCTGGTGAAGGATAATCAGGAGGCGTTCCTCGCAGTCCATCCATTTGCCAAAGGTTCCAAGAGACAATTTCTGCAATTCTGCGAATGCCGTCTTGTGTGGGATTGTCGCCAAACTTGGCCTTATAGTAGTCTGTAAAGGTGTTGAGCAGCGCTTTGCGAGCCAAGAGCAGATTATCGCCTTGCCACTCGTAGCCGTAGGTGTTCTGGTACGCGATTTCTGTCCATTTCCACCAATCATCTTGTGTTTGTGTGTTTTCAGAAACCACACGCAGTTTGCGGTCAAGCAGTCCTATACGTTTTTCTAAGGGGATTGATTCTCCTGTTGTAGCATCATAGCGGCTCACTAAGTAGGGAGCCTCGCCACAAGTAATCTCCAAGCAGGTTGTTTGGACATAATCTTGCCATAAGCTCCCCTCTCTCACGGGAGAGGGGGTGAGGCTTTTATCAATAAGGTCATTTTGTGCGTTGCAAATCCAGGAAGGAGTAAAGACTTCCGCCATATCTTTGGAGCGATCAGTCTGATTCTCCTTGGATTTGAGCACACGTGGTTGGATAACCTTGCTGTGTTCGCCTGTAATCAAATGAGGCAGAATCTCAGCATGATAATCGTATTCACTTCCAAGCGCCTCATAATCATGAGTAGCCCAGAAGATGTTCTTGCCTGTGGTGTGGTCGCGTAACAATATAGCTAACACATCAGGCAACAACTCCAAGTCATTGTCTGGCATTCTTTGCGCTTATAGCTAGAGGCACAAGCACTTATCGGATTCATTTGGGCTTATAAACAACAAGACCCCTATGTACGAAAGAAGCGTGTCCGCTCCTTATCGAACATAGAGGCCCTGAGATTGCCCAACCGAAAGATAAGTAACGTCCACGCTATAAGCGCAGACATCATCAATTATCGTTTCTCGGTTATATTTCAGAAATTTCTCAGGTTTCTATGTTCACCGAATAACTGCTAATGCTGTTATTAATATTCCACTAAGATTGAAAGGAGCCTCCACTGAGGACTTGCTGCTCCATAAAGGAGCATGTCTTCACTTTCTTCTGCAAAAATACGAATTATTTTATGTACGCACAAGGGAAAGGCTGTTTTTCTGCGAAAAACGGAATTACGAAACAACGGATATTGATGCCAATTCGGCTTACCCGTAGTAAGCGGGCCGTCTAAAGGAACTAAGCGAGGCGTCTAAAGGAAGCGGAATAAACGGATGTCAGCATCTCAAGACATACCTGTGGAAAATCACCCTTCTTTTCTGAACTCCATGGGGGAGACGCCTGTGATTCTGCGGAAGGCGGTAGAGAAGTAGTCGGGGTTGTTGAAACCTACTTCGTATGCAATTTCCTTAAGGGTTTTTGTGGAGTTCATAATCAGGAATTTGCTTTGCTTGATGCGTGTTTCCTGAATGTACTGGTATGGAGTCATGCCCGTTTGCTGCAAGAATACCTTACGAAAACGGCTATATCCCCAATTGATGGATTTAGCTACATCTTCTGCCCGTATCTCGTTCTGGAAATTGTTATGTATGAAGAGCAAGGCTTGGTGAATGTCTTCTGCCGTTTCTTTCTCAGCTTGGCTGGATGTATTGTCGTATGATGAGATGTAGCCCAGCAGCATATTTACGCAGCCGCTCAGCAATTGCTGGTAGCCTTTCTCCATATGCTGAGCTGCCTCTATGCCAAGGTTAAAGAGGTGGATGATGTCGCGATTCATGGTTATGGGCAGATGGAACAAGGGATGCTGAGTGGAGAAGAAGCCGTTCTGCACCTTCATTTCTATGTCTGGACCGCAAAAACCTATCCAATATTCCTTCCAGCCTGTTTCCGCATCGGGGTGATAGGTGTGACGTTCCTGGGGGAAGAGCATCATTACATCGCCAGCCTTAACGTGCATCTCGCCTGCTGTTTCGGTCCGGAACAGACCAGCCCCTTTTGAACAATAGACCAGTTGGAACTCGTCGAGCATTCGCCCAGCTGCCGGTTGGAATCTGTATGACAGAGGATGACCCTTAGGCGGATAGCTTTCGCCTGGCTGAATATTCTGCATTCCAACGCAGTTGACGGTAAGGCCCCAGCCCAAATCGTGTTCGACGGAAGGTAGGTACTTGAAATTGGGGTGCTCATTCATGGGCATATCATATGTTTGTTATGTTTATTTATCGTAAATCTGTGGATGGTGGTCGGAAAACAAATAACCAAAACTTAGGGCAACTGTGAGAGCACCTGACGGGCTACGTGGGTGCGGTAGTGGGAGGTCTCAAAGTAGTTGTGGTAATCTGCATTCCATGGATTGGGACCAGAGAAGTCGTGGACATTCTGAGCGCCGAATCTTTCTTGAAGCGCCTGCACATCTGAAGGATTGAGACGTATTTGATTGTAGAGCGGGCTGATGATGATGTGACACTGGGTATGATGCTTCCTGAATACGTTTGCTATGGAATCCAGCAGTCTCGTGTGTTGTGTTTTGAGTACGGAGGGTGATACGGAATCAGGGAACTGTGCGTCCTGAAACTGACTAACACGCAGAGGGGTATAGTAGCCACCAGAGGCTATCTGTTCTTCCATGGGTTGGAAGTCACACTCGTTGGTCTGCGGATTGTAGTTGAAGAGGTCCTCGCTGAGGAGATGGTTCTTCAACATATAAGGTCGTAGCGTATGGAATGTTCGGTAGTCTATCAAGGCCCATAAGTATCTGACATTAAGGAATGCCCTGAAATTGTACCAATGAAAAGAAGCCCAGTTGCTATAACCGGTAAGGGCAGGGTCGGACTCGCATAGATGCCAGTGCGGACTCTGAATACGGCTAAGTAAGTCTGCATCACAGACAAAAAGCACACTCCTCAGGCTGTCTCCCTTGTCGTCTATCAGTCGCACCTTATCCCATATACCTTGCAGGGATTCCGCTGCTGCATCGAAATGGTAGCATCTGCTTCCAGAAGGAAGATGCTTCTGCCAATCGGCAATGGGATAATACATACTGCGCGAGTTGCCAAAGATAAAGGCATCATAATGCTCACGAGGCTGCCGCTTCAGATAGTTGCGGGTAGCTACATGTGAGGGGTTGAGGGATATGCCGTCCGACTTGCCTGTCGGGTAATAGTTGTCATAGTCCCAAACTACCTTAAAAGGATCTGTGATAATGTAAGCTGCCAGCAGCAGTACAAAAGGCAGACTGAACAGTACCAGTGTTTTTATGAAGCGTGTCATATCGTAGCGGGGCTTTAGAATTGGAAATACATAAACTGACTGCCCGCTGTTCCCTTAAGGACGATGGTAATGAGCAGAATATAGTATATGAGCCATCTGGCCCAGCGCTGCTGGGGTAGTCGGCAATCGCGCCATTCAGCCCATAGCATAATGGCTACAAATATAAGAATACTCTTGCTATATGCGGGGACGGAGAAGTCCATCGTGCAGAAGATGCGCTTGATGTAGCAGAGCGAATCTCCCAGATTGCCTGTATGGTAGAGTACGCGACCCAAGCTAATCAGCAGGAAGGTAAAGAGGGTTGAGATGAGCGTTGAGAATCGTTTCCAGCCCTTTACTCCTTGCTCCTTCTCTCCTGATTTAGGTCTGCGGAGCCATCCCATACAGTAGGGGATAAAGAGAAGGCCGTGATACAATCCCCATGTCAGCCAAGGCCAGCCTGCTCCGTGCCACAGACCGCAGAGTAGGAATACCACAATGGTGTTGCGAATGTTCATAAGTTTGCTGCAACGGCTTCCTCCCAAGGGGAAATATACATAATCCCGGAACCATGTGGTAAGGGTGATGTGCCAGCGACGCCAGAAGTCAGGGATGCTGGATGCCAGATAGGGATTGTTGAAGTTCTTGGAGAGCTGAATGCCAAACAGACGGGCTGTTCCTATGGCAATATCGCTGTATCCTGAGAAATCGGCATATATCTGGAATGAGAAGATAAAGGCTCCATAGAGCAGAGTTAATGTTCCCAGGTGTGCGAAATCACGAAAGATAAAGCCTGAAATAATGGCACAGTTGTCTGCTACAATCATCTTTTTGCAGAGTCCCCAAAGAATGAGTCTGCCACCTTCTACGGCTTGCGGATAAGAGAAAGAGCGCGCCTGCTTCATCTGCGGTAACAGATTGGAAGCACGTTCTATGGGGCCAGCCACCAACTGCGGGAAGAAACAGATATAGGCGG
>Ga0265298_10003925_pt1 | contig 19290 bp, 12 predicted proteins | sample AusTroGonzalo_MG_3_FD_193486 | JGI IMG/M metagenome (GOLD analysis project Ga0265298, IMG submission 193486) | Bovine rumen microbial communities from tropical cattle in Woodstock, Queensland, Australia - Gonzalo_01 | ecosystem: Host-associated > Mammals > Digestive system > Stomach > Rumen ... | reverse complement strand
GCCGCGCAAATCTTGTTGAATTTCGTCATGTGACAACTCCTTTGATCATTGTTTCCATGTTTCCACCCGAATATGAACGGTACAAGGGCATCCGTAAAAGGCGTTCCTGCCGATCATCCCGATGCGGTCGGGAAGCGAAACCGAGCTCAGGTTTACACAGTTCCAGAATACCGAATCTCCGATTTCCGTGAGGGCATCGCGGATCGTTACGGATTGCAGGTTGATACAGTATTCGAAAGCCCCTCTTTCGACAGCTGTTACGCCTTGTGGAATATCGACCGTAGTCAGATGCTCGCACGAGCCGAATGCGATTTCGCCGATTCGTTTCACTCCTTCCGGAATCCTGACGGCGGTCAGGTTTTTGCAGCGGGAGAAAGCGCCTCTCCCGATTTCCTCTGCGCTGTGCGGGATCGTGATTTCGCTCAGCCCGTCGCATCCCTCGAAGGCATTGTCTCCGAGCCTTGTCACGCCTTCGCGGATGGCGATCGACGTCAGACCGGTGCAAGCCATGAACGCTCCCGTCTGAATTGTCTTTACCGTGGGCGGAATCTCAAGTGAACGCAGGCCGGTGCAGCCGCAAAACGCATATTCGCCGATCGTCTCCACGCTCTCCGGGATCACGACAGACGTCAGCTCCTCGCAGTTTTCAAATACCCCGGCGCCGATTTCCTTCACTCCGTCCGGGATGACGACGGTTCCGGCTTTTCGGGCGGCGTAGATCAGCACGCCATCCCGGATCATGTCGTCCGCAATCGAACACCCCATGAAAACACCTCTCCCGATATAGCTTACGCTGTCGGGAATGACGACCGAATGCAGTCTTTCACACGCATCGAAAGCCCAGCTTTTAATTGTTTTCAGCCCGTCTGGGAGATTCACCGAAATCAGGCTGGAACATTCCGAGAACGCGGAACCGCCGATCGACTTCAACCCCTTATGAAGAACGACCGATCTCAAGTTGGAACAGCGCTCGAACGCGTTCATTTTGATCTTCTTCACGCTGGACGGGATCTCGACGGAAGCCAACCCGGTGCATCCCGCGAACGCATAACTTCCGATTTTCTTAACCCCATCCGGGATGACTACCGAAGTCAATCCGGTACAGTTTTCGAAGACCCAGGGGCCGATCTTTCTTACCCCGGCAGGGATGACGACCTCTCCGGTTTTCTTCGAGGAAAAAACGAGCTTGCCGTTCAGAATGATGTCTTCCGCAATCGGACTTTCGGAAAACACACCTTCGTAGAGTCTGACCCGTTCATTCCGGATCACGACCGATTTCAGATTCGAGCAGTATGCAAATGCCAGGCATTCGATCCTCTGCACGCTGGACGGGATTTCGACCGCGGCCAAAGCATCACAACCATAAAAGGCATTCCCATCGATCTCCTCGACTCCTTCCGGGATCGTGACGGACTTCAGTTTTTTACAGGAAGAAAAAGCATTGTTCCCGATCTTTTTCACGCTGGAGGGAATGACGACCGAAGTCAGATTCTCACATCTGCAGAACGACCAGGGCATGATTTCGGTGATACCGTCGGGAATCGTAACCGAGGTCAGGCCCGTGCATCCCGCGAATGCGCATTCCCCGATTTTCCTTACAGTGGAGGGAAGCACAATCGAAGTCAGGCCGGTGCACTGAATGAAGGCTCCGCAAGGAATCGTTGTCATCCCTTCCGGGATCACGACCGAGTGCAATCCGGTGCAGCCGGCGAACGCCTCGATACCGATTTCCTTCACACCGGACGGAAGCACGACCGAGTTCAATGCCGTACACCCCATAAAGGCATGTTTCCTGATCCTGACCACACTTTCAGGGATTACGACACGCGTCAGCTCCGTGCAGTCCATGAAAACTTCTTCTCCGATTTCCGTTACACCGTTCGGGATGATGACCGCTCCGGTCTTCCGGGAGGAATCCTTGAGGACGCCATCAATGATGATATAGTTCGCATCAGTTTCGATATTTCGTTTTGTTCTGTTATCCATGATTCAGCTCTCCTTATGATGGTTCGTGCGTGGAACAACGGTATGAGTAGTTGTCTTCCATGCGATCCAGTATCTCCCCGTGGTCGTCCAGCCAGGCATCCCATTTCCAGTAGTCGGGGAACACACGAAGCACCTCGGCATAAAACTTATCGGAATGATTCCGCTGCAGAATATGGCAAAGTTCATGGACGACGACGCTGTCCAGCGCTTCCGGGGGGACCAGCATCAGGAAACTGTTGAATTTCAGATTGCTCTCACCGTAGCAGGCGCCCCATTTGCTTTTGTAGTTCTTGATCGTGATCCGACCGTATTTCACCCCGACCAGCGGCGCGTAGTACGCGACCCGTTCCGGGATCAGCTTCAACGCCTGTTTTCCCAGCCTCTTGATGTCATCCCTTGTGAGAATCCCGTCGGACGGCGTCTCTCCGGTATTGCAAAACACAAGATCGGGCTTCACGATCTGAACAGCGCTTCCGTTGCCGCTCCTGACCGGTGTCGGCAGAGTCGGCGTCGGAGCCGGCGGCGGAGCAGGCGTCTTGTGCGGAGACGTGTTCACACCGGCCGTTACGGAAATCGATACATCGGTGTACAGTTCAGCGGTTGCGGAAAGGGATGGACCGAAGAAATTGGCGTGAGCGCCGCATTTCGTGCAGAACCTCGCATTCGGCATCAGCTCGGCTCCGCAGGTCTTGCAATGAGAGGGGCCATTCTCAGTTTGCTGCCGCATATCGCGCAGAAATAATCGGTATCCTGTTCGGTTTTGAATTTGCAATTCGTGCATTGTTTCATGGTCTGGGGTTCCTTATGATGGTGTGGTCGTCTGGCGTGGATTGGTGATATCTTAACCCGAAGGAATGAACTTGCGGCTATTATCCGCGCCTGAAATAGTTGCTGTCTGTTACGGTTATTGTGTACGGGACGTGATAGGACGGAGCGAGATAGGACGGAGCGTGCCTGACGGTCTGCTCCGTCTTTGCGGAAGGAATCAAGGCCTGTTGAGTCCGGCCGGAACCGGCTTCATTGACGGGACTTTCTTTTGACCGGCTGCGTTTTTTGGAGGAATCCGTGATGCGTTTCCACAGAAAAACGGCTCCAGTAATAAGGCAGCCGGCAAGAATGATGCCTCCCAGAACGGTAAGAACATATCTGATGACGATCTCGAGAATGCCTATCAGCGGACTTATGAGCGAGAACAGGAAGACGAGCCCGAAAAGGATTCCGCATCCTTCTCCCGATGAATCGCCGGAGGAACTCCAGGAGGAATCGGCAGACGATGTGCCCCAGCTGAAGGCATGCTGGGACCCGTTACTCCCGTACACATAGCTGTTGCCTCCATATTCTCCGCAATGAGGGCAGTCCATCATATCGCCGTCATAGCCGTCATAGTTTTTTCCGCATTTCATGCAGCGTTTCATTGTCTCTTTTCTCCTTTGTCCGATCGAAGGACTGGGTATGTCATCGGATATTTCTTTCCGGTCTCGTCATCCGGTTTCGGAAACGGCAGCCGGATATGAGGCGGAAATCCTTTGGGGAAATAGCCAGGCGCCACATCCCAGAACTCCTCAGCCGTGGGGAACGGAATCGCGCCGAAGCTGAAATCGAAGTCTTCCTGCGTAATCTTCTCCAGCGGAAGCAGATTCTCTTCCGCAAGCCAATCTCCCTCGAAAAGCAGCGCCTGACAGATTCTGTAGCTGTCCCAGTCTTCAAAATCTTCTTTTTTCAGGATTTTCAGGAGAGCGTCGACAGGCGGATTGTACTGAAGAACAATGGGTTCGGCGAGGATGATCCCCTTCCAGTCTTCAGCGGACATCCGGTCATAAGGAAAAAGCCTGTCTTCCATGACGCTCAGGTCGTATTCGACCAGAAAAAGCCAATCCTCCAGCGTGCGTTCGGACGGCTTCTTTGCCTGAATTTCATCAAGCTCCTGCTCGATCAGGTCCTGAATGTCGAAAGTGTTGTCATCGTTCATTGTTCGGCTCCTGTTTGAAAAACGTTTCGGTTGTTCCAACAACTGGTTTTAGTCGGCTGTCGATTTGTCTGAAAACGACCGGGAAAGCGGAGGTCATCCGACCTCATGAATCTTTGCCCCCGTTTCCCGGTTCCATTCCTTTCAGCATAATCCTTTCGATCACTTATGCTCCTTGTCGTATCGCATTACTTCGTTCTTGAGTGCGTTCATGTTCTCCATGCTGGGCACACGGAATTCCCCGCTGCCTTCCGCAATGGAATCCAGAACCTCGCCGAACGGGTCGACGTACTCTTCCTTCCTGCGACAGTAACAGACGCGAATCCCCAGCTTGCACCATTCTTCCATCATATCTTCCGCATTGATGATTTCGATGCGGTCACTGATGATCGTGAGGGGCAGGACTTTGCAATACTCAAGCCGGTTGAAATGTTTCGCCGCAAGTCCGAGCTTGTAGAGAGGGGACTCCGCGTGTGCGGACTCGCTGAACCACAATGGCGCTTCCCCGTTGAACCTTTCTTCGTCTGCAAGCCACGAACCTCTGGCAGCGTCGAAAAACGAGACAAGCAGCAGGTTGCGCCGGTCATGGGCAAGGACATAACCGTCATTCGATTCGAAAACGATTTCCCCGTCATGTTCGCGGATCCATTCCTCGAACGCGGCGCGAGGCGGCGTATATGGCGTCCCATCTTCCTCGTCCGCCTTCAGCGACCGTTCCAGCTCGTCAAGGTCGATATCCGGGATTTCCCGCGGCGCCATCATGCGGATCAGGAAGTCGGGGAAACTCAGAAGATGTGCCACCGTTGCGTGATGCGTTTCGAATGCGTTCACCGGATAAGAGAGCGTAAAATCAATGATCGAACAGCTGCGGACCCTGGCGATGAGGTGGTCGGGGATCTGAACTTCGACGTAGACTGTGCGGTTCATGCGAATGACGCCTTTGTTGCGGCACACATAGAAGACCGGATTGATCACGTCGAAGCGCGAAGGAACATCCGCAATAAAGCCGAGATTTCCGTCCCCGACTTGAGTGAGTTCCAGGACTTCGCTTTCCTTAGGCCACGAGACCACGGCTCGTTTATAGGTCTTGTGCGGGTCATAGTAAGTAAAATGTCTGCTCATCGTTCGTCTCCTCTGTTGAATCCGATGATCCTCTCGGCGTTTCGTTTGAATTGATGTGTGCTTCTGATCAGCGTTTCGAGGTCAATAGGCCTGTTTTTCCGAATACAGCTGCGCAGAGCAAATCCCAGGATGCCGTTGAGGTCGGCCAGACTGCATCCGTCCGTCTCAACGACAAACGCATTGCGGATTTCTTCCGGGATGGATATGTCGTATTTCTGCGCGAATTTGAGGATATACACCGCCCTGGAAGCCTTGGTCGGGAGCCCGACTTCGATCAGCCTGCCGAATCGTCCCGACCGTATCAGAGCGGGTTCGAGTTGCTCCAGATGGTTCGTCGTGCCCAGAAACAGCAGTTTGCTGTGCTTCTGCGGACCGTCAAGCAGCGCAAGCATTTCGTTGAGGGCATCGCGCCTGCCATACAGGGAATTGCCGAGGCTGTTCAGCTCTTCCATGACGACGATCGCGGGCGCCATGGATTCCGCTTTGCGGTACATGGCCCTCAATCTCTGAGGATTGGTGAAGACTGCATTCGGGACGAAAAAGACCGGAACGTCGGCGTAATTTCCCAAAGCGACCGCGATGGAAGTCTTTCCTGTGCCTGGCTTTCCGTGGAGAATGAAATTCTGACAGGCATCAGGCGCCTTGAACTTATCGCGGTCCGTAACGAAATTCAGGGCGTCGATCAGTTCGTCCCGGATTTCGTCAAGCCCGACGATGTCGTCGAACGTAATCGATTTCGGGTGTTCGATCCGGTAATCGCCGCAGTCCACACGGTCCTGCTGGACATAGTGAAGCTTTTCGTATGCCATGCGGACTGTCTTTCCTTCCGTCCGGGTGGTTTTGGTAAAATCGATGTAATCGCCGCGGATGATGCGCCGGGTGAGGTCATACTGATATCTCGGCAGAGTCTCGCAGGTCAGTTCGATTTTCTCGATTCCGGGATCCTCATTGAGCTTGTGCCACAGGTCGCGGAATGTGTCATCGATCTTCTCGACAAGCTGTCCCGGGCAGAGTTCATCCGGCGAGGACTGAAGGAGCATGGAGACGAACCGTTTCCGGTCGTCGCAATGAAATGCGATCCCGTAATCCTTCTTCAGGTCATTTGCGATTTGATCCATGCGGTTTCTGGCAAGGGCCTCCAGTTCGTTTCCGGAAAGATCCTCCAGCAGGAGAATCCTGTCGACGCACTGCCACAATCCGGCACACTCGTGAGCTGCCATTGCCATGCGGAAGTCGTTCTGATTATCGGCATCGGGCTGAAACAGCTTGTTCAGGAGCTTTGCGTCAATGCCTTTTGCTCGGTTTTCCTGAATGTATTTGTATTGATCGTCCGTAATCCGCATCGTGAGGATAAGCACATTGTTGGGGATAAGAAGGCTCTCCTCATAATATTTTTCAAACGCAAGATTGGATGCGAATGAGCGCAGGACGTTTTTGGCTGAACGACATCCATCAAGGATATCTTCGAAGACGATCACCCCGCGTTTGTTGTCCTTCACCTTGTTGTAAAGCAGGCCCGGCCTGGCATTGCGATAGCTCTTCGCGTCACCCAGCAAGTCCGGCTCACAGGCCTGGTCATGCATAAACCCGCTCATGTCGATCGGGCAGTCGATCCTGTTCTGAAGACCCGTGTCCACAAACGCCTGCTGCATGGCATGTGCGAAAAAGCTGCGTCCGCCGCCCGGTTTGCTGATGATCAAAAGGGTAAGCGGTTTGCCGTTGTTTCCACGAAACCAGAAATTCGTGAGGATCGTGGCGACGTCGGCAATCGCCTTCTTCTGCCCGAACAAAGACACGCCCATGAGCTCTTTGATCTTTCCGGACATTGCTACGGCATTCGACAGTCTTTCCCTGGGGGTCCCCGTCATATAGTCGCAAATATGCCTGAGATAGTTTTCCCTGATCAGTTCGCCGAGGTGTTGAGCATCGTTGGGAAAACCATTTTTCAGCAGGATGTCGCTGATCTCCTCCGAAGGATCCGTCAGGATCGCAAGCATTGTTTCCGCCACCCCGACCTGGTTCGAGATCGAATAATTTCCGAAACTTCTGAGCGTCGATTGCGGCGTGTCATCCATAAAAAGAGGAGTCAGTTCATCGGAAAACGCCATGCCTTCCTCATCATCGTCTTCGTTCTCAATGCCGAAGTTGAACTCAAACTCGTCTTCCTCCTGATCCCGTTCATCGGGATTCGCGCCGGAAGCCTGCGCTTTGACCTGTGCATCGGGCGTTTGGGCGCAGGCATCGGGATCGATCTCGTATTTCTTCGGAAGCTGTGTGATCTCACGCCCGAGGAGATTGTGCAGGACATCGGGTTTCAAGTAGGCGCAAGCGATAAAGACATGGACGCAAACAATCTCGTCCGCCTTCAGTTTTATGGCGATTTTTTCGGCAAAATCGAAGATCTCAAGAATCTCTTGTGTGAATGTGTGCTGTTCCAGCACGATCTTGCGGGGTGTACTCATTTTTTCTCTCCTTATCGAATATGGGTTGTTATCCATCAGCGCAGTCTGATACATGTCTGCTCCCTCTGTCGCTGCCGTCCCGGCGGCCATTCCCGGATCATTGGGGCCTTCGACTGCGCTGCGTATTTATTATACTACGATTAACGAATGTCGACAAGAGAAAACGACGAATGCGATCCGAGGAGGGCATAATTGCCGGAAAGACTGCGAAAAGACAGGTCCTTCCTCAATACGGGCCCGTTTTTTTTCTGTCCCATTTTTCCCGGATCCGGGACAGGAAAAGAACAGTTTTTTCCGCTAAAAAATCTGTCTTTTCTTTGTCCCTGACAAAATCCGGCATCTCCGCGCATTTTTTTCTTTCATTTCGGGAACACGCTGAACGCAAAGGGGGGAACGGACGGGATGCGGAGAGAAGCATGGTAGCGGGGATGGGAGGGGAGGGGAAGACGCCGGACAACACGGCCGGCAAAAAACGGTGAAAAAAAAGGATCGCGGTTTGAAAAACACGATTGTTCGGCTATATTACCGAAAAGACAAAAGGCGCGATATATATTTATTCCCGGAGACATGACCTATGGATTTCGAAAAGTATTCTGAAGGAAACCAGCTTCTGCACGATATTGTTTACTACGACAACATCCCGGTCAACATTCAGCGATTCTGGAACAGCCTTGCCCTCTCCGGCGAAAGCTCCAAACGGTGGAACGTCATCTCCGTCCTCAACACAATGCTGAAGCAGGGGATCCCGGAAGGGATCGACGTGATCTCGTGGTATGAGATCTTCCGGGACATCTTCCTGATGCGCGCCCGCAGGGAGGAGAGCAGCACACGGGCGGCGAAAACGCCGCTGTTCACGACATTCGACCGGACATTCGAACAGCTCGCATTCCTGCCGGAATACTGGATGGACTGTTCCGGGGATGATGACATGGGCCCGGAGAAAAAGAATCTGACGACGGACCCCGGCCGGTTGCTTTTCTCCTTTGAACGGTATATGTACAATCAGGACGGGGGCGCCTGCTGGAGCGCGATCGACTGGGGAATGCCCAAATACTGTTTCCGCGTGGTCTGCGAAAACCGGAAAAGACCGCAGCTCCACATCGCGGCGCTGCTGTTGTCGGCCCACTGCATCGCGAACGGGAAAATGGGGCTCTATGTCGGAGAGAAGACCGGCGTCGATCTCCCCTATGCGGGGATCACCGACGAAGACGACACACGCAATAAGCTTTTGAAATACTTCCATTTCGACAGGTTCACGAGGTTCTCCTTCATTCGGAAGAACGAGCTCGTCCTTGATGCGGACAGCATGAGCAAGACGCCGTTGTTCGAGCTGCAGTGGCAGTATCTGGCGATGATGGCGGAGTTCATCCTTCAGGATAATTCCGCCCGCGCGACAAAAACGACATGTTCGCGCGTCAGCATAAGCTCTTTCATCCGGGCATTGAATGTGCTGAAAGGCGTCAATGCGCTCGGCGGGATCCCGATCGATGGAAACAGGAAAGCCGCGGTCGTGCTGTCCCGCATCGAGAAGATCGTGGAGGACTGCAAAACCCTGACAAAGGATGAAAAGGACCAGATCCTCAGGAGCGTCGATCACGAAATCGAAAACCTCAACGCCCCGGACGAGGAGGGGAAGACACCGTTGGTCCAGTGCCTCGACAATGCCATCACATTGCTCGACTCTCCCAGATTCCCGAAGATCGACCCGCAGAAGATGCTGAACATGATCGGCATCCGGGATGCGAAATACATCCCGACCGATTTCTACCTCAGACAGCAGGGGATCGAATCCGCAGCGGACTTCTGGGGCAGGGCCGAGGCGGCATACAAGCCCATGCGGAAGGTCTACAGGGCGACGTACTCCAGGATCGTCAAACGCTTCACGAAAGAACAGTATTCCAAACAAAGCGGCGAACATCTCCCGGACAAGGACAGTGAGTTCCTGAAGAGGATACTCCTGAACGGACAACTGGACGAACTGCGGGGACGCATGGAGGGACGGAGGCTCCTCTCCGCCATGAAGACGCTTCTGCTCGAAGAACAGTTCGAACTGAATTGCGGGCAGATGCACCGCATCCTCGACCTTGATTTCAGCGACGAGAATCTTTTCCTGTATTTCCCGATCGAGAATCTGGATTGCAGCCTGCCATACAAGTGGCTGACGGCTGACGTCGAGCCCGAAAAGGCCGCCCCCGCACTCCGTGATTTCTGTCTTGAACTCCTTTCGGATTTCTCCCGCAGCCGCAAGACGGGGACGATTATCCGCGATTTCGTCAATACGATCAAACGGGAAATGGTGCAGAACGCCTCGGACAGATTGTGGCAGATCTATTTCAGCAGGGAAAACGAGGATGTCTGTTTCGCGCGGTGGATGCTTTCCCTGGAGCAGTCGATCGAAATCCTGGCTGGGCCCGAACAAAAGTACAACACAAAGACGCTCCCCAAGAGCAATGATCGTGCTCGACTGCTTGAGGACAACCGGAAGGAGTTTCAGGAGCTGGCATCGAAAAAGAGATATGACAGGGCCAAAGCTCTGGAGGACATTTGCGCCTTCGATGGATTCTCCCTCGAAAACGTCCGGCCGACCGTTCTCAGGAATCTTGTCATCCTTGATCTCATCGCCCGTCTGATGGTCGAAACCGCCGTTGTCCAGCCCTTTGACGAGATGTGGAGCGATGAAAAAATGCTGAAGGCCTTCTTCACCCACATGCTGTATGCCGTGCCGAAAGAAGTGAACGGCCCCCTGCCGTTCCATATCGGAATCTATTCCGATATGCTGCGCCGGAAGAGCCGGAGCATGGATGACCAGAGGGACAACATCAAGCGGCTGCTGAGGCACGAATTCGACAATTCGGGCGAACGTTATCTCTTCCAGCTCATGCTCCTGAAATACCTGAAGCGGACGGATCGCCCCCAGGACAGGCTGAAAGCCATCATTGACAACCCCGCAATGGCCAGGTTCGTTTCCGTAGACCGCCTGATCCGTCTGAAGAACTATCTGTGAGGCGAACCATGTTTGTCGATGACATCAGGGCGATACTGAACCTGGACTCCGGGCTGGATTGCAAGATGAACCAATTTAGGCAACATGCACGCATGTTCAAGAAGTGTTCCGGGGCTATTTCCGAGTGGACGGAAAAAGCGGACCGCGGGACGGAGAACCGGGAAGAGGCATGGAATCTGTTCTACAATTATTGCCGGATCGCGCTCGGACTGGCCGTCAGCAGGGGAAAAGGCATGTGCGAAATGGAAAACGCCCAGCTGCTCACGAACGGATTCCTGTCCGTTCTGTTCCCGGGCATGGACTATGTGGATGAGATCAACGCCAGACTGGACTACATCGCGAAACGGGCGTTCGATGCCGCCTGGAACAGGAACGCGGATCCGTTCAGCCCGATGGACGGCGTGGATTCATTCCGGCAGATGCTGTGCTGTCATCTGGAACAGTGCGCCGAAGCAAAGCGCGTCCCCGGGAAAAAGTCGTACTGGAGCGATGCTGTCGTATCGATGGAAACGCAACTGCTGAGGATCGCATTCGATCAGTCCCGTTACCGGCCGGCGCAGAAGGAATATGAGTATTTCGAGAGTCTCCACGGGACCGTACTCGGCGTCTTCAGGGAGATTTGCAGAAATACCGCCGAGGCTGTGCAACCTCAATTCAAGTCCAGTTTCGTATGGGAATCCCGTGCAGCGCTGAAACAGCACATCCAGTTGACCGGGGCGGATTCCTCCGCCAGACGCATGACTCCGACCTGGGAAAAAGTCTGTTCCCTGAAAGACGCCGTCCGCAAGCCGGAGGAACTGCCGGAGAAACGGCAGGAGAAGCAGCCTTCTCAACGGAACCTCCCCCAAAGGAACCGGGATTAAACGCTTTCCCGACTATGTGCGTTTGGTGTTGTCTTCAGGACGCACAGGGCAAGGGAGGCAAGTCGATTATTTCGATGATCTGTTCTTCCCGGACTGTTTTTCGTTTCCCGTTTTCTTCTTGAGCTTCTTCGCGGGGACCGAGATCGTTTTTTTGCGAATCTCGGAAAGATTTTTTTGTATATCCTCCACTTCAGATGCATGCAGGGCGAAAGCATCAGGGGGAAGACTGCGGTAATATTCAATCGATTCCGAATACTCCTTCTCTGCCTCCTGGTATCGGCCGTCTTCGAAATGCAAATCCGCAACTGTGTTCAGCGTCTCTGCCAACTCGAATAAATAACGCTTAGGTTTTAGGATCTCGATTTTCCGGTAAACATCGATCATTTCCAGAAGCTCTTTCTCGGAATTGTTTTCAGGGTCGAATTCGGCTCGAAGATAAAGGATGGACTCCAATGTTTCGAGCAATATGTAAAGAGCCGGATCCGGCTTTGTTTCTGCCTGTTTCCGCAGGAGCCTCAATCCTTTCTGGTATTCTTTCTCCGCTTCCTGCGGACGACCGAGATCGATATGGATCGAGGCAAGAATGGATAGCGTGGAAGCCCAATCTTCCACGTGCGTTCCGGGGGACTTGTGCTCAAGATAGCGGTAATTACCCAGCATTGTTCTGTATATCTTTTCCGCCGTTTCATTGTCCTCGGAAAGCCTGTAATTCCAGGCGATTTCTCCACGGATTTCCGTCATTCTTTCATAATACTTTCCCGGATTCTTTCTTGCGAGTTCGGTGTATATGTCCAGCGCATCCTCCAAATCCCGCGTCGCCTCTTTGTCTTTCTTAAGCGCAAAACGTTCCCTTGAAATACTCACAAGAAACTCCGCCTTGTCGAACAGAAACACTTCCCGGGACTTGTAACACTCTGCATTGTTGTTCAGTAACAGCAATGCTTTCCTGAATTCTTTCTCAGCCAATTGATGACGCTCCATCTCGCCATGAATGGTTGCGAGCAGAATATAAGCATGGATATATTTGTAAAAGAATCCTTTATCCGCGAGTTCGCGGAAGTACTTCAGTGCTTCCCGACACGTTGTTGCCGCTTTGTCATAGAGATTAAGAATCCAGAAAACGTTAGTGAGATCGAATAAACTAGAGGCCAGGCCATCAAGATACTTTTTGGGAGTCTTTCTCTCCAGTTCACGGTAAATCATTAATGCATTCTGAAACTCCCGTTCCGCCACATCTTTGTTTTTCGAAATAATATGGAAAAAACCAAGACATCTGTTAACCTTTGCCAGTCCGGCTTCCTTTTCGATGATGGGTGTCTGCGCCGACGAATAAATGGTCTTCAAATCATCCAAAATCCTCTCGGTACTTTGGAGAAGACACTTTTGAGGGGACATTATAATGATTCCCGGATCCTGGGGGGAAATCGTTTCCGAAGACTCATCCTGATTCGGTTGTTTCTTTCGTGTCATAAAAGAATACCGAACACATGCTTTCGAAAAAAACATAAGTGTTTCATGAAAAGCTGGACTCTTTCGTAACGACGGATATTTCTTCAGCGATTCTTCTGCCCAACCACACCAGGGGAGGAGCTGTTGTGAAGTCGGTTCGAGTTCGATCCTCAGGAAACCATCCAGATATAATTGCATGGACTTTATTATTGTTACCTTGTTCTTTGGGGACAGTTTTTTTTGCAGCACATCGCGCGTGATCCGGTGCATCTTCAGCAGAGGGCCTTCGCCATTGATAATCCTGTGGCTCTTCAGTTCACCAATCGCGAAATCGCATGCTTTCCCGTATATCTGACGATTGCAGTTGTTTCCGTTCAGGCTCTCGTTGGTCCCGTTGTCTCTGACCGAAACTTTGCCATTGCCGTACTCCTGAATCCAGATTCCGACCAAAGCTTCTTCCGGGACCTGTTCCGGCGGGAAGAACGATGCGATCTGCGCCAGTTTCAATATCTTCTCTCCGATTCGATCAACGCCTTTGACATAATCGTCAACGCCTCGAATTTGTTCGAATGTCGGAGTTAACAGCATTTCCGCAGAGATGTCTTTTGGTGGGGCTGAACCGAGGCTGCTGTCTGTTGTCCTGTGCGGCTTGCCGGAAATGCTTGAGCAGATCGATTGTTTGCATTGTTTTCGAAACGAATCCAGTTCGTCCTGAAAAGATCGTTGAAATGATCTTTGCCCGCTGATGATATAGCCGGCAACGATCTCCAGGGACCATGCGTGGCACTTCAATTCTTCTATCAGGCTTTTCAATGCGGCATAATCCTTGTTGATACGCGCTTTCTCCGCTTTCGAAAGAGAACCATCTTCTTTTGCCTGCTTGACAAGAAGCAGTTTCCCGTTCGACATCGGATATTTCGCAAACGGGAATATGTCCTCGCTTACCCTGCAGAAGAATTCTATTGCATCCTTTTCGGTCAGATTGGCGATATCCATCTGCTCGGATACGTCGAACGCCGTCCGGATTCTTTCTTTGATGCGTGTCGTGCCGATCATGTGCAGATCATCCGGCAGGACACCCATGCCGTTCAGTTCGGTCAACCCTTCTTCGGAGATCAGTCTCAAGTTGTTTTTCTGAAGATTGTCGAGAAGGACCAGCAGGCTCCCGTGATCCGCGCGATTCTTCAGCATCCTGTACGTTTCGCGCATCTTTTCCTCGGGCTGGAGCATGTCGAAGTCATCCGGCAGGCCAAGAGCTTTCGGCTCGACTTTGCATTTCACTTTGCACCATTCCACCAGCATATTCATGGCTTCCGGCCAGGTCCTGACATTTTCCATCGGGATCAGGAAACGTCCCTGCGGAAACTTGTCCGCATAGGCGCATGCGAAGGCGACAGCCAGTTCGCTCTTCCCGACACCGGCCCCCCGCGATAACCGGAATCCGCCTGCTGGTAAAAACAAGGTCGTTCAACCTCGCCAGATCATTGAGACGTCCGACAAAGCAATTGCTGATCGACGGATGGATGGAGGAGAAACTGTTGACAGCTTTTTGTTCCTTATTCAAACAGCTTCTGATTTTTCTCGCGATCTTGGACAATTCCTTCTTGTTCAGCTCATTTCTGATTTCTTCCAGATTTTGAAAGAACGCCCTGTCATGAGCCTGGCATATCTTGAGCTCCTTGATGTATTCATCCTCTTTCGGATCGCCCGTTTCTTTCAGCCGGATGTAATAGATCGGACGCACGCCCTTGTTCAGGCGGCCGTTGTCTATTTCTTTTTTCGCCCACCAGAGCTTTTCCCGCTGGCAGTAGTCGCTTTTTATGTAATTCGGAGAAAGAAGATACACAAAGACTTTGCATTTCTGAAGGCTTTCGCGGATCCTCGCGTTCCATTCACAACCCCACTTCAAAGCTTCACTATCCAGGAAAACGCGGGATTCTCGCCTGGTGTTTTTTGTTTTCGTTTTAGTCCCCTTTGGGGGCCTTTGCAGGGCATCTTCGATCGATTGCTTGATCTCCTTGACCTGCGATTTTCCGGCTGCCGTCAAAGCGTCGGCATGTGCATAAGAAATGAAGATATCGTAGGTGGGGGTGGATTTGCTCATGAGATGCCGGGCTCCTTCCTGGATAATAGAGGGAATAATCCGAATTTTGTACTCAAGCGAGATGATGCTTCTTTCATTACGCTATAATATAAAACGAGCAGGAAGAAAAAGCAAGCCGGAATCCGTGAAAAAAAACGTCGCAAACGGCAAACACTTGATACGCGTCGTGCTGTACAATCCCATACTTGATTTCATCCGCGAAATCTTTTTTTTGAGAAAAAAATAGGATAACTGTATTCTTTTTGTATGATTCTGCTTGAAAAAATGGAAATCGTGCAGTATCTTTTTGCATTGTCGTGAAAGCCCGGCTTGAAATGAAGGAGAATTCGCGCTACGACATGCGCCGGTCCTGAATCGTTCTTATCGGATGAAGACGGATCGGAGCTCAACAATTCATCGGAATTACTGAAACTGAGAAGACAGCATCCCGCAATGAAAATCCTGCTCGTCAGCGACACACATGGCAAATTGAATGAGGTGAACCGCCTTGCGACAGAAACGAAAGCCGATCTATGCTTTCATCTGGGAGATTTGAGCCTCTACACGAAGGACAGCCTCAAGACCCTTTCGGCGGAGACTCTCCTGAAACGTCTGAGACACCTCCCGGAGATGCCGTCGAAGGTCCTGTCCTCCATCAACGAGCATACGGATGCGGAGGAACTGCGGAAACTTGCCAAACGATACAAGGCGTACGGAGATTTCGAGGAGTTTTATTCCGGCAAAAACAAATTAAGCATTCCGGTCTATGCTATTCCCGGAAACCACGAGGACCCCGAAGTCTATTCCCATCTTTGCAAACACAGCAAACAGATCGAGAATCTGATCTTTCTGGACGAAAACCGTCAAATCAGGATGGAAGATTTTCTCGTATGCGGCATCGGCGGCGAGATCGGCGAGGCCGGATGCTACGACACAGACAATCAGTTCAGGACGACAATCCGTCAAATCGACAAACTCCGGGACAGTGTCCTGAAAAAAAGCAATTCGGCAAAACCGCTGATCCTGCTGACGCATGTCCCCCCCTATGAGAATGAACGGCTCGGAAAACTCGTTCGGGAATTGAACCCTGCGTTGTCTATTTGCGGGCATGTCCATCATTTCGACAAACGCACACTTGACAAAACGAATTGCAATATCCTGACTCTCCCGAGCATCGAACGTGGCTATGCTGTTTTAGAGCTAAAAAAGCAAACATGGAGTTATCAGATCCAAATGGAAAAACGAGAGCTTGTACGGGCCGTAACGAATGAATTCGAAAACAACATGGAGCTTTACAAATCAATCGAGAGCATCCTGAATAAGATCCTGCCGGAAACCTTCCCGTCCGCATCAATCCAGGTAAGGATCAAATCAAGAAGCAGTCTGGCGGGCAAGATCCTGAAAAAGTATTCCAAAAGCAATGACGCAAAAGAGATCCTGTCATCCCTCGCTGACATCGTCGGGGCCAGGCTGATCTTCCTGCGGAAAGATCAGCTTGACCAGGCGGATGCTGTTCTCCGCGATTCGAACGTCTTCGAGCTTAACGAGAGAATGACGGAAGACACCATGACACGTCTGGCAGAACGGGAATTCGGCTATCTGTCCAGGCATTATACGATCCTTGTCACGTCCCAGTGGCTTGATGCCGTCAAAGAGAAGTGTTTCAGGGGCAGAAACAAGGCCGTTGACAAAGCGAAAGAAATGATGGAACAGAAGAATCTGGCCGTGATCCCGGTCGAGATTCAGACCCGCACATGGCTTCAGCACGTCTGGGCGGAACTGGAACACGACAGCATATACAAGTCCAGCCGCATTATTCCGAGGGAAATGCAGCGCTACTGGAGCTCCATGGCTGCCATCCTGGAAAAGACCGATGAAGATATCGTCCGCTACCTGAACCAACTGGAACAGAACCGAAAAAACAATGCCTACTTCATCGCCGACATAATGAAGGAGAAGATCGACAACCTGGAGATCATCGCGGAGGAACAGCTGAAAGAAACGCCGAAGAATTCGCCGAAAAAGGAAAAAAGTCTGGAGAATGTCAGGAATGAGCTGCTTCGCCTTTACATGCAGAGCGGATGCGATAAAGACGACCTTGCAAACAAGACCATCCTGAAAAAACTGAATAAGGCGATTCACACCCCGCCGCCCGATACGGGCTCAACGAATCCGGATATCCTGAGCTGGGAACTGAAAAAGGATCCGATGAACCCGAAGCTCATGATACAGTTCCTCCTGAAAGAGCAGGAGACATCCGGAACGAAATCCGTGCTTTCGTTCTCCAGTCAGTCCACAATGATTCTGCCGACATTCCTCCGGTCCGCCATAACGCAGTGTAACGGGATGATCGCGACTTCATCGGATCTTCCCTGGGCGTTTGCCGGGAAAGTGTTCTTCATGCTTCTGCTGAAATGTATCGATCCCGACGAAGGCGAGCGGACGGATGATGTCGATATCATTTATGATTCCCTTCTGCGCCTGATCGACCTCTGCAACGAACGGTCCGTGGCAAATCTTCCGGGAGAGAGCATCGTCGCGACGCCGGAGTCGAAAAACGCCCTCAAAAACCTGAAAAAGATCATTTCCCTGTCCCCGATAAACGAGCTGAAAACAACAAATGGCGGAGATTCCGCGCCGATCATCAGGTGCGTATGGGACCTGCTGGAGCTGGGCATTTATGCCCATATAGAGAAGGGCGGGGAAACTGCGAACAAGACTGCGGCCGTCATCATCGCCGGCGGATGCAACACGCTTATGAAAGATGTCGGCAGGAACCTGGATTCGGACGAGCTCAAAGATTTCAAAAAGCTGTTTAACGAAGCGTTGAAAACCGGAAACCAGCCCATCGCGTTCTACGCGGGGAAGGGGACAGGCGTATGCACGATCGATCCCACGACAAAGAAAGGCAACATGGTTTTCCGGTTCGGAATAAAAAATACCACGGGAACAACCGAAAACTCCGAGCGCACGAAAAAAAACGAGCACACGGAATACTCCGAGTACACGGAATACTCCGTTTACGAAGCGATCATGGAATGGAAGACTCTGATGGCCCATAAGTATCGTTTTGACGATGTCGCACTGGTCGGATTCGGACTCGGGAAGATATCGGATTTGGAGTGCAGGATCGCGCTCGCACTTGGCGCGAGGGTCACGGTCATACGGCACAGGAACTTCAAAAAGAACCAGCTCGTTTTCGAAGGCGTTCCGCACTGGAGCGACCACCCGAGCCTGATCCATCTTCCCCTGATCAAGGGGACGTCCCCCCAGAACAAAAGTTTCACGGACAAGCCGAAAAAGCTTCAGAAGATCAAAACGTGGCGCGAGGCAGGTTTCCCCGAGCCTTTGATGCTTCGCGTCTTCATGCTGTTCAAACCGTATCACGAGGATAATTACAAACGCAACACGGATGAATATAAGCTGACCCGGCTGATTCACAGGATCAAACAGCTGAAGACCAGTGCGAAGCCTCTCGACCTGGACGAAATCGACAAGACGAAGAGCCTCTCCCAGCAGCATCGCCTGCTTTCCTTCCAGACCATATTCAAGGATTCCGGAGAAGAATTGCCGGAGGTCACACTGCCGGAGAAAAACCCGGAAGAGGGCATTTCTTCCGAAGGGATGAAGAAATGGCTGAACAGTATTAAAGTCAATCTCGTCTCGAAGTATTACGGGTTTGGAGAACGGGAACATGCCCGCTGGTACATCGAACGCTGGCTGCAGGGAACACGATACGGAGACAATAAGATCGACCGCAATGTCTCCGCTTCCCGGAGACGGAATCCGTGCATGATCGCATGGTATGATCTGGATGACAACACGATTGAAAAAGACACCGGATTCCTGAAACCTTACGCCATCGCGGAGAAGTTATTGAAATCTAACTGTATCAGGAATAGAATTGCAAAGTTCTTTCCGTGTAACGCCCATGATGCCGATTGGAGGAAATGAACAGAGATAAACAACCGGAAACAGGAACGTTATCAGGCGAAAGCTGATTTGCTTTTTCGCTTTTCACTGTTCAATAGACAATCACTACAACTAATCTCAGGAGACGATTTCCCGCATAAGACACCGTGTTTCCTCCTCTCAACAATCTTTCTATTTCATTATCATTGTGTCACAATAATAAAACCTTAAACAAGGAGATCAAAACATGCTTCAAACCATCCGGAATTTAAAGTTCATAGGAGACATCCTCATCGTCCTCTGGATATCATGTGCGTTTTTTTTAGGGAAACAGGCTGAAATAGAAAAGATCAAAACAGTCGCATTGGCCATTTTCCTTGTGATCGGGGTCATTATTTGGCTTCTTATGGACCAAATAACAAGGCGGGCAGTAAAGAAAAAAA